>JAABUO010000038.1_pt1 | contig 374608 bp, 348 predicted proteins | sample 5559291 | NCBI WGS metagenome assembly JAABUO01 (sample SAMN10711878, study PRJNA513372) | rock metagenome | isolation source: Antarctica rocks | place: Antarctica: Victoria Land, Finger Mt sud | reverse complement strand
ACAGCAGACCCTGAAAGCAGATTTAGAGAGACGGCAGAAGCCTATCTGCGCTTTGCCCGCGAACGATTTCCGCTCTACTCGTTCATTGTGCAGAACCGCATCCCTGGGGCGTATGGCTCCGAAGTGGACAAGGCTGTATGGAACCTTCTGTTGGAAGCCGCAAGCGGCGTGTCCGGACAGCCGGACGACACCGCTGCTGCTGTCGCTACCTGGTCTTTTCTGCACGGTTACGCCACTCTTGAGCACTTCGGTGCGTTTGGGGTATCTGGGCCCAAGGGTGGCCTGGAGAGAGGCGTGGAAGCCTTCCTGAGCAACTTCCGCAGTCGCGCCGAGCCTATTCGGAACGGCCATTCGACTCGAGCGGCAGCCGTTCGGGGCGGCAAGAAGCGAGAGTAGATAAAAGAGACTGATTATAGGGATTCTGGGTGGTCTTGAGCTTCACCCTATCCGGGCGTAACACGTGTCAGTTTGCTGGAGAAAAGGGCAGTTCTGCAGCTCACTAATCGAATTGATTCCCAGCAGCAATCTAACCAGAGATCGTCGTTCGGCTCGCGTTCTTTCTTGTGGCTGGTGCCTGGACGCGGTTGGTAGAAATAGTTTCCTTGTTCTTGGCTGCCCACAGATGGAGAGGCACCAGCGCCCCGCGTAACGTCTGCCCGAGCTCGGTCAGCTCATAGTCCACACGTGGCGGAACGGAGGGAAACAGGGTTCGTGTGACGATGCCATCCGTCTCTAGCCGCTTCAGAGTCAGCGTGAGCATTCGTTGCGAGATGCCGCTAACGCGCCGCTGAATCTCGTTGTAGCGCAGTGAACCTCCGGACAGCGCGCCCACAACCATGATGGTCCACTTGTCTCCTACGCTGGACAGCACGTCGGCAAGACCCTTGCAATCGGTAGCGGACAAGGATTTGTCAGGAACAGAAATGTTCGTTCCGCTCAAAAAAGTGCCTCCTTGTGCAGCTTCCGCGTACATCCCATACTAGCGCTACGAACCATTTGTTCGCGCCGTCTTCAAATGGAATGGACGCGGCAAGCGGTGAAAGGACAGACCATGCCAACGCTTCTGGTGGTTGAGGCAAGCCCACGCGGAGAGTATTCGATCTCTCGCAACTTAACTGTGATGTTTGTAGAGCAATGGAAGGCCGCGCACCCCGGCGGCGGAGTCGTGGAACGCGATCTCGCCAAAATGGATCTGCCCTATGTTAATCTGCCCTGGCTGGGAGCCAGCCTCACGCCTCTGGAGAAGCACACGCCTGAAATGCAGGAGGTGCTTCAGGTATCGAACGAGCTCGTCGCCGAGCTGATGGCAGCGGATCACATTGCAATCAGCACGCCGGTCTACAACTACAACATCCCCGCCAATCTGAAATCTTACGTCGACCATATCGTGCGCAAGGGTCTTACGCTGGGCAGGACGGGCGAAGGTCTGGTTCATGGCAAGAAGTGCACCGTCCTGATGGCTTCGGGCGGTGTCTACACGGAGGGATCGCCGATCCGAGCCCGGGACATCGCAACCATGTACCTGCGCCTGATTCTGAAGGTCATCGGAATCGAAGACGTTACGGTCGTCGCGGCCGGCGGAAGCAAGGTCGTCGACCTTGGAGAAAAGACGCGAGCCGAGTTTCTCCATACATTTGAGCCAGCTGTAACGTCTGCCGCACAGGCGCAATGAGCCACTACGATCAGGCACTCGGAAGGACCGTTTATGAATTACATTACCGAGAATGGAACACCGCAGGCTCCCCCTGCGACACCCTCCTTCCTTTCAGCAGCAACCAGACTGGGAAAGGTTGGACTGATCGTGTCCAACCTTCAACGCTCTATCGAGTTCTATTCGGGAGTGATCGGCCTGCAGATTCTGGCCCGAAGCGAAGGCTTCGTGCAGCTTGGCATCGCTGCAGAAAACCGCATCCTGCTGGATCTGGAACAGAGAGACGGGGTCTATGCACTTACGGGCAAGCGCCTGGGGCTCTACCATTTCGCCCTGCTGCTACCTTCCCGCGCAGACCTGAGCAGCTTTGCTGAACACCTTCATGCTTCAGGGGTCCGGGCCGGGATGAGTGATCACCTGGTGAGCGAGGCCTTCTATCTGGAAGATCCAGATGGCCTACAAATTGAGGTTTACGCGGACCGAGACCAGGAGGATTGGTTATGGAATGGCGACGAAATTGCCGTAGCCACACAGCCCCTGAACCCTTCGCAAGCTACTGGATCAGCCGCACCACACCTGGGCGGGAATTCCACCCGGCGGCACAATAGGCCACATTCACCTCTACATTGGCGACGTACAGCGTGCGGAGCAGCTATATCACCGTGGGCTGGGCATGAACGTGCGTTCTCGAAGCTTCCCCGGAGCGCTGTTCCTCGCAGCAGGAGACTACCACCATCACATCGGTCTGAACACATGGGCAGGGAACGTGCCAGCGGCTTCGGAGACGGATGCACGATTGTCGATCTGGGAACTTCAGGTGCAACCGGCTGAGCTACCCGCTATGGGCGACAGGATGTTGTCGAGTGGCTGGCGGTCCTTGAACAATTCGACCTTTGTAGACCCGTGGGGCATTGCTCTGAGGTTGGTTGCCATCCAGTGAGCTTGGCCATGATGTGGGTTTGGGGTCGCAACCGAAACTTATCGCACGGTGTGCCCAGAGACTTGACGAACATCGTATTTGCAATTTGTCGGCACGGAAAATCCTTTGTGTTTCCGGATTTCGAGAAGATAGACAAAATCACACGTTCTCACAAACGAGGTTTAAGCATGCTCGGGCCCCGAGAACTGCTCGTCACCAGCTATGGTATGCAAGAGCTCTGGCAGGGTGGACTTGGAGTGATGACGCGTGCGGTAGGCTACCTCGAAGGGGCGAAGACCGATACACGAGGCGCATGAGCCGCAAAGTAAACTGGACATCTACTCTGTATGATCGGCTCTGTTGCATTAACCTGACCTAATCAAAACCCAAATGGGCTGTGCCAGCTAGGATTGTTCATGTTCAAGCGTCGGCGCTTTCCCGTTGCGATCATCCTGCTGTGTGTTCGCTGGTACTGCAAGTATGGAATTAGCTGCCGAGATCTGGTGGAGATGATGCAGGAAGGCGGCGTAGATGTGGACCCTTCGACCATCATGCGCTGGGTACATCGCTTTCCGCCTGAGCTGGAGAAGCTATTCGCGATCTCGTGGAAAGGATGCAGGAACGCGGCGTGGAAGTGGACCCGTCGACGATCATGCGCTGGGTGCATCGTTATGCGCCTGAGTTGGAGAAGCGGGTTCGCTGGTACCAGGGATATCGTGTGTCCTCGTGGCGAGTGGACGAGACGTATGTCAGGGTTGGTGGTGAGTGGAAACACCTGTTCCGGGCCGTCGACAAACATGGCCGTCTGATCGACTTCATGTTGTCAGACCGGCGAAACACGAGCGCGGCTCATCGTTTTCTGGGCAAAGCGCTGACGACCATGCGCCACTGGCCACGGTCCTCGATTACCACGGACCAACTCGGCTCCTATCCCGAAGCGATCCGCTGGCTGCAACGGGAAGGCAAGTTGTCGGCGGAAATAAAACATCGAACCTGCAAGTACCTGAACAACATCATCGAAGCAGACCACGGCGCGCTCAAGCGAGTCATTCGCCCCACACAGGCTTTCAGACGATGAGGACCGCGGCCGCTACGATCAAGGGCTTTGAAGTGATGCGTATGATCCGTCGAGGCCATTGCCTCACATGTAAGCCGCGCGTCGAAGAAGGGGTCCGCTTCGTCAACAAGCTATTCGAGATCTTCGCTCGCGGCCTGACGAAAACAAAACGACGAGCTGAACTACGGCCTAAGCAGTTAATGCAACAGTGCTCAAACCCTTCCCCTATAAGGGAGCCTCACTCACGTTCGCCGCGCATTCATGACCTCACCATTTCATTTGGCATTTATGTATCAGGGAGCCCTCGCCTGTCTGATACCTGAGCTTATTGCGAATGAGATATGCGATGTAACGGTGTCGTAGCGGTGAAATGGCTTGCCAGTCCGGGCAGCTGTTGCTAGGGTCGCTCTCGCATAGCAGCTCGTAGCGCCGCCCTCCTCGAACCACAAGATAGCTTTAGCTCGTGCTCCGGCGGGCAAAACTGAATGGAGATCAAAATGTTCCCTGTAAAGCATGACTGCACGTTCACGCGCTTATGCGGTAGGTTTACCGGTGTGGTGTGTTGGGTAGTGTTTGGTATTTTCACGGCTACAGCACAGAGTACGACGCCGGCGCCGCTTGCTAATCCCAACCCGAACAACTTTGATTCAGCGAAGATCATGGCTGCGTTTGCAACGCCGCATTCTGATCTTACGTTAATCTCCGCCCATCGCGGTATTCACGCCTTGGCCGGACTGAGCCAGACGCCCGGCGTTCCGGAAAACTCCATCGAAGCGATCGGGTTAGCTGCGCAGGAGGGGTGGGAGACTATCGAAATCGATGTCAGGGTGACGAGTGACGGGGTGCCGATTCTTAGCCACGATAGGACCTGGGGGCGGGAATGGTGCGGGCTGTCTCCGTTTCCGGGTAGCTATATTTACAGTCCGTTCATTCCGGCGGGTCAAAGCAACGCCAACGACGCCGCCAACCCCGGAATAACAGCAACGTCTCTGTCAAACACCAGATCTTTCTTGGGGCAAACCGTACTAAGAGATAGCGTGAGCATCGTCACTTCCGTGTATCAGGGCTGCCCTGCCGCTGCTAAGTTCTACGGGGTCTATCCGCCGACACTGCAGGATGTGTACGACTACATACGGAACACCAACATCCAAGCGGTCCTTATTCTAGACGTTCAAAGCGAGGACGCGATCAAGGCGGCATGGGCAGTCACACAGGGAAACGTCGACGCCCAGGGGCGTCCGTCCTGGCAATCCACGATCTATAAAATGCCGGCCGGTTTGTTTCCCCATGGCCCCAGCGATTATCTCGCCATGTTCCCTAACAATCCTGGACAGGTCAACTTCATACCGGTCATCGTAGGGGGAGCCGTTGCACCTCCGGCAGATAACGTTACTACACTTGATGGGGGAGATGATGCTGGCTTCGACGAATCCAGTGTAGGAACGACGGGATTCGGCAGTGAACAAAACATCATTTACTGGCTCCAATCGATGGAAGGATATAGTCCTTATGCTCTCATCCACGTTCTTGCGGTAGAAGTCGTAATGAAAGAACCTGGGGGACTTCTTCAGTCCGTTCTAACTGCTGCTCGGAATAATCCGTACACACATCAGCCGATGAATGTCGGTAATTTCAACCCGATAGGCGAGTATTACCCGCCTGACGACAGCAACACCAATCAGACACCGCAATTCTTCCGCTCCAGCGACGGATCATGCTGCGATGTCCTCGCGAAATATCTCTATAACAATCCGAACGGCACAGGGCCAATCGATCCATCCCAGCCGATCGAGCACGCAGATAACCGCACATCTCTTGACTTCATTAATGGTTCGGGGAACACCTTCGTCACGACGGATGACCCGAATCGTCTTGCAGGCTATTTGACGTCGAATGGTTTATATAGACGAAACCTCTCCTACATGCAGGCCGACGGCGGGGCATCCGAAAACAGCAATGTTCCAACTGTTTCCCTAAGTGCAACGCCAATGTCTCCCAGCCCCGGGACCAACGTTCAGCTTTCGGTCGTTCTCTCACGCCCATCGGCTACGGGAACAGTTACGTTCTATGAGAACGGAGCGAGTCTCGGCACCGCGCCTGTAATCGAGGCATTTGCGAACTTCACAGTGACCGCCCTTGCGCAAGGGACTCATACCTTCAATGCAACATATTCCGGAGACTCCACATATAGCTCTGGTCAATCCAATTCGGTCACCGTCACGGCCGTAAGCTCGAGCGGCGGGGGCAGCGCAAACCCTTCGACTTGCGATATCTACGCTTCCGGCGGCACTCCATGCGTCGCCGCGCATAGCACGGTGCGGGCTCTGTTTGGCGCTTATAACGGGCGGCTATACCAGGTCCGGCGCGCGTCGGATGGCGCGACAACCGACATCGGCACCTTAACCGCGGGCGGTTATGCGAACGCCTCCGCTCAGGATTCGTTCTGCGCGGGGACGTCATGCACCATAACGATGATCTACGATCAATCGTCCTACAATAACGGCCTGTCCATCGAAGGGCCCGGAGGGACGGTGCAGACCGCTGATTCCGGCGCGTCGGCTAACGCGCTGCCCATCAGCGTCAACGGAAATGCAGTCTACGGCGTGAGAGTGACACCCGGCGTCGGCTACCGAAACAACGCCACCTCCGGCGTTGCCAAGGGCGGGTCGCCGGAGGGCATGTACATGGTGACCAGCGGCACGTACGTGAACAACGGGTGCTGCTTCGACTATGGGAACGCCGAAACGAGTGGCAACGACACTGGGAACGGCCATATGGACGCGCTCAATTTTGGAACGGCGTGCGTCTTTGGGCCCTGCAGCGGATCCGGTCCATGGGTAGAAGCCGACCTTGAAAACGGCCAATACATGGGCAATGGCTCGAATCTCGCAAACCAGTCCATCGGCAGCGACTTCGTGACGGCGATGCTCAAGAACAACGGACAAACCACCTTTGCCCTAAAGGGTGGCAATGCTCAATCGGGTGGCCTTACCACGGAATACGCAGGATCGCTCCCCACCATCAACCCGGGGTACACCCCGATGAGTCTGGAAGGGGCCGTCGTTCTTGGAACTGGCGGTGATAACAGCAACTGGGGTCTGGGGTCCTTCTTCGAAGGTGCCATGACTTCGGGCTATCCATCAGATGCGGTGGAAAGCGCAGTCCAAGCGAATATCGTCGCCGCGGGCTATACCGGTAACAGCGGGGGGAACGGGGGCAGCAGCGGGGGTAATGGGAGTCACCCGGATAACGGCGGGAGCGTTTACACTGGCCCAAACGATCCTGGCGGTCCTGGCCCACAGGACGGGTTTGCATCGCCGGCGATCCAGCAGCCGAACATCTACATGGGATCCAAGCCAGCACTTGCCTCTTTCAATGGAAGCCTTTACGTGGCCTTTCAGGCGAACGATCCGGGCCACACCTTGCATGTAACGTCTTCGTCGGATGGGCAGACCTTCCCGGCCGCATCGCAGAAACCCAACATTCAGATGGGGAGCGCACCCGCAATGGCGGAGTTCAACAATCAACTATTCATAGCCTTCCAGGCGAACGATCCAGTCAACGAGCTCTGGCTCACGTCGTCGCCGGATGGGTCGAGCTTCACAAGCGCAACGGGTTATCCGAATATTCTTATGGGCGGCGCGCCCGCAATGGCGGTCTTCAAAAGCAAGCTCTATCTGGCCTTCCAGGCGAACGATGCGGGCCACACCCTGCATGTGACGTCTTCGTCGGATGGGCAGACCTGGCCAGCCGCAACGCAGGTACCCAACGTCGCGATCGGTAGCGCACCCGCGATGGCGGTCTTCAACGGCAAGCTCTACGTCGCCTTCAGGGCGGACGACCCAAGCAATGCTGTGTGGATTGCATCTTCGTTGGATGGCGTCAACTTCAGCTCGCAGAAGCTGTCCAGTCAGAGCATGGGCGGAAGCAGTTCACCCGCTTTGGTGGTCTCCAACAACACTCTCTACTACATCTATGGGGCGGATGACACCAGCAACGAGATGCTGGTGACGGCGTCCACGGACGGATCTACGTGGCAGGGTCCCGCGGCATATCTCGATGTTAAGATGGGTGCCGCAGGGCCAGGAGCGGCGGCGTTCGGCAACGGAGTTTACATGGGCCTTCAGTCAAACGATTCCAGAAACGCCTTGTACGTGACACATAAGGCGACTGAGGCGAGCGTTTACACTGGCCCAAACGATCCTGGCGGTCCTGGCCCACAGGACGGGTTTGCATCGCCGGCAATCCAGCAGCCGAACATCTACATGGGATCCAAGCCAGCACTTACCTATTTCAATAAAAGTCTTTACGTGGCCTTTCAGGCGAACGATACGGGCCACACCCTGCAAGTGACGTCTTCGTCGGATGGGCAGACCTTCCCGGCCGCATCGCAGAAACCCAACATTCAGATTGGGAGCGCACCCACGATGGCCGCGTTTAACAATCGGCTATTCATAGCTTTTCAGGCGAACGATCCAGTCCACGAGCTCTGGCTTACGTCGTCGTCGGATGGGTCGAGCTTCACAAGCGCAACGGGCTATCCAAACATTTTGATGGGTAGCGCGCCCGCGATGGTGGCGTTCAACAATGCACTGTATGTGGCCTTCCAGGCGAACGATCCGGGCCACACCTTGCATGTGGTGTCTTCGTCGTCGGATGGGCAGACCTGGCCGGCCGCAACGCAGGTACCCAACATCGCGATGGGTAGCGCGCCCGCGATGGCGGTCTTCAACGGCAAGCTCTATGTCGCCTTCCGGGCGGACGACCCAAGCAATGCTGTGTGGATTGCATCTTCATCGGACGGCGTCCACTTCAGCTCGCAAGTGCTATCCGGTCAAACGATGGGCGGGAGCAGCGTACCCGCTTTGACGGTTCTCAACAGCACTCTCTACTACATCTATGGAGCGAACGACATCAGCAATGAGATGCTGGTGACGGCGTCAACGGACGGATCTACCTGGCAGGGTCCCGCGGCATATCTCGATGTTAAAATGGGTGCTGCAGGGCCAGCAGCATCGGCGTTCGGCAACGGAGTTTACGTAGGCTTCCAGTCAAACGATTCCAGAAAACTCTTGTTCGTGACCCACAAAGCGATCGCCGCTTTAGGGCCCTAGTCTAGTCCCTACAAACAGTTCATTGATCGATTTGTTGCTTGATCTTCTAAAGCGTGGCATGGCTCCATCCTCTACAGCTGCCACGCTCAGTTTTTGTGAGGGCATAAGCCTTCAAGAACAGAGCGATCGCCGCATCGATACCACCCGATTCTCAGATTGGCTTTGAACTCTGGCGACGCTCCCGCGCCAGCCCACACACGCTTCGCATTCCCCATCATGATCAATACAGACCAACTCGGCGCAGCTTCACTACTCACATCGAGCCATCCGCCAGATGAAGTGTTTGGTCACACCCTGCTTGCTCTTCCGCGGGGGGGTGTCCGTGAAGCGTATTCCACAAGGCTGCAGTGAAGCGGTTGGCTTTACCAACGTAAGGCCCGACCTGACACCTTTGCAAATCTCGTCCTAAAACGATTACCCAATACTCTGAGCCTCCCCGATTTGCATTCAAATCGTCTGTTTTGGTTATAGGAGACGAAGGCGGAATAGATAAATGACATCGCGTTATCCGAAAGGGATCAGTCCATGGTCCGCCAAGCCAGGATGGTCCTCTTCACCGAGGAATCGCTCAGATTGATGCTATCCAAAACCAACTGAAAGTGAGGGATGGTTCCGTCAGCCCGCTTGATGTGATTCAAGAAGGGGAGCAGTGAAGAGTCTTCGGCGACGAAATCCCAAGCGGATTCAGTCCCTGTCCCTGAGGTTCCTTCCAGGATAAGCACGTTTCCTGTTCCGCTCAGGTTAGGCAGGAAAGCGACTACGCCGTAAACCCGCTTTTGAGGGTCGTCATAGTCGGCACTCCATTTCGAAGGTTCCGTACCGGCCGCCGCACGATTCAGAACTGTGTATTGGCGGATGTGCGCGTCCGAAAAAACAAAATTCATTTTGGGTTCGAAAAGTTCCACCCATGGGTTTGCCGCCGCCGCCCCAATGAGTACAACATTTCCCGCTTTCAGATCGTTCGGGCGCACATCGCGGGCGTAGCGGAGGTCGAGCTTGCTCTTTTCAGAGTCTGCAACTTGCTGCAAGGCCTTGACGACATCCAAATCAACAATTGATGTGTAGCGACGGCTCCCGAAGTCGGCAACATTCTCCTGGCCTCTAGCACTTGCTCCCGCGGTCTCCACTCGGTAATCTCCGCGCAGATATTCCGCCAAGTCGATGTTTCGCTTGGTCATACCTCGCCACATCACCAGTCCTGTGTCGCTCGGCACGACCACCGTCTGTTGGTTTGGACGAAAGAGGAGGCTCCACAGAGGATGAGGTGCTGTCAGACTGGCAGCCCTGGTGGTTGTGGGTATAGTTCTAATGATGACAAGGGCTAAAAGCACGACGAGAAGGATGGACACAGTTATCCATGCCCAAGGGGTACTTCTTGCCCTTGGCGAAATCACCATGGACTCGGCAGGAACCGGTAACGGAGAGCTTTCCGGCGCGGGTGCCGATACATCAGGAGCTAAATTCGGGTTCGCATGGGGCTCGAAGACAGGGACGTAGCTGCCTCTAGGCATACTAATACGTATCGGTTCTTCTGCGCCCTCTCCATTGAAGTAGAGGTCGAGCCGTTGTCTCAGTCGGCTGGCCTGCGGCCTCACAATACCGTCGATGGTCGAGTCATAGTCGCGCGGTCGTCCGAAAACCGCTGTTCCGATCTTTTGTTCGTTGATCTCGCTGGCCCGGCCAGCGAGGGTCAGTTCACAGATGCAGGTCAGAAAGCTGGAAAGCCGTTCGCTCTTTGCGAACTCGGCGGACTCCACGACTCTCTGAACCAACGCTCGCCGAGGATCACTCGCAGCGCTCCGAGATGAACTGACCTCCTTGGTAATGACTGCGCCCATCTTTAGTCCTCTTCGAACCCACCAAGTAGACCACACCTCTATGAACAATGCGCCAATCAGAAATTTACTAAGCCTTCATGTATCTTCCTTCGCTCGGGTGCTGATACTCCATTGGAAACGCAGGAATTATACGTCGCAACGGTGTCGTAGCGGCGAAATGTCTTGGACTCTTCCTGAACCATTGCTAGGCTCATGCTGCTTCTGACAAGGCCTGAACCTTGTATCTGGAAATCGAGCTAACGTTTATGGGAGTAGCCGCCGTGAATCTAAGTGTTTTGCTAAACCGCCGAGTGTCGAGATCCTGCACCTCCAATGACAATACGTTCAGACCAGCCAGCCGATCTTTCCGAAACTGTGCCGTCTTCCTTCTACTGCTCCTTCTCCCTGCGGTGTACTGCCCTGCCCAGTTCGACTCAGCTGAGGTTCTCGGCGCTGTCAAAGATCCGAGCGGTGCGGTCGTTCCCGGAGCGAAAGTTGTCCTCACGGACCCCGCCAAGGGCCTCACTGTCACCCGTCAAGCTGATGAAAGCGGCAACTACGACTTCACGAACGTTCAGCCGGGGGAATACACGGTGAACGTCCAAGCCGCCGGTTTTAGTTCCTCGATCACTGATCGGTTCGCGGTCAGCGTGGGTGCACGACAACGGGTCGACATTGGACTGAGACTTGGGGCCAACACGGAGAGCGTGACCGTCTCGGGAGCGGCAAGCCAGTTAGAGACCGACACAAGCGACCGTGGTCAGACGATCCAAGCGGTCGAAGCAGTCACACTTCCCCTAAACGGGCGTGCCTATGCTGACCTGTCTAAGCTCGTCCCTGGTGTTCGCCAGTCTTTGATCGGGGTTACGTCGAATCCTCCGCGAGATGCGTCTTATAACGTCAATGGGCTCAACTCACAGCTCAACAACTTCGAGCTCGACGGTATCGATAATAACGCTTACCAAGAGGCGAACCAGGGCTTCTCAAACCAAGCATTTATACCCTCGCCCGACGCCATTCAGGAATTCAAAGTTCAAACGGACAATTACTCCGCCGAATATGGTCGCGCCGGTGGCGCCATCATCAACGCAGCAACGCACAGCGGTGCCAATGCCTTCCATGGGGTCGTTTACGACTACCTTCGCAATACTGTCCTCAACGCATTCGGTCCCTTCTACGGTACCGGTGTGAAGCCGACGCTGGTGCAAAACCAGTTTGGCGGCACACTAGGCGGGCGGGTTATCAGAGACAAACTATTCTTCTTCGTCGATTACGAAGGTCTGCGCTCAGTCGCTCATCTCCTGACAACTGCGAATCTTCCAACACAAGCTGAACTTGGGGGCCTCTTCACGTCCGACGGCACATCTACGGGCAACCCTATTCCGGTGAAGAACCCATACACCGGGGTCATCTATGCTAACGGTCAAGTTCCTCTGAACGACCCAAACATCGATCTAGTCGCACTGGCTGCCTTCCACAATCTGCCGGCCCCCAACATCCCCGGCGCCGCCCTAACTGATAACAACTTTCAATATCTGCCAGCTACAACTGACTTCGAGAACAAGGGAGACGGCCGCGCTGACTTCGTCATAAACCCACGTCAGAATGGTTTCTTTCGTTACAGCCAGCGTGCGGCCTCGACATTTCAGCCACCCAACATTCCAGGTCTGGCCGGCGGAAATAGCGCTGGAACGCTCTATGCGCGCACCCGTCAGCTCGCCGCAGGTTACAACTGGGTTTTATCGCCTACATCTATCCTGGAGTTCCGCTTCGGCCAGACATGGACACAAAGCGGCAAGACACCCGCATTGATTGGTCAACCGAACCTCTTAGCAGGAATCCCCAACGTTCCTCAAGATCCCTCCCTTGGGGGAGGCCTAAATACGCAGACGGTCACTGGCTTCACACAGTTTGGCACGTCATCCTCTGCTCTTCAGTTCACAAACCCAACACAAGCCAATCCAAAGGTGAATTACACATGGATTAAGGGCAAGCATAGCCTGAAGGTCGGATACGAATACGGCTGGCTAGCGCAAGCCATCTCCGATTTCCATCCGAAGTTCGGGTCCGATACGTACTCTGGCCAATACAGTTCGGCCGGCGCGGCGACCACGGTGCAAGCGGCAAACCTAACGGACTTCCTTTTTGGTGCACGGAGTAATTACGCACTCAATGCACCCAACGAAGTGAACTATCTTCGATACTGGCATTTTGGCTACGTCCAGGATGATTGGAAAGCTTTACCGAAGCTCACCATCAACGCCGGTTTGCGCTATGAGTTCATGTCTCCCTACTACGAGCAGAACAACAAGATTCTCAATTTCGATCCGAACAACAATCGACTGATTGCGGCTGGCACAGGGACCGATGTCTATAGCACAACGCCAGGCCACGTTTACGAATTGCATTACGTCGGGAACTCTTCCCTCGCGAACCGCGCCCTTGTAAATCCTGACTACAAAGACTTCGCTCCTCGTCTAGGCTTCTCCTATCAGGCGAGACCAGGGACAGTCATTCGGGGTGGCTACGGAATTAGTTATGCTTATCTGTTTCGCTTCGGTGGAGAAGGTCTCCTGGCATACAACGGGCCAAACAACTACTCCGCGACTCTGCCGGTCAATCAGACGCCGGGACGGGGGCTCTGCACGTCTCTAACCCAGGATCCGACGACCTGTTTCCGTCGCACTCAGGATGGCTACCAGACCAACTTTGCCGGCCCAAGCAACTTCACAACGCTGCGAGCTCAGACCCGCTACACGCCGAAAGATTTCGCTACCCCTTATGTCCAGGCATACCACCTATCGGTCCAACAACAACTGCCGCTACAAATGACGCTTGAGATTGCCTATGTAGGCAATCATGGTGTCCACATCCCTACGCTGGCGGACTATAACCAGGCCCGCCCCTGCACGGCTTCCGAAGTTTCCTCAGGAGCCTGTACCTCCAGGGGTACTGCGTCGCTTCTCAATCGCAGACCCATCGCGAACTTCACGGACATCCTCACAGAAACTAATGCTGATTTCCTCACCTACAATTCGCTACAAACAAAGCTTGTGCGCCGTTTTACCAACGGCTTCTTCCTGATCAACTCATTCACGTGGTCTGCGGCTTACAGTCTTTCATCAGCTGATCTCGAAACCGCCAACGGTGACAGCGCGGTTGTAAACATCAGGAACGTCGCTGGAGATCGGGGACCGTCGGGCTACAACCAGCCTTTGAACGACACGACCTCGTTTATCTACGATCTGCCGTTCGGCAAAGGCCAGCGATTCGGATCAGCGTCGCCGAGAGTCGTACAACAAGTTCTTGGAGGATGGGAACTGGCAGGTACGAACATTGTGACAAGTGGCGTACCGCTGAACTTGACGTACACGCCCAACTCAAACCAGGTGGTGTCGACAACGAGTGCGGCATACGCCCTTCGTCCCAATCTTGTGAGCACAAATTCCGCGGTGTACGGGCACACGCTCACCAAGACAAATAGTGCCGTTGGCGGTTTCCTCAATATTGCTGGCGTTTCTGCACCGGCGGGCTCACAGCTATTTGGAAATGCAGGACGCAATAACCTGCGTGGGCCAGGCTTTGGTCAGTTTGACCTATCGGCGCATAAGCGGTTCACGCTCATGTCAGAGGCACAGAGTCTGGAGTTTCGCATAGAAGCTTTCAACGTGCTGAATGCGGTCAACTATATTGCTCCAAACACCAACATCGGAACGGTGAGCGCGGTAGGCATTCTGAACCCGAATGGAAGCTTTGGCACTTTCAGCGGCAGCAACAGCGTATTTCCGCCACGCCAAGTTCAAATAGCGTTGCGGTTAGCTTTCTAAAGCTATACAAGAGGCGGCGGTGGTGTCTCCCATCTCCGCCTCTCGCATTCCGTCGCCCGTTCCGGCAAGGACGAGCGCGTTTCTCCCAACCGCGAGCTGGCTTTAAATTCTGAAGTAAAAGGACCGAGATCTTGCCTTTCATCGACCCAATCCGCACCCGTCGTGACTTTGTTTTAAGCTCTGCTGCATTTTCTGTAGCAGCGATACTTCCGCATGGACTAGCGGCTCAGCAAAACAGCTTACAACTCTCCAGGGGAGACGATCCTCAGCTCGCCATCATACCAAGAGACACGCATCTTAAATTTGGACCAGATGGTAGCCGCCGACCCTTCGCTGGAAACACTATAATCTGTCACCTTCCGCAACAAAGTCAGGTTCGCGATATCGTAACGGCCCTCGGCGATGCTTTACGCTCAAGCTCTTTTGCGGCCAAGCTAGCGATCTTGCCCAGCGATAGTTATCACGCTACCATCCTGGGCGGTGTGAACGACGTTGACCGCAACCAATCTGAGTGGCCTAAAGACGTTCCTATCGAAGCTTCGATTACGGAATGTAATCACGTCATAGGGGAGAGATTTGCGAAGTTCACAATACAGGAAGAGTTGCCAATACGATTCCGTTTAGACAAAGAGACAACGCTCGCTCCTCAGTTGGCAAGCGGGCTCCAACTCGCCCCCGCCGACCCCAGTGAGAAGTTAAAGCTCAGCAGACTCCGCGATCGTTTGGCTGACGAAGTCTTCCGATACCGCTCTAAAAACCACTCCACCTTTGGATTTCACGTCAGCCTTGCATACCAGATGAGCGGCTTTACCTTTCAAGAAAGGCGAGAGTATCAAAACATGCTCCAGCACCACCTTCCGATCATCGTCGCCGCCGCGCCGGTGATCGAACTTGGTGTTCCAGAGTTCTGTACGTTTGAAGACATGTACCGTTTTGAGATCCGTACGCTCTTGCGCACGTGAGCCGTACTCGATACGAACACGAAAAACATACGTGACGGCCCGCGCTTGTGGAAACACGCTTCGCAAGGAAGCGTAGCACCTAACAGACCGGAGGGATGGACCACAGGCCGCACTCGCTTCGCAGCAGAGCTCTTCGATCACGGTCGTTGTAGGTGTAAGAGGGTGGAATGAGATGGAAGACGATACACTGACCCACGTTCAGCCTCTTCTTGTTCACGCACATCAGTGCGAAGCCTGCGACCTCTTTAGTGATAGCGAACAGATGCATGGTCGCGAAACTCTTCGAGGCCTCTTTGAATGTCCTCACTGTCATCACAAGGGTGCCTTGAATGTTAAGATCGTTGAGGAAGCCCTCCTGAATAGGAGCTTCAACACCGGCGTCTAGCTTACTCTTTGAATCCTCATCTGACGAGGACCTGGTCCATCTAACTTTCTCTTGAGAGCTCTCACGAGTTCGCTTAGGAGACGTGAGTCGTTTCCGCTTCTAACGACCAATGCAGTCTGAATAGAGAGCTTCTTACTGGCCAGTGGGCGCATTGTGAGGCCGTGCCGAGCCACTCTCCACGCGCCAGCACGAGTGAGGAATGCCACCAGACCTTCTTCTTCGAACATTTGCGCAGCATCTTCAGCGCTCATAACATGCTGAACTGATGTCGGCTTCACCCCCAGACCATCGGCCTCTGTCATAATCTGCTCGTAAATCGTTGGGTTGACGTGGCGCTCGAAAAGTACCCATCGACGCTGATCTAAGTCGTCAAGCGTGACTTCATAGCGTTTTGCAAGCGTATCTTGGGACGACACGAGTATGTAGAACGGCGTAGTTGTCAATGCGATCTGGATCAGCTTAGGGTCTTTGGAAGTGCCCATGACAATAGCGAAATCTAATTTGCCGTCCATAACCTTCATTTCCAATTCGGCAGAAACGGCGCTAAGAAACTCGATGTGGAGATCTGGATAGAGTGGAAGAGTTATAGAAGAAAGACTTGTGGTGATGTACGGGTCTATGTACGGAGACTTGCCTGCATGGAGAATCGATCCCGCTCCCTGCGCTACAGCCCGTGACATTTGAACTGCGCGAGTCGCGTGGAACAATGTCTCTCTGGCTTCTTGAACAAAAAACCGCCCAGCTTCGGTAAGTTCGACATGCTGGTTGCTCCGTATGAAGAGTGGATATCCAAGCTGATGCTCGAGTTCGATGATTTGCTTGCTCAGGGTCGACTGGACGATGTTCAGCCTCTGAGCCGCACGTCTATAGTTTAATTCTTCGGCAAGCGCCACCGCTGCTTGCATCAGCCGTATCTCTGGTAGATTCATGGCCTGCTCCAACTTGAAGCTCTTCTAGGGCAAGTACGAAGGATGGGATTCCACCTCCGCAAGAGTGCTCGGAGTATCCGCTTTGTGTACTTCACTCGTCAATGGCCGACGCGAAGAGAGAAAGCTTGTGCTGATGTATGCCCAATCGGAATGGTGCAATCCTCAACTTTCATTGGACAGAATGATCCTTCCTCAGCAACGCTGAAGTTGCTCTTGAGCGGACTCCGAAAAGACTTTGTCCGCCTTAATGGAGGCCGTGAATGGCGCAACAGTTAGAGCGTGCAGAAGCAGCACTCGACTTCAGAGAACCAATTCCGAAGAAACCACCCGTGAGAGCAAGCTTTGTGCCCGAACCATTGCTCGATACATTTGAGGCCGCCGCGATCATGAAGATCCATCCGAAGACCCTGCAAAAGCTGGCACGGGCTGGGCGCATTCCGGGTGTTCATGTCGGCAAACTTTGGCGGTTCAGGGCCTCTGTAATCGACTCTTGGATCGCGGGACAAATGGCTGGTTAGTTTTCGACCTCTGCCGCAGGCGGCGTATTCTTGTCTAAGCCATTCGTGCCGCCTGGAATTGGAGAACTATGAACAGGCGAACACGGTATCAACAAGGAAGCGTGCAGCGCGAAAAGCGGCAGAGCGGGCCTGATGTCTGGATTTTCAGGTGGAGAGAAACGGGAACCGATGGAAGCAGCAAGCAACGCAAAGCCATCGTGGGGACCGTTACTACACTTGCGACCGAAGCAGCAGCCCTCAGAGCAGCCCACGCATTGCGCATCGACGCCAACCAACAATTCCAGCAAGCCGCAGCCGGACCGCGCACCGTGGCAGAGCTGATCGCACATTACCGACTCAAAGAGTTGGTGCATGAAGATCAGGGACACAAAGCGTTCTCGACCCGAGCGGCTTACGAATGCAATCTGAAGACCTGGATTCTGCCACGTTGGGGAACCCATCGTCTCGATCAGATAAAGCCGGTCGCAGTAGAGCAGTGGCTGAGCGGTATCAAGCGGTCTAAAGGCACCAAGGCAAAGATTAGAAATCTTATGAGTGCTCTCTTCCATCACGCGATGCGTTACGAGTGGACGGATCGCAATCCGATTAAACTCGTGCGTCAGAGTGCGAAGCGGGAGAGAGTTCCAGAGATCCTCGAACTGGCTGAACTGCAACTACTCCTTTCCAAATTGTCTGTTCGTGAGCGCACTCTCGCGCTGCTCGATGCCGCAACCGGGCTTCGCGTGAGCGAGCTGCTCGCATTGCGCTGGGATGATGTAGATTTCGAGGCTTTGGAGCTACGCGTCACCCGGTCGATCTGGCATCAAGTCGTAGGGGACTGCAAAACAGAAGCCTCAGCCAAGCCCGTCCCCATGGACGAGTTCATGGCGGAGGACCTTCTGCGCTGGCGTCGTCAAAGCCCTTATGCGATGCCGGGAGATTGGGTCTTCGCCAGCCCGACTATGCGGGGCAAGCAGCCCTATTGGCCGGACAATCTCATGAAGCGCTACATCCGGCCGGTCGCACGTAAGGCTGGCATCCACAAGAACATCGGTTGGCACACCTTCCGCCACTCCTTCGGCACGTTGCTGAAGGCGAATGGGGAGGACGTGAAGACCGTTCAAGAGCTCTTGCGACACGCAAACAGCCGAATCACCCTTGACGTGTATACGCAGGCAGTGAACTCGACCAAGCGAGCCGCACAGAGCAAGGTTGTGAGGATGATGATTCCCAACGTAGGCACAGCACTTACAGATCTAGGCACAAACGACTTATCCGAAAGGGGTCAGATTGCCTGATCTCAGGCTTATTGTGCCCTTATCGTGCCCGGATTCGCGTGTCACTTTAGGTCCCATATCACTCTAAGTGCTTTAGAATGTATGGCGGGGACGACGGGGCTCGAACCCGCGACCTCTGCCGTGACAGGGCAGCGCTCTAACCAACTGAGCTACGTCCCCAAATCCTTGCAGGCTGTTTGCCTGAATTCCCAGGAACTGGTCTAACCGGAAGCTGATGTATCGGCTGCCCCGGCAGCGATCTCAAGCCCGATCGGCACCTTTTGAAGGAACGCCGTCTGCTTCCTGAGCTCGGTCACAGGACAGAGTCTATCAGAAACCTGCGGCACCTGAGGCGGACGGGACCGGATTGGTCGAACAGCAGGATGAACCTACTGGACCTTCCCCTGCGGACGGAGGCTGCGCATGCCGAGGGCGCAATCGATGGCGTTCGCAGCGGCAATCTTGAGGTTGTCGGCAGCGCCGCAGAGCCAGAAGCGTGTGGCCTCGGTGGCAGGGTCAGAGGGCGAGACGCTGACCACGATCTCACTTCGGCCCGCAACCAGGAGATTGCTGGGCAGATCGGCGCCTGTGGCGACTTCGATTCTGCCGCCGGCGAGGGCCTTCGCGATGGCGGGCGAGGAGACGGGCTGGTCGAACTCAAGGAAGATGGAACTGGTATAGCCGTGAAAGACGGGTACCTGGAGCAGCTGAAGAGCGAGCTCCGGCAACTCGCTGTTGGACAGGGCAAGGAAGTGTGTCGTGATAGTGTCGGCGATCTGCGGAAGTCGAAGCGGGGCGTCTTCTCCGAGATCGGCGAGCACGTTAAAGGCGGTCTGGGCGTCGAAGACTTCCTGCGGAATGTCCTTGAAGGAGAGCAGGTTGACGGTCTGCTGGTGCAGCTCATCGAGACCGCGGCTGCCGAGCTCTGAGGCAGGCTGCAACACGGTTGCGGCGAGCGTCGCGGGTTTGGCGACTGCAGCCGTGAGCCGCGCCGCGATCAAGGCGAGCATGGTGGCAATGGGATGGGCTGGAACGACGGCGGCGGTCTGGAGGTCAGGACGACGCGCGGCAACGCCGGTGCGACTGTTGGCCGCGGGATTCAGAGGAGCGACCCAGGGTGACCAGACCATGACCTCCGGCTGGTCGGAGAGAGCGTACGTGAGATCGACGACCATGGCACCGGCCTGACGGGCGCTCTGCCAGTGCTCGCGTGCTTGGTCTTGCGAGCCGGCGAAGAAGACGAAGTCGGCCGCCTCAAAGGAATTTGCGCTGACCCGCCGGATGAACGAGGCCTCGTCGCCGATGGTGGTGATCTGCCCTTCGACAGCCTCGGTATCGAAGAGAAGAACCTCGGCGGTTCCCAGAGCAGACCCGATGATCTCCTCGCTGAGTTCTTTTCCGAGCAGGGACGAAGCACCGACAATAACGACGCGCAGCTGATGTGCAGGCATAGAGGTTCAGATGCTTGAGGACGGGATCTGGCTCGACTACCCGCCCGTAATCGCTCGTCTGCGGCTTCGACTGTGGGAGTAGGCGAGACGCGCGAGGACGCCGGAGACCAGATAGCCGAGCGAGATGACCATCAGCGCGTACTCGGAATAGGCGACCACAACGGCAATGATGAAGGCGAGCAGAGCGAGGAACTGGAAGGGATGTTTGCCGCGGAGGGTGAGTTCCTTGCCGCTCCAGAAGCGCCAGGAGCTGACCATCAGCATGCCGGCGAACAGGATGAGGCCGAGCCAGACGAGGGAGATCCACGGATTGTAGATGGGGGAGCCTCTGAATCCGTGGACGATCGAGGCCAGCACACCGGCGCCGGCAGGGATGGGCATGCCGACGAAGTACTTGCGGCCTGGCCGGCCGGGGTTGCGTGGCTGCGGATTGATGCTGACGTTGAAGCGTGCCAGGCGGCTGGCCCCACAGATGAGAAACAGAAAACAGGCAAGAACGCCGAAGTGCGTGATGCGGTCTCGAAGGTAGGGACTGACGGTAAGGGGCAACATGCGAAAGCCCCAGACGTACGCCAGAATAGCCGGCGCGACGCCGAAGGTGATGACGTCCGCGAGTGAATCCAGCTCGCGGCCGAAGGCGCTGGTAGTGTGGGTCATGCGCGCGATGCGGCCATCAATCCCATCGAAGAGAACGGCGAAGCCGATGGCGAGGGCGGCGCGATCAAAGAAGGCAGGGTCAGCCGGCGAGCCCTGGATGCTTTGCGTCATGGCATAGAAGCCGGCCGCGATGTTGCCGGCGGTGAAGAGCGAGGGCAGGACGTACATGCCGCGACTTGGCTGCCGGCTCGGTTTGCTGCTGTGTGCCTTAGCCAGATCCTGATCCATCAGCGGACCGACGCCCCGCGAGGAACGGACGGCGATAGAGGCTCGGGAACCTCGGCGAGAACCGTCTTGCCGCCAAGGACGCGCATGCCGGTCTTGACCTTCAAGTCAGCCTCTGCGGGCAGCAAGACGTCGCAGCGCGAGCCGAATTTAATCAAGCCGATCCGTTGACCGCGCTCGACGCGATCTCCGACTTTGAGGTTGCAGACGATACGCCGAGCCAGCAAGCCGGCGATTTGTTTGAAGCTGACCTCGTAGGCACCGGCATCGATGACGATCAGGGTCTGTTCGTTTTCGACGACTGATTCGGCCTTCATGGCGTTCATGAAGCGGCCCTTACGGAACTCGCAGAGCTTGACGATGCCGGCGATGGGCGACCGGTTGACGTGGACATCGAAGACGTTCAGGAAGATGCTGAGGCGAAGCCGGGTGCCCGAGGGCATTTCGATCCACTCAGCCTCAGTGACCAGGCCATCGGCGGGAGAGACGATCTGCCCGGGGAGCGAGGGGATTTGACGCGTGGGATCGCGAAAGAACCAGAGAAAAAAGCACGCCAGCAGAACCGGGATCAATACGAGCCAGATAGCGTGGGTAAAGAGCCAAAGAAGCACGGCAACCACGCCGAAAGCCAGACCGTAGAAGTACCCGTCACGAACCATGATTGCCGCAATTATAGATGGGCTCGGCCCGGGGGAGAGCGAGCGTCATCAGAAGGGCGTCGTCGTTGGGTTTGGCATAGTACTGTGACCTTCGACCGACGATGTTGAGGCCAAGGGATTCGTACAGCGCGATGGCGCCAGTGCTTTTGGAGCGCACCTCGAGCTCGAGGGCCTCTGCGTTGCGCGCGCGGGCCCAATCGAGGATGCTGCTGCAGAGCAGGCTGCCGAGTCCGGATCGGCGCGCGGCTGGAAGGACGGCAAGGCTTTCGAGCTCGGCAATTCGACCGACTTTTGGGAGGTCCGTAGATGCCGGAGTCAGCCTTGCGGCGGCGAAGCCTGCGATGCTGCCGCCACCGGCTTCCCCGGCGACACATAAGAGGCGATCTTCTGCTGCCGGATCGAGGTACCGACCATACTCCGCGTCGGTCCAGTGCGGCAACTCCGGCGTCGACCGCTCGAGAGCAAGGATGGGGGAGAGATCCTGCAGCAGGGCGGCCCGCGTCCATCCCGTCATGCCTGGTCCGGGCCAGCGGCGATACCTTGCTGGTGGCGACGCTGACGATCCAGAGTCTCCTGCTCGGTCTTGTGCAGGTACAGCGCATCGAGCAAAAGAGGATTGTCGAAGGCGTGGAGCGCTAAGCGATCGAGCGCGAGGGACAGGCCGGCACTTGCCGTAAGTGGGGCCACTTGCTGGACATCAGCGGCTGCGAGGTCTTCGTCACACCCGGCCTCGCAGAGGATTGGGAGGCCGAGATCGCACGCATGTTGGGCGACCCACGATCGCGAGGCCACTCCCTGGTCGGACGTGACGCCGTGGTGAACCCGCGCCCAGAAGAGCTCACCGCGACCTGCTTCGAGCACAGAGAGCCCATCGTGAAAGATCCTGGCCGCGAGGACCGCGAGGCGCGAGACGGCAACTAAGGGAAGCGCGCTCGCCTCAGCCAGGGCCTTGGCCGCAGCCAGGCCGACACGGACACCGGTGAAGGAGCCGGGCCCTCGCGTGACGGCGAGAGCGTTGAGATCGCGGAGTTGCCAGGCATGGGCGCGAAGGAGGCGATCGATGACTTCGATCAGTCTCTCTGAGGCGCTCCGGCCGGGGAATGTAACCTCTTCGATGACGTTGGGGCCGACTGCAAGAGCGACCGACGCCTCGCTCCCACAGGTATCGAGCAAAAGAAGTCTGGGGCGATCGTCTCTGGAAGTGGCTGTTGATAGATCGGGCATTTCTTATACATGATAGCGTTGCGCGGGGAGACCGAGAGGCTGGGCGCACGACCGCCTTGACAGGAGCGGACGGTAAGCCGCTATGCTCATCCCGGTGTTCGGTCCCTCGCTGGACCGTTCCTATTCATGGTGTGGAGTCGCTGACAAGATGGCGCTTGAAGCTGTTCGACGACATGCGGCCTTGACGGCCGTGGCTCCGCAGAGCCTCAATGTGCGCTGGTTCGTCTGCGGCCTGCTCTTTCTGGCCACGACCATTAACTACATGGATCGATCGGTGCTGTCGCTGATTGAACCGCTGCTGCACGCGACGCCGTTCATGGGGTGGGACGCCAGCAAGGATGCCGCGCACCAGAGCGTCTTCAACAACCATTACGGCAACATTGTGATCTGTTTTCAGATCGCGTACGGCCTTGGCCTGCTGACTGCCGGCCGGATCATCGACAAGCTTGGGACGAAGCTGGGGTATGCGCTCGCGATTTTAATCTGGGGGCTCTCGTCGATGGGTCACTCGATTGTGACTTCGGTAGCTGGGTTCTGCATCGCACGGGCCCTGCTAGGTCTGGGCGAGTCGGGCAACTTCCCTGCCGCGATCAAAGCGACCACGGAGTGGTTTCCGACCGAAGAGCGGGCGCTCGCGACGGGGCTGTTCAACTCGGGCTCGAACGCCTCCGCGTTTATCGCACCGGCGCTGGTCGCCGCGGTGACGGCGCGCTACGGCTGGCATGCTGCGTTTCTGACGACGGGTTCAATGGGCATGCTGTGGCTGGTGGTATGGCTGCTCTTCCCGTATAACCGTCTGCGCCGCGGAGCGACCATCACCCAGCAGAACCTGGCAGCGGTTACGAGCGGTGGACCGTTGTTTTCTGTTCTGTTTCGCAACCGCGGCCTGTACGCCTTTTCGATCGCCAAGGGCATGACCGACCCTATCTGGTGGTTCTATCTTTTCTATCTGCCGAAGTACCTGAACGAGAACTACGGGCTTGACCTGGCGCATGCGTATTGGGAGATTGTTGTCGTGTACGCGGTCGCTTCGGTGGGGTCGATCCTTGGGGGTGGCCTGTCCGGATGGCGGATGAAGCGGGGACACAGCGTCAACAATGGCCGTAAGTTTGCGTTGCTGATCTGTGCGGTCTGCGTGTTGCCGATCATCTTTGTGCCCACGATGCACACCGTCTTTCCGCACACGGCATGGCCGGCCGTCGCCCTGTTTGCCCTGGCTGCGGCGGCGCATCAGGGATGGTCTGCCAACCTGTTTTCGACGCCGACCGACATGTTTCCATCAACGGCGGTGTCGACCGTTGTGGGGATTGGTGGTGCGGTCGGGGCAGCCGGTGGAGCGTTGTTTACAGCGCTTGTGAAAACCTACTTTTCGTTGCATCCGCTGCTGATCTTTGGGCTTGCCGCGGTGGCGTACGTAAGCGCTTTGGCGATCTTTCAGACCCTGGTTCCACGGCTTGGAGAAGCTCCAAGAGAGGCGTAGGCGGATGCGCGCCGCGTCGCTCCGGTCTGCCTGCTAAACTCGGCGTACCACCACCAGCATGTCCAAAACCTCGCAGACGTTCTATCTCACCACGCCGATCTACTACGTCAACGCACGTCCGCACATCGGTCATGCCTATACCACCATCGTCGCTGACGTTGTCGCGCGCCGGCATCGCCTGCTGGGTCACCGCACCTTGTTTCTCACCGGAACCGACGAGCACGGCCAGAAGATCGAACGGTCTGCAAGCGCGGCGGGAGTGCCGCCGCAGCAGTTTGCCGACGAGGTCTCGGCCTCCTTCCGTGCTCTGTGGGATCGCATGGGCCTCACCTACAACGATTTCATCCGCACCACCGATGCCCGCCACAAACAGGGTGTCCAGAAGCTCTTCGCCGAGCTCTATGCCCGGGGCGAAATTTACCTGAGCTCCTACACCGGTCAATACAGCGTCGGCGAGGAGATGTTCGTCGAAGGCCCCCCCGGCACCATCGGCCCGGATGGCCGCCCCACCGAGACCGTCACCGAAGAAAACTTCTTCTTTCGCCTCTCGAAGTACCAAGGACAGCTCATTGACCTCATCGAGGACGGGCCCGATGGTCAACCGCCGAAGTTACTCATCCAGCCGGAAGCCCGCCGCAATGAGGTCCTTAGCTTCCTTCGCGGCAACCTATCGCAGGAACCCTCCGAGCGCCCTCAACTATCCGAGCAACGAGCGGACGGCATGTTGGTGACGAACGAAGGCTCGATGAAACGACACATACCTGCTGCCTACGAAGAAGGCAAGCTTGGTAGAACAAAGGGAGGGAACTACTACCTCCCCGGAGCCCTCAAAGACCTCTCCGTCTCCCGCTCCTCCTTCACCTGGGGCATCCCCGTCCCGGAGCCCGCCGCCTCCGCCGCCAAAGATCCCCACGTCATCTATGTCTGGCTGGACGCCCTCGCCAACTACATGACGGCCCTCGGCTACGGCTCGGACGACACCACCCTGTTCGACACCTTCTGGCCCGCCGACCTCCACCTCGTCGGCAAGGAGATCATCCGCTTCCACTGCGTCTACTGGCCCGCCTTTCTGCTCGCGCTCAATCCGCAGCTTCAACACGATCCCAGTGAACCGACCCCGCAACTCTCTCTTGCTGATCAGGCCGAGTGGATCGAGAAGATGCTCCCCAAGGCCGTCGTCGCCCACGGCTGGCTCCTCTTCGAAGAGTCGAAGATGTCGAAGTCGCGCGGCAACATCGTCCGCACCGAGACCATCCTCGACGCCTTCGGCGATCACTACCGCCGCGAGCTCGTCCGACTCGGCCAGCCCGAGCCCTCCAAAGCCGATGCCGACCTCTTCGCCTCCGACGTCCTCCGCTACTTCCTGCTCCGCGAGATCCCCTTCGGCCAGGACGGCAGCTTCTCCTTCGAAGCCATGATCACCCGCTACAACGCTGATTTGGCGAACGGCTACGGCAACTTAGTCAGCCGGGTGCTGAGCATGATCGAGAAGTATGAGAATGCTCTTATTCCGTCCTCTTATCTAGCGGCGGACGATGGCTTACACAATAGCGATCTCAACTTTGGTAAGTCTCGAAACGAGCTACAGTCTGTAGCCACTCGCTTTCTATCAGAAGTGAGTCGCAGCGTGAGTTTCGCCGATACTTCACAGTTTCTAGAGTTCTTAACTTCCCTTCAGGGGCTTACAAAGCTTGTCGATACGGCGATATCGGAGAACAAGCCTTGGGCTGCCAAGGAGAGCCAAGAACAACAAAGACGACGTGACCTTCTTTTTATTTCCGCCGAGTCCATCCGCATCCTCACCGCCCTGCTCTACCCCATCCTCCCTTACTCGACCGCCAAAGTCTGGGCGCAGCTCGGCTTCGGCTCCATCGAAGACGCCGCCGCTCGCGGCGACCTAACCAACCTCCAGTGGGGCGGTCTCCAACCCGGCACGAAGCTCGGCCCCCTCGCCCCCATCTTCCCCCGCGCCCCCAAGGAGCTCGCCCAGATCATGACCGACATGGAAACCAAGCCCAGCCTCACCCAGGTCACCGCCGATAACGACGCCGCCACCTCCGAAGCCGCTGAGTTCCGCGAGGCCCCGATCAGCGACGTTACCGCGCCAACCGTAGATGAAGCCGCAGAGCTCGAGCCCACCTCCCCCGCCGCCCCACCCCGCACCTCCACCCTGCCCCACCACGACCCCGGCTCCCAGGTCGGCGCCTCCAGCGCCCCCGCGGCCGTTCTTCCCTCGACCCCCTCTCACGTCGACGCCGAGCCTTCGGGCGTCTTCGCAGGATCCACCGCCGCCACCTCCATGAACGCGGCACCCTCAACCGCGAGCCCGCAGATCACCATCGACGACTTCGCCAAGGTGGAACTCCGTGTCGCGAAGATCCTCGTCGCCGAGCGCATTCCCAAGGCTGACAAGCTGCTGCGGCTGGAGGTCGATCTGGGCTATGAGCAGCGGCAGATCCTCTCCGGTATCGCCGAGTGGTACACGCCTGAGGACCTGGTGGGCCGCAAGATCGTCGTGATTACCAACCTGGCGCCACGCAAGATGCGGGGCCTGGAGTCGCACGGGATGCTTCTGGCCGCGTCCCATGGAGAAAATGGCAAACCTGTGCTGGCCACCTTTGGGGAAGAGATCGAGGTCGGTGCGCGGCTGAAATGATGCCTTCCCTGGTTGACTCTCACGCGCACCTGGATTTGTTCGAGACCGACCTGGATCAGGTTCTCGCACGCGCTGGTGACGCCGGGGTGGAGACGATTCTGGCGATCGGAATTGGGGATGGACCGGCGACGATGCATCGAGCGCGCGATCTCGCGCGTGCGGCGGCGGAGACACCAGTGCCGGGGCACCCGCGCCTGTTTGCTACGGCGGGAATCCATCCTGATGAGGCGGCGAACGCAGAGGAGCGTGCGCTCGATCGGATGGGCGATCTGCTGGCGGATCCGTTGGTTCTTGCGTGCGGGGAGATCGGCCTGGATTACTACCATGTCGGGAACCCCGAGCCACCAATCCAGAAGCAGGCCCTGCTCGCGCAGATGCACCGTGCGGCGGCAGCGCGCAAGCCGATCATCGTGCATTGCCGGACCTCGGAGCTGGCGACACCGGCAGCCAAGGCGAGGTTCGGCCCGGCGAACGCCTGGGAAGACCTGCTCGCGATCTTCACCGAGCATTGGCGGCCAACTGGTTTGCCGGGCATCATGCATTGCTTCTCTGGCACGGTGGACCAGGCTCGCCGCTCGGTCGAGATGGGGTTTTATCTGTCATTTGCCGGCAACCTTACCTACCCGGCGGCGAAGACACTTCGCGAGGCTGCGACGACGGCACCAGTGGACCGCATTCTGGTCGAGACGGATTCGCCGTTTCTGGCGCCGGTGCCGCACCGTGGGCAACGGAACGAACCAGCTCTGGTGCAGCACACGGCGCGAGCCCTGGCGGAGCTTCGCGGCATCTCACTGGAGGAGCTTGCGGCCGAGACCACGGAAAACTTCCGAAGGCTTTTTCCGGCAGCCCGCGACTGAGACAAACTAAGTGGAAAGTGACGAGGATGAACCCGTATGGCAGCAGATAACAGCTTCGATGTGGTTAGCAAGGTAGAGCTGCAAGAGGTAAAGAACGCGATTGACCAAGCGACCAAAGAGGTCAACGCGCGCTTTGATCTGAAGAACTCGAAATCGACCATAGCCGTTGAGGGTAACGACGCCATCCAGCTGGCCAGCCAGGACGAGTACACCCTCAAGGCGGTTATTGAGATCCTTAGCCAGAAGCTGGTGAAGCGCGGCGTCTCTCTGAAGAACTTGGAGTATGGCAAACTTGAGCCGGCGTCGAACTCGTCCGTCCGGCAGAAGATCACGTTGCAACAGGGTATTCCGTCCGACAAGGCGAAGCAGATTGTTGCTCTCATCAAAGACTCGAAGAAGAAGGCGCAGGCGTCGATCCAGGGCGATACCGTTCGCGTTGTCTCGAAGGATCGCGATGTTCTGCAGGAGATCATGACACTTTTGCGCGGCAAGGATCTGGGGGTCGACCTTCAGTTCACGAACATGCGATCCAGCTGAGGCTCTGCTGTCGGGCGTTGGTCCAATGCTCGATTCGTGCACAATCTTTGCGTGTCTCGAATCACGGGGAGCCAGGATCGATCCTCGATGAACCGGCAAAAGCAAACTGATACTCTCATGATCAGGTGAGTACCCTCTCCATCTCGAGCGCCAAAGAGGTCTTCGACCTGCTTCGGCCCGACCTGATTGCAATCGAGCAGGAGTTTGCTATCCAAGCCGTCTCCGAGGTCACGGTGGTTACGGAAATCGCCAACTACCTGATGGCTGGCGGCGGCAAACGCATTCGGCCGATGCTTCTGCTGCTAGCGGCGAAGGCTCTCGGGTCAAAGTCCGACAGTCGCATTCGACTTGGGGCGGTCGTCGAGATGCTGCACACGGCGACGCTGGTGCATGACGACATTATCGACGAAGCGGATATGCGGCGCGGCCGGCCGTCTTCAAACACGACATGGGGCAGTGCGAAGTGCGTACTCGCGGGTGACTGGCTGTATATGCAGGCCTTTTCCGCGGCCTTGACCGAACGAAACTTCCGCGTGCTTGATCTGCTTATTTCGCTGACACAGCAGATGGTCGAGGGAGAGCTGCTGCAGATGGAAAAGCTGGGCCATCTGATCAACGAGGAAGAATACTTCGACTTGATCTTTCGCAAAACAGCCTGCCTGTTCAAGGTGTCCATGCAACTAGGAGCCGCGATCACACCGGGCACGGATGACCTTGAGCCGCAGATGGGCGAGTACGGGCGCAACCTCGGGCTTGCCTTCCAGATCGTCGATGATGTTCTCGATCTGACGTCGATGGAGGGTGTGCTGGGGAAGCCGGTGGCGAGTGATCTGCGCGAAGGAAAGGCGACCCTGGCGGTAATTCACGCGCTCGAACGAGGGACTGGAGCTGACCGGGAGGCGATCCGGACGGTGCTGGCCGATCGCAGCTTCGAGCACGTCACGCATGCGCAGATACTTGAGATTCTGGAGCGCCACGGGTCGATCGAGTACGCCATGGACACGGCATGTGCGTATGCCGAGGCCGCCCGGTTGTCGATCACCGATCTGCCGGAGACGGAGGCGCGACGAGCGTTGCTCTGGATGCCGGGATTCGTAACCAGCCGCGATCGTTAGCTCACTCTTCGTCTTCCTCGTTTGCGTTGATGGGCATGTCGACCGGGACCATCGTGCCACCGGGTCGGGCGGAGAGGACCTGCAACCTGCCCTCCGCGGCGTCGAGCTCACCACGGCAGGCGGCCGTGAGGCGCATGCCTTCCTCGAACAACCGGACCGACTCCTCAAGCGGAAGCTCTCCGTGCTCGAGCCGCTCAACAACGGCCTCGAGGGCAGACATCTGATCCTCAAACGAAGGCATACTGATCTACCTCGCCCCACTCGATTTGGGTAACAGGGTATCGAGAACCTGTGCCGCCGCGGCGTATTTGCCGAAGGGCGCGCTTACCTGCACGCCCTGCACGTCGGCACGGACCTGCGCCACCATCTCCTGCGCGATGAGCACACCTTCGGCGCGCGCTGCTTCGGGCGAGGGCGACCGCAACATGCGATCGATGATCTCGTCCGGCATGCTGACCTTCAGATCCTTCTTCATAAAGTCCGCGTTTTTTGCACTCGTCAGCGGCCAGATGCCTGCGATGACAGGGATACGGAAGCCCTCGATGCGGCGAAGGAACTGCTCCAGCAAGCGAAGATCGAAGACTGGCTGCGTGATACAGAACTCCCCGCCGGCTTCCACCTTGTGTTCGAAGCGCCTGACCTCCTCGTCGATGTCCGCTAAGCCCGGATTGGCCGCGACCGAGATGGTGAAGCCGGTCGAGCCGACGATGGGGTTCTTGCCGATATCGAGGCCGTGGTTCAGGCCCCGCACGATCCGCGTAAGGCCGATTGCGTCGACGTCAAAAACAGCTGTGGCGTCAGGGTAGTTGCCGAGTTTTGGTGGATCGCCCGTGAGGCACAGGATGTTTTTCAGCCCCATTGATGCGGCGCCGAGCAAATCACTCTGAATGCTGAGAATGTTCCGATCACGGCAGGTGTAGTGCAGGACGGTCTCAATGCCGACCTGCTGCTGGATCTGCACGCAAAGGCTCTGCGCGCTCATACGGGCACTGGCGCGTGGTGAATCCGGTACATTGATGGCGTGCACACCGAGCTGGTGTAGGTAGGCCGCGCCTTCGATCTCGCGGCTGGAGTCGATGCCGCGCGGCGGCACGATCTCCACCAACGTGCAGAACTCACCGGAAGCGATCATAGCGCCGATGCGCGACCTGTCCGCGAGTGGGGGAGGTTCGGTCTTCGGAGCCTCTTCGACCGACGGCTCACTTCCTTCTGCACCCTCGACCTGCGCTTCAATCGCTCGCAGAGCGCCGCGCATGGCGCGTATATGGCTTGGCGTTGTGCCGCAGCAGCCGCCAACAAAGCTGGCACCGGCGTGGGTGAACTTCCGGGCGAAGCTGGCCATGTATTCAGGAGACGTCATGTAGATGGAGCGTCCGTCGACCGAGCGCGGAACACCGGCATTCGGCATGGCGGCGAGCGGCACGGTGACGACCTTCCGCATGCGTTCGATGACGCTGAGAACGATGGCCGGGCCTGAGCTGCAGTTGCATCCGATCGCATCGGCTCCCCAGGCCTGCATGCGCTCGGCGGCGATCTCTGCTGATTCGCCATCGAGGCACTCGCCAGCCTCGTTGACGGTGAGCAGAACCAGCAACGGCAAGCGCGGAGCTTCTGCTTTTGCGGCAAGAATCACCTGCTCGGCTTCATCGAGCGACGTGATGGTCTCGGCGATCAGGAGATCGGCGCCGACTCCGGGGCCGCCCTCCGCCAGGCTCCGAACCTGCTCAGCAAAGGCCGCTGCTGCCTCCGCCCGCGTCAGCTTTCCATGCGGCTCCAAACGAACGCCCAAGGGGCCGATCGCTCCCGCGACAAAGGCCTCAACCGATTGCTTTTCCGCGATCTGCCGAACGCTCTCCCGGGCGAGACGGATTCCAGCAACGTTGATCTCACGCGTCTTCGTCTGCAGACCGAAGCGCTCCAGGCGAACTGAATTGGCCCCAAAGGTGTTGGTCTCGATGATCTCCGCACCGGCCTGCAGATATTCCATGTGCACGGTTCGCACCAGATCCGGTTGCGAGAGGTTCAGCTCGTCGTAGCAGCGATTGATGAAGACGCCGCGTGAGTACAGCATGGTGCCCATCGCACCATCGCACAGCACCGTTCGGCCGGAGAACAGCCGGTCTGTTGCCGCCGCACCGGCCACCGCGATCGGCGCCGCACTCTGTGTTTCAGTTGGCATCGTGTCCTCGCCCAAGATACATGCTGCTCTGATGTTCGAGCGCTGGGCGTTCCTGTCATGGTAAGTCAGCGGAAGGCGGACCTCCAAGCGGCGTCGCACGTGGGCAATCTGCGCCTCCAAGAAACAGACCGGAGGTATCACTTTGGTATACTTGGCTCACATCACAGAGCCTGCGTACGATGTGTTTTCTGCAGGTTCGGAGCATCTCCTCTTGAAGAATAGAAGTCCGCTGTTTCGGTCGCTCCGCAGTCAGTTCGCCCATTTGCTTTTGCTCGGCTTTGCGACCCTGACATTGTGTTCCTGCGGTCCGCAGTACTACAAGTTCCCGCAGTACACCTTTGCGAACCGCCCGATTCCGCCCAGCAAGCTGGCTAACCGGGTCATGGTTTCTGTCAGTGCAGATGGATCGACCGGCGGCTTGACGGTGCTCGACGCCAAGCGGGATATTCGCGGAAATATTCAGAATACGGTGCGCAATTACACCGTTGGCGGCTACTCCTCGGGCTATCCCAGCACCATTCTCAACTTCCCCGAACAGGTTCGGGGGTACGTGTACTCAAACTCGGACGGCAGTCTTTTCAACGTCAATTATGGAACTGAGTCGGCAAACGCCGCCCCTGGCCTGCCGGCGGGATCCCGCTCCTCCTCGGTTGTTGTTTCGCAGGACTTCCTGGACGTTTATGCGGCGCAGGAGACCTCAGGCCAGCTGATCATCTCGGACAGCAATGCGCCGGCACGTACCTACGCGCTCAATCTTCCGGGCGTGTACAAGGTTGCGGTCAACCGCGGTAATACGGTGATCCTGGCGATGGTTCGCAACTCGAACCTGTTGTATCGGGCGATCCGGCTGAATGCGAACCAGCCCCCCCCTCCGGGCAATGTCGATTGCCAGCCGATCAACAATCCTGTATATTGCGTTATTCCGGTGAGTGGGTCGTATGATCGCCCAGTCGATGCCTACTTCTCTGTCGACGGAACCACGGCCTACCTGCTGAACTGCGGTCCGGAGTGCGGCGGACAGACAGCAAGTGTGAGCGTTTTGCTGCAGGCGCCGTTGAACTATAAGACCATCCCCACCACGTCGCCAGAGCCGAGTCCGATTGCGGCCAGCATCCTGGTTCCCGGCGGCGTGACAACAGCCCTTGCGGATGCCGATACACTCTACGTTGCCGGCCAGCAACTGCTCCCGGATGGCATGTACACGGGCAACCTGAGCACGATCAGCCTCGCTTCGAATACTGTCACCGGCAGGTATGGCATCTCTGACGGCTACCATAGCAAGCTGCTGTTTGCCGATGACAACACCCTGTGGGTCGGATCGCAGTCGTGTGCCGGTGGCGAGCGCGCCAAGCTGGGCCAGAACTATAACTGCCTGACCCGTTTCGACCTGGGCGCAAAGACCGCGCAGATCGTGCCGAACTCTACTCCCGGCGGAGCGACAACAGTTCCCTACCCCAATGACAACCTCAACCAGTACTACTACGGCAGCCTGACTGGGCTTTGCTGGGTACAGAACTTCCACAAGGTCTACACGGCGTATGGTGGCCAAGTTCACGCCTTCAACACGGCGGACGGATCGGAGATCAACAACACGCTGATCACCGTGCAAGGGACGGCACTCGATGTCGCGTACATGGATGCCGTAACCAACGCTGCCAACTGATGAGCAGGCAACCGGCCGTGTCCGACACCGTCGATGTTCTCGCCATTGCGGCACACCGCGATGACGTGGAGCAGACGTGCGGGGGCACGTTGCTGATGATGAACGCCCGCGGCTGGCGTACCGGCATCCTCGATCTCACGCAGGGGGAGTCTGGCACCCGGGGATCTGCAGCAGAGCGGGAAGCGGAGGCGATCGAAGCGGGGCGCATCTTGCGTGTTGCACACCGCGAGACATTGGATCTTCCTGACGGCAACGTGCAGAACACGTACGAGAATCGCCTGAAGATCGCCGCGGTGCTGCGTCGCCTGCGACCGCGCGTCGTCCTCCTTCCGTACTGGCAGGGGCGGCACCCGGATCACTATAACTCGGCTACGCTTGGGTACGAAGCCTGTTTTGTGAGTGGCCTCTCCCGTCTGGATCTCCCCGGTGGTCAGGCGCCTCATCGTCCCTACAAGATCCTCTACGCGTCGCTCTACGCGGATGTCCGGCCAACGTTTAACGTGGACATCAGCCCAGTCATCGAAGATCGCCTGCGAGCACTTCTGGCGTATCGATCGCAGTATGCGAACCAGGATCAGGGTGGAGCACTGTTCGTTCCTGAAGAAGAGATCCGGGAACGAACCTTTGCGACTGCGCGACACTTTGGTCTACTTAGCGGCGTTCGTTTTGCCGAACCCTTCGTGCAAAAGGAAGTCGGTCTGGTTGACGACTTCATGACCCTGCCGGTCGCGTCTCTTTAGACCTCTCCTTGCCGCCGGCGACGCTCATTCATCTGTGCCGCCGCGAGCGCATTTTCGGTATCGGCTGAGGTCTCGATGACCTTGGTCGCGGCAACCACCTTCACGTTCCCGCTTCGTTTAGCCTCATAGAGTGCCGCGTCGCTTTCGTCCACCATGGTCTGCCAGTTGTACCCGCAATGATCGCTGCAGCTCGCGCCAAAGCTGGCTTTCACCTTGACGACCTCACCCCGGTACCGTACATCGAGCAGTGCAATCTGATCGCGGAGCCGTTCGGCAACGACGATTGCCTCGGTTAACTCGGTGTCCGGCAGAAGAATGCAGAACTCGTCTCCGCCCATTCTGGCGACGGAGTCACGATCTCGCAGAGCCTCCTGCAAGCTGGCGGCTACGGCCTGCAGCACGGCATCACCGCCGCTGTGACCAAGGCGATCGTTGACCCGTTTCATCCCGTCCAGATCCATCATCAGCACCGAGAGCTTGCCTGCCTTTCGAAGTGAGCGAAACGTCTCGCGCACGGCGACACGTTTAAAGGCCCAGCGATTCAGCAAGCCTGTGAGCTCGTCAATCTGTGCTCGCCAAAGAAGCTCAATCCGCTGCTTACCGGCTGCGATAAAGGTGAAGCCGAACGTGGTCGCGCCACCCGAGACCAGGGCACCTGCCAGGCAAACGGTGGAGGTCTCATCGAGCGCGCGTGAGTAGTTCGGCGAGCCGAAGTGCAGAACAACGACGGCGCGCAGAAAGTACGACAGCGCGTAGACCAGCATAGAGGTGCCGGCGAACCGCCCTGCAAGCTCGACTCCCTCCCCCGAGAAGCTGAAGAGCGCGGAGGCCGTGAGCGCCGCCTGAATGCCGACAACCGTACTCACTATCAGCGTCAGCACAGGATAGGTCGTATACGAGCGTGAAAAAAAGGTCGCTCCGGTGATGGTCACGAGAACCAACACCAGATGAAGTCGCCAAAGCAGCTTTGGCCGGTCGAGCTGCTCGGCAAAACTCCGGTGCAACATGGTGAGGGCCACTACCGTTAGGACGGATACACCCGCCGTCGTGCGCATATCCGAGGCTGGCCCGAAGAGAGAGAGCGCCAGAGCCATGGCACGCATCGCGCTTGACCCGGCAAACCAGACGGCGGACTGCACGCCGCCAAACAGGCGCATGCCCACCATGGCGGTTAGAAAGTACAACGCAAACATGATCAGCGTGGCCAGCTGCAGGGCTTGGTTCGAGGTCAAGCGCAACCTCGCGGACATGGGCTAGATCGTGCACTGCCAGCGCGGACGGTGCGCCCGAGGACCTTCCATGTGCTCACTATCCTCGATTGCAACAAACCTCTCACCCTCGCCCTTTTTGCGCGACCCTTCCGATACAGGGTTGGCCCGGACATCCGCAAACTTTTGCTGACGGTCAGCGATCACCGCCCCGTCACAGCCATCTTATCTTCTACGAAACGTACCAGCTCACTGCTGACGTACGATTCGGGTTCGAAATAGAGTACTTTCGAGCGGCGTAGAATCCCCTTGAGCGAGTTCTGCCAGCTCGCTTCCGCACCATTCCTGCGTGCCATCAGGATCAGGTCCGCACGATCCAGGTAGCGTCGCGCCGATCCTTTGAAGTCTTCGACTGCAGGATCGAGCACCGAAACGAACAAGTCTGGTCGTACAAACTGGAGAATGCTGTTCGACTCGATGATCACGTCGCCTCCCTCCGCGATCTCCCGGCGAAGCCGCGGCATCGCCTCAAAGAGCTCACCCTGCTGGGTTCGCACCCAAAGCGATCGTTTCGCTCCGGCCACGAGATAGCGGGAGGAGTCCGACTCTCCCGATCGATCGCGCTCTTCGGTGAAAGCGATGGTGTGGTCCGCCGTGGCGCAATCACACGGATTTCCGTTGGCAGAACAGATTCCGTGGCCGTACTGTGTGATCTTGATCGCCGTCCAGCATCGATCGCGTAGAGCGGTGATCAGACCAGCAACGACGCTCGTTTTTCCGATGTTCCGGGTGCTGCCGCCAACCACAAGTAGCGCCATAGACTCCTTTCGTCTCAAACCACCGCTTATCTTGCCCGTTCCGCTGACTGTCGAAGCCGCGCCAGCTCGCGAAGATACTGCTGGATCGGTCGCGCCGGAATGCCCCAGAAGACCTGCCCCACTCCCTGCAGATTCTTATGGGAGGGCACGCCAGCTTTCGCTCCAAGTATGACGCCGGGACCGATCGTAACGTGGTCAGCAATGCCCACTTGCCCGGCAATTACTGCGCCATCACCAATCACGCTTGAGCCTGCAATGCCGGTCTGCGCGGCGATAACAACGTTGCAACCGATGATGCAGTTGTGCGCGATGTGGACCAGGTTATCGATCTTGGTTCCTCGGCCGATCCGAGTTTCACGCAACGCGCCGTGATCGATGGTTGTGTTGGCACCGATCCAGACTTCGTCTTCGATGACCAGCCGGCCACGCTGCGGAAACGCAACGTACTCCCCTGTCTCTGGATCGCGCACGAAACCAAAGCCCGCTGATCCGAGAACGGCTCCAGCCTTGACGAACACGTTGCGACCGAGCGACGTACCTGCATGCACGATGACACGGGCCTCCAGCTGACAGCCATCGGCGATCACGACATCCTGCTCAATCACAACGCCTGACCCGATACGCACGCGATCGCCGATCTGTGCTCTTGAAGAGACTATCGCAGACGGGTCGATCGATCTGCTTTCAAGCTTTGGCAGCAGGCGGTCACCGATTCGGGCAAACGCCAAGCGGGCGTTGTGGACCCACAAAATGCGTCGCGGATCCCCGGCAGCTTCAGGGAAATTCGCCACCTCCGGTCGAAGCGCCTCGCTGGCTAGAATCGCCCCGGCGGCAGACTGCAGTGCGAGGAGGAGGCTTCCCGCATCCTGGGCGAATACGATGTCTTCGCGACGTGCAGTCTGCGGGCCGGCAACCTCCGTCAGCATGGCCGTGTAGATCGTGTTCGAGGGCTGGCGGCGTGCCTGCAGAAAGCTCTCAACCTCGTCAAAGCTCATCACGGATAGATCCTTGGCTCACCCGGCGGTCGCGTCTTCCATCGGCGATGCATCCACAGCCATTGCTCGGGGTATTGCCGGATGTAGTGTTCGAGAACCGACGTAAAGCGCGCCGTATTTGAGACTGCGTCGCGCTCACTGTTACCCGTGTCGTCAACGGGCAGCGCCTGTCCGAAGTGCAGCCGATAGCGGCCCCCGGGCTGCTCAAGAAGGAACCCTGGAAGCACGGCGGCACCGGTCTTGCGCGCAATCCGGGCCAGACCGGAACCAGTGCAGGCCGCAACGCCGAAGAACGGCACAAACGTTCCCTGCGGTGGAGTCATGTTGGTGTCCATCAGGATTCCTACCGTTCGCCCCGCTCTCATCTCTGCAATCAACCCGCGGGCGAATTCGTCCTTAGGTAGAACGCGATTTCCATGCAGGCATCGAACGTGGTTCACATAGCGATCGATCAGTGGGTTATCGAGGCGGCGAATTACCATGCCCATCGGAGACCCCATCAGCGAGTGGAAGAAGCTTGAAAGCTCCCACGCGCCAAGGTGCCCGGTAAGGACCAGAACGCCTTTTCCCTGGCTGCGGGCGCACTCGAAGTTCTCCAACCCGTCGTAGTGAATGGTTGCGCTGATGGTCTCCCGACGGTAGCGAGACATCAGAGCAAACTCGGCGAGCTGACGACCGAGCTGACGGAACTCTGCCCGCAGAACTCGATCTCGTTCGACAGGAGCGATCCCTGGAAAGGCTAGCTGCAGGTTCTGCCGCCCAACGGCACGGAGTCGACCGAGAAGCGCAAAAGCGGCCATGCCACATAGACTTCCTACCGCGCGAGCAACGGATCTGGGCAACCACCGAAGCGAACCGAGAACCAGGCGCACGGCAGCATATTCTAGGTGGTGCGCCGGTTTGATAGGGCCGACGAGGTCGGTTTGCGGACGGGATCGCCGCTGCAACGTTTTCTCTTCCATCAGGCGTGGATCTAGTCTATGCGTCCGCAAAGCGGTTGAGCAAAATGCGAAAGACGGCCGCCAGGGCCGTCTCTCGTTCCGCACGCAATGCTATTACTGACTTTTTGCAACCACAAAGTACTTTGCCACGGTACGTACAAAACCCATTGCACTGGGCGGGGTCGCCTGGTTGCCTTTCAGAATTGTCTCAAATGGAACATCGGCTCCGTAGAAGGTGCGGGTGTCATCCTGGTTCTGGGAGAGAACTGTTCCATCCAGGTTGATCCCAGCAAACAAGCCCTTAGCTCGCGAATAGCTAAGAAACTCTGCATTGAGTTTCCAGTCGGTCCCGGCCTGGGCGTTGCGTCCAACTGGACCTGCCGCAGCCGCGGCATCGCCACCGATCTTGAACTTGTTCTTCAGCATGTCTTGCAGACCATTTTGGTTCATCGCTACAAGGATCAGATCCGTTGCTTGTCCGCCGATCTGGAAACCGAAGCTTCCGCCCGCAAGCTGCACGAAGACTGGTGCACTCCATCCGCGCGAGGTGCGGCAGGTAGCTGCACCTTGGCCGTATTGGGCACCCACCAGGAAGGCTCCCTTCTTGTAGCTGGGAACGACGACGACACAGGAGGCTCCCGCCAAGATGCTAGCCGGAATGCCTTTGTCCGGCGTCGACATAATCTCGCGAATGACCGCACTCGCGTCCGTAAGGCGACTGTCGATCTTTGTCTTGTCCGACTCACCAAACGCGGACATCGATGTTGCCGTCAGCGCTAGCCCACAGAGAGCAGCCGCAAATTTCTTCATAACTTCATACCTCTTTCGTCGATATCGCTGATTTAGAACCGCTCAAACTTATGCGGAGCGACAAGAGTTACGATGTTATGAAGTTTGCGTGAGTTGCTTTTCGGTACAGAGCACCTCGGGATGCAAAAAATAGGGGCCGCGATCGACCATTGGCCTGATCACGACCCCTCTCCCAGGTCTGTGTTGCTGAGATCAAGCATCATCCCATTTGGACATCACCGCAACGGTACGTAGGTCTATAGACCTTTGGTGTCATCCCCATCGGCGGAGAGATCGTCGAGGAGCCTTTGCCGGGCAGCCTCAACACTCAAAGCTGTCCGATTGGTGACGCCCACCTTCCGCATCAGGCGGCCCACGTGCGCCTTGACCGCCGAGAGATCGATCGCAAGCTCCGCCGCGATCTCCTTGTTCGATGATCCGGTCCCCAGCTTGCGAAGCACGTCCTTCTCGCGCGGCGTAAGCACCGGCGGCTTCTTGCCTTTCCGCTGCTCTGCCATACCCCGCTCGATCAGGCGGGCAAGCACTTTGCGCGGCGCCCAGACAGAGCCGTCAAGCACGATCGCGATCGCCATGCGAATCTCGTTCACCGACGCATTATGAGTCAAATATCCCTTGGCGCCGGCGCCGATCACGCGTTCCACATACGCATGTTCCTCCGTGAGGCCAACTACGATCAGGCGTACCGACGGTTGTGCCTCTTGGAATGCTTTCATCAGCTCGAACAGAAGCTCGGTGCAGGTTGCATCGATGACGACCAGCGACAGGCTCTCCACCGCCTGCGCCGTGGTCTGATCGAGCGCCATGATCTCGACGCCTGCCTCCTCCGGGAACATTGTTTGCAACCCAAGAAATCGAAGGGGGTCCGCAGCAACAATCCCGAAGCAATGGCGCTTCGTGTCCGTCGGTTGGTTCAAAATGGTGCTCCATCGTGCACAAAAGGGGCGGATCCCGCGAGAAAGAGAGCAGCCCTCTTCCTGACGCAGATCAACTCGCTGGATCAAAGAGATTGAGAGATCCCGGTAATCGCGTTACAGCTTCGGCAACACAATGCCCTGCTGGTTCTGGTACTTCCCTCGCCGGTCCGCGTAGCTCACCTCGCATGGCTCGTCGGACTGAAAGAACAGGATCTGACACAGGCCTTCATTGGCGTAGACCTTTGCCGGCAAAGGGGTGGTGTTGGAGATCTCAAGCGTCACGTATCCCTCCCATTCCGGCTCAAATGGCGTCACGTTGACGATGATGCCGCATCGAGCATACGTGCTCTTGCCGACACAGATCGTCAACACATCGCGCGGGATCTTGAAGTACTCGATCGACCGCGCAAGCGCAAAAGAGTTCGGCGGCACAATCACACTCGGTGCCTCCACTGTCACAAAGGATCGTTCGTCGAACGCCTTCGGATCAATGATCGCGCTGTTCACATTGGTGAAGATCTTGAACTCATCGGAGACGCGAAGGTCGTACCCATAGGAAGAAAGCCCATACGAGATCACGCCTTCGCGCACCTGCTTTTCGCTGAAGGGCGAGATCATCCCATGCGTCGTCGCCTGCTCGCGAATCCATCGATCGCTCTTGATCGCCACCGTCGGTAATCCCCACAATTTCTTGAAGCACTTGCGATGCCAAGGATCCGGCATCCCCGGAAACACCTCAAAACACGGGCAGTTTGCTCCTTGAGCATACGGGAGCTCTCTTGCGTTGACAACGGAGAGGCGAGTTTCTAACATCACGGTACTACACGCACCGGTCCCCTCCCCCCGTTACGGAATCCAGAGCGAAGGATCCTTACTCAGATGATTAAGCAAGACCTGATACAGCGGGTTGTTGAACGCACCGGACTGCCACGCACCAAGGCCGAAGCGGCGGTCGACGCCATCTTCGAAAGCATGAAACGGTCGCTCGTCGAAGGCGATCGCATCGAGCTTCGCGGCTTTGGCGTCTTTACCGTCAAGCCAAGAAAGACCGGGATCGGCCGGAACCCCCGCACAGGCGCGGAAGTCTCAATTGCACCCGGGAAAGCTGTTCGTTTTAAACCCGGCAAGGAACTTCATCTGCTCACGTAGAGGTCTTCGGTTTTCTGCACTTACATCAGGTGCACGGCATCGACGTCCACCAGCACCCCCCGTCGGGGGATCTCCTGCGACTCCGCATGCGCCAGCATGTCGCGTAACGCCTCACCCAGGATCTTGCGCGACTCCGTTTTCAAAACAAAATGGAAGCGGTAGATGCGCTTGATCCGGGAGATCGGCGCAACCGCCGGCCCAAGCACGCGAAGCGCCGCAGGCTTCGCGTTTTCGAACCATCGACCGATCGTCGCCGCCCATCCCGCGGCTTCTTCCATCTGATCGCTTTGCACGATGACGTTGGCGAGCGCGGTGAACGGCGGATAGTGCATCCATCGCCGGAACTGCATCTCCTTCGCGACAAATCCCGGGTAGTCGTGCCGCTGCGCGTACTGGATCGCGTAGTGCTCCGGATGGTAGGTCTGTACCAACACACGACCGGGCAGATCGCCGCGTCCGGCTCGTCCGGCAACCTGCGTCAACAGCTGAAAGACGCGCTCCGACGCACGAAAGTCAGGTAGCCCCAGCGCCAGGTCGGCTCCCACGACGCCCACCAGCGTGACCCCGTGAATGTCGTGCCCTTTCGCGATCATCTGCGTTCCCACAAGCAGGTTGATCTCGCCCGAATGCAGCCGCGTCAGCAGCCGCTCCATGTCGCCCCGCCCGCGCACCGTGTCTCGGTCCATACGGCCAAGGCGCGCTCCGGGAAACAACTCCTGCAACCGCTCTTCGCCCTGCTGCGACCCCGCGCCCAGGTAGTACAGGTGATCGCTCTGGCACTTCGGGCACCGCTCCGGCACGTTCCGTCGCGAGCCGCAATAGTGACACTCCAGCCGCTGCCCCGGTTCGGCCTGCAGGCTGCCGCCAACCTGCTTGTGGAACGTCATCGAAATCGCGCAGTTCTCGCATTCGATCTTTTCGCCGCAACTTCGGCACATCAGCACAAACGAATAGCCACGGCGGTTCAACAGAACAATGGCCTGCTCTCCTCGATCAAGCGCCGCTTGTGCCTCGGCGATAAGATGCCGCGAAAAAATCTCCTCCTTGCCGACCTCGCGGAACTCCGTCCGCATGTCAATCAGATCAACCTCCGGCAGCGGCCGGTTCGCCACCCGCGACAGCATCTCGATCCGGGCATACCGGCCCCGATCCGCATTTGCCCAGCTCTCAAGCGACGGTGTCGCCGATCCCAGCACCACCACGCAGTCCGCCAGCTTCGCCCGCATGACGGCGACATCGCGACCGTGGTAGCGCGGTGTCTCCTCCTGCTTATAGCTGCTGTCGTGCTCTTCATCGACGATCACCAGCCCAAGCCGCACGGTCGGCGCAAAAACGGCGGATCGGGTGCCGACCACCACCCGCGCCTCGCCGCGTTGAATCCTGTACCACTGCTGTGCCCGCTCATCCGGCGTCAGCGCCGAGTGCAGCAGCGCGACCTCCGTGCCAAACGCCGCAAACATCTGCCCCGCCATGGCCGGCGTCAGCCCAATCTCCGGCACCAGCAGCATCGCGGATTGACCTGCTGCCAAGGCCCGCTGCATCGCTGCTACATACACCGCCGTCTTGCCTGAGCCCGTCACGCCATACAGCAGGTGCGGTTGAAAGCCGCCCTTCTCCATGGCCGCTGCGATCGTCGCGAGCGCCTCAATCTGCGATTCATTCAACGCATGCTCGTGAGCGTGCCGCTTGCCTGCCGCCGCAACACCTCCCAGCCGGAACGCCGACTCTTCCTCTTCCAAACGCACCAGACCTCGTCGAACCAGCGTGCTTAAAGTGGATTGCGGCACCCCCGCCTGAAGAAGGCGTTCCTGCAGCTCGCGCACGGGCTGCCGCCCACCACCGGCCGCCATCTCCGCCAGCACGCTCGTCTGATTGGCATTCAGCTTTGGCAGCCGCGCATCCTCGACCAGCACCGCAATGCGCTCGACCCGGCGAGCATCGCGCTGGTCCGCAACCGCCTCGCGAAGCAGCCATCGCTTGCGCACCATGCCCTCAAGCAGCGCCTTTCCCGCGCTGGTTGCCGATCGCAACGCGCTCGCCTTGGCCACCTCGCCGCTCTCCAGATAGTTCAGCACGGCGTACTCCCGATTCTGCTCCTCCGCGGTTAGCCGCGATCGCCGTGACGCCCCTTTTTCCGCCCCTTCGTACAGTACCTTGCGACCCTGATCCGCGATCCGATAGGTCCATTGCCGCCGCACTTCGGCCGTCAACGGCAGCATCCCCCGCAGGACCTCGCCGAGCGGCGCCACATAGTAGTTGGCAATCCAGCCGGCAAGCCGCATCAGCTCCTCCGGCAGCAGCGCCTCCTGATCGAGCACCGCCTGCACCGGCTTGGCCGCGATCCCTTCCGGCAGCGGAACGTCATGAAGCCGAACAGCAACCCCCATCAGCCGCTGCCCGCTGAACGGTACCAGCACCCGCGCGCCGACCACCGGCACGTGATCTCCCACCGCGTAGGTAAACAGTCGATCGAGCGGCACCGGCAACGCAACATCGCAGAACAGAGGCATCTCCTCAGCCTAAATGTTCAGCCGACCGGGAGCAGCGGCACACGTACCAGCGACCGCACGCTGCAAGGTATCGTAAAAGCGTCATGTACAAACGCCTGCTTGCACTTCTGATCTTCGTTCCCATGTTTCTCATTGCCTGGTATGCACGCAACCAGCGAGCGACCGTCGGCCCAAACGAAGGCCCCTCCGTCTCCACACGAACCGAGCCCTCCCGCGACTCCTACCAGTCTCGTCATGACGATCCGTCCCGCGGAGAGCGACGCGATAGTCGCCGAGAGCGGCGCGAGAATCGTCAGGGACCGCACGCGGCAGACAAACCCGGTGCCTTCGACTTCTATCTGCTCAATCTCTCCTGGTCGCCTGAGTTCTGCTCCACACACCCTGGCAAACCTGAGTGCGCCGTCAGCCTCGGCTTCGTTCTGCATGGCCTCTGGCCACAGAATAACGACGGCACCTACCCCGAGCATTGCTCGAATGCCGCCGGACCCGCGGACCCAGCCGCGTTCCGGGACATCCTTCCCGACGCCGGCCTGCTTCAGCATGAGTGGTCGACCCACGGCACCTGCTCCGGCCTCGCGCCAGATACTTACTTTGCGAACGCCCGCTCTGCCTTCCGCGCCGTCCGGATTCCGTCCACTCTATCCGGCCTCACGCAGGAGACCGTCTCCACACCGGAGGAGATTCTCACGCAGATCGCTCGCGCCAACCCATCCATTCCCCGCGAGAGCCTCGCTCTCAGCTGCGGCAATAACACCCTGACCGCAGTGGAAGTCTGCCTTGACCACGATCTGCATGCCGTGGCCTGCAGCAACGTCCGCTCCTGCCGAGCCAACAGTGTTCGCCTCGTTCCGCCTGGCGCATCAACGCAAGAGCGAGGTTCAGTGTTCTAGGTCTTCGCGGTCGCCTTCAATCCGAGCTCCGCCATCACCATCTGTAGATCCTTCCACGCCTCGCCCTTCTGCCGTGGATCGCGCAGCAGAAACGCCGGGTGGTAGGTCACCACCAGCTTTGCGCCACGGCAGTCATGCCATCGTCCGCGCAGCGAACTCAGCGACTGCTTCACCCCCAGCAGGTACGTCGCCGCCGTCGCACCAAGCGCCACCACAACCTTCGGGTGCACCACGTCCATCTGCTCCAAGAGAAACTGCGAACACGTGTTCGCCTCGACTGGCTCCGGCGCACGGTTTCCAGGTGGCCGGCACTTCACGATGTTCGCGATGTACACCTGCTCACGCGTCAGGCCCATAGCGCCAATCATGTTGTTCAGCAACTGCCCTGCCTTGCCGACGAACGGAAGCCCACTCGCATCCTCGTCGGCACCCGGTCCCTCGCCGACAAACAGGATGCGGGCATTCGGATCTCCGTCGCCAAACACGATCGTATGCCGGCCCGCGTATGCCAGCGGACATCGCGTGCAATCGCCGATGCGCTCGCGGATCGCCCGCAATGCATTTGGCTTATCCTGCGGCGCAACTCGCACCTCAGGAACAGGCGCCAGATCATTAAATGGAATCGGCTTCGGAATGGAGCTCTCCGTAGATGGATCAGCAGGTGGTTCAGCGACGTCTGCAGCCGGCGAAGGCGCCAGGCTTTTGAGAGCAATCGTCGACCTGGATCGGTCCGCAGCGGCTACTTGCAACGAGCCAGCAGAACCGCCGACCACGCCTGTTCGAGGCGCCGCCGAAGCCGTCTCACGCTCCCGAGGCCCGCTGTCCACAGGAGCGCTCGAGAACCCCAGCAACGCCGCTGCCGGAACCGATCCCGGCGTGCCACGCTGGTAAAAGTCATACACCCCGAGATCGCGCAGATACTCGACGAAGTCCCGGATCTGCTCAGCCTGAAGCGCCATCCCTCGACCTGCTTACGACAGCGGCTTCACGTGCTCGGCGTCCGCCTTCACCGGCATCTCCAGCACTGTCTCGCTGCTCGTTTTCTTTGCCCCGAACCGGTAGCTGACCTGCCCCTGTTCGATCTCGTCCTGCGCCACGCGGCAGGCCTTCATGGACTTAGTCACGATCATCGCCGGCGCACCATTCTGCAGCTGCCGTGCGCGTCGCGCCGCACCCTTTACCAAGCTGTATTTATTGTGGAGCACTCCGTCTGCTGTCGTCATACGTTCACCCCGTGTCACGACTCTACCGCACCCCCACGCCGGACACCAGAGAAACTACCGGAAGTGTCTCGGACAGAGGTACGTGCGGACTCATCGGAAGCGATCAAGCACCGGCCGCAGCCGACTTGCATCCGCGCCAGACAGGCAGGACTCCGCCATCACCCGCAACTCGCCGTTCTCTCCACGCGCTGTCAATACGATCGATCGCAACTCCGCGACGGCCTGATCCAAAATGTCATTGACTAGCGCGTACTTATAGTCCCAGATGCGCATCATCTCCTGCCGCGCCTGCGCCAGCCGCCGTTCGATCACCGCCTCTTCCGTCACATGCTCTGCTTGGCTGCGGTTGCGCAAACGCATCTCCAATACCTCCGGACTTGGCGGCACGATAAAGATCGAGATCGCCGCCGGCAGCGCCCGCATCACCTGCAACGCGCCTTGCACATCGATGTCCAGCAGCAGGTCCTTGCCCACCGTCTTCGCATGGTCCAACGCACTTCGCGCTGTGCCGTAGTAGTTCCCGAAGACCTCCGCCCATTCCAGAAACTCACCCGCGCGGATCATCGCCTCAAACCGTTCCCGCGTGGTGAAGTGGTACTCCCGCCCGTCTTCCTCGGATCCGCGCGGCAGCCGAGTCGTATACGAGATGGAGAAATCCAAACCCTCCACCAACGTTCGCAACTGGCTCACCAGCGTCGATTTGCCCGACCCCGAAGGCGCCGAGATGATGAACAGAATGCCCGCCATGTCGCTCTCGATCCGTTCCCTCTCACAGCGTTGTCTCAGTCTATCGCTCTGCTGCTCGCCCGTGCTTCGGGGATATCTGCAGGCTTACTCCAGGTTCTGCACCTGCTCGCGCGCCCGCTCGATCTCGGACTTCATCTCCAGGCCCAACTTCGTGATCTGCAAGCCATCCGGACCAGCCGCGCTTCCCGTCTTTGCCAGCGTCGTGTTTGCCTCTCGGCTCAATTCTTGCAACAGAAAATCAAGTCGCTTCCCCACAGCCCCACCCACGTTCAGTATCCCCAGAAAGCGATCGATGTGCGTCCGCAGCCGCACCGCCTCCTCCTCGACATCGCTTTTATCTGCAAGCAGAGCTGCTTCCGTCAGCAAGCGCTCTTCGCTCACGCTGCTGCCCTCGAGTAACTCCTGAAGCTTCGCTCGCAACCGCAGGAATTGCCCCTGCCGGACGCCCGCTCGCAGACCGCCGATTGCCTCGCTCGCTGCGCGCAGCCGCATCATGCCAGCGCGAAGCTCCGCGTCAAGCGCAGCTCCTTCCCGCTCGCGAAACGCGTTCAGCCGATCCACCGCCAGCAGCATCACCGGCATCACCGCTGACGCCATCTCCTCCGGCGCGGGCCGGTGCCCTCGCGCGTCGCTCATCATCACGCCCGGCATACGCAGCAGCGACGAAAGCTCTGGCTCCTGCGTCAGCCCAAGTCGCTCGGCTGCGGCTCGCAGGCTCGCGACCAGCCCATCGAGCACGTCGTCGTTGATCCGGTGACCGGAAGCAGACGTTCGCCCAAGCTCGAGCGTCACCTCGACATGCCCTCGCTCGGTATGCTCTTTCAAGATGCGTCGAAGCTCCGCCTCCAAAGCATCGCACCCGCTCGGCAGCCGAAAGTTCACATCCAGGAAGCGATGGTTCACGCTCTTTAATGTCAACGTAAATACCGTGCCGTCGGCAAAACTTCCCTCACTCGCCGCAAAGCCAGTCATCGATCGGATCGCGCTCATGCAATTCCCTCGGCCACCACAGCGGCAGGAAGATCGACATCCCCGTCCGCGAACTGCATGTCGTACAACCGCTGATACCGTCCACCCGACTGCACCAGATCTTCATGCGTTCCGATCTCCGCGATGCACCCTCCCTCGATTACCGCGATCCGCGTCGCTCGCCTCACCGTCGAGAGCCGATGCGCGATCACGAACACCGTTCTCCCCTGCATCAGGTTCGCAAGCGCCGCCTGCACGTAGCGCTCGCTTTCCACATCCAGCGCCGACGTCGCTTCGTCCAGAATCAGGATTGGCGCGTCCTTCAGGATCGCGCGCGCAATCGCAATGCGCTGCCGTTCCCCGCCGCTCAGACGCGTTCCCTTCTCTCCGATGACGGTGTCATACCCCTCCGGCATGCGCTTGATGAAGTCATGCGCCAGTGCCGCCCGCGCTGCCGCCTCCACACGCTCCATCGCAACATCCGGCCGGCCATACGCGATGTTGTTCCGCACCGTGTCGTTGAAGAGCACCGTCTCTTGCGTGACCTTGCCAATTAACTGCCGCAGCGAATCGATCGTCACATCGCGAACGTCACGTCCATCTACCCGAATCGCACCCTCATTCACATCAAAGAAGCGCGGGAGCAGGTTCACCAGCGACGACTTGCCCGCACCGCTCGGCCCGACCAGCGCGATCACCTCCCCACGCTGCACTCGCAGGTCGATCCCATGCAGAACCTGGCTCACCTCCCCATCGCTCTCGTACGCAAAGCCCACGTGCTCAAACACGATCTCGCGTTCAAAGCCCCTCAGCACCAGGGCCCGGCGCTTCTCTCGCACATCATCCTGCGCGTCCATGAACCGGAAGATCTCTTCACTCGCCCCCAGCGCCTGCTGAAAGCTGTTGTAGTACAGCGCGAATTTTCGGATCGGGTCGTAGAGCGTGAACACCGCCACCAAAAAAGCAATGAACGATCCCGTCGTCATCGCATGCTGCTTGATGCGTTCCCGGCCGAGCATCAAGAGCAACGCGATCGCCACCGACCCCAGGGCATCCATCAGCGGTGAACTGATCGCCTGCACACTCACCGACTTCAGATTCGCCCGAAACAGCCGGGTCGCCGCTTGGCGAAACCTCCCCATCTCCCAGCGCTCCATCCCGAACGCCTTCACGATGCGATTGCCGGTGATCGTCTCGTGCAGAATATTCTGGATCTCCGCGAGCTTGTCCTGCCCGCGACGCGTCGTCTGCCGCACACGCCGTCCAATGCGCCGTGCCGACGAAATAATCACCGGCACAAATAGCAGCAGGATCCATGCCAGCTTTCCGCCATACAGCACCACAACTCCGATCAGAAACAGCAGGGTGAACACCTGCTGCAGCAGATCGCCCAGCACACTCGACATCGCAAACTGTACCTTCTCGATATCGTTGATCAACGTCGATAGCAGGGTTCCCGTCGCATTCTTTTGAAAGAACGCGACCGACCGTCGAAGCACGGCCTCATATAGGTCGTTGCGAAGATCCGTAATCATCCCGAAGCCCGCGTAGTTCACCAGATACGTTCCCAGGTAATCGCACGCAGACTTCACCAGCGCCGATGTCACCAACGCGTACGCCACAACTGTCCACGCATTATGAAAGTGGCTCGGAACCAGAAAGTGCAGGTTGAGCACATGGGCAGCGTGCGGCAGCTTGAATATCAGAACATCGCGCGACTGCGCATCAGGCGCCAGGACGTTGTCGAAGATCGGCTTTACTAGCAGCACGCGAAACGCCGCCATCGCCCCGACGATCGCCAGCAGCACCACCGACCCGAGCGAGTACAGCAGGTACGGCCGGATATACAGCAGCAGTCGCCAGAGTCGCCTCATGCTGCCGCCATCGTCCAGAGCCGATCCGTCATAGCGCTATTGTAGGTCTCGAGCGGTCGCAGATCAGCGCGGCATGTCCCGGTGCCCCGTCTTTACGCGATATCCCTCCGTCGCCAGTCGCTTCTTCATCTCTTCGGCGATAAAAACTGATCGGTGCTGCCCGCCCGTACATCCAAACGCGACCGTCAGATAGCTCTTGCCTTCCTTGATGTAATGCGGCAACAGGAACTTCATCAGCTCCGTCACCTTATCCAGGAACTCCTGCGTCTGCGGAAATTGCCGCACATACTTCGCCACTTTGGGGTGTTTGCCCGTAAGCTTGCGGAACTCCGGCACGAAGTGAGGGTTCGGCAGGAAGCGCACGTCAAACACCAGATCGGCTTCCGTAGGAACGCCATTCTTGAACCCGAAGCTGATCGTCGACACAGTCAGATTGCGATCACTGTCCTCGCGATCGAACTGCGCATTGATGTGCGCGCGCAGCTCATGCACCGTAAACTTCGTCGTATCCAGCAGAATGTCCGCGACGTTCCGAATCGGATCGAGTCGCTTTCGCTCCGCCCGAATCGCTTGCAGAACCGTCTCATCCCTTCCCAGCGGATGAGGCCGGCGCGTCTCTGAAAACCTCCGGATCAAAGAGTCGTCAGAGGCCTCGAGGTACACCACACGCGTCGGCAAGGTCCGCTGCACTTTGCGCAAAATTGCAGGAAACTCCTCGAGCTTCATGCCTTCGCGAACATCGACCACCAACGCCGCCCGCTCGATCGACTTCGACCCTCGCACCAACTCCGCAAACTGCGGAATCAATTCCAATGGCAGGTTATCCACCGAATAATAGCCGAGGTCTTCGAAGGCCTTCAGCGCAGAGAGCTTTCCGGACCCCGACAAGCCTGTGAGAACCACCAACTCCCGTGGCCCTATTGGCGCATCCTCCACAGCTTTGGGAGACGTCGATTTCTTCTTCGGGACACGCTTCGCCGGCATGGTGGCATCCTAGCACTCGGTCACCTGTCGGCGAAGCCTCGAGGCCGCAGTCTAGACCTCGACCGGATCCTCGCCGGCCAACGCCGCTGACGCTGTCTTCAGATCATCCTTTGGATGTCTGCGTGCAACAGTCTGCCGCTGATTATGCCGCACCGTTTGTTGCTCCACCTTTGCCAGCGCGTCGTGCAGCGCCACACTCATATCGGCACCTTCGGCTGTCGCAACAAACTCGATCTCTTTTCCCGTTACCGTCACTTCCGCGATCTTGCGGTACTTCTCTTCCGTCAGGATGACGTGGCAGTTGCCCGTCTTTCCAACGATCGTCGCAATCTGCTTCAGTCCGTCCTCCGCCTGCTGTTTCAACTGCGGAGTTACCGTGGTCTGTCTTCCCGTGAGTTCAACATTCATCGTGCGAGCACCTCCAATAACGTCTTCCGTTACGATGCGTCTCAGCGTACACGACGTTGGTGCGTACTCGGGATCTGCATATCTTCCCGATACTTTGCTACGGTTCGGCGTGTGACCTGAATTCCCTGCCGTTGCAGCTCCGCCGCCAGTTGATCGTCGGTTAGCGGCTTGCGCGAGTTTTCGTCTTCGATCAACTTCTTCACCTTTCGCTTTAGCAGAACCAGCGGCAAGTCGCCACCTTCCGGCCCATTTACCCCTTCCGAAAAGAAGAATCTTAGCTCAAAGACGCCTTGCGATGTGTGCACATATTTGTTCGCAACAGCGCGGCTCACGGTTGAGGGATGGACGCCGATCTCCTCAGCAACCTCTTTGATCATCATCGGCCGCAGTGCTTCAACCCCGTGCTCGAGGAAGTCCACCTGCCGGCGCACAATCACCTCACACGTGCGCAGGATCGTGTTCTTCCGCTGTTCGATGTTCCGCAGCAATTGAATTGCCGACTTGTACCGTTCCTTGACGTAGTCCTTGACCTGCTTCTCCGTCTGTTCCTGGCCAATCATCTTGCGGTAGCTCTGGTTCAACCGAAGCGCCGGCATATCTTCTTCATTCATCAGCACCACAAATTTGTCATCGCGCTTCACAAAGGCGACATCCGGCTCAATCAACCGCGTCTCGGACTCGTTATAGCGTTGCCCCGGCCGAGGATCAAGTGTCCGGATGTACTCCACTGCCGCATTCACCTCATCCGCCGTGCATCCACAAGCTCGCGTCAGCTCCCGCATGTCCTTCTTCTGCAGCAAGCTAAGGCAATTTGTCACAATGTGCGACGCCGTCCCAAAGATTCCCTCTGCGGCTTCCGCCGTCATGCCCTTGCGTGCACTGCGTGTCGCCGCTCGTCGCAGCGTTGCCGCCGCTTCCGCCTTCTGCGCCTCGATCTGCAGCAACAGGCATTCGCGCAGATCGCGTGCTCCAACACCCATCGGATCCAGCGAGTGAATCACCTTGCGCGCTTCCACTACCACCGCGCGCAACCGCTCGCGTTCGGTCTCGGCACATGCCGCCATCGATGGCATGACCGCACCTTCGTGCAGCTCCGCAACGGGCACTGCAAATGTTTCCCCAGCTCGCCCGCGCATGCCTCGCTCGAACGGAATCGGAAGCGCTCGCGGCGGTGATGCAAACTGCAGCATGGAATCAATCAGCTCTTCATCGGTCGTCAGCAGATATCCACTGTCTTCGAGATTGCCGATGATCAGCTCCGCTGCACTCTTCACCTCAGCTCTCAGCGTCATCGATCCCAGCTGCCACACCAGGTGATCCGTCAAGGTACTCGGCTGCGACAGGAAGTGCTCGAACGATGGCTTGTCATACTCCTCAAAGTTCGAGGCCGTCTTGTAGCCGGGGTCGAGAAAATCCTTAAAGTATTCCCCGAAATCAATCTCGTCGAAAGGATCCTTTTCGACCCGCTCACTCTCGGTCGCAACCTCTTCGGCAGATCGTTCTCGATCGCCTTCCCGGCCCGCGATCTCCTCAAACGAAACACCGCTTTCCTCAAGCTCCTCAAGTACTGGATTCTCGATCATCTCGGTGTTGATCATCTCCCTCAACTCAAGCTTGTTCAGCGCCAGCACACTGACCATCTGGACCAGTCCAGGCGTCAGGATCTGCCGCTGCGACACTCTGAGGTTGAGCTTTGGTTGAAGTAACACGGTGCCTCGATTCCTTGCATGCAGGCCGGCTTTCGCGAGCCTGCTTGTTCCTGAGAGTTCTGCTCGCCTCTGTCACACAGAGGTCGAGATTTCTGGTTCAGCCCCTGGCGTTAACTCTCTGCGTCGCTCAGGTGCCACAGTCTACATGCGAGACCTGCATGTGGTGCCAGTCTATGCTCACCCGAGCTCCCTTGCGTCGGCGAAAACCCGGCTTTGCCACAGAAGTTGTAACCTCCGACAAAGCCCACAGCCTCAGTCCATCGAAAACTTTTCGCCAAGATAAATACGCTTTACTTCGACATCCCGACCCAGCTCCGCCGGTGTCCCCGCACGGAAGATGCGGCCCTCGTTGATGATGTACGCCCGATCCGTTACCGAAAGCGTCTCCCGCACGTTGTGATCTGTGATCAACACACCGATGCCACTCCGCTTTAATCCGAAAATAATCTCTTGCAGATCAAGAACAGCAATTGGATCGATCCCGGAAAAAGGCTCGTCCAGAAGAATAAAGGCTGGTTCGATGGCGAGACATCGCGCAATCTCGACCCGCCGCCGCTCGCCGCCGCTCAACGCGTACCCTCTTGTCTTACGCACATGCCCTAGATTCAGATCCTCGATTAAACCCTCCGTTCGCGTGCGTCGCGTCTCCCAGCTCATCTGCTGCGTCTCAAGCACCGCCAGAATGTTGTCCTCGACCGTCAGCTTGCGGAAAACCGATGGCTCTTGCGGCAGATAGCTGATGCCGTGATTGCGCGCCCGCAGATACATCGGCAGGCGGCTGATGTCCTTGCCGTCGACCAGCACACGTCCCGTATCCGGTCGCACCAGACCGACAATCATGTAAAAGCTCGTCGTCTTTCCCGCACCGTTCGGCCCCAACAAGCCAACCACCTCGCCTTGCGCGATCTCAAGCGTCACGCCGCGCACGACCTGCCGGCCACCATACTGCTTTCCGATCTCCTCGGCCGCGAGTGTCTTCATGGACTACTGCTTCACCCTCGTTCGCGTATGCACACGACCGTCCCCGGTAGAAGCCGTGCCATCGTTCGCCCGACCATCCACCGTCACGCTATTATCCCCCGACCGAAACCGCAGCGCCGCTCCTGTAACTGACCCATTCACCTCATCGGTCACCTTTGGCAAAACGCCGTCACCGCCCGTCAACACAAACACGCCATCAGCCGCCGTGTACACTGCCTGCCGTGCGGTCGCGACCCGTCCCGGCTGCCGAATGATGACGTCACCGACCGCCGTCACCCGCTCCAGTCCAGCACCTGGGAACGCCCCGAGGCTCTCCACGTTTGCACCCTTCGCCTTCGCTGGCGCGGTCTGCTTCCGGTCCGTTGGCGAAAGCAACGCCACCGCATCGCGGCTTGTCATCGTGCCTCCAACATCCTCCAGCACCACACCGTCGCTGAACTCCGCTCGCCGCGTCGCGTCCGCGTAATGCAGCCGTCCACTCTGGAGCCTCAGCACCTGCGTCTTGCCGTTCACTCCGCTCGGAGCAGAACTGTCTCTTTCCTGCCCTCCCTTGCTCACGAGCACCGTCCGCACCGGCATCGGCTCCCCTCCATGCACGCCATAGGCATCAAGCGTTCCTGCCTCCCGCCCAAACACCAGCACCGGCGCCTCCACACGCGATCCTCCCTGCCACAGCCGAGCTCGCAGCGTCGGCGTGCCAAAGAACGTGGCCACGCCACTCTCCCGCCGCAGCACAGCCCGTTCCGCTACCGCGTGCGTCGGCTCGGCTATCGTGCCCGCACGGTCATCCGCCGCAGTGTTCGGAGCCGCCTGGCGATACGTCACCTGCACCGTTCCCGTCGCCTCCGCATCGCCGGTCGCCTCCGTCATCACCACACTCTCGGCTCGCAACGTACTTTGTGCATCCACTACCTCCGCTGCGCCCCACAACCGCACCTGCCCAGCCGCTGCTTCGTACCTCGCTCGCTGCGCCTGCGCTCGCGTCCTTTCGACCGATCCATCCTTCGCCGTCACCACCCGATCAATCTGCACATTGCCCTGCTGCGTCGCTGTGGTTACACCCTCTCGCAACCCCGCCTTCGTCGCCGCCGTAGCATCAAAGTTCGCCTGCAAGCGGTCTCCTCGACTTACCTCCTCGACGCCATCTCTCGTCCGCCGAATCTCCGTTTGTCCCTCTCCCGTGAGCTCCCGCAGCACGGCCTCCCCACGCTCCTGTTGCCACCGGCTCACCAGCAAATCCCCGCGCATCTCTTCCGTACCCGCCCTTTGCCCCGCCACAGCCGCAAACGCGCTCTGCACGCGCGCGTCCCCACGAAGTGTCGCCTGCTGCACCCATCGCCTGCTCTTTCCATCGGCCGCCAACCGCAGCTCCATCTCGCCTCCACTCATCGCGCGTGTCTCGCCCGCGGCGACCCCCTGCGATCTCGCCTTCACCCCGCCCATCAGTCGAACCGTCTGCACCGCACCTCGCCCATCCATCTGCGCCAGCCCACTCGCCGCCTCGCCTTCAAGCCTCTCTCCCGCAGTCCCGGCTCGCTCGCCCGAAAACCGAACCCCGCCCATCATCCGCGCCATCACCGCCCTGCCCTCCGCGTTCATGCGAAGTTCGCCGTTTGGCGCCTGCATCCGGCTCTCCCCACTCGCCACCTCCACCCCCCCCGCTCCCTCCGCTCTCTCGACGCCACCGTCCCCACCCAGGTGCACCACCATCACTCCAGCAGCCATCGATTCGTTCGCCCCGTGATCGCTATCACCCTTCTCCATCGCTAGATACCGCGCCTGCCGCATCGTCAGCTGATGGCTGGCACGATCCATCTCCGCATGCGCCGCCGTCAGCACCGTCGACTGTCCTTCCCGTAACGCAGAGAGCCGAACCTCACTCTCAAGCGTCGTCACGCCCGTGTCCGCGTTATACGCCGCCCCTCGTGCCTGCCCCGTCATCCCGCGATACTCAAACCGGATAGGCTGATCCGTCGATGCCACGCCAAGACTCTGCACAAACACCAGCCCACTCGTCACCACATGGATCGGCTGCACCTCTTCATCACCCCGCGCCGGCCCTTGCTGCATCCGGCCGCCCCGCGCATACTCCACTCGCGCACTTGCACTCACCGGCGCCGGCGCCTGAAGATCGAGCTGCACCTCTCCCATGGCCCGCACCACACCGTTCTTCTGGTCATACTCGAACTGCTTGCCATAGATGCGATCCGCCCGCCCATCCTTCTGCCCGTACAGCACAATGCCCACGTCCTCGAGCCCCGTCCGCCCATCCTTGTGCTGCGTCGCTTTCGCCGCGTGAATGGTGAACACCGTCCGGCCTTTTACCGACTGCGAGTAGGTAAAGCCGTTTGTCTCCTTTTGAATATCCGCACCCAGCCGCGCTGGCAGATCCCGCAAAAGACGATGCGCCCGATAATGCGCAACGGCCAGAAATCCCGCGACCACGATCGCTACCAGGACCGCGCCCCCCACCATCGCCGCCCTCATCTTTTCGATCGTCGTTTGCATCATCCGCCCGCTTCATCTTCTCATTCGACCCGGCGGTCTTCGCCATGGTCGCGCCCCGAGATCCACCTGCCTCCTGTGCCTTCGTTGCGTTTCTTCGCCTTTCTTCACGTCCGTTGCCTTCGCTTGTCTTACCCGCCCATCTCTCCATTCCCGGAGAGCGGCTAAACTGAGACCATGGCCGATCAGCTCTATCTAAGCCTCTGGTTTCCCAACTTCCGCCTCGAGACCCTCCCCGGGGCGCTCATCAGCGTCATGCGCCAGTTCGCTCTCATCAGCGGAGGGCCAGAGGGAAAACGCGTTCAGGCCGCCGTTGCCTACCCCATCAGCTTTTCGGAGGCACCCGCCTACCAACGCCTCTACGTCACCGACGAGCGCGCCGAAGACAACCAGGACACCTCCGCCTCCATCATCGAGACCGCCGTCGCCGAAGCCACCGAGATCCTCCACGACGACATGGCCTACGAGTTCGAAATGAAATGGCGCCTTTTGACCCCGGACTCCGGCCCCGGCAGCCCTAACTACAGCGCCGATGCCGCCCTCACCCTCGATCCCGCGGGCCAGCTCGACACCCTTTGGCGACCACACCCCACCACCGTCAAATTCCTCGGCTTCGGCCCGCACTTCGACGACTCCAGCTTCGATCAGAACGGCCACATCCGCATCGACTTCGGCCTCGACTACCCCTGGGTCCTCGAGGACGAAGACGATACAGACGAGGAAGAGGTGGTCTCCTCGCGCGATCGCCGCCGTGAAGCCGAAGACGAGATCGACGAAGAAGAGATCGAAGCCGACGAGCCCCGCTCAAACCTCCTCGCCTTCAACTCCACCTCTCGTTCCGGCGAATCCGAAGAAGCCGACAAGTCCCTCTCCGAAGCCGCCCAATACATCCAGCGCAACGTAGAGATGCTCCTCGCCTTCACCCTCTCCGTCGAGAAACACTGCGGCATCTCCAGCCGCCTGCTCTGGACCGAATCCGGCGAACCCCTCGCCGAAAAACTTATCGCCCGCCTCCAACGCCTCAACTAAAAGCAACGAGCCACAAACTGCGTTGTACTTTTTTTTGCTGTCATCCCGTAGGGATCTGCTGTTGTCTTCGCTCGTTGCTGCCAAACCAGCAGATCACCCCGAGACCTGCTCGCCAACTCCATCCTCGATCGCAGGCGAGACCGCCTGATCTCCGTAGCACATCAGCCCGCCAATCTCACCAAGACTTCCAGCCAGAAACGTTCCAACCAGCACGCCGAGCCCGCCACCTGAAAACCACCCCAGCCCCGCTCCCACCACCGCCGCGGTGAACGTCGCAAACCGGCGCTTATCGCTCTTCGGCACCTGCCGCCAGAACAAGCGAAACTCTCTCTCCACCTTCTCCTCAACACACCGCGAACATGCCATGACTTCCCTCGTGCTTCAGGACACCGCATCCCGTCGCACGAGCCAATACCACTTTCGCGGTGACCGAATGGCCTCATTCGGCATATCACCAACGCTTTCCTCCAGCAAAGGAACCTACCCCGCCGTCACGATCTCCGAAAAATCCGCAATCCGTGAAAAATCCCCCAGCACCGACGCCAGCAGCGCCAGTCGATTCGCCCGAACCTGCGGCTCCGGCACCATCACCATAACCGCATCGAAGAACGCATCCACCTGCGGCCGCAGCCCCGCAATCGCCCGTATCGCCCCTTCGTAATCTCCCGAAGCCCGCATCGCCTCCACCTGCCTCGCCAGGTCACTCGACCGCTCCGCCAGCGCCGTCTCCTCCGGCTCCAGCAGCAACACCTCATCGACCTGCCCAGGTACCTCAATCCCCTTCTCCCGCGCCTGCGCCAGAATGTTCTTCATCCGCTTGAACGCCGCACTCACCGCCGCAAAATCCCCCGCATCTTCGGCCCCGCGAACCGCCGTCACTGCCTCCGCCCGCGCCACAGCATCCCGCACGTCCTCAAAGGAAGTGGCAAGCACCGCCGCCACCACGTCGTACGCCTGCCCCTTCGCCTCGCGCAGGTAGAACTCCACCCGCTCCCGCAAGAACGCCAGGGTGCGCCCAATCAACTCCATCTTTCCTTCCGCCCCAGCCTCCGCTACATCCCGCAGCGTCAGCGGCAGCGCCGTCTCCGCCAGAATCATCACAATCCCGTTCGCCGCACGCCGCAGTGCAAACGGATCCTTTGACCCCGTCGGCTCCATCCCCAGACCGAACATCCCCGCAATCGTGTCCGCCTTATCCGCAATCGCCAGCAGCGCGCCCTCCACCGTCCGCGGCACCCGGTCCTCCATACCCGCCGGCCGGTACTGGTCGTAGATGGCACCGGCAACCGCCTCCGGAACCCCCTGCGCCCGCGCATACAGCCCGCCCACAATCCCCTGCAGCTCCGTAAACTCCTTCACCAGCTCCGCCGTTAGATCCGTCTTCGCCAGCCGCGCCGCCTCGTCAAGCGCCCCTGCATCCGCCTCCGGCACCCGCCGCGCCAGCGCCGCCGCGACCGTCCTCACGCGCTCCGTCTTCGCCGCATAACTTCCCAGATCCTTCTGAAACGTCACCTTCTCAAGCAGCTTCGTCCTCTCCTCCAGCGACACCCGCTGGTCAAACTCCCAGAAGAACCGCGCATCATTGAACCGCGCTCGCAGCACGCGTTCATTGCCATGCCGAATCACCGCTTCGCCCGCCGCTTCCACCTCCGTGTTCAACACCGTCAGGAAGTAGGGAGCCAGCTTCCCTCCTGCATCCTCAACCGCAAAATACTTCTGGTGATCCCGCATCACCGTCACCAGCACCTCCTCCGGCAACGTCAGATACTCCGGCTCGAAGTTCCCCAGCAGCACCGTCGGCCACTCCGTCAGCTGCGTCACCGTCTCCACCAACTCGTGATCCTCGCGCCACCGCGCCCCGTCAACCCCACGACACACTCGATCCAGCGCCTTCCGGATCCGCTGCCGCCGCACCTCCGTATCCGCGACCACATACGCCTTCTCAAGCGCCGTTTCGTATTCACCCGGCTGTTCCACCACCACCGGCGCATCTCCATGCAACACCCGATGCCCGTACGTGATGTTTCCCGAAGCTTTCCCCGCAAAGCTCACCGGCACCACCGCCCCGCCCAGCAGCGCCAGCATCCATCGCACCGGCCGCACAAATCGCTCCGGCTTGCCGGCCCTCCAGTACATCGTCTTCGCCCAATAAATCCCAGCCAGCTCCTTCGGCAGCTCCGCCGCAATTACCTCCGCCGCCGTCCGCCCCGCGCGCACCACCTTCGCCTGCAGATACTCACCCTTCGCCGTGGTTACGGTCGTCAGCGCCTTGACCGTCACCCCGGCCTTCTTCGCAAACGCCATCGCCGCCGGCGTCGCCACCCCATCCTTGTAGGCAATTTTTGCGCTCGGCCCCATCAGCTCCTCCGCCGCATCTTCCTGCCGCTCCCGCACCCCAGGCACCCGCACCGCCAGCCGCCGCGGCGTCGCAAAGCTCTTCGCAGCCGTCTCCGCACCTACCCCCCCGGCAATCAGTCGTTCCCGCTCCAGCATCCCCACCACGCGCCGCCGCAACTCCGCCTCGGCCCCCGCAAGCATCCGCGCCGGCACCTCTTCCATCCCGATCTCCAACAAAAACTCAGCCATGCGTCTTCCCACTTCCTCGCCACGAAACATTGTCATCCTGAGCGGAGCAAAGCGAAGTCGAGGGACCTGCTTTCTTCCGCCGCGCCACAGAGCCGGGTGCCCCACCCTCTCGCGGCTCTATCGCGAAAGGGTGGGGTCCGGCCCACCACAGACACTCATCCCGCAACCCCGCCCTGCAGCCTCTCCCCCTGCGCCACATACATCTTTGCAACCCCCACCACCAGCGTCCGTATCCGCGCCATCACCCCCACCCGCTCTGTCACACTGATCGCCCCCCGCGCATCCAGCAGGTTGAACAGGTGCGAACACTTCAACGCCAGTTCATACGCCCCCAGCACCGGAAACCGCTTCACCGTCAATGCCTTCACGCCCGACTCTCTTTGGTTGTCATTCCCCAGCACAGCGGAAGAATCTGCTTCTCCGTCCCGATCGGCAGCAAACCGGTCCTTGACTGAGTCCTTGTCCGCCAGCAACTTCCGTCCCCGCTCCAGCAAATCCAGACACTCCGCCTCATACAGCCGCAGATGCTCCCACAGCTTCTCCACATCCGCATAGTCAAAGCCATACGCCGAGAACTGCTCCTCCTCCGGCAACCGCATCTCCCCATACGTCACCTCGCGATCGGGATGCCCGTTCTCACCCGGTTCCACCGCCCACACGATGTCGTAGATCGAGTCCACATCCTGCAGAAATCCCGCGATCCGCTCCAGCCCATAGGTAATCTCCCCGCAGATCGGTTGGAGATCCATCCCGCCGCACTGCTGGAAGTACGTGAACTGCGTAATCTCAAGCCCGTCCAGCATCACCTGCCAGCCCACGCCCCACGCCCCGCCCACCGGCCACTCCCAGTTGTCCTCTTCAAACTTAATGTCATGCTCCCGCAGATCGATCCCGATCGCCTCGAGACTCTCGAGATACATCTCCTGCACCCGCTCCGGTGGCGGCTTCAAAATCACCTGCAGCTGCGTATGCCGAAACAGCCGGTTCGGGTTCTCGCCATACCGTCCATCGGACGGTCTTCGCGAAGGCTGCGCATAGGCAATTCGCACCGGCTTCGGCCCCAGCACCCGCAAAAACGTGTCTGGGCTCATCGTCCCCGCGCCCACCTCCACGTCGTACGGCTGCTGCAACACACATCCCCGTTCCGCCCAGAACCGCTGCAAGGTAAACAGCAGCTCCTGAAACGTCAGCGCCTTCTTCTTCGTAGCCGTCCTTGTTATCACCGCAAGCAAACTCTCTTTCATCTCGTCTGAAGTCCCTTCGATTCTAGTTCGAGATCCTCAGCAGACCCGCAAACCCATCCGATCCTCGCTTTTTTGGTTGTCATCCCAAAGCCCAGCGCTCTGAAGGTCTTCCCGGAGCGCACTTTCTTGGTTGTCATCCCGTAGGGATCTGCTGTTGCCTTTACTCTTGTTCCTGCAATGAACCCGCGCAGCGAAGAAAGCTGTCAGCTCGACCGAAGGCGCAACTGTAGCCGGAAGCCCCCGCACGTTGCCCTTTCTGCCCTACCCACACCTCACCGCCGCACATAAATCCGATACGCAAACGGCAGCGTAGCCCGGCTCCAGTACCGCTGCATCTCCGTCGGCTGCCGCTCCTCCCGCAACGCATACTCCTTCGCCAGATACCCCGAAAACTCCGGCCACCCCGCATACTTCCCAAAGCTCCGAGCCCCGTCATAACAGACCGAGTCCGTCACCACAAACACGCCAGGCGGGTGCCGCTCCACCTGCTCCCAGAACCGCCGCCGCAGCCCCGCAACCACCGCACTCCGGCCATCCAGCAGATAACAGTCATACACAAACCCTGTCGCCTGCACCCGCCTGTCCGCGTACATGGCATCAACACACGCCCCCGCCGTATCCATGCACTGCACCCGCAAGTCTTTCCCGCCAAGAGCGTGGAGATCCGCCACCAACGGCCGTACCGGCTCGCGCTGATCAAACCCCGCCGCCTTCTGCGCAAACCTCCCCGCAAAGGCCGCCCCCGCCACTATCCCGGTCACCCCAATCCACCGCACCCACGCTCCCCGTGCATCTGCCGCGTCAAAAAAGTCCCAAACCATCACCACCAGCAGAAACACCAGGAACGGGTACCGCTGATACGAAAACCCCTTCCCCTGCGCCGCATACGACACCCATCCGCACCCCGCACACAACAGCAGCAACCCGCGCTCCGGCCCACCCCACCCTCGCCGCAGCACCGCCGCACACACCACCCACACCCCTACCAGCACCGCAACCGGCGATACACTATGCGCTAGCAAATACGCCATCGGCCGATGCCCCAGCCCAGCGTGATACCGCACGATCCCTGTCAGCGCCTCCCCAAACGCCGCCACCACCCCCCATCGCCACAGCCAAACCCCCTGCACCACCACCGGCATCATCAGCCCCGCTGCCACCAGCCCGGCAGCCCTCTTCCATGCCGCTCCTCGCCGCCGCAGCACCCTCACCGTCCATCCAATCCCAACCACCAGGATCAGCCCCACCGTCGGTTTCACCGTCACCGCCCACCCCGCCACTACGCCAAACCCTAACCAGCACCACCATGCCGAGTTCTCGGCCCGCACACCCCGCACCAGCAGCGCCACCGCCGCCACCAGCAGAACCGCCACTATAAAGTCGCGCTCCCCCGCCATAATCACGCCATCCTGCCCATGCAGCAGCGCAAACAGCCCCGCCGCAAACACCCCCGCCACCCACCCCTTCACCCGCAGCAGATAGGCCATCGCCCCACTCGCCACCGCCAGCAGCAGCAGATCCCACATCCGCCACCCCAGCGATCCCCCACCCATCACCCGCATCACCCATCCCTCCAGCAGATACGCCCCCGGCAGGTTCATATCTGCGATGTCGGCATACGGCAGCATCCCGCTCCGCATCAGCAGCACTACGTAGTGCAGATAGGTCGCATCCCCCACCAGCGGCCATCGCCAGCTTGTCCCCACGAACACCGCCACACACGCCGCCATCCACCCCGCCAGCACCAGCCGCCAGGCTCCGCCACCGATCCCGGCCAACCGTCTCTCGCTCTCCCTACCCACGAACCAGCATCGCAGACACCGCTGCAATTACCCCCGCCACCCCCAGCACCAACCCAAACAGAAAGAAGCTCCTCTTCCGCGTCAGCAGCGTGACCGAGGACAGCACCACCCCAATCTGCAGCAGCGCCTCACTCAGGTCGTACCGCCCCGCCCTCTTCTCCGCCCGCCTCACCTCAGCCTCGTCCTCGCGCGCCTTCGCTTGGCTCTCCGCCAGATCGCTCGTCCACTTCTCGATGTGCGCCTTATACTCGGCGATCTTCGCCCGCGTCGCCGCCGTGGGCGACGCCTGCAACATCATCTGGTCCACCACCACCATCAGGTTGTCCTGCCGAATCTTCTTCGCCTGGTACTCGCTCCATTGGTCGTTCGCCCGCGACTGCATCAGCAGCGCTTCAACCTGCGGCCCATGCCCCAGCACCGTCACCAGCGCCACCATCACCGCCAGAATCGAAATCGCCAACGCAATCCGCGTCAGATCTCCCGTCTCCCGCGCCTCTTCCATCTGCTTCGAGAACTCATGAACTTCCGTCGGTTCCATGCCCGCGATTCTACCCGTCTTGACGTGGCGCAACTGCCCCTGCCGCGTCCTTAAACTCTAAAGCGGAACAGGAGGAGCCCCGCCATGGGTCACCCCGCTCGATCCTCGTATCTCGTCCGCTAGACCCCTTCGGCCAATCTCGCCCAGAACACGCCACTAAGACCCCTGAATGGAAGACTTTGGTCCCTGGGTACGGGCGGAGAGCGAGCTTATCCGCGCCCCAGCACCGCCGCACTCCGTATCCGCCGCCCCAGATGCCGCTCCAGCAGCCCCACCCCAAACCGCAGCAACTCCGCCACCCGCCCCCGCTCGATCTCCTCCGCCACAAACTCCGTCACCCCCACCCGAAACACTCGCAGCACCGCCGCCACCGCCTCGCCGGAGAACCGCAGACTCCCGCCCCGCCGGTCATCCTCGCACGTCACGCCATCTGCCGTTGGCGACCACCAAACCGCCCCGCCATGCAGGCCGTTCCCCCGCAGATCCAGCCCACACACCACACAGTGGCCCAACTCCGGCATCCACCCCATCAGCCGCGCCATCCACAGGCAGAAGTACGCTGCCGGCGCCATCACCCGTCTCGCCTGCATCTCGCCCTGCACCGCCACCGCCAGCCGAAACACAGCATCTTCCGGCGCCATCTCCGGTAGCGCCTCCTCAAGCACCTCCGCCATCAGCTGCAGCGCCGCCATCCGCTCCCAATCGATCTCCCCGCGCAGCGGCGATGCCACAATCTCAAACGCATCCATCCGCATCAGGTCCTGCTTGGGCCGCTCCGCATACGTCGCCCGCACCGTCGTCATCGGCTCCAGTGCCCCGCCAAACCGTCGCCGGCTCCGCATCGCATGCCGTGCCACCCCCTTTACCCGCCCCTGCTCCCGCGTAAACAGACTGACCAGCAGGTCCGCTTCGAGAAACGGCCACGTCCGCAGCACGATCGCCTCGCTCACATGTACTGTCACCCGCCCCTCAGCCACCTCTCACCCCGCAAACGAACAACGCGCAGCCCCGAAGAGCTGCGCGCCAAATACAACTAAGTTCAAATCTATAACGACTCGCTCTACCGTCCGAAATGCGCCGCGTTGGTCTCTTGGAATGTCGCCCACTTCTCCGGCAGATCGTCGCCTGCGTAGATTGCTGACACCGGACACACCGGCACACACGCGCCGCAGTCAATGCACTCAACCGGATCGATAAACAGCTGCTGCGTGTCGCTGTAGCCGTTCTCATCCTTCTTCGGATGAATGCAATCTACCGGGCAAGCGTCCACACACGCCGTGTCCTTCGTGCCGATGCAGGGTTCCGCAATCACATACGCCATCTCAAATCTCCTCCAAAACTGTAGCTATTCATCTGATGTCCAGACCTCGATTCTAGCAGTACGAGCTCTTCGCACCGCAACTTCGACCGCGCGTCCCATCAACACCGGCGCGCTCACTTACCCTCCGCCGCCCGCCTCTCCGCAAACTCCTTCGCCGATGGAATCGGCCGCATCTCCCGCCCCGCAAACATCTCCGTAAACACATGCACCATCTCGCCCTGGATCAGCCCATTCGTCGCCAGCGTCTCCCAGCTGTCGAGCGTAAACGTCCCTCCATCGAAGTGCGTCACCACGCCGCCCGCCTCCCGCACCAGCAGCACCCCCGCCGACGTATCCCAAGGATTCAGCTTGAATTCCCAAAACCCGTCCAGTCGGCCGCACGCCACATACGCCAGGTCCAACGCCGCCGATCCCGCCCGCCGCACCCCATGCGACCGCAACGTAATCTCCTGGTAAAAGTGCACGTTCGGCGACTCATGCCGCTTCTTGCTCGGAAACCCCGTCGCCGTCAGCGACTCCTGCATCGACTTCACCGTCGACACATGCACCTGCCGCCCGTTCAGCCACGCGCCCTTGCCCTTCTCCGCCAGAAACATCTCATCCCGCAGCGCGTCATAAATCACTCCCGCCACCATCTCACCATCCGCATCCGCCGGCAGCCCCTTTGGCCTCTGCTCACACCCCAACACCACGCAGAACGCCGGAAACCCGTGCGCAAAGTTCGTCGTCCCATCCAGTGGATCCACATACCACCGGAACTCCGCATCCAGACCCTCGCGCGTCCCTTCCTCGCCGTAGATTCCATGCCCCGGAAACTCTGCCGTGATCCGCCGAACAATCAGCGCTTCGCTCGCCCGGTCCGCCTCTGTCACCAGGTCCACATCGCCCTTGTACTCCGCCGTCACACCCTTCTCGTAATAGCTTTTAAGCAGCGCTCCCGCCTCGCGCGCAATCTCCGACGCCTTCCCAGCCAGCTCCATCTCCGCCACAACATCCTCCCCGTCTCTATCGGCCTCACTCGCCAAAGCTTTAGCGAGCGTCCACGTAGTACCCACTACGGTATCGCAGCCCGTCCTTCCCCGCGAGCGCCGGGTCTGTCAGCTTCACCTTGATCTTCCGGAAATTCGTATCCCGATCGCCCTTCGGCGCGTAGTACCCAATCACATACTGCGTCCGCAGATCGTCCGACACTCGCGCAAATGCCTTCTCCAGATCCCTCGGATCCTCCACGTAGTAATACTTCCCGCCCGTATCCTCGCTCATCGCAATCAGCGCATGCTCCCCGCCCGTATTCCGCCCCGCATCCGCCGCAATCGGCACAATAATGATCGAGTACAGCATCGCCCCCGCCCTCTGCGCCTGCTCCACCGCCTGCCGATACGTCGATTTGTTCTTCGTGTCACCGCCATCTGTAATCAAGACCATCACCCGCCGCCGACCAGCATCGTTCCGCGTCTGCCCCAGCCGCTGCGATCCCAGATACACCGCGTCATACAATGCCGTATCCGTCCCCCGCGTCAGCTCCTCCAGCCCACCTTCAATCCGCTTCCGATCATTCGTAAACGACACAATCTCCCGCACCGTATCCGAAAACTCCATCAAATCCAACTCATCCTGATCCCGCAGCAACGCCCGCACAAACCGCTTCGCCGCCTCCCGCTCCAGCCGCTCATTCCGCAGCACACTCTCGCTGCCATCAATCGCCAGCACAATCGACAGCGGCGTCGCCGACTCCTTCTCAAACACTGCAATCGTCTGCCCCTTCCCATCCTCGCTGATTGCAAAGTCCTCGCGCCCAAGATCTCCCACCGGCGCCCCATGTTCGTCGGCCACATTCACTGCCACATTCACCAGCCGCGACTGCACCTGAATCGTCGGTATCTCCGCATCTGCAACCCCCTGGGGTGCCTGCCCCGCACGCGCACTCGGTGGAGACCGCCGCTCAACCGGAGCCTGTGCCCATGGAGCCCGCAGCAGCACCACACCCGCCATCAGCGCCGCCCCCATCCGCTTCACCGCACCAACCCTCCACCACGAGTTCCCGCATCGCCGGCAATCTCCTCCGGAAACGGCTCCCCATCCGCCCACACCGCCCCATCCTCAAACTGCTCCTTCTTCCAGATCGGCACCGTCTTCTTCAACGTGTCAATCACCCATCGGCAGGCCTCAAACGCCGCCCCACGATGCGCGCTCGCCACAGCGATCAGCACACTCGTCTCCCCCACCATCAGGCGTCCCAGCCGATGCACAATCGCCACCTCACGCACGCCAAACTTCGGCACCGCCTCCACCGCCAGACCGCGCATCTGCTCCAGTGCCATCGCCTCATACGCCTCATAGTCCAGGTGCAGCGTCCTTCGACCGCGCGTATTATCCCGCACAATGCCGTCAAACACGCACACCGCCCCATCCGCTCCCGCCTTCATCGCGTCAGTCAGCCGAGCCGCGTCAATCCGCTCGCGAACAATCGCCACCCGCTCCATCGCTTCCGATTCCATAGGCGTCCCGGTCATTAGACGCGACCTCACCTGAAACCGCATCCCCAATCAGCACCCTCGGATGCACCACAGTGCTCCATCTCTCGACAGAAATTCGCCTAAACTTCTTTGGCTGCCCTTGGCGCCGCCAACGGAGATCCCCCGCACTTCGCCGCCGCCGCACAGCCGCCACTCACGGGCGGCAGCAGCGCCACCTCATCCCCGTCGACTAACACTCGCCTCCAGCTCGCATACTCCTGATTTACCGCCACCGCCAGCGATCCCCACACCGCTGCTTCCGCCTTCCTCCCTTGGCACGTCGTCACCACATCAGCCGCCGTGGCACCCTCCGCAACCTCCATCTCGCGCTCCGGCGTCCCCATCAGATCCCGTAACACCCCGAAAAAAAGAACCCGCACCCGCATAGCCAAAAGCATACGCGGATCCGGATCCAGCCCGGCCATACAATCCCGCTACAGCAGATCACCAATGACTACGGCCCTCAATCTTCGCTCTGGTTGTCATCCCGTAGGGATCTGCTGTGGTTTGGCCTTCCTTTCTGCTCACCCTCAAATCATTGGTTCTATCGCGATTGTTTCGCAATCGCCTTCGCCCCCTGCTATTTCACAGCGGCCGTCTTCTCCGGCAGACCCTTCTGCCCGGCCACCTTCTCCGCCGGCATGGCTCTGACCGATGCCTTCTTCGCCGCACCCTTCTTCACCGCACGCTTCTCCTCCGGGTCTTTCTTAGTCGCACCCTTCTTCGCTGCCCTCTTAGTCGCTGGCCGCTTCGCTTCCGCAGCCTTCCCGTCCTTCACCGCGTGATATTGCTCCAACAGCTCCTTTCCCTTCGCCGCCAGCTTCTTTTCATCCGCCTCACTCTTCGGCACTGGCTCACCCCAGGCAGCAGCCTGCAGCGCCTGCCGCGTCGGCCGTCCCTTGTCATCCACCACCGGCCCGCGTGGATTCGCATAGTGCCGCCGCAGAAATGATCAATGCTGTTGAAAAAGGCCAATCTAGTTGGGCACTTAGAAACTTGAAGCGCCAGGATGCTTTGGGAGCGACGATCAGGTATCAGCTGACATCTAAGCAGCATTCCATATCGCCTCTAAATGGTTCAGCAGGAGTTTTTCAACAGCATCGATCCCTTCCGCACCATCTTCTCCGGCGTATCCGCCTTGCCCTGCACGCCAGGTTTAAGGTGAGCGCCCTGTCTTTGCAAAAAACTCCCGGCCGGCATCCGTCAGCCCGCCCTTCGGATCCTTGCCCTCCTTCGGCATGCTCTTCGGCGCCGCCTCCGTCGATGTCGCTTTTCTGGTTGCCATGAAAGCCTCCTGCGATCTAGGAACCTATCACCCCTTGCGGGGTTATCCTCGCCGCAGTTTGCACCAGACCCATCCGGCTTCAAGCCATGCCTGCTCTCAAGGAAACAGCGAGTTGCTCTCCCCGCTCAGCGCCGGGTACCACACCCGTCCCTGCTCCACCCGTGCAAACGCTGTCATCTCATGCGGTCTTAAGTGACTCGCGCCATTCGCAGCAACATAAATATCCTCAACCTCACCGCCGCGCGCCAGCACCGCATCCGCAAGCAGCGATCGATGGCACCGCCACGGCACCGCCTCCGCACACATCACAACAGTTCGCTCATGCATCGCCTGCTCCATCAGCCAATCCATCTCGCGCTTAAACGCCGCCGTCTGCATGTAGTCCGCATACCCACGAAAGCTCGCATTTCGCCATCCCCTATTCACGCTGTCCTTTGCTGGCGTCCGCCGCCCACCCAGCCCCTCGCGCCACACCCCACGAATTCCTGCAGCCTTGAGCGACCGGAACAGCGTCTCCTGCCCAAACTGCGGATACCGACGCGACCCTGGATACCGCCGAACATCCACCAGCGTACGCACCCCACTCGCCTCCACCGCCCGCAGAAATGCCTCAATCGGCAACGTGGAATGACCAATCGTCAGCATCGTTTAGTCAGATGCATCCCCTAAATGCCAACGGTATGCACTGGACCCTGCTCCTTTATTGTCATCTCGTAGGGATCTGCTGGTGGATTTGCGTTTGTTCTTGCTGCTCATTAGGACGTAACTCGCTTACAAATTGACAAGGAATAGGAAGTGTATGGTCCCTTTATTGGGATCCCGTAGCGATCTGCTGCTGTCTTTGGGTTTATTCTTGCTGCCCGTGACATACCCAAATAAAAGGTGGTCCGGATATCTTCCGAACCACCTTTGGCAATCATTGAATCGACGAAAACCTTAGGCCGTAGCCTGCAGCATCTCGTCCCGTACCTCTTCATTCTTCACCGCCTCACGCGAGCTCTGCGGCAGCGCCACCGCCAGCACATCCTCAAACCGCGTCGCGTAGTGAATCGTGATGCCCTCGACCTGATCCTTCGTCAAATCTTCCTCGACGTTGGTCTTCACATCGATCGGCAGAATCACATCCCGAACACCTGCTCGCTTCGCCGCCAGAAACTTCTCCTTGATCCCGCCAACCGGCAGCACATTGCCGCTCAGCGTAATCTCGCCCGTCATCGCCAGCAGCGGCTTGATCGGTTTGTCGGTCAGCAGACTTACCAGTGCGGTCGCCATCGTCACGCCGGCACTCGGCCCGTCCTTCGGAATCGCTCCTGCCGGCACGTGAATATGCAGATCGATATCTTTCAGCACATCCTCATCAAGCCCGATCTTCGTCGCGTTCGATCGCACCCACGTCAGCGCTGCCTGCATCGACTCCTTCATCACGTCGCCAATCTGGCCCGTCATCGTGAAGCCGCCCTTGCCCTTCATCTTGTTCGCTTCAATGAAGAGCACATCACCGCCTGCCGGTGTCCACGCCAGACCAACCGCTACGCCTGGCCGCTTCGTCCGCTCCGCAATCTCTGTGTCTACGCGAACCTTAATGCCGCCCAGGAACTCGTGCACCAGCTCCGGTGTCACCACCACCTTCGCCGTGTCACCCTCGGCAATTCGCCGTGCCACCTTGCGGCACACCGTCCCGATCAGCTGCTCCAGCCGCCGCACGCCAGCCTCCCGCGTATAGTGCCGCGCAATCAGCGCCACACTCTCCGTCGGAAACTCGATTACGTCCGCAAAGCTGTGCTCGGTCTCGGCCGTCGGCTTGGCCGCCGGCACCACATCGTTGGCAGTCTCATCTGTAGGATCAACCGCCGTCTCCAGCGGAGTCGCCTTCGCAACCTCCTTGGTCAACCCGTTCTCCTTCGCCTGCCGCGGAATCAGGTAGCGCTCCGCAATATTAACCTTCTCCTCCTCCGTATACCCGGTGAGTTCAATGATCTCCATGCGGTCGAGCAGTGGTGCCGGAATCGTGTCCAGCTGGTTTGCCGTGCAGATAAACAGCACCTTGCTCAGATCAAACGGCTGATCGAGATAGTTGTCCCGAAACGTGTTGTTCTGCTCCGGGTCCAGAGTCTCGAGCAGCGCACTCGCCGGATCACCCCGGAAATCGCGTCCCAGCTTATCGATCTCGTCCAGCATGAACACCGGGTCCTTTACCTCAACTCGCTTCAGGTGCTGAATAATCTGCCCCGGCAACGCGCCGATGTACGTCCGCCGATGCCCGCGGATCTCCGCCTCATCATGCATACCGCCCAGCGAGATCCGGCTGAACTTCCGTCCCAGCGACCGCGCGATCGACCGCCCGAGCGACGTCTTACCCACACCCGGAGGCCCGACAAAGCACAGGATCGGCCCCTTCATGTCCGGCTTCAACCGCCGCACGGAAAGGTAGTCCAGGATCCGGTCCTTCACCTTCTTCAACCCATAATGATCCGCATCCAGAACCTCCTTGGCCTTCCGGATGTCGATCACCGCTGAGCTCGTCTTCGACCACGGCAGCACCGCCAGCCACTCCACGTAGTTCCGCGTTAGGCTGTAGTCCGCCGCCATCGGGTTCATCCGGCTCAGCCGCCCCAGCTCCTTCAGCGCGTCCTTCTTCACGTCCTCCGGCATGCCCGCATTCTCGATCTTCTCCCGCAGCTCGGCAATGTCCTTCTGTGTATCGTCCTGGTCGCCCAGCTCCTTCTGGATCGCCTTCATCTGCTCGCGCAGATAGTAGTCCCGCTGCGACGATTGCACCGAATCCTGCACCTCACTCTGGATCTTGTTTCTGAGCTGCTGAACCTCCAACTCCTTCGCCAGATGCTTATTCAACCTCTCCAAACGCGCCGTGACCTCCGCCGTTTCGAGCAAATCCTGCTTGTCGGCCGTCGTCAAAAACGGCAGATTCGACGCGATAAAGTCCGCCAACCGGCCTGACTCATCGATATTCAACGCAATCGTCTGCAAATCATCTGACAACGTCGGCGACGCCGCCACAATCTGCTGAAACTGCTCCACCACACTGCGCTGCAACGCCTCAGCCTCCGGCGTCTTCGCCGGTTCAACATCGCTAAAGCCGTCGAACTCTGCAGTCAGAAACGGTGTCTTCTGCACAAACTCCCGCAGCCGCACCCGCTCATTTCCCTCGGCAAACACAAACAGGCTCTGGTTCGGCATCTTGACGACCTTATGCACCGTCGCCAGCGTTCCAACCGCATGCAGATCCGTCGGGTCCGGCGCATCCTGCCGCGCATCCCGCTGCGCCACCACCAGAATCGTCTTCTCCTCACCCAGCGATTGAATCAGCTGGATCGAGCTCTCCCGCCCCACCGTTAACGGCAGCACCGCATGCGGAAACAGCACCGTGTCGCGCACCGGCAACACCGGCGTGGCGCGCGATCCCTGCTCCCCGTCCACCGCGCCCCCCTGGCTCGTCTTGCTTCCTGTCGGCTTAATTACGCTTACAAAATCGTTTGGCATTGAGTGTCCTTCTATCAGGTTTCCTTCTATGAGATGTAGCATCTCACGGAAAGTCGCATGGGTTGCCTGTGGTCTCCTCCTAACATCTCACCGAAGTTTTATCTGGGCCAGAAGCGGAGAGACCCGCCTCCTCTCCATCCAAATCCCGTCATCTCCGACCAAAGCGGAGGCCCCCACTTCCTCTCACGCCTTCAATCGGCACGTGAAGCACCCTCCTCTCAGCGGATGGCAATAAGAACCGGAAGGTGGCCCATTCCTCCTCCTGCCCACGCAATCCGCTACACCGCCGCCCGATATCGCCCCATCTCCCGCACCATCCCGCAGCAAGTCGTCAACTCGCGCACAATCGCATCCGCCATCGCCGGCTCGCCAAACCGCAGATCGGCATAGAACAGGTACTCCCACGGCCGCCCCGCCACTGGCCGCGATTCAATCTTCGTCAGGTCCGCCCCCGCCCTCGCCATCCGGTCGAGCGCCGCCACCAACGTTCCCGGCCGATGTTCCACCGCAAACACCAGGCTCATCTTGTCCGCGGTCGCCGTCTCCTCCGCCCACGCCGGCAGATCGCTCTCAGCCACAATCAGATGAAACCGCGTGTAGTTCTCCGCGTGATCTTCGATGTCTGCCGCCAGCACCACGCCGCCATATACCTCCGCCGCCAGCACCGGGGCAATCCCCGCGGCATCCCGTAGCCCATCCTCCATCACATGCTTCACACTTCCCGCTGTGTCATAGAAGGTCACCGCATCGATCTCCGGATGCCCCGCCAGCCATCGCTTGCACTGCGACAACGCTACCGGATGCGACATCACCCGGCGTATCTCGCTCAGCTTCACCCCCGGCCTGCCAATCACCTGGTGCCGCACCCGCAGGTTCAACTCCCGCACCATGCGCAGCGGCCGAGACAGCAACAAATCGTAGTGATCCGCCACTGATCCATGCAGGCTGTTCTCGATCGGCAGCACCACCCCATCCACCTCTTCGTGATGCACCCGGTCCATGGCCTGGGCTGAAGTTATGGCCGCAACCACCGCAGCGCCTGGCGCAATCTCGAGCGCCGCCATATGGCTGTTCGACCCCAGCTCGCCCTGGATTGAAACTCGTTTCACACCCTTTGTTGCCATCACCATTCCCCGTCAAATCTTTCATAGGCTGGCAACCTCGAAATCGCCCCCCGCACCTTACCACGAGTACACCGGGAGACGCCGCCAAGAGCGCCGAAAGTCCCCCCGGTTCTCGATAGGAGATCCAGCACAATGCTTTGGACCATCACAATCATTCTCTTCATCCTTTGGCTCGTAGGTCTTGTCAGCAGCTACACCTTGGGTGGTTGGATCCACATCCTGCTCGTTCTCGCCGTCATCGTCCTTATCTTCAACCTCCTCTCCGGCCGTCGCGCTCTGTAAATTAACAGATCAACGGAGTAGGCTTTATCTGCCGGCCGCGTCCGTTTGGTCCGGCCCTAAACAGCACCACCCGTAAGGAGCACGTATGAGCAACGACACTTTCCAAGGAAAAGCAGATCAACTTATCGGCAAGGCAAAGCAAGGCGTCGGCGAAGCTGTTGGCAACCAGGAACTCGCCAACTCAGGCGCCGCCGATCAGGTAAAAGGTAATGCCAAGGAGGCCTGGGGGAACGTCAAAGACACCGCCAGTGACGCCTCCGCCAACGCCCACACAAACACCGCCGACCGCACCTCGGAGACACGCTCCGACGCTGGTGATACCGCCCGTAATCTCCGCGACAAAGTCACCTCCGGCGCCGAGAACCTGAAAGATAAGATCACCGGCAAGACTGACGACCTCCGGGATCGCAACAACCTCTAAGTCGATCAGCAGATCGCAGCGGAAGCCTGCCTTTATGGTGGGCTTTTCTGCGCTTATCGTGCCATCGTCCGGTCCACCGCAATCGCCACGAAAAAAATCATCGAGATTACTCCATTGAGCGTAAAAAAGGCCGCATTCATCCTCCGCAAGTCTCGTGGACTCACCAGGGAGTGCTCGTACAGCAGCAAAGCCGCCACAGCGCCAACGCCCATCTTCGCCGCCATTCCTAGCCCGAACAGCCACACCAGCCAGCACAGCAGCCCGATCATCACGGCGTGCATCCCGCGCGCAATCGCAAACGCGCCCTCCACCCCAAACGCCTGCGGCACACTGTTCAGACCCACTTCGCGATCATGCGCGAAATCCTGGCACGCGTACAGCACATCAAACCCTCCCACCCACAGCAGCACCGCCGCCATCAGCACCAGGATCCGCGCGTCCAGCGATCCCCGAACCGCAATCCACGCCGCCGCCGGCGCAATGCCCAGCGCCAACCCCAGCACGAGGTGTGACCACCGCGTGATCCGCTTCATGTAGCTGTATCCCAGCACCACCGCCAGCGCCATCGGTGCCAGCAGCAACGTCTCACGATTCAGCATCGCCGCCCCTAGCAGAAAGATCGCCGACGCTCCTACCACAAACCACGTCACAAAGCCTCGGCTCAGCGCCCCGGTCGGCAACGCCCGCATCGCCGTCCGCGGATTCGCCCGGTCCAACTCCGCATCTGCCAGCCGATTGAACGCCATCGCCGCCGATCGCGCCGACACCATGCACACCAGAATCCAGCCCAGCACCCGCCCCGACGGCCATCCCCCCGCCGCCAGCACCGCTCCCGTCAACGCAAATGGCAGCGCGAAGATCGAGTGCTCCCACTTGATCATCTCGAGTGTTGTCGCCGTACTTTTCCAGACTCCCTGCATCCTCCACTCCTACTTCGACGATCTCGACGGCCCAGCCACTTGCAGATCGTTCGTCACCTTGAATACCCCCGGAACCCCATTCGCCCGGATGTTCGCCACATCTTTGTCCGCCTGGTTGTCCACCACACCAGACAGCGTCACATTCCCATTCACCACTGTAATCCGAATCGGTTTCGCCGGATCAAGTGCATATCGGTTCAGCTGCGGCGCCCCATACACCGCCCTCGCCGTCTCCAGCCGGATCCGGTCATCCATCGGCGACACCGGCGCTACCTCGATGTCATCCACCACATCCTTCACCCCTGGGTAGTTCTCCACCAGGCTCACCGCCGACGATTTGTCGACCGGCCCATACGCCACCCCGCCCAGCGTCACCACGCCGTTCTGCACACCGATCGTCAGCGCATTGAACGCCGTTGTCCCATATCCCACGCGGTCATACGCCAACTTCTCCGCCAGCTTGTTCCGCAGCGTAGCGTCCTCAATCTCCGGTCCCGCTACCTGAATCTCGTTCTGCACGCCCTTTACGTTCTTCCGGTGATGCGCCTTCTTCTCCGCGTCATCCTTCTCGGCATACACCCCCACTGTTCCGGTCAGCGTCACCACACCATTCGCCACCGCCACCTTCACGTTCTGAAACCGCTTGTTATCGAGCGCTTTCATCACGTCCGCCTGGATCGCCGCATCCGCCGCGTACGCGGTCTGCGCCGCCATCGCTCCCGGGCTCGGCGCGTTCGTCTGCCCCCACAGCCAACCCGAAGCACCCATCATCAGCGCCGTACCCAGCACCATCGCCTGCCGTCGATCAATCGCCATGCCGTCTCTCCTCAAAGCGACAGGCACCCTCGCGCCCGTCACCACTGCTCCTAGCTAAGACGCCGATCCGCCGCATCGCGTCTTCGTCGAGTGCTACCGATACCGCTGCCGCAGCCTGTACACAATGCTGAACACACCCGCCTCGTCGCGCGTCGCCACGATCGACTGGTTCTCTTTCATCTGGTACGAAACCTGGATCAACTGCTGCGTCTGCGCATTCACGCTTGTGGCAAACGTCACCGAAAGCTGTTGCGAAATCTGCTGCTGCACTGTAATCCGCGGGCCCGAGTTCCCCAGCGTTCCCACAAATGCCGGATCGATCTTCACACTTCCGCCGCCAAACAGCTTCGACACTCGGTTGCTCACCGTTGCATTCAGCGCTCCGCCCAGCAACGCATTCGTCGTCGGATCTGTGCCTGCCTGCGTCTGTTGCGTGCTGCTGATCTGCGCCTCCTCCTGCGTCTTGCCCAGCGCCAGCAGGTTGAAGATATCGGCCTCCGTCAACGGCGGCTCAGACCGGTACGTCGGCTTCAACGACGTCGACGTCCCATGCACGCCGATCGTGATGTCATAGTTCTCCACCCGCGCCGTCGCATCCAGATCAATCACCGGATCAATCCGTACCGGGTTCGCGAAATAGATATTCCCCCGCTGCAACTGGTACTTCGTCCCGCCAAATGTCGCACTGCCATCGGTAATCTGCACCCGCCCCAGCACCGTCGGCTCCGCCACTGTTCCCCGCACCGTCAGATTCACCGTTCCCGCCAACTTCGCATAGGAGTTCTGGAAATCCAGCTGCGGCGAGCTTGTCACCTTGACGTCCATCACGATCTTGTTCAGCAGCGAGTTCGGATCGGGCGGCGCCGCCACGCCTCCCGGTCCGGCAAACGCCGCAAAGTCCACATCCGCGCCCACCGTAAATCGCGTGATCAGCACCGACCCACTCAGCCGCGCGCCATCCATCCCACCCTGCAGCTTGATATCTGCATCCGCCGTCGTGCTCAGCCCGTTCAGCCGGTAGCGTACCTTCTGCGCCTTCACTGACAAATCGGCGTACACACCGCCCTTGTACATCACAAATCCGCCAAACGTCAGCTGTCCGCCGCCTGTCGTCGCCGTCAGGTTCTTCGTTTCCAACCGATTCTCGTTAAAGACCAGCTGCCCATTCAGATTCGTCAGACCGTTCGAAACGCCGTCGATCGCCGCATCCACATGCTCGAAGTCCACCGTTCCCGTCAGCTCCGGATCCTTCACCCGGCCACCTGCCGCAACCTTGAATTCCACTTTGCCCTTCGTAATCACATCCGGGTTGAACATGTGCGCGATCGCCGTGTTGATCGATCCCGTCGCGTTCAAATCCAGCTTTCCGCCCTTCGGATCCGTCACCCCCAGCACGACCGCCGATCCGCTCGCCCGCAGATCCGTATCCTGACCGGTAAGGTGCAGTGGCTCGAGCGTCGCCACCCCATTCCGCAGGTTCGCTCGCAGCGGCCCGTCCGCCTTCAACGTGATGCCCTGCAGCGTCGCCTCGAGCGGATTCAGCTCCGCCGTTCCCGCAAGCGCCTGCGGGTTCTTCAACGGCCCATTCAGTGTAATCACGCCCGCAATCCGCGAACTCGCCTTCAGCCCCGGGCTCGCCGCCAGCAGCGCCATCGGCTTCGCAATGTCCAGCCCGTTCAGCGTCAGCCGCGCCTGCGTGTCATAATCGCCCACCAGTTGTGTCGTCGCCGTTGCCGCCAGCTGCGCACCCACCAGCGTCGAGTTCATCGTCAAAAACGCCGTCTTTCCCTGCGAATGCGCCTCCGCCGTTACCTCGCCCAGCTGCTGCCCGCTGTACGTAATCTGCGTCAGCCCAAGGTTGGCCTGCAGCCCCGGCTCGGTTACCGATCCCTTCGCATCCGCTCGCAGGTTCAGCACCCCATCCACCGGCAGATTCTGCTTCTGGACGGTGTCAAACTTCGACAGCAGCAGGTTGTCTCCCTGTACATGCGCGTGAAACTGTTCAGACGCCATGTTGTAGCCGCCATTGCCAGCTATCTGCATCCCGTGCAGCTTCACCAGCAGCTGCGTCGCTTCAATCTGCTTGCCCTCGACCGTCGCATCCACCAGGACTGAGTCGTATCGCTCGCCATACGCCACACCGTCACGCAGAGTCACCTCACCCGATCCGTTCAGCGCCTTCAGCGTTCCCCGCGCCTGCCCGTTCACCGAGAGCGTCCCCGTCACCGGATACTTGCCCTTCTGCCCCGCCAAATCCAGCACATCATCGAGAGACGCGTTGTTCAGGCCCACCGTCGCGTCCACCGTGCTGCCGTCGTCCCACACATACTGCACCGCACCGCGCCGAGACACCACTCGCCTCGGCGCAAACGTTCCCGAAGCCGTCAGCACCGCACTTCCGCGCTGAATCGTCGAGCTTCCCACCGAAATCCCGCGTGGTTGATACTCCGCATCCGCCACCACCGAATCAATATGCACATCCGCCTGCGTGCCCGCATGCAGAAACAGATCATTGGCCTGCAGGTGTCCCTTCACATCGATGTCCGCCAACCGCCCCCGCGCCGTTCCCTGGAACCCCAGCGATCCATGCAGCACGATCGGCAGCGCAGCCGATCCCTTCTTCCCGTTCGATTGCACGCCTAGGCTCGTCAGCAGCTGGTTGTACTCGCCCAGATCCCGCACCGACGCGTCCAGCCGCAGCGACGTCAGCGGATCGCCCTTGTTCACCCCCAGCACGCCGCTCGCATCCAGGGTCGATTGCGGCGTCTGCGCCAGGAACTTGTCGATCGTCACGGTCTGCTTCGACCCATGAAAGTGCGCGATCGCTTGCCCGCGCAGCGGGATGTTCGCCAGCGCCCCACGTGCGCGAGCCCCCGTCGGCGCAAACGTTACAGTCGCATCCACGTTCACCGTATCTGCGATCTCCGTCGCCGGCCCGCCCCACTCCGCCTTCACCGGCCCGCTAAACGCCGTATCGAAGCCCAGATCGTTCGTCTTCGATTGCGTAATCTCCATAATCGATCGCAGCGTGATCCGGTTGATCGACACATTCAGCAACGCATGCGCGCGCTCGACCGGTGTGATCGTCACACTGTCGACCGGTGCCTTCGCGCCCACGCCAACTGCAGCCTTGTTCGCTGTCTGTGCCGCCGCCACCGTCGTCGGCGAGTTCGCCGGCGCGCTCGCCGGCACCTCACCCAGCCAGTTCGAGATCCGCAGCTCGCCCGTCGCACTTCCGCCACCCGGCAGATATCCTGTCAGCGCCGTAAACAGCAGCTCCGTCGGCGTCACATGCAGCTGCGCCCCGCCGTTGATGTCGTGCACCCGCACCGCCGCATCGCGATATCCCGCGTCATGTAGCTTCACCTCGCCCACCACCAAATAGCCCTTCACGCAGTCCGGATCCGCCGGCAGCACTTTTGTACTCGGCTGCACCGCATCCTTCGGGTGGTGCCGCTGCCAGAAGTGTGGCTGCTTCTGCGCCTCCTGCGGCGCCGTTGTGCAGTTGTGCCCCTTCACATGCAGCTCGACCGAACCCGCATTCAGACCATCTACCCCGCCCAGCACCGCGATCTGTTTCAACTCCAGACTGCCATCCACCGCCGCCGCAAACTCCGGCTTCTGAAAGTGGTTCATCGATCCCGTCGCCGTCAGCTCCGAGTGTTCGCCGGTGTGCAGATCAAACGCCTTCAACACCGCCGCATCGCGCCCCAGCTCCGCCTCCACATGCAGCTTCGACTGCGCCTCTGGCTCCTTCGCCATCTTCGTCCGCAGGTCCTGCAGGTCGATCGTCATGCCGTATCGATCGCTCGCCGACAGGTAGTTCACCTGCGCTTCAAGATCCCTCGCCGCGGCATCAAACGGAATCGCCCGATCGTTGATCAGCGCCAGCCCATTCGCCAGCTCTACCCGCCCTGCCTGCAGATCCAGCAGCGTGTCCTGCACTGGCGTTGTACTTGTGCTCGGCTTCTTCGGCACCGGCTGGTTGGTCTTTCCGTCCTTGTCGATAATCAGGTGAGCATGCGGCTGCTCCACCCGCAAAAAGCTCAGCCCAATGTGCGACTGCGCCCCCTTTCCGACCGCATGCGAGATCACCGTATTGATCTTCGCCCGCACCAGAATCTTGTTCGCCGAAAGATACGGCGCCTCCCCCGGCCCTTCCAGGCCATGAATCACTAGCCCGTCCACCTCGACCGCCAAATGCCACAGAGTCACATGGATCGCCCCAAGCTCCACCCGGCCGCCCGTCGCGTCCCCGAGAACCCTCACCAGCTCCGTCTTCACCCGCCGCTCGAAGTCCGTCGTCGTCGTGTACCACGTCACCCCCGCCGTCACCAGCAACAGCAACACCAGCAGGCTTCCCAGCGACCACGCCAGAATCTTCGTCGATCTCCGCGTCACCCGCGACCCCAGCGATGCCTTCGGCCTGTCTTCCTTCCTCAATGGCTCGCTCATACCGGGTCCGCTCCGTCCTGCACAATCTGCACCGTCCCCTGCGCCCGCAGCGACTTCAACCAGTCAGATAGCAAGCCGCTTACCTGCTGCTGCAGCAGAACCTCATGGATCCTGTCTGAAATCTTCTCGAGGGGCGGCGCCTTCACCTTCTGCTTGGCATACTCCGGCAACATCGTTTTTTCGTAGTAATCCTGGATCTCCGTGTGCGAGATCCGTATCCCCGACCGGAAGCGCACCTCCACAAATTGCAGCGCCTCCATCCGCTCCCGCCAGTGTGATCGCACCTCGTTGCTCGTCACCCCACGCGCTGCCAGAAACTTCGCCCACCCCGCATCGGTCTCGCAGTGCGCCTGCTCGCACGCCGGAACCTCCTTCCGGACCTGCTCGAGCTGCGCATCGATATCCGCCTCGGTAATCGCGTGCTGCGGCTGCAGCTTCGCCTGCTGCAACAGCAGCCTCCGATTCACCAATCGCTCGATCGCCTTTTCGCGTGTGGTATTCCCCTCAGGCGACGAGATCGGCTGGAACACCGCCATCCGCCGCTCCTCGTCCACATCGCTCTCGAGCACCACATCCCCGTTCACCACCGCCACCACCCGGTCCAGCAGCACGCCCGCGTTCGTCGGCGCCGGCACGGCCTCTTGTGACTCCTCCGCCTTTGCCGCCGCGTCCGCACTCGACTTCTGTTCCGCGCGGCTTGTCTGGTCAGGGTTCGAGACCTTGCCACCAGAGGTCGACGGAGCCGCCTGCGCCCCCGCGGCAACGCTTCCGCCAGCCATCGTCACCAGCACCACTGCCAGCATCGGCCGCAGCCATCGCGTTCCCTCGCCTTGCCCAATCCCGCCCAAATCGTCCCGCCTGCTAGAAGCTCTGTCCAATGCTGAAGAAAAAGTTAATATGGCTCGCCTGCCCCACGTGCGGTGCGCTGCTGTTGCTGAAGTCATACAGCACCGGGTAGATCGGCGGGTTGAGATTGTAACTAAGGTCGACACGAAGCGGTCCCACCGGTGTGTTGTACCGCGCTCCCAGTCCAATCGCGTGCGAGAAGTAGTTGAAGTTGCATGTGCCCACATGCGTCGTCTGCACCTTCACGCTCGACACATCGCGGCACGTCTCCTGGTCCGGCTGGTGATACCGCAGAAAGCTCGGAAACATCTGGCTCGCATTCTGAAACACATTCCCCATATCATGGAAGAGCACGAAGTTCACACTGCTTCCCACCACCGGCAGCACCGGCGCCGGCAACCGAAGCTCCAGCTGGTTCAGAAACACCGCCGTTCCACCTACCGGGTAGCCCGTCTGCAGATCGCGCGGTCCCGCTCCATTGATCGAAAACCCGCGATGCGATGTCGCTCCACCCGCATACAACCGCTCCGGCAGCGGAACCGCCGTGCAGCTCGCATTGGTCTTCAGTAGGCCTCCTAGACATGGGTTCGTCGAGCTCGTCTGGTCACCCACATTCGGGTTCGCCCCATAGTTTTGCTCGACACCAATCCGCGTATTCCGCGCAAACACATACTTCCGCTTGCCAAAGGTGTAGTAGCTCGAGAACGATCCATCAAAGCGATTGAAGTCCGTCTGCGACCCAAACTTCGACGACGCAAAGAACGTTGTTACCGTCGTATACGATCCCTTCGTCGCGTCCAGCTGCGACGGCGCTCGGCGATCGTGATACCACGTCACTCCCGGTCCGCCCACCCGCACCGGCTGGCTCAGCAGCGGAATCAAGTTCGCCGAGACCTGCAGGCTATTCGGGTCCACCGAAACGCGCCGGTACTGAAAGTCGTAGATCAACGTGTCCGTCTTTGGAATCCGCTGCGTCAGCCGCACGTCACCCTGCAGCGTCGACGCCGCAAACGTCGTGATGTTCTGCACATTCGAGTACCCGCCCGTCGCCGACGCCGTCAGATTCGGATTCCCGAACAGGTTCGGATTGTTGAACGTCAGCTGCGCAATCCGCTCCAGCAAGCCATACGTCGTGTGCAGTGTTAATGACTCCTGCGTTCCTCGCAAATTGATCCGCGACACATCAAGCGACACCCTCGGACTTACCCCCGCTCGGCCGTTCTGCTGCGTATTCTGGCTCGCCGGGATCCCCAGCAGAATCCTTGACGCCTCCGAAATCGTCCCTCGGCTCGGCGTTCCCGTCTGCGCCTCAAACCCGAACCCATACGTCACATCCCACCGCTTCGCCTCCGTCAACTGCAGCAGCACATTCTTCTCCGGCAGCTGCCCGTTCGGGTTCTGCGTCACCGCCGTCACCTGGTTGAACAGCGCCAGGTTATACAGGTTTCTCTGCGTATCCAGCAGCGCCGTTTGGTTCAGCGGATCCTTCGCATGCACCTCGATCTGCGGATCCACCACACTCTCCCGCACATGGTGCTCGCCCGACTTCAACACGGTATCGATCAGCACATGGGGTCCTTCCACCACCGCCAGCGTCACATCCGTCTTCGTCGGATCCGCCTTGTCCACTACCTGCTGGATCGTTACCTTCGACTGCTCAAATCCCTGACTCAGCAGATAACTCTGCACCACATCCCGATCGCCCGACAGCGTAATCAGCGAGAACGGCTGCCCCGTCTGCGCGTTCAGCATCGCGTGCACTGCCGCCTGCCGCTGGTCGTCCACCCCATTGACCACCACCGTCCCAAACGTCTGCTGCGGCCCCTCAACCACCGTGTACCGCACCGAGACATCCGCCACCTTCAGCGCTTTGCCGCCCTTGTCATCCACATCGCTGACCGTCGGCGTTACCTTTGTCTGGTTGAACCCGTTCGCCCGATAGATCCCCTCGATCGAAGCCACATCGTTCTGCACCAGAGCCTGGCTGTATCGCCCGCTGCGCAGATACGCGTCCGCCTTCTGCACCCGCAGCCGCTCCCGCAGCAGGTCATCGCTGAAGTACTTGTTGCCGGCAAACGTTACGTCCAGCACCTTGTGCTTCACGCCCTTGTCCGCCGTGTAAATCACCCGTTCGGCATTGGTTCCTTCGCCCAGCACCTTGTAGTCAACCTTCGCGTCAAAGTACCCCTGCTGCTGCAGAAATTCGCGAATGTTGTGCGATCCCTCATTCAGCAGATCGTTATCGATCGTCCCCTCTTCAAAGATCGGGATCAGCAGTTTCAATCGCGGCTTCGAGACCTTTACACCTTCGATCGCAACCTTCACCTCCGGTCCCTGGTTCGCCGTAAACGTGTAATTCAGCCGATCGGTCAGTGCGTCATACGTTGACTTCGTCAGCGTAATCGTCCCTTCCAGCCGATCTTTTTTCTGGTACACGCCACGCAGGTTGCTGAGAGCGTTGGACGTCGTATCCCGCGTTACTTTGCTCTTCTGCTTCAGCTTGCCTTTTTTGCGAAACTCCTTCTCCGTCAGCCCCGGGTCCTGCCCCGTCACAATCACATCCCCCACGCGCGCCTGCGGCCCCTGCGTCACCGTGTACACCACGTCCACCTGCTTGCTTTCCCGGTGGCGCACCGTCTCTGACATCACCTTCGACTCGTAGAAGCCGTTCTGCTCCAACGTCTGCCGAATCCCCTCCGCCCCCGCGGGTACCTGGTTCGGCGAGAAGGGCGTCCCTGGATCCAGCTTCGTCGCAAACTCCAGCAGCGAGCTCAGTCGGTCGCTCTTCACATTCCTTACCGCGACCCGCCCTACAAAAAATCGCGGCACCCCGGCAAACGTCAGCGTCACTCCCCCCCCGCTCGCCTCCGCCCGCACCGCAATATCGCGGTACAGCCCGCTCGCAAACAGCCGCCGTGTACTCTCCCGCACCAGGTCCGGTTCAAGCGGCTTCCCTGGCTTTTGGCTCAGCTCCGTCGGCAGCGTCTCCGTGCTGCTGAACACCACGCCCGAAAACACAATCTTCTCGACCATCCGGCCGTTGTACTCCCACAGCGATCCCCGTTCGCCCTTGGTCAACTCCCGGATCGCCTTGCCCTTGATCACCTGCTCGGTCGTCGTCTCCTGCGGCGTCACGGCATTGGTCGGCTCACTCGCCGGCGTCGACATCTGCCCCTGCGCAGCCGGCAGCGTCGAAGTTCCCGGCGCGCCCGTCTGCGAGGGCGCTGGTGTGCTGGCCGGAGTTCCTCCGGGTGCTTGCCCCCCCGCCGCTGCCGCTCCGCCCGCTACCAGCATCAGCGAGAGCAAGGCACAGGTCGGCCCCGAGACGCGGCTTCGCAGCCGATACCTCGAAACCCCATCACTCACCCTCGCCACCTCTGCTCCAACCCTCTGGCCCGACAAACCCACTCGCTCTCCTTTACCCATCTCTAGATCACGACGACCCGTATCCCATCAACCCGTATCCGTCCACGCCCACCCGGCCGCTGTCCCTCTCGTCGCCATCCTCCGTGCCGATGCTTCTGACGGCGAAAAATCGAATCCGTTATCCCCGTTCTGCATCCCGTGCCTCCCATGGGATGCCGGACCAGCCCAATCTGCTGGCCGCCCTTCCGTCCCAGGACACCGCCCATCCCCTCTATACTATCGATACCGCCAACTTCCGTTCTTCGGGGAATCACCCCGGCTACGGGAAACCTCCTCCTCTCTTCCGCCCCTCAACCCCGCAGCCCTTCCCCGAATGACCTCCCGGACACCTCCCGACCCCACCTCCTCGCTCATCCCCTCCCCCGCCTCGTCTTCAGCGTCTGTCCCATCCTCTTTCGAGGACCGCTACTCCCGCCAGATCCTCTTCCCTGGCATCGGCGAGCGCGGCCAGAAGGCCCTCGCCCACGCCCGCGTCGCCATCATCGGCGTCGGTGCCACCGGCGCTACCTCCGCCTCTCTCCTCGCCCGCGCCGGCGTCGGCCACATCACCCTTATCGACCGTGATTTCGTCGAGCCCTCCAACCTCCAGCGTCAGATCCTCTTCGACGAACAAGACGCCGCCGACTCCCTTCCCAAAGCCGAGGCCGCCCGCCGCAAACTCCTCGCCGTCAACTCCTCCATCACCGTCATCGCTCACATCGCCGATCTCGTCCCCGCCAACATCCACGCCCTCCTCGGCTCCGCCCACCTCCTCCTCGACGCCACCGACAACTTCGAAACCCGCTATCTCCTCAACGACTTCGCCGTCCAGCGAGGCATCCCCTGGATCTACGCCGCCGCCGTCGGCGCCTACGCCGCCACCATGACCATCCTCCCCCGGCTCCCATCCAGGGAAGCACCAAGCTCCCCCGAACACGCATCAGGCCCACCGGAAGACGCGCCCGCCCCAATCCCTGAAGTTGGAATTCTGAGCGAAGCGGAAGAATCCCCGTATTTGTCTTTAGCCACGGAGCGAAGCGACGCCTCTCCCTACCATCCCACCGCCTGCCTCGCCTGCATCTTCCCCAAACCACCCACCGGCCCCGTCGAAACCTGCGACACCGCCGGCATCCTCTCCACCGCCGTCAATCTCGCCGCCTCCCTCCAGGTTACCGAAGCCCTCAAGATCCTCACCGGCCAGCCTCACCTCCTCCGCCGCTCTCTCGTCTCGTTCGACCTTTGGCAGCCCACCGCCAGCACTCGCCTCGATCATGCCGAAATATCCGCCGCCACCCCCCGCCCCGGCTGCGAGGTCTGCGACCTCCGCCACTTCACCCATCTCGCCGGCACCTCGCGCCCCCATATCACCCTCTGTGGCCGCGACTCCGTCCAGATCCACGAGCACCACCGACCCATCGATCTCGCCGCTATGCAACGACAGCTCGCCAACATCCCCGATTTGTCAGACGTCCGCTCCAACTCCCTTCTTCTCCGCTTCCGCCGCGGCCCCTTTACCCTCACTATCTTCGCCGACGGCCGTGCCCTCATCCATGGCACCACCGACGTCACCGTCGCCCGCAGCCTTTACGCCCGCTTCCTTGGTACATGACCACCGGATAAACCCGCGTAACCCGTACTGATTACGCACACGCAACCTTTCCTGAGGGGCCATCCTCTATCACAAGAGCGTTATCCTCACGGTTGCGATAGGCTTGGAGCAAGCCGACCCACGCCGTACGGAACAACACAGACGGAGTCAGGCAAATGCACCTAGAAGGTCTACTTATGAATCAAGCAAAGCCTGTGCCTGGCTCGTTCAAGCGCAATCCTCCCATTGCCGGTGAAGCAGAAGCGATCGAAGCAGCAAAAAATGGTGACGCCGAGGCCTTTTCAAAGCTCTACGCCCTCCATAAACGTCGCGTCTATACCCTTTGTCTCCGCATGCTCGGCAACGTCTCTGAAGCCGAAGACATGACCCAGGAAGCCTTTCTCCACCTCTTCCGCAAGATCGGCTCCTTCCGCGGAGAATCCGCCTTTTCCACTTGGCTGCATCGCCTCACCGTCAATCTCGTTCTCATGCATCTCCGCAAAAAGGGCCTGCAGCTGGTTTCACTTGAAGAAACTATCAATCCCTCCGAAGAAGATGCACCGAAGCGTGACTTCGGCGCCCGCGATCCCCAGCTCTCCGGCTCCGTTGATCGCGTCGCTCTCGAGCGCGCCGTCGGCTCCCTTCCCCCCGGGTACCGCATGGTCTTCGTGCTGCATGATGTCGAAGGCTTCGAACATAACGAGATCGCCACCATGCTCGAATGTTCCACCGGCAACAGCAAATCGCAGCTCCACAAAGCGCGCCTCAAGCTGCGCGAGCTCCTTCGCCAGTCTGAAGCCCTTCCTTTGACCGCGCTCTCCGAGGTGCTCCAATGAACGACCCCGGTACATCCCTGAACCTCGACACCATGACTCCCGACGAGTTTCAGGCGCGCCTGCCTGAACTTTTCGCTGTCGGCAGCGGTCGTATCAGCGAAGATCCGCGCTTTGCCAGGTTCCTTGCCAAGAACCCCACCTGCGAAGCGCTTGTCCTCGATCTCGAATACATTGCCGACGCCGCCCGCCAGCTGCTCGATCCTATCGAAGAGCCCAGCGACTCCGTCTGGAACAACATCCAAAGCAAACTAAAGATTGCCGCTGCCGGCGAGGAGCCCATCTAACGCCAGATCCTCCTGGCGCACAGCACCTATCTTGGTTGTCATCCCGTAGGAATCTGCTGTCGTCTTTTTTTGCGTCCCACTCACTCGGCATAGAGCGAACTTCCAACCGTCACCGCTCCTCACCTGTTATCCCGCCGGAGGCGTAACCAAAGCGGAGACCCGCTTTGCACAAGGCCTGCAATCTCTCGTCTTACCCCAAGCAACATCCGCAATTCCTCTTGCGTCCTCGCCCTAAACCGTCTACCGTACACACAGCAATGAACACGAACCTCATGGCCGGCCGATTTACCTATTGCTACTGGTGGTATCCAGCGGCTGCGGCAGGTTCGTGTCTCTCTAGCTAAACGTCTTCAAGAGACATACCGTCCGCAGCCGCGACCCACCCGGGTCGCGGTTTTGTTTTGCCCGTCACCTTTCACCGGAGCCCGTCATGCAGACCCTCTCGATCGAAGCCGCCGAAGCCCCTCTCACCGCCCTCCCGCCCACCATGACCCGCATTGTCCTCACCGGTTTCATGGGCGCCGGCAAGTCCACCGTCGGCCGCGTCCTCGCCGATCGCATCGGTTGGAACTTCCTCGATCTCGATGACCTCATCGAAGATCTCGCTGGCATCTCCATCCCCGAGATCTTCGCCACCCTCGGCGAGCCACACCTCCGCCGGCTGGAGTCCCGCGCCCTCGCCCGCGCCCTCGCCCGCCCCCACACCGTCCTCGCCCTCGGCGGCGGCGCTCCCGAAACCCTCGGCAATCGCCTCCTCATCGAACAGACCCCCGGCACCATCGCCGTCTTCCTCGACGCCCCCTTCCCCGTCCTCTTCGATCGCTGCCTTCTCCAGTCCCTCAACCCGGCCACCACCGCCCGTCCCAACCTCGCCGACACCGCCGCCGCCGATCTCCGCTTCCGCCTTCGCCACCCCCTCTATCGCCGTCTCGCCCACCACGTCGTCGAGACCTCCACCCTCACCCTCGCCGACACCGTCCCGGCCATCCTCCATCTCCTCTCAGCCTCCGAAAGAAACCTCCCTCGCTAACCGGATTCGCACCCCTGCTTGCATCCAACGACCTGATGAATCCCCCTGCCATAGCACCCGAAGCCACCTTGGCCACCGTCGAATCGCCCAAGCGCGTCAAGCAGATCCACGGCCACATCCTCTTCTTCTTCGCGGTACTTCTTGTTCTCACGCTCGCTTGGCACCTGATGAAAGAGCTTGAGATTCTCTACGTCAGCGCCCTCTTCGCCGTCGTCCTCATGCCCATCGTCCGGCGTTTCCAAACCGTGCGCATCCGCAACTGGTCCCCTAGCCGCGGCATCGCTATCCTCCTTCTCATCGCCATCTTCGCCTTCGCGCTGTTCCTCTTCTTCTCGATCGCCCTTCCGCCCGTTGTCCGCGATCTCCGCGCCTTCATCGCAGATGCGCCCGCCCGCGTCCCTGCCCTCGTCGCCCGCGCCAAACGCCTCCCGCTCGCCAACCACGTCGGCCTCGATGAAGCCGCCGCCCGCGCCCAGAATGCCCTCGCTGCCACCGCCAGCTATCTCTTCGGCGCCCTTCCCAACTGGCTCTCCCATCTCCTCGACATCCTCACCGCCATCTTTCTCTCCATCTACTTCATGCTCGAAGGTGGTGAGGTGTACGCCTACTTTCTCTCCCTCGTCACCCCCGGACCGCGCGCCCGCCTCAATCTCACCATGCAGAAAGCCGAACTCAAAATGAGCAAATGGCTCCTCGGCCAGGGTCTGCTGATGCTCATCCTGGGAGTCTGCAGCACGGTCGTCTTTGGTCTCCTGCACGTCCGCTACTTCGTCCTTCTCGGCGTCCTTATGGGCCTGCTCAACATCATTCCCATCGCTGGCGGCGTCATCACCATCATCCTCGCCAGCGGCATCGCCGCGCTCGATTCCTGGTCCAAAATGGCCGGCGTCTTCATCTTCTACGCCGTCTACATCAACATCGAAAACGCCGTCCTCACCCCCCGCATCATGAAGTCCTCCGTCGACCTCATGGGCATCACCGTCCTTGTCGCCCTCCTTATCGGAACCGCCCTCGCCGGTATCGTTGGCGCCCTTGTGGCCGTTCCGACCGCCGCTCTCATCACCGTCCTGCTCAATGAATACGCCGTCAAACGCGACCCCGAAACCCACCCCATCTCCCAGACCCGCCCAGCCCTGGACCAGCCCTAGATGTTCCCGGAACAGCCTAGATATCCTGGAACAGCCCTAGACCTACACCCACCTAAATCTCTCTTACTCCAATTCAAAGCCCGGGATGGCACCTCAGATTCGATTGTCATTACCTGAAGCCGATGGCACCCCAGATTGGTCGTCGTCCACCTAAAGCCGGTGGGCATCTGAACTTTGCTTGTCATCCCGAAGGGATCTGCTCTACCAGATCCCAGCACCCACCACGGCCGTTTACCACGCCAAACGCCCCAGGAAGCCAGGGTGCCCCATCTATCCTGATGGGTAGGACGTAAGCCGCAATCTCCGCCACCCTTATGGCAGCGTCTTCATCTCCAACCCCGCCGCCCCACACCGCTCCGTCCCTCGCTCAATCGCCGCCAGCATCCCCCGCGCCCGCTCCACCCCCGGGCTATACACCAACACGGCCTTTAACACCCGTTGCGCCCCCTCTTTATCCCCCAGCCGGCACTCCGCAAACGCCAGATTCTGCCCCAGCTCCGGCACATCCTGGTTATTCGCAAACGCCGTCTTCCACAGCCCCGCCGCCGCCTCCAGATCCCCTCTTGCCGCCAGCAGCGTCCCCAGATTCGTCCCCGCCACATAGTTCTCCGGCTCTACCTTCAGCGTCGCCCGGTAGATCTCCGCCGCCCGCGCATTCGATCCATCCATCTCCGCCAAAATGCCCAGCGATCGCAGCACCGTAGCATCCCGCGCATCCGCCCGCGCTGCCACCGTCAGCAACTGCTCCGCCTTCGCCCGCGCCGGCTTCACCCCATCCACCGCCAGGTTGTAGTACGCCAGCCCCAGATCCCGCACCTTCGTCGGGCCCGGCAGCACCGACACCAACTCCACCGCCTCATCCCCCTTCCTTACCCCTGCCACTGCAACCACCTCCGGCCGCCGGCGAATCCGATGATCCGTCCACGCCACGTGCGCAATATTTTCCGATCCCGTCTTCGGCATATGGCAGCTCGTGCAATCCCGGTTCTCCGCAAAGTGCGTCTCTGCCACAAATCCCTTCTCGGCATGACACCCCAGGCACTTCGCCCGGTAGTACGCCGCTCGCTCCCCCTCCCCCACAGTCCGGTGCGGATCATGGCAGTTCATGCACGACATCGCCGCTCCCGTCGCCACCTTGCATCGACTCACGTTGAACTGCTCAATCTCACTCACCGCTCGCTTCGTCGTCATCTCCCCCGCCGTCACAAAGTACGTGATCGACTCACGAATATCATCGCCCGGCCGGTAGTCCAGCACCGCCCGCCCCCGCCGCTCCACACTCGTTTCGCCCTCCAGATGGCACGCAATGCACGTACTGTCCCGCCGCTCCGCCGAGAGCTTCCCCGGGTTCACCACCGCCGCCCGTCCGCCCGTCGCCGCATGCTCCCACGCATCCCCATGGCAGCTCTCGCACGTGATCCCCACCTGCTGAAACGGCAGCCCGCGGTAGAGATTATCCGTCCCCGCCACCTGCCGCGCTACCCCACTCATATGGCATCGCAGGCAGCTCGGGTTTAACGGCAACGCCGGCGGCATCGCATGCATGCCCTCCGCCCCCGGCTTCATCGCATACCCCCGCAACTTCGCGTAAAACGCCACCGGCGTCTCCAGCCAGTACCCATTCTTCTCATACAGATACGTCAGCCCGATATGCCCCGACCCAAGAAAATACTCCAGCCGTTCCGACCCCCGCAGGCCCGCTTCCGGTCCCCCCACACCGGCACCGGCTTCTCCCAGACCGGCACCCGATCTCCCCACACCAGCACCCGGATCCGAACCTCGCCCGCTGCCGTCATGACCGCCCGTCACCGTCTCCGCCGCTCTTCCACCCGCATACCGCAACACCACCCCACCCGCATCCTTGCCGACGGCATACTCCATCCCCGAGGGCGCATCCCGGTACCTCCCCGGCAGCAACCGCTCCTCCGCCAGCCCACTTGCATTCGCCATCGACGACTTCAGATAGCTCTCAAAGATCTCCCGGTGACACCGCCCACACACGGCATCCGCCTCCCGCACCGGCACAGCCCGTTGCGTCTGCCCCACCAGCGCAGGCAAGCCACACAGCATCGACCCCATAACCATCAGTGTCGCAATCCACCATGAAGGCATCCAGGCCATCTTATCCCGCCCTCTTCCCCACCGGCCTCCGCAAGCGAAGCACGACAGCGGAGGCGCCACCCTGGAAACTCAGCCTACCCAAGACCGGTTATCCCGAGCGAAGCGGAGGGACCTGTTCAGCTTCTTTCTCGGTCTGTTTGCCGGGGTCCTCCTCGGCGTTGTTCTCCTCGGTCTTGTCCGTGCCTCCTCCCGGAGCGCGAAGATCTCACGTCCACCGCTCAGAAACCTCGGTTCCCGCCCATCACACCCGTCCATCACACCCGCCCGGCCAGCCGCAATGTCACCTCCCGACACCTCGTCTAACCGCTCTCCTCCTCTCCGCCACACTGCTATCCTCAGACCGTGGCCGATCTCACCCTCTCTCAACCCGAGCGCCGAAACCTCGCCGTTCCCATCGTTCTCGCTTTCCTTGTCCTCGGCGTCGCCGGCTTCTTCCTCCTCCACCTCACCCCCCATTCCACCGCCGATGTCAGCATCACTCGCGTCGATGTCTTCCCCGCCCACACCGTCTTCAAATCCGACTCCATCGTCGTCGGCGCTGACGCCGCACAGGACGATCTCTACGCCCTCGTCACCGTCCGCATCACCGACCACCTCCGCCTCCCGCTCTTCCTCAAAGACATCACCGCCACCCTCATCCCCTCCGACGGCACTCTCCCCCCTTCCACCAGCGCCGTTGAGCACGCCCAGCTCGAAAACCTCTACACCAGCTTCCCCGCCCTCCGAAAACTAGCCGCCGCCCAATCCGCCCCCCTTCTCCTTCGCGAGTCCCGCATCGACCCCAACCAGACCGTCGAGGGCTACGTCATCCTCCATTTCCCCGCCACCGCCGCTACCTGGCAAAGCCGCAACAGCGCTACACTCACCCTCGACCTCTACCACCAGCAACCCCTCTCCATCCCCATTCCCAAATCCTCCACGCCACCTCCCGCTATCATGAAATAGCCGTTCGACCTTCGCCCAACACGGAACTAAGCTTTTTAGCTGTCATTCTGAGCGCAGCGAAGAACCCCCGAATTTAGCTCGGACCACGACAGACTCGAACCAAAGCTCATGCCCTGCACTGGCCATCAAACCTACCTCGCCCACACCACCTAAACTATCTCCATGACCCGCCGCCGCTTCATCGCCGACACCTGGGACCGTGACCGCAACACCGCCGACCTCACCGGCGACCAGGCCGCCCACCTCGCCCGCGTCCTCCGTGCCGAGCCCGGCCAGACCTTCGACCTCGTCGCCGGCGGCTTCCTTCACCGCGCCGAGATCACCGCCGTCGCTCCCGACCGCGTCACCTTCACCCTCCATGAAGAGCTCGAAGCCGACACCGCCCTTCCCCTCCATCTCCTGCTCGCCATCTTCAAGTTCGACCACTTTGAGTGGGCCATCGAAAAAGCCACCGAGCTCGGCGTCGACCGCATCACCCCCATCCTCGCTCGCCGCACCGAAAAACACCTCTCTCAAGCCGCCGGCAAACGAGCCGAACGCTGGCGTCGCATCGCCCTTGAAGCCTCTAAACAATCTCGCCGAACCTCCATCCCGGAGATCGGAGACCCCACCCCCCTCAAACCCGTCCTCGCCACCGAGACCGCCCCCACCCGCATCCTCCTTAGCGAACTCGATCAAGCCACCCCCCTCCAGTCCGCCATCCAGCAAGCTATGGCCGACCGCCCCGTCGCAACCAACTCCATCCTCTCGACCGACGCGGCGCGCCGTGAAGAGACCTCCGCATTTGCTCCGACCCAAGCGCCAGGCATCACCCTCGCCATCGGCCCCGAAGGCGGCTGGGCCCCCGAAGAAATGCAGATCTTCCTCGATCACGCCTGGCGACCCGTCACCCTCGGTCCCCGTATCCTCCGCGCCGAGACCGCCGCCATCGCTGCCATCGCCATCACCGGCGCAAACCTCCTCTAAAACCCTCTCCACCTCATCCAAAACTCGCTTAACCTCGACGAAAGACGCGCAAAAAGGCCCGAACTCATCGGTCCGGGCCTCGAACATCTAAACTCTTCTGCTAGCTGAAGATCTCCTTTACTTTGTCCAGGATGCCGCGCGAATGGGGTGTATTTTCGACCACCATCGTGTCCCCGAGCTGCCGCAGCAGATCCCTCTGATCGCGTGTCAGCTTAGCCGGCGTTTTGACCCTGACTTCAACAATCAAATCACCTTTCCCGCGTTCATTCAGGTGGGGCACACCCTTTCCCTTCAACCGAAACTCCCGGCCACTCTGCGTCCCTTCCGGAACCTTGATAACCTCTTTCCCTTCAAGGGTTTGGATCTCCAGCTCCGATCCCAGCGCCGCCTGCGGAAAGCTGATCGGCAAAACGCAGTGCAGATCATCTCCATCCCGCTCGTAAAACTCATGGGATCTTACACTTAGCACCACATACAGATCACCCGCCGGACCTCCGAACTTGCCCGCCTCCCCTTCTCCGCTATATCGGATCCGGGTTCCTTCCTCTACCCCGGCAGGCACCTTAACCGCAATGCTATGTTCGTGTTGCACCCGCGTCTCACCTTTGCAGACCAGGCATGGATCCACAACCAGCGTCCCCGTCCCGTTGCAAACCGAGCAAGTCCGGGCGACCGAGAAAAACCCTTGCTGAAACCGCTGCTGCCCCCGCCCACCGCATTGCGTGCACGTGATCGGTGGTTTTCCTTTGACCGCACCGGTTCCATGGCACTCGACACAGGTCTCCATCCGGCGAAAGCTGATCTCTCGCTCCTTGCCGAACACAGCCTCTTCAAACTCCAGCGACAGACTCATCTGCATATCGCGTCCGCGCTGTATCCGAGAGGCTTTTCGACCTCCGCCGCCACCCATGTTGAACATCTCGCCAAACAGGTCGCCGAAAATGTCCCCGACGTCCTGCACATTGCCGCCGAACGGGCTTCCCCCGCTTGCGGGTCCGCCTGCCTGGAAGGCAGCATGTCCAAAGCGATCGTAGGCCGCCCGCTTCTCCGGATCACTTAAAACCCCATAGGCCTCACTGCAGGCCTTAAATGTCTCTTCAGCCTCCGGGTTGTTCGGATTGCGGTCAGGGTGATACTGCATCGCCAGCTTGCGATAGCTCGTCTTGATCTCGCCATCGTTTGCACTGCGCGAGACGTTCAGTTGCTCGTAGTAGTCGATCTTTGTCACGTTTGCCGTCGCACTCATCTCTTGTATCTCGTTGTTTGCTACCTGATTCAGAACCGGCACGCTCACACCGCGATCACATCAAGCTAATCGCTTAACTGGTCGGGATTCGCGGCAATTCGTACCAGCGCAGGACGCAGCAGCTTATCGCGCAGCCGGTATCCCCGCCGGATCTCTTCCATAACTTGATGATCCGGAAACTCCTTGGTTTCAATGCTCCCAAGCGCCTCGTGCAGCCGCGGATCAAACTGCGCGCCAATTGTTTCTACCGGTTGTACATTCAGGCCCTTGAGCGCGTCTTCCATCTGCCGCAGAATCATCTCGACTCCCGTCTTCAGCTGCTCGGCCGACCCATTTGCGTTCAGAGCGAGGTGAAAGTTGTCCATCACTCCGAGGAACGGCTCTAGTGTGCTCTGCACTGTGTAGTCGCGAGCGTCCTGGCGATCTTTCGCCTCTCGCTTCCGAGCGTTGTCGAACTCAGCCTGAAGCCGGGCCAGGCGGTCTCGCAGCTGATCCCGTTCCGCTGAGATCGCCTCGATCTCGGCCTGCGCGTTTTCCGTCACAGCCGTCTCGCCTGCGATCTCCGCCCCGTCCTGCACCGGCTCCTGACCATCCCTTACCTCGTTCTGCATGGTTTCCTCTGTCCTCATCGTCTCCCTCTTTTCATTTCTCAATCCTGTCCATCGCGGAAATCGTCCCCATCGAGTCTGCTCATCCACGCCGTGCACCCCTTCCTGTCCGATGCGCTTGCGTCCGCTTCAGCCGGAAGGATAGAGCATCCGCTGAAACGCCCCCGCGACATAGCTCACAGCATTCATCGTCATCTCATAGTCCATGCGCGTCGTTCCAATCACACCAACCGTGCCCCGCATCTCCCCACCTACCCTCGCGGGCGCCGCTATCAGTACCAAACCTGCCATCTCGGGCGCCTGCTCTTCAAGGTCGAAGACCACCCGAACACTTTGCTGCCGCGTGTCGATATAAGCGCTCAGCAACTCGAACAGGCGTTGCTTGGCCTCAAGCGCCGCGAGAACCTCACGTAGGCGCTCCCGGTCCGCATCGGTCCCTGTGCGCGGAACCAGGTTGCCGATCCCCCCTACAAATACCGTTTGCTGTTGCGTCTCAGGAACGGCTCCCGTCCACAGTTGCTCCACAGAGTGCAGCAGGTGCTGGTACTCACTTCGCTCCTGCTCAACCCGTTGCGCGATCTCCGCGCGAACCCGTTCCACACTCCATCCGCGAAAGCTCTCGTTGAGAAATGCGGCGGCTGTCTCCAGTTCGCGGATCGTGAAGTCCCGCCCGAGCGCCAACACCCGGTCTCGCACCATGCCGCTTCGGGTTACCACCACAGCCAGCACGCGCGATGGGGCAAGGCGGGAGAAGTGCACGTGCTCCAATAGCTCGCTCTCTCCAGCCGACGCAATGGCCACCCCGACTCCGCTCGAAAGCGTGGCCAGAATGTGACTGGTCCGCTCCAGCAGCGCGTCCGTGCCCTCTGACCCAGCTAGGCGGGAATCAATCTCACGCCGCGAGTTAGCTGAGAGTCTGGCGGCGGCGATGCGGGTTCCGCCAGCAAGCTCATCCACATACACCCGAAAGGCGCGCGCCGTCGGAACCCGACCCGCGGAGGTGTGTGGCTGCTCCAGCAGACCCGCTGCTGTAAGCGCAGCCATCTCGTTCCGTATTGTCGCGGAACTCACACTGCCGCCCTCACTTGCAAGCCGAGCAACCGTCACCGATCCGATCGGCTCTCCCGTCTCGATGTAGCTGGCAATCACGGCGGAAAGAATGGCACGCTGACGCGCAGTAATCGTCTCCATCGCTGCCATATCCTGTCCTTCCATCTCAAAGTGATGACCGCAGCAAATCTGAGCGGTCACAACTCAAGTTTACCTGATCCGTCAAGATCTACTCGACTTCGAGCACACCACCGCCCTGCGCCGCAACCCGCTCTGCGGCCACAACGACTTTCTGAGCTACCCGAAAGAAGCCGCCACCGGCATCACTCTCTGCGCCACCAAGCGAGACGGGCATGCCTCGGTCCCCACCCTTCCGGATGGAAGGATCGAGCTCGAGCGAGCCTAAAAATTCCACACCGAACTGCGCCGCGGTGCGCTCCGCACCGCCCTTCGAAAAGATGTCGATCTCCTCGTGGCAGTGCGGGCAATGAAACGTACTCATGTTCTCCACAATGCCAAGCACCTCCACGCGAACCTGGTGAAACATCTCCAGCGCCTTTCGGGCATCCTCGAGCGCCACATCGCTTGGCGTTGACACCACAACAGCCCCGGTCAGCGGTACGGTCTGCACCAGCGAGATCACCACGTCACCCGTTCCCGGCGGCAGGTCAACGATCAGGAAATCCAGTTCGCCCCACTCTACCTGCATCAGAAACTGGCGAACAATCTGGTGCAGCATCGGTCCGCGCATCATCATCGGCTTGTCGCCGGGAGAGATAAGTCCCACCGAGATGAACTTCACCCCATGCGAGAGAAGTGGCTCGATGCGGTTCTCCCCGATGATGTTCGGCTGCCGCGTCATGCCAAGCATGGTCGGCACATTCGGCCCATAGATATCGGCGTCGATCAGGCCCACCGCATGCCCGAGCTTCGCCAACGAGACAGCCAGATTCACGGCCACCGTCGTTTTGCCGACCCCACCCTTCCCGCTGCCGACCGCGATAATGTACTCCACCCCTGGCAGTGGCTGTGGCCCCTGCGGTACTCCGCCTCCTGCATGTGCCATGTTGCTCCCCTGCGATCGGGATCTATCCCCGCGTGCCTAGTTGATGATGATGCGTTAGATGTTCCAGGAGGTGCCAAGCGATGATCGCAGCTCCTTGGTGCGCAGCACCTCGCCGGCACGCATCTCGCGCCGTCGGCCAGCATCTTCGAAGCGGCGCCGTTGGTGCTCACTCTCGGCAATCACCTGCGGCACAACGACACGATTGCCTTTCATGTCCATCGCGACATACGTCAGATAGGCGCTCGAGACATGGCGCAGACCGCCATCATGAAGGACATTCTCCACCATCGCCCGTACACCGACCTCCATGCTGGTACGGAACGCGCGGTTCACACTGGCCTTCAGGATCAGCATGTCACCAATGTGAACCGGAGCGACAAAATCAAGGTGATCCATGCTGGCGGTGACCGAAATCGCCCGTGCGTGGCGAAAGGCTGCGGTTGCGCCCACCAGGTCGATAAATTGCATCAGGCGCCCCCCGAAAAGATTGCCTAAAGGGTTGGCGTCTCCGGGGAAGATGATCTCGCTCCGCTCAGATTGTGACTCCGCCACGGTTCGCGTCAGTACCGCTTCACTCATTACTTCAGTGTACGACCCTGCAGACAACAGTGTCAGATTCCGGGCAGCCGCTTACAGCTCTTCCACGACGTCTGCATCTCACCCTCATGGACAAGATTGCTGCTCTCTCGGCGATCCTAGAGGCGAACCCGGTCGACGCCTTCGCGCGTTATGGCCTGGCTATGGCGTTCGCGGCAGATGGAAATGCCGATCGCGCCCTCGCGGAATATTCAAGGATCATCGAGGACACCCCTGACTACGTTCCGGCCTATCAGATGTCGGCACAGCTCCTGCTCAAACTTGGCCGTACAGAAGATGCCCAAGAACGTTTGCGCGATGGAGTCAAGACTGCGAGCAGGATCGGAAACACCCATGCCGTCTCAGAAATGCAAGCTCTACTTGACGAGGTCACCAGCTAACTGGCCGTCGTTCCGATCCACTTCTTTGCATCTGACCACATACCGGTCTTTCCGCTCTCTCTGGTGAACGCTGCCACATGCCAGGTCTTCGCTCTTCCACCCGTCCCCTGTATCCGGAGAATCTCGTGTCCAGACGCCAAGACATCCCAGTTGTCCGATGGGTTCTCTACGCATTTGCGACCCTGCAGTTCATTCGTTTTTACGTTGTAAGTACCCGCTTCTATCTCAAGATGCCGGCCTATCTGAGCGGTCATGAGCGCCTTCCTTTTCAGGAACGGATCCTTCCCATTATCCTAATGTGGCCGATCAATCATTGGACAGCCCTCATGCAGGCGATCGCTACGCGCGGACGCGATCCAGAGACTTCGGCGGCAGCCACACCACAGACCGTTGCGTTCTACCTGCTCAGCCTCGTTGCCTTCTCCGTCGCCGGCTTTTTTACGGTGAAGCTCTACCGGGCAGTGACCGAAAATGGCGTGCTCTCTTCGCTTGTGTACCCGGTCTTCCTTGTCATCTCCATGTGGACCTACGTCATCCACATCGACGCCAACTACTCCTACCCCTACGACATGCCGTCGCTTGCCTTCTTTACCGCCGGCCTCTACTTCATTTACACCCGTCAGTTCGCTCCGCTGGTCGCCGTCATGGCTCTTGGAACACTCAATCGAGAGACCACTCTTTTCTTGATCGGGATCTATATGCTGGATGCCGCAAGTCGCCCGATCGAAGACCCTCATACACCCATAAGTGAACGCTTCGACCTGAAAGCTATCCCCTGGCTGCGCGTCTTTAGCCTCGCCCTGCTCTGGTTAGCCATCAAAGTTGCCCTGGTACTTCACTTTGCCGGGAACAGCAATGCCGAAAACTACAACCGGGTCATTGAAAATGCCTTCCGCCTGAAGCTGCGGCTCCTGCCATCCCTGCTCAACATCTGCGCCTATCTGCTGCCGGTTGTCTGGATCTATCGCCGTCGACTGACACCCATCCGCTTTGCCAACTATCTCTACATCCTGCCACTCTGGTTCGCCGTCATGTTCTACACCGGCGTCATCCTCGAGACCCGCATCTATGGTGAACTCTCAGCCTACGTTGCCGTGGCAGTGGTTCTCCTTCTCGAAGATCACGTTGCGGAGTGGCGGTCCAGTCAAAAGCAGACGAGGGGTAAAATCTCCGTCCGCCATCAGGCGATGCCAGAGGCGCGTGTGCTGCTCAGCGAACAGGAGATGGTTGCAAAGTAGGGGGGTAACCCGGCTTCTCTCGAAGCCTACCGAAGCACTTCGTCAGGCGACCGTTCCGATGTCGGCATCGATGCCTCCCACACCCCACTGAAACGCGTTATCGGAAGCGCATCCTTATGATGCTCCCGTATGTACGCAATCATCTGTTCACGAACCAGGCAGCGAAGGTCGAAGTTTTCGCTTGAATTCCGTGAACTCATCAGGCAGCGGAGCTCCATGATCCGATCCGTCAGGTTCGTGACCTGCAGGCCGCAAACCTTCCCATCCCAGAGCGGCGACGCATGCACCATTTCGGTCAGCTTGCCACGAAGATCTTCAACCGGAACGGTGTAGTCCACGTACACAAACGCGGTCCCCATGATGTCCGACGACTCCCGGGTCCAGTTCTGGAAGGAGTTTTCGATGAAGTAGCTGAGCGGCACTATCAAACGCCGAAGATCCCAGATCCGGATCACAACGTACGAGGTTGTGATCTCTTCCACCCGTCCCCACTCCCCTTGGACGACCACCACATCATCGATCCGGATGGGCTCAGTAATCGCGATCTGCAAGCCCGCAAGGACGTTCGACGCGGTGGACTTCGCGGCAGCAGCCAGCACCAACGACGCCACGCCAGCCGATGCCAGTAAACCCGACCCATAGTGCCATATGCGCGGATCGTTGAACGTCCAGAGCAGCGTCCCGATAGTCACGATCACAACAAAGCTGATCAGCATGCGCCGGAAGAGCTGGAACTGTGTGTGTACCCGGCGCGCTCGCACATTGTTTTCGCCGTTCAGGTCGTACTTGCGCAGCAGAACATTCTGCAACACGTAAATGCAGCCGATCACGAACCAGCCAAGCGAGCTCACGATCGCCATCACCATACCCTGGTGAACAATCCCCGACACTCGTTCGGAGATCCCAGGAACGAACGGAACAGCAATCAGCAGACATGTAAGCAGGAAAATCGCGCGAGCCGGTTTGCCCAGGTAGCGTTGAATCCCCCATCCCGGCATGGTTGCAGCGTCCACCTTCCGCCGGAGGAAGCGAAACAGAACATAGTGCACGGCGTTCGCAAACACCAGGGCGGCGGAAAACCAGAAGATAACGAAAAACCAGCCGTGATGTAAGTGAAACGATTGCATTCTGCTCTCCCTGCACCCATTGCCAGTAAAGCAGACTCGAGGGCATCGGCCGTTTACCTCACACACATGCATCCCCGTGGGGCGGGCTCGGCTCCTCCCCGGAGTTCTATACTTTCTTATGGCGATCAGTACCGTACCGGAATCTCTGCCGAAGACCCTTCGTGCTCTCCGCGCAAGCGAATACTCCCCAGAACGCGTAGCGCGCAGCGTCAAAGACGAGCTTCGCGACAACTTGATCACGCGTCTGCGCACCATTCAGAGCACCGGAGAGGCGTTGTTCCCCGGCATCGTCGGCTACGACGATACGGTGATCCCGCAGATCGTGAATGCCGTTCTATCACGGCATAACTTCATCCTTCTCGGCCTTCGTGGTCAGGCCAAAAGCCGCATTCTGCGTGCTCTCACCACGCTGCTTGATCCGTTCGCTCCCTTCGTTGCTGGCTCTGAACTGCGCGACAACCCCTACGCCCCGCTCTCAAAGTTCTCTCGAGATCTGCTTGCGAATCTGGGCGATGACACACCCCTTGCCTGGATGACCCCGCAGGATCGATACGTCGAAAAGCTGGCGACCCCTGACGTCACCGTAGCCGACCTGATCGGCGACGTGGATCCGATCAAGGCAGCGCGTTCTGGGCATGAACTCGGCAGCGAGCTGACCATGCACTACGGCCTTCTTCCCCGCGCCAATCGCGGCATCTTCGCCGTTAATGAACTTCCCGATCTCGCCGGCAAAATTCAGGTGGCGCTCTTCAACATCATGCAGGAAGGCGACGTGCAGATTAAGGGTTACCCCGTTCGGCTCGAGCTCGATGTTGCCATCGTCTTCAGCGCAAATCCCGAAGACTACACAGCCCGCGGCAAGATCGTCACGCCGCTCAAGGATCGTATCGGATCAGAAATTCGTACTCACTATCCGGAGTCGATTGACGATGCCATTACCATCACGGAGCAAGAGGCTTGGACCGCCCGCAGCTACGTCGGTGACAACACCATCCAGCAAATTGAAATCCCGCACTACATTCGACAGATCGTCGAAACCGTAGCCTTCGCGGCGCGGGACGACAAAAAGGTCGATAAGCGCTCCGGTGTCTCGCAGCGCTTACCGATCTCAACCATGGAATTGGTGGTCTCAAACGCAGAACGCCGTGCCCTGATCCATGGCGAAGCGAGCGTTGTGCCGCGCGTCGGTGATATCTACGCGGCGCTGCCCGGAATCACCGGCAAGATCGAACTGGAGTACGAGGGCGAGATGCGCGGCGCGGATACCGTCATCCGCGAGATCATCCGCAACTCCGTCGCCAGCATCTTCGATCAGTACTTCGCTGAGACCAACACCCAGCAGATCGAACAGTGGTTTAACTTGGGCGGCACGGTCCAACTCAGCGAGGCGCAGCCCTCCGCAGTCAGCTTTGCTGAGCTGAAGCAGATCCAGGGCCTGCTCGAAAAGCTTTCTCCTCTTGAAATCGACGACAAATCTTCTCCGGAGATCGCGGTGTCAGCTGCAGAGTTCCTCCTTGAAGGAATGACCGCGCACAAGCGAATCAGCCGCAGCGAAGAGCGTGCCTTCTCCGCCATGGAAAAGAAGCAGCGCAACGAGCAGGCCTCGCAGTACGGTGAAAAGATGCGTGATCAGCTTCGTGACGAGGCCAGTGCGCGCAATCGCACGCGACGCGGTTTTAACTAGATCCGTACCTGTTCCTGATCACGGACGCAACTCTTCAGAGGCCGTCCGTGATTGAGTTCCTGCCCCACGCAGCCGCAAAAATAGTCGGCGGCGCGTCTGCCACATTGCACAGGTCACGGAATCTGACCGGGCTCGTGGCCATCTTACGAAAGCGCAGTCGGCAGCCGCTACTAGAATAAAGCTGGGGATCGAGCCATGAAGCGCACACGCTATTCCAAGTTCACTGGTGACCTGTCATCCTCCTTCGGTCTCGAAGACCTGATGCAGGCTCTCTCTGACTTCTTTCTAGATTCAGGCTTCCAGGATCCCATGTCGCGCTTCCAGCAGTTCGACGGGGAGCAGACCATGGAGAATCTACGCGAAGCCGTTCGCCAAGCGCTTGAGTCCGGCGAACTCTTCGATGATGAGGCTCAGGAGAAGTTTGACGAGCTGGACGAACCTCAGGTCGAAGAACTCATCGACAAGATCATCGCCAAGATGCAGGAGCAGAACTTCATCAACGCCGAGCAGCCAGCAGAAGGTCAGGGCGAGCAGGGCGACGGCGAGACCGACGCGAAATTCGAAGTCACCGACAAGGGCATGGACTTCCTCGGATACAAGGCTCTGCGCGAGCTTCTCGGCCCGCTTGGCCGATCTAACTTCGGCAAACACGACACCCGCTTTGAAGCGTCCGGGGTTGAAACAAATGGCTCCACAAAGCAGTACGAGTTTGGGGACACTCTGAATCTCGACATCACGGCCACGCTCAACAGCGTCTTCGCTCGCGAAGGCTTCAATCCCACGCCCGACCCGCTCCATCCGGGAACGCTGAATATTGAGTACAGCGATCTCCACGTGCATCAGGCGGATTACCAAAGCTCCTGCGCTACCGTGGTTCTGCTCGATTGCTCGCACTCTATGATCCTCTACGGCGAGGATCGCTTCACCCCGGCGAAGCGTGTTGCGATGGCGCTCTCACACCTCATCCGCACCCAGTTCCCCGGCGACACCCTTTCGCTCGTTCTCTTTCACGACTCCGCCGAAGAGATCCCGATCGGTCAACTCCCGCGCGTAAAGGTCGGTCCGCACTACACCAATACTCGCGAAGGCCTGCGTGTAGCGCAACGCATCCTCGCCAGGCAGACCAAAGATATGAAGCAGATCGTTATGATCACGGATGGCAAGCCCTCCGCGCTGACCCTTCCCGACGGCAGAATCTACAAAAACGCGTTCGGACTTGATCCACTCGTCATCTCGGAGACACTCGAAGAGGTCTCCCGCTGCAAACGCTCCAACATCATGATCAACACCTTCATGCTGGCGGAGGACTTCGCCCTCATGCAGTTTGTACAGACGGTAAGCGCTATGTGCCGTGGCAAAGCCTACTTCACCAGCCCCGAGCGCCTCGGCTCCTATCTGCTCATGGATTTCATGAACCGTCGCGTAAAAACGGTGCACTAGGGTCGACTGACGTCGCTCCAGTTCGATCATCCGCATCTTACTGCTCGGCACTTGGTTCAGATCTGCTTCGTGTATCGCCATGGCGGAGATTGGAACGGGTTGCCGGCACGTAGATCGAGATGCAGGAGAGCGAAGTATGACGCCACAAGAGCAGCAGATGATCAACGGTCTCATAGACCGGGTGCAGAAGACGCAGCTGGGGGAAAAGGATGCCGACTCCGAGCGCCTGCTGCAGACAGGGCTCGGCCGCAATCCCGACTCCCTGTATATCCTTTCGCAGACCGTCCTGGTCCAGCAGTACGCCCTTGACCAGGCACAGCAACAGCTCACGAGTCTCAAAGCGCAGGTAGAACAGCTGCAATCGCAGCAGCAGCACGCGAAGCCGGCAACGAGCTTTCTCGGCAGCCTCTTCGGCGGTGGATCGAACGATCGCCCTGCCGCGGCGCCACCACCACCACAACAGAGCGCAGGTCAATACGCCCCTGTCCCCGGCTATGCGCCGCAAAGCGGCTACGCGCAGTCCGGGTACGCTCCGTCGCAGAGCTTTGGTGGGCCAGCAATGGGTGCGCCATCTCAAGGTGGTGGCTTCCTTCGTGGCGCAATGCAGACCGCAGCCGGTGTCGCTGCGGGAGCCCTTGCGTTTGAAGGTGTCGAGTCGCTCATGCATGGCTTCGGCAACTCGATGACCGGCATGGGAGGAGGTGGCGGGCGACCCGAGGAGATCGTCAATAACTATTACGGCGGTGGCAATGATCGCGGCAGCAACTTCGCCGATGATGACCGCTCGCGAGACAACAGTGACCCTGGCGACAACGTGTTCACCGACAGTAGTGATCGCAACAACTTTGCAGCTAGTGGCAATGACACCAGTTCTGACCTGAACGACAGCTCACTCAGCGATGGAAGCGATTCTGACGGTAGCAGCTTCGACGACGGTGGCGACAGTATGTCGGATGACAGCTCCTCCGACGATTCGTTCTAGCGCGTCATGATCACCAGAAAAGCGCCCGGCTTCGGCTAGGCGCTTTTTCTGCGCCTGCTAACACTCGCTCTCCCCCTTCCGCTTCCACACCAGGTACAGCCCCCATGCTGCAGCCGAGCAGTTGTCCTGCACCCGCCCATCCATCAGCATGCGCTCAAACTCCGCAACCGGCACGCGATGCACGGTCATATCGTGCTCCTCCGGATCCCTCTCGGTCGCTCCCATGCTGAGACCCTCGGCGAGAAAGATGTGGTGCCGTTGCCGCATCACCCCATAGGCGATCCAAAGCGATCCAAGCTGTGTCATTGACCTCGCGGACAGACCCGTCTCTTCCCGCAGCTCCCCACGAGCAAGCTCCTCGGGAACCACATCCGGTCGCTCCCATCCACCCTGAGGAAATTCCATCAAGGTCTCCTGCACTGTATAACGAAACTGCTCGACGAGATAAACAAACTCGCCCTCGGACGTCTGGTCGATCGGGATGATGATCGTCGCCGGATCTTTGTCCACCACGCCATAGATCCCGCGCTGCCCGTTTGCGCGCTCAATCACATCCTCACGGACGCTGGTCCATGGGTTGCGATACACCTCGCGCGAACTGATCGTTCGTATGCTCACGCCCTTCTCTCGAGTGTGCACACTACCGCCCTTCATGCGCAGGCTGTAGGAACTCAATGTGCGACGGATACTTTGCCGATCCAAAAATCGAAACTGTCTCGGCTTGGTACGCGCCCGCAGGAGCCGACATGATGTTCGGAACAAACGTCTGCGGATTGCGGTCGTACAGCGGAAACCAGCTCGATTGCACCTCAACCATAATCCGATGGCCCTTTAGGAACGTGTGGTCCGCGCCATGCAGGCTCCATCGATACTCATTCACCTCGCCCGGCTTCACCGCCTCCGGCTGCTCGAAGCTCTTTCGGTAGCGGCCACGAAAGATCTCCTCCGCAATCATCAACTCGTACCCCGCAACCGGTGGCGGAGCGTCGTCCGGATACACATCGATCAGCTTCACCACCCAGTCCGCATCCGTACCCGTTGTCGCCGCGAACAGGTCAGCTATGATGTCCCCAGTCATTGTTGTGTCACGATCCAGCGGCTCAGTTTTGAAGTTGGCCAGGTCCTTCCGTCCGCTCACGAAGCGCTGATCCTCGGCCAACCACGTCCGCCACGTCGATCCCTTGCCATACGTCGGCTGGACCGGCCTGTGCCGATACGGAATCGGATTTGCCGGATCCGCCGTATAGGCACTCGCCTTCATGTCATACGCCCCGTCAGACACCGCACTTGATAACTTCTTGTCGGGCGCAAGAAACAACCTTTTTTGCGTGAAGTCAACCTTCGGCGGCCACGCCTCATAGCGCTCCCATCGATTCACGCCCGTTCGAAAGCTGGCCGTATCCTTAAGCGCAAACCCGGGCCGCCCTTTCAGGTAAAGCTCAAAGAACGGCGCTTCAAAAGTCTGGCGATACTCCTCACCCGTCGGCTCACCGAAGTCGATTGCACCAAGGTTCTTCGCCGGTCCGCCCCACCCCCCGTGGTTCCACGGCCCGAGCACCAGAAACACCTCATGCTTTGCATCGTGCGGCTTCAGCGCGGCATACTCCGCCTGCGGCCCCCACATATCTTCCTGGTCCCAGAAGCCCCCCACCTCGAGCGTCGGCACCTCCACTTTTATTTGCCGTCGCTCGACCGCCATCGCCTGCCAGAATGGCGTGTAAGTCGGCTCGTTCAGAAAGCGCTTGGCCGTCGGCAGCGAGCTCATCCCCGCCGCCTTCGCCGCCCCTTCAAAGTTCACGTTGCGAAGAAAGAAGTCGAACGTATCCTCTTTCGATTCCACCAGAACCGTCGTCTTCTGCGCCTCCAGCTCCTGCACGTAATCGAAGCCGTAAGTCTCTCGAAACGCTCCATTGTGGAAGAAATCATCTCCCATCCAGACGTTCGTCATCGGCGCCTGCGGGCTGATCGCCTTCACCGCCGGATGTGCGTCCACTCCCGCCATCGCTGCCAAAAATCCCGGGTACGACACCCCAAGCACCCCAACCTTGCCGTTATTGTTCGGCACATTCTTCAATAGCCAATCGATCGTGTCGCGCGTGTCTGTCGTCTCGTCAATATCCTTCGTACCCGCGTGCGTCACCACCGGCCTGTTCATCACGAACTGGCCTTCACTGCTATAACGCCCGCGGATATCGCCAAAAACAAAGATGTAGCCACTCGCGGCGAGCTCGCGCTTTTCCCGCCGAACCTCCTCGGAGGTGTACCCGTCCACGCCATAGGGCGTCCTTTGCATCAGCAACGGCAGCTTCTCCCCACTAGTCTCAGAAGCTGCCGGGCGCAAGAGTACGACGTGTAACTTCGCTCCGTCGCGAACTGGGATCATGGCCTCGCTTCTGATGTACTTCGGAGGGTTTGCAGCCTCTTGCGCCACGGAGGGTGTCGGCGCAAAACAGGGCCAGACCCCCATGCCTACGCCCAGAATCACCCCCACCACCCGACCTACTTTGGACACCCGCACCCCCATCTCCCCGCACCACCGCCGCTACTGCCCTGTCAGATTTCCCGGACTCGCCATGCACTGAAACCCCGCTTTGTTATGCGATCCATCGCAGAACGGCCGCTTCTCGCTCGCGCCGCATCGACAAAGACTCACCGCCGGTTTGCCTGTCAGATCCCACGTCTTTCCATCCGCATCCTGCAAGATGACGTGTCCTTCCACGCGCAGCGACCCGTTCGGTCGCACTGTGATTCTGACTGCTTCTTCTGCCATTTGCGTTTCACTCCGCTTTCCTGAACAGGCTCAGAATAACAAAGCCGTGTTCCCGTCTCACAACATTGGTTAGCCTGAGCGCCACCTATAATCTCGTCATGTCCGCGACCTCTTCCTCCGTCACGCTCTTTCGTCCAGATAATCGCGCGGCAGACGCCCTTCGTCCCACAGTGATCACACCCAACTTCGTCCGTACCGCGGAAGGCTCGGCCTTGATCGAGGTCGGTCACACCCGCGTCCTCTGCAACGCAACGGTGGAACAAGGTGTACCCGGCTGGCTGCGCAACTCCGGTCGCGGCTGGGTCACGGCGGAATACGGCATGCTTCCGCGCGCAACCCTCACCCGCACCGCACGCGAAAGTGAACGGGGCAAAGTGGGCGGTCGAACTCATGAGATCCAGCGCCTCATCGGTCGCAGTCTTCGGTCCGTCGTCGACATGAAGGCCCTGGGAGAGCGCACCGTCATTCTTGATTGCGACGTCCTCCAGGCAGACGGCGGAACCCGTACCGCCGCCATCACCGGCGCAGCGGTGGCCCTCGCCATTGCGCTCAACCGGCTTGTAGCCGCGGGTTCCTTAAAGGTCTCACCCCTGCGACAGATGATCGCCGCCACCTCCGTCGGCGTCGTCGACGGCAACTTGCTCCTCGATCTCGCCTACGAAGAGGATTCGCGCGCATCCGTCGATATGAACGTTGTCATGCTGGCCTCAGGCGGTCTCGTAGAGACTCAGGCCACCGCCGAAAAAGACTCCTACACCCGCACAGACTTGAATGGCATGCTCGATCTCGCCGAGGCCGGCATCCGCCAGCTCTTCGCGCTTCAGCAAACTACCATCGCTACCGCCTGACCGTCGGCGGCTCTCCTCAGCAGATCTCGCGGCAGCCTCCCCCCGTCACGGTGGCTGTATAGAATCGGCGCTGAGCCGCATCACATACTGTGAAGGAGATCCTCCCCTGTGCTTACACAACCTAGCCCTGGAAAACTTGCTGGCATGAAGGCCGTCTCAAACGCACAAGGTGTCATTACCGCAGCCGCCATGGATCAGCGTGGCTCCTTGCAGAAGTCCCTTGCGAACGCTCGCGGTGCCTCCTCCGATGCGCATGATCTTGAAGAGTTCAAGACCTTGGTCACCTCCGTCCTGACTCGCTATGCGTCAGCCATCCTGCTCGATCCCGAGTATGGACTCTCCGCAGCAAAGCAGCGCAATGACGCCGGGCTCCTGCTCGCCTACGAGAAAACAGGCTACGACTCTGCCACACCCGGTCGTTTGCCAGATCTGCTCGATCTCTGGAGCGTGCAGCGCCTCAAAGCAGCCGGTGCCGACTGCATCAAGGTCCTGCTCTACTACACCCCCTTCGAGACCTCCGCCATCAACGACCGCAAGCATGCCTGGATCGAGCGTGTCGGAGACGAGTGCCGTGCCAATGACATACCCTTCTTCCTCGAGTTTGTCGGCTACGACGCGGAGGGTGGCGACGAGAAATCACTCGCCTACGCCAAAAAGAAACCGTCAATCGTCTCGGGCGCGATGGCCGAGTTCGGCAAAGACCGCTACAGCGTTGACGTTCTCAAGGTCGAAGTACCCATCGAGATGAACTTCGTCGAAGGCACAAAATCCTATGGTGGCGAGAAGGCGTACACGAGAGCCGAAGCCTTGCAGCACTTTCGCGATGCGGAAGGAATGACCCATAAGCCGTTCATCTATCTTTCCGCCGGTGTTTCGAATTCCGTCTTCATCGACACGCTCGCGCTTGCAGCCGAGTCCGGCACAAAGTTCAACGGCGTTCTTTGTGGCCGCGCTACCTGGAAAGATGGCATCCCCATCTTTGCCAAGCAGGGTCCAACGGCCTTTGAAGATTGGCTCAACACCACCGGCGTCGAGAATATCCAGAACGTAAACAAAGCTCTGGAAGCAGCCAGCCCGTGGTATCTGAAATACGGTGCGACTTCTCTCGATGAGCTCAAGTAGCTCTCCGGCACAGCAAAAGGCCGAGGCACACGCCTCGACCTTTTCTACAGTGTCGATCCACCGCCTACTCCCACTCAATCGTTCCCGGTGGTTTCGAGGTGATGTCGTACACCACGCGGTTGATGCCGCGCACCTCGCTGACGATGCGGCTCGAGATCCGGCGCAGCACCGCGTCGGGCAGGGCCGCCCAGTCTGCCGTCATGCCATCCTCGCTCTCGACAGCGCGGATCGCACACACGTTGGCATATGTCCGCTGATCTCCCATCACGCCTACCGACTTCACCGGCAACAGCACCGCAAAGCTCTGCCACACCTTGCCATACAGCCCGGCCTTCTTGATCTCTTCGACCACGATGCTGTCCGCCTCTTGCAGAATGGCAACCCGCTCCCGCGTCACCTCACCTAAAATCCGCACCGCCAGACCCGGCCCCGGAAACGGCTGCCGCTCAATAACCTCGGCCGGCATACCCAGATCCCGCCCGATCCGTCGTACCTCGTCCTTGAACAAATCACGCAGCGGTTCAATCAGCTTCAGCTTCATATCAGCCGGCAACCCGCCGACATTGTGATGGCTCTTGATCGTGTGTGATGGCCCGTGCACGCTGCTTGACTCGATCACGTCCGGATACAGCGTTCCTTGCACCAGCCACGCAATCTCCTCGCCCGCGCTCTTTTCTGCCTCAAAGATCCTTCGTGCTTCCTCGTCGAAAACGGCAATAAACTCATTCCCGATCACCTTCCGCTTCTGCTCCGGGTCAACCACGCCGGCCAGCTTCGTCAGAAAGCGCTCGCTCGCATCTACCGCCACCACGTTCAGCTCCAAACCGTCACGCATGGTGCTCTGTACCTTCCGAAACTCATCCTTTCGCAGCACGCCGTTATTCACGAAGATGCACGTCAGCCGGTCTCCGATCGCGCGTGCAACCAGCACTGCCGCCACGCTCGAATCCACACCACCCGAAAGCCCGCAGATCGCGTGTCCGGTCTCCCCCACCTGCGCCCGAATCCGATCGATCGCCCCTTGTATGAAGTGTTCCGGGGTCCAGTTCGGCTCGGCCCCACAGAGGTCCAGGACGAAGTTCTTCAGCAACTCCACGCCCTGCCGCGTATGCGCCACCTCAGGATGAAACTGTACCGCCCACATCCTGCGCTCTTCGTTGGCTATTCCCGCCGCCGCGTTGCTCGTCTGCGCCACCAGCTTGAACCCTTCCGGAAGCTCCCTTGCTTCGTCGCCATGGGACATCCAGACGTCGAGTTCCCCTTGCAAGCCGCGGAAAAGCGATGTCTCAGCGATGATCTCCACATGGGCATGGCCGTATTCGCGTCTGTCCGCCGGCTCCACCGTGCCGCCAAGATGATGCACCATGAACTGCAGACCATAGCAGATCCCTAGGACCGGAACTCCCATCTGCAGCACCGCCGGGTCCGCTGCCGGAGCCCCCGCGTCATAGACAGAGCTCGGTCCCCCCGAAAGGATTAAGCCCGCCGGCGTCAGCGCACGAATCTGCTCCTCGCCTACCGTGCAGGGCAGGACGACAGAAAAAACATGGAACTCCCGAATCCGCCGAGCGATCAACTGCGTGTATTGCGACCCGAAATCCAGAATAACGATCGTAGAGGTAGACACCTCCTCAGTGTATCCAAGCTGCACATGCGACTGCAGGCTCGATCCCACATCTATCCGCTGCTAGCTACGATCCTTATGCCGCGTATTCTGCACGGCCGTCACCAGGCCTACCCCCACCAGAATCACGACGATCGCGACGATGTAGCTCTGCGGAATGCGCATCAAGTGCGCGAGATAGGCGATTCCACCAATCAATATGAGATATCCAACCGCATAAATTCCAAACGACATGGCGTGCTCCTCAAAGGAAAGTGATTCAGTGTCACAGACGGGATGCCCCTTGTCCAAGAACTTCGCGAAAAAGCGTCAGCGTGGCAGCACTTCGGAGACTCCCGCTGATGGCTCCGTGTACACCCTCCAAAGTTCGAGATAAGCCACCATCCGGGCCACATGGAAGAAGTCCGACCCTAGCAGATACAGTACCGCCACGCCCACCGTCCAGTTCACCAGAAAGTCCTGCGTCATCACACTCTGAAACGGCAAAGGACAGGCCGAAAGCACCATCGCCAGAACGATAAGAGCGATCTTCACGATTCCCATCACCAGATTGATCTCGACCAGCTTCAGCCGGATCGGCCCGCGCTCAACCGACACACGAAGGCTTGCGATGACGCCCAGACCACGTTGCATCGCGACCAGCGGCGCCAGCGAAAACGCCCAGCTCACGATCGACCATAGCGAAAACATCAGCAAGGTCCCAACAATCACGATCGCAAAGTACAGCACAAGCTCTGGTGACCCACCCCTTGCAAGAGGCTCGCTCACCGCCGTCGCGCCCGCCCACCGAAGCAGCACAACCCACAGCAGCAAACTTGCCCCGAGCGCAACCGCACGCACCAGCTGCAGCAGCCCCAACGTCAACGGTCGCATCCGCATCGCCGGATCCACACGCCGCAATACCAGGGATCGGCCAATCGTCGAGACCAGCAGCCACGCCACCAGAAGCACAGGCACGGCCCACCTCGCCACTAGGAGCAAGGGCGGCAGCAGAAGTCCCAAAGCGGTCGCAACTCGGCTCGCCGCTCCAAGCGGATCCGTTATCGTTAGCTGGCCCAGTCCCAGACTCGCCAGATCCCGTCTACCCCCCGTCACGGCAGAGACCACCTTCGCCCCTTGCGTCCAAAGCACCCACAGCGCAAGCGATCCAAACGTCCATCGCCAAAGCACCTCGATTGCTGTCACGCTCGGATGTTTCCAACACCACTGCATCACGCGAACAAACGACTGTGTTCCCCGGATCGGCACGGTCACATCGCTCGTACTCCGTGCTTCAAGCCCGTGCTTCGGCCACTCGTCCATTAGCGCACCACAAAGTTCACAAGCTTGCCTCTAACCACCACAGTTTTCAGAACGCTTTTCCCCTCGAGTCTGTGCTGTACCTTTTCTTCCGCGAGCGACGTCGACTTCAGGGTCTCTTCGTCACTCTGTGCCGGAACGGTGATCACTACCACCAGCTTGCCATTCACCTGCACCGGCACCTCCATCGATTCTTCCTTCGCCAGCTCTGGATCAAAGATCGGCCAGCCCGTTCGGAAGACTGCCCCCTCGTAGCCCATCTGCTCCCACAACTCCGCCGAAAGAAATGGCGCAAAGGGAGCCAGCAACAACACCAGCCCGCGGAAAACCTCCGTCACCGTAACCGGCGAAACTCGCCCATCTTCGATCGCACCCTCATGCGCCACGATCTCGTTCACCAGGATCATGATCGAGGAGACACACGTGTTGAAATGCCACCGCCCATTGAAGTCCTGCGTAATCTTCCCGATTGTCTGGTGCAGCTTCCGCAGCAGCGCCTGCCCTTCCTTACCTTGTCCGTCCGTTCCCGTTTCCGTCTGCCGCTGCGCACGAATCGCCGGTGCAAACTTTGTCACCAGCCGGTAGACCTTACTCAGAAATCGGCTAACCCCCGCAACCCCATCCTCCTGCCATTCCAGGTCACGATCCGGCGGCGCCGCAAACAACGCATACATCCGCGTCGCATCCGCGCCATAGCGCTCGATCATCAGGTCCGGGCTCACCACGTTGCCCTTGGACTTCGACATCTTCGCGCCATCTTTGATCACCATGCCCTGCGTAAACAGCCGCTCCGCCGGCTCGCTGTTCTTGATCAGCCCGAGATCCCGCATCACCTTCGTCCAAAAGCGCGAGTAGATCAGGTGCAGAATCGCGTGCTCCACGCCGCCGATGTACTGATCGATCGGAAACCAAAAGTTCGCCTTGGCTGAATCGAACGGCGCTCGGTCGTTCTTCGCATCCGTGTAGCGATAGAAGTACCAGCTCGAGTCGACAAACGTATCCATCGTGTCTGTCTCGCGCACCGCTGGCCCACTGCACACGGGGCACGTCGTATGCAGAAAGCTCTCCACACGCCCCAGCGGTGATCCACCCTGCTGCGTAATCTCCACCTGCTCCGGCAGCAGCACCGGCAGCGCGCTCTCCGGCAATGGAACCACGCCGCCCGGTTCGACGCCCGGGTGACCGCGCTCGCAGTACACCATCGGGATCGGCGTTCCCCAGTACCGTTGTCGGCTCACCCCCCAGTCCTTCAAACGATATGTAACCGTGGCTCGTCCAAATCCGCCACGCTCGGCAAACGCCGTCATCTTTTCCTGTGCCTCAAGACAGCTCTCTCCGGTCCACTCTCCCGAATCGATCAAGACCGCCTCTTCCTCACCCAGGTACGGCAGCCCCAGCGCCTCAGGTGTCTCGTCCACATTCGCCGCAATCACTCGCCGGATCGGCAACTCGTACTTCGTCGCGAACTCGAAGTCTCGCTCATCGTGTGCCGGCACACTCATAATCGCGCCCGTGCCATAGTCCGCCAGAATGTAATTCGCAATCCAGATCGACACCCGTTCGCCGTTGAACGGGTTCACCGCAAAGTGCCCGGTTGCCACACCATGCTTTTCGATCGTGCCAATATCCCCCGCCTCGCGCGCCGCTCGCTGCTGCGCCACCATCGCTTCGATATCGTTTGCCAGCCGCTCATCTGTCACGGCAAACTGCTTCGCCAAAACGTGCTCCGGCGCGAGCTGCACGCTCGTTGCTCCAAAGATGGTGTCCACTCGCGTCGTAAACACCGTCACCTTCTCTGCCCCGCCCTCTACGGGGAACTCCACAAACGTGCCTTCGCTTCGTCCGATCCAGTTCGCCTGCATCGTCCGAACCTTCTCCGGCCAGCCCACCATATGTTCGAGCCCGCTCAACAGCTCGTCTGCATACTCCGTAATCCGGAAGAACCACTGTGTCAGGTCCCGCTGCTCCACAATCTGATCGTCGTGTCGCCAGCAAATCCCGCTGATCACCTGCTCGTTCGCCAGCACCGTCTGGCACTGCGGACACCAGTTCACCTTGCTCTTCTTCCGGTACGCCAGCCCTTTCTCGAACATCTTCAAAAAGAACCACTGGTTCCATCGGTAATAGTCCGGCAGACAGGTCGTTACCTCAGTCGACCAGTCATAGCTCAGCCCCATCCGCTGCATCTGCCGTCGCATCGCCGCAATATTTGCAAGCGTCCACTGTCGCGGCGGCGTGTTGTTTTTGAGCGCGGCGTTCTCAGCCGGTAGCCCAAACGCGTCCCATCCCATGGGGTGCAGCACGTTGTGCCCCCGCATCCACATAAAGCGCGCCAGCGCATCGCCAATCGCGTAGTTCCGCACGTGCCCCATATGCAGCTGCCCACTCGGATACGGCAGCATCTCCAGGCAGAAATACTTCGGTTTCCCCGAGTCGATTGGGTCCGCCGCATACAAGTCCGGTTGCGCGTCCCACCGCGCCTGCCATCGCGGCTCAATTTCGGCCGGGTAGTACCGCTGCGGCTCCGCCGTGGTCTGCTCGTCTCTGGTCTCTTGCATATCTCTCTGATTGTAGAGACATGCTGGACTCCTCGCAGACGCGTCTCAGACCGCAGCCAGAGATCGCAGCGCCGCCACGTTCCGCGCCTCATCCCCAGGGTTGTCCACCGGCGTCTCTGCCACAAACGCCGCATGCGCAAAGCGTTCATCCCGGAGCAGTCGCCGGAACGCCGCCGCCCCAATCGTTCCGTCGCCGATATGTTCATGCCGGTCCAGCTTCGATCCCCGTGCCGCCTTGGCATCGTTGCAGTGCCACAACTTCACCGCATCAAAGCCCACCGTCGACTTGATCAGCGTCGACGTCTCCACCCAGCCTTCCTCGGAGACAATGTCATACCCCTTCACATGCAGGTGGCACGTGTCCAGACAGACACCAACTGGCGCGCACGGCCGCAACCGTTCTACCAGCTCCGCCACCTGCTCAAGCGATCCACCGAGCGAGAACTCCGCGCCTGCCGTGTTCTCAATCAACACGCTAAAATCCGCATCCCTCCAAGCCAACCCATCCAGAGCCTGCTCAATGCCACGCGCCGCCAGCAGCAAACCTTCTTCGCGCGTGAGCCCCTTCCAGCTTCCGGGGTGCAGCACCAGATACTCCGCGCCCCATGCCAGCGCCCTCTCGACCTCGCCGTGGAACGCACTCACCGCATTCGTTCGCACACTCTCCGTCTGCGAACACAGGTTGATCAGGTAGCTCGCGTGGATCACGAGCGGGCTCACATCATGCTCGGCTCGCAGCGCTCGCATCTTGGCGCTTTCCTCCGGCTTCACCGCCGCCGCTTTCCACGTCCGCGGGCTGGAGCTGAAGATCTGAAATGTATTCGCCCCCGCTTCTACGGCTCGGTTCACTGCCGTCCAGCACCCTCCCGCCGTTCCCAGATGCACACCGATTCTCTTCTTCACCAATGCCATAGATTTAGGCTATCGCAGCCCAGGAGCCGAAATTGGCGCGCGTATCATCGCGACAGCTCCGACTCAACAGAAGGATTGACCGCATGCCTGAACCACAAAGCCTCAAGAACCACGCCAGGACGGATCTTCTGCACCATCCCGCGATCCTCGTTCTCTTCCTTAATGTCATTGTCGCCGTCGTCTACGCCTTCCTCAACCACAGCACCGGCCTGCCGTTACGCCTGTGGATCGTCATCGTCTCCGTTGCGTTGGCAATCAGCAGCTTGAAGGCACGCATGAATCCTGTCCGCGTTCAGGATCGGCTGATTCGCCTTGAGGAGCAGTTGCGCTTCCAGACCGTTCTCTCTCCCGCCCAGATCGTAGCCTCGAAAACACTTCCGCTTCCGAAGATCATCGCGTTGCGCTTCGCTTCGGACGCCGAGCTGCCCGCGCTTTTTGACCCCACAGTGACGGAGCAGCTCACTCCAAAGCAGATCAAACAAGCCATCGTCGCTTGGCGTTCAGACATGCACCGGGTCTGATCCCGCACCTGTGTCTACAGGAAAAGGACCGCCATCTCGGCGGCCCTCACACGTCAAAACACGCTCTAGTAAACGTCTCGCTGATATCGCTTCTGCTTCTTCATCTCGGCGAGGTACTGGTTGGCATGCTCCAAGGTTCCGTTCGATCCCTGCGCGATTGCGTCCAGCAACGCCAGCTCCACATCCTTCGCCATCCGGCTTGCATCGCCGCAGACATAGAAATAGGCGCCACGCTCCAGCCACGCATATAACTCTGCCGCATTCTCCGCAATACGATCCTGCACATAAATCTTCTTCGCCTGGTCGCGTGAGAAGGCCGTATCGAGCTGCTTCAGCACGCCATCCCTGTGCATACCCTCGAACTGCTCCTGATAGAGGAAATCAAGCGCCCGTCGCTGCTCGCCAAAGATCAGCCAGTTGTCCCCCGTCTGTCCAGTCGCCTGCCGCTCTTCGAGAAAGGCGCGAAATGGCGCAATCCCTGTCCCCGGTCCGATCATGATCACCGGAGCCGTCGTATCTTCCGGCAAGCGAAACGCCGCATTCGCATGCAGAAAGATCGGAAAGCTCGATCCCACCGGAGCTCGGTCGCCCATGTGCCCGCTCGCCAGCCCCTGTCGCTCCCGCCCATGCGATTCATAGCGCACCACGCGGACCGTCGTCTGCACATTGTCTCCATGCAGTGCTTGACTCGACGCGATCGAATACATCCGCGGCGTCAGCCGGGAAAGCACGTTGAACAACTGCTGTGGCTCCGTCAACACCCCTGGAAAGTCCGTTGCCAGGTCCACAAACTCACGACCCCAGCAATACTCCTCGGCCCGCGCTTTGTTCTCCGGTCCGACCAGGTCCTTCAGGCCTTCGAGCCCCGGCGCCAGCTTGGCAAACTGGGTCACACTCCCACGCGCCAGCTTGCCGATCGCCAGCCGCGTCCGCAGTGCCTCCTCGAGGTCGATCTCCACCTTGTAGTGATCGAGTACCCGCTCCGATCCCGTAAACTTCAGGGCCGCCAGCACCTCGTCCACAGCCTCACGACGATTCTCCGGAATGATCCCTACCGCGTCCCCCGGCGTGTACTGCATACCCACATCGAGCGACAGCTCGATGTGCCGGGTCTCCTTCTCGGACCCCGCGCCCGTCAGCAGATCGTTCACCAGCACCGTGGCATAGAAGGGATTATTTCGCGTGTACTTCGAAGCGTGGCTCGGGGCCGGCGCTGCCGTCTCGGTTAGCGTTTGCTCGCTCATAATGATCTCTTAAGGCTAGCACGCACGGCGGTTCGCAACATGGTCTTCGCCGCGCATCAACAGCACCTTCACGGCAGCCGAAACACCAGTCCCGTACTAATTGTCTTCGGCGCATAGGTATTGCCAAGCCCACTCAGACGCCCATAGCTGAACTCCACCACCCGCCAATCCAGCCGTGGAAGAAAGGTGAAGTCCACACCACCCAGGAACTGGTACGCCACATGGCTCGCACTCTCTCGCGCCGACCCTTGTCCAACCGTCAGCCCGCTATACCCAGCAAGCGCCTCAACATACGGTTTGATCGGCAGCACATGCGGCGTCACTGCCGCCCGTACTCCGACTTCCAGCGCGTTCAGCGATTCGTTGCTGCCCGCCCCATGCGTATCCCCGCGCCGCAGAAACGAACCCCGCACGTCATATCCCAAAGCAATCAGTCCCAGCCCATTGTCGTGATACAGCCCTATCGTCGGCCCATACATCCAGTCCGTATTCGCGGCCGGAATCTTGCCCCCGGTAAACTCCGCATAAATCGCTGTCTGAGCTCGAACTACCATCTCTGCTTCGAACAGCAGCCCAACTGTCAGTACACCCATCCACATCCGCATCGCCGTCTCCACTCCTTCTTGAACTCTCCGTTAAGACTACGGTCCTTGTAGATTGTGTGCACACCCACGTAGAGAGGCACCACCCTCGGCAACCACATCGGAAGTCGCCCATCTCTCCCATCAGCAATCTCTTGGCAGTCAGTACAATTCTGAGAACACGCCGTGAGCTCCGAAACTGCGCACCTCTCTTGTCCCTGGAGATCTTCTCTCTATGCCTTCTCATATCCGCCGCTCGGCCTCTCTCTTTGGCGTGGGCGCCGCACTTTGTGTCTCTTCCACAACCGCCACCGCCGCTCCTCCACGTCCCGCGTCCCAGGCACCTGCTGGACATCAGATTGTGGGCTATATCTCCCCCAAACACGTCCTCACCGCTGCCGACGTGCCGGTCGAGAAACTAACGCGCATCAACTACGCCTTCTCCGCGATCAAGGGTGGTGAAATGGTCGAGGGTGCCCCCTTCGACGCCGAGAACTTCGCCCTTCTGCTCTCTCTTAAACAGCGAAACCCTGGGTTAACCGTCCTCGTTTCGGTCGGTGGCTGGGGTGGCTCCGGCAACTTCTCCGACATGGCTCTCACCGTCACCAGCCGCAAGCGCTTCATCGACTCCGTGGTGCGCTTCATCACGCAGTACAAGCTCGACGGCCTTGATATTGACTGGGAGTACCCCGGGCTCGTCGGTGCTGGAAACACCTTCCGCCCCGAAGACAAGGGGAACTACACCGCTCTCCTCCGCGAGTTGCGCGCTCGCTTTGATCGGGAAGAAAAACAGGCGGGTCGGCACCTCCTCACCTCCATCGCCGTCGGCGGCAACGCAGACTTCATCGAGCACACCGAGATGGCTGCCGTCGCGCGATTTGTCGACACCGTCAACCTCATGACCTACGACTACTACGGTCCCGATAGCGACACCATCTCCGGCAACCACGCGCCCTTGTTCACCGATCCCGCCGATCCTAAACAGATCTCCGCCGACCGTACCGTGCGCGCCTACCAGGCCGCCGGCGTCCCCGCGTCCAAGTTGCTGCTCGGTCTTCCCTTCTACGGCAAGAGTTGGATAAACGTCGGTCCCGCGAAGAACGGCCTCTTTCAGCCCGGCTCCAAACCGCCAGCCACCTTCCATGACTACAGCGCCCTCGTGAACTTCGCACAAGAGGGCTATACCCGCTTCTGGGACCCAATGGCCTCCGTCCCATGGCTCTACAACCCCGACACCAAGACCTTCATCTCGTTCGAAGATCCCGAATCCCTGACCCGCAAATGTCGCTTTGTTCTCGATCAGCATCTCGGTGGCGTCATGTTCTGGGAGCTCACCGAAGACGCCGATGGATCCCTCCTCAACACCATCAATACCGCCCTCGATCACAGGTCTTCCTCAAGCCCATCCAGGCCCACGCATGCCGCCATTCGCTAACGCCATCTCTCCACCATCCAGCGACCCCATCGCCTTCGATCGCATCCTGTCGATCGACATCTTCCGCGGCTCCACCATGCTGCTGATGATCTTCGTCAACGATCTTTCAAGCGTACGCGGCCTGCCTCGCTGGACCTACCACGCTCACACCAACGAAGACTTCATGACCTACGTCGACATGGTCTTTCCAGCCTTTCTCTTCATCCTCGGCATGGCCCTTCCGCTCGCCATCGAGCGTCGTCTGCGCAAGGATCCCTCGCTCGCCCACCTCATCGGCCACATCGTTCTTCGCACCGTTGCCCTGCTGGTCTTCGGCCTCATCCTTGCCAACACCGATCAAGGAAACAGCGCTTCCATGCACGGGCTCAACACGTATATGTGGGGTCTCCTTGCCCTGCTCGGTGCCATGCTCTTCTGGGCCGTCTATCCCCGCCAATCTTCTTATGCTGACCTCTTCCGCGGTTTGCGCCTCTCAGGCCTTGTTCTCATGATCGCCATGGCAGCGATCTTTCGCCGAACCGCCCGCAACGGCAGCATCGCCTGGATCAACGTCTCCTATCCGGAGATCCTCGGCCTCATTGGCTTCACCTATCTCTGCATCTCTCTTATTTATCTGCTCACCCGGCGCTGGTCCTGGGCGCCCTTTGCCTGGTTCACCGCGCTTACGCTTTTCTGCTGCGCCTCGGCGGGTAAGCTTCTGCTCTTCCCCGATCGCTCCTCCATGTGGATCTGGCCCCTGAGTAACGGCTCGATGGCCGCCATCGCCATGGCCGGCGTCTTTACCTCCAGCCTCTTCTTCGGGGCGTTCGCCGCGAGGTTGCATACGCCCGCCCGCCGCATCGCCGCCGCCCTTGCCTTCGCTCTTCTCTGCAGCGCGGCCGGCCTCGCCGCCGCCCCGCTCGGCATCTCAAAAAACCGCGGCACACCGACCTGGAGTCTCTGGAGCATCGCCGCCAGCGTCGCCGCCTTCATCCTCCTCTACTGGATCACCGACGTCCGGCGACGATCGGCATGGGCTGCCTTCATCCGTCCGGCCGGCTCCAACACACTGCTCACGTACCTCGTGCCGGATATCCTTTACTTCGCCATCGCCGCTACCGCCACAACCTGGTTCCGATCGCATCTCGCCTTTGGGATTCCTGGCGTCCTCCGAGCTTGCGTCACCACCGGCCTTATACTCGGCGTCGCCGCCCTTCTCACACGAGCCCGCGTTGGCCTTCGACTCTGAGGCTGGTAACAAAAAGAGCAGCGACGGGCCTCCTCGCTGCTCTCAGGTGGAAATACCCTCGCTCTCGTCTATAGCATTTCTCCTGAAGGTGCACAGCAGGCCGCACCAGTACGTGCCATTTTCTCTCAAAGAAAATGGCCTCCACTGCATTCGAGCTACACCACAGCATCAGGAGAAATGCTCTAATGCTTGCCCAGAAGCCCTCCAAGGGCATTACCTAGAGGGTTTGCGGGTTTGCCCGGGGTTGCGCTACCACGGCTAGCCTTCCCGCTCAGCAGCTCCTGGGCGGCGCTCGCTCCAATGCCTGTCGCCAGACCTCGCATGTTCGGTGCAAACGTGGGATTGCTCGTCGTTCCACCAATTGCAACCGGTATGCCGCTCTTCAGCACACCACTCGCTATTCCGCCAACCGATCCTAATCCCTTCGCCGCTCCGCCCCCTGGGATGTACCCCGCCGCGAGCCCGGCCAGGCCGGCAATCCCGCCACCACCACCTCCTGCCGAGGAAGCGCCAGCCGGCGTGGCCCCTCCATCTACCAGCCCGGTTAGCTTCAGCAGCATGTTGTAGTCCAGCGCTCCGCCTGCACTCACACTTCCCGCTCCCGTCGCCGTCCCAACCCCTCCGACATCGAGAGCAATCTTGTCCGTGCGAATTGCGCCGCCTGCCTCTTGGATCACCATACTCAGCGATCGGATATTCGTTCCGGACCCCGTCGCCGATCCAATCCGTCCGCCCGTAAACTTCGAGAGTGTCTGCAGCTTCGCGCCCAGATCAAAGCCCGCTAGCTGTGTGCCGCTGACCTCAACAGGACCGCTGACCGTCGGCCTTGCCGTCGATCCTGAAACTGTAAGCGATGTCGTTACAGTTCCTCCCTGCAACCGTGACCCCTGCGGCAGCTGCACTCCGAGCGCCGGTAAAAATGCCTCGAGCTCGTTGATCGACATCGCGTTTCCATTCACTTTCAAGTTCAGAGCCGTCGTCGGCCCACTTGCCTGATACGTGCCCGCAATGTTGATCGCTACACCGCCAATGCGAACCGTCGCCTGCTGTACCGTTCCCGTCATCGCCCGCTCATCCTGCACGATGGCAAACTGCACGTCCATTGGCTTGGCTGAGGGTCTGCCATTCTTCGCTAACTTGATTCCGTCCACATGCGCTGTTCCATTCGCATTCAGAGTCTGTCCGTTCGACAACACCTTCGCGTCCAGGTTCGCCAGCCCATTGATGCCCGCATCCGGCGCCAAAACCCCGCTGGTCTCGAGCTCCACATGCTTCAGGGATACGTGTGCGTCGATCGGCGTCGCCGCGGTATTTACCTGATCAAATGGTCCCGCTTTTCCATTCGCCGTCAGACTCCCTCCTCCCGGCAGCTGTGCGCTGGCTGAGAACGGCGAGAAGCTCTTTGGCGTCAAATTGGTAACCGTCGCATTGACCTGCTGGTACACCGCAGGCGCGCCTCCCTGCCCCGCCGTTGTCAGCGTTACAGTTCCGTTCTTGACCTCGGCGCTGTCAACGGAAAGGTTCTGCATCATGCTGGAACCTTCAGCATTCGCCGGCACCGGCGTCTTCGGCGCTGTGTTCCGCGCCACGGTAATCCGTGGCGTGTCGACCGTCAGCTTGGTGACATGCAGCTGCGTTCCACTCCACGCTGCATCGAGATCTAGACTGTCCACGGTTCCCGAAATTCCGGCCGAAGAGTCCACAAACCCCGCGGCTAACGGATCGATATGCTTCATACCGAGATGCCCTGAAAATGGCGTCGCCGCGGCGTCCTGCTGATTCAGAGGTCCCGCCGTTCCGTTCACCGAAACCGTGCCATCTCCCGGTAAATGCGCCGACGCCGTAAACGGAAACGCACTCGCGAATCCAAAGTTCTTCACATCAAGGTTGACCTGCTCATAGATCCGGTTGGGTGTGCTGGCTGCCGCCTCGCCGCCCGGGCCAGTCCCTACGGTAATCTGCCCGTTCGCTACTTCGATGTGTCCTACCGTCAGATCCGGGAAAGCCTGCTTCGTCTCCGCGTCCTGCGCTCCCGACTTACTCGCCGCTCCACCAATCGACGAGTAGTTCCACGTTCCATTTGCCGCCCGCAGCAGTTGAATCTTCGGTGTCTGCAGGGCAAAGCTGTGAATGTGGATCTCGCGCCGCAAAATCAGGGGAACGATCTCCACACCGATCTTCACGCTATCCGCCTGGATAAACGGCTGCTGGCTGAACTTCGGATCATCGGCAACCGTCGCCTGTTCCGCGACCAGACCTCCCGACCACACGGAAAGGTTCAACTTGCCAACCGTGACCTTGCGCCCCAATGACTTCGAGAGCGTCCCTTCAATGCGGGTACGAAAGCTATCTGCGTTCAGGAAAAGCGGAAGCGAAACAGCCGCAACGATAATCAACACCACAACAACGGCTATGCCAGCCAATACCATGCGTGTAGCTTTTCCCATACTCATACCTCTCGATCTATATCGGTTGGGATGCGATCCATTTCCTTATTGTTGCAAAATGTCAGCTCAGGCAACCCGCGCACCGTTTGCATCAACGGGAGTCTTCGCCATCCCGGCACACCGTCCTCGACCTCTTTCTCCCGGGCGCCCGCAGCATGCACGGTGGCGATCTCAGCCCATACCGCCCACCGCGACTGTGGCCATGCACCGGACCTTTCACCGTGTGAATAGCCTTCCACAACCAGCCTCAAACCCGTTTCCGCAGAGACAGCCTTTGCCTCTCTCAGTCGCTCCTAGATCACATGTCTTACACCCTGAAACCCCTCCATCAGCAGACCGTCGTCATTACCGGCGCCTCTAGCGGCATCGGTCTGGCTACCGCCTATCAGGCCGCCGAAGCCGGTGCCCGCGTCGTCCTCGCCTCCCGCAATGAAGACGCCCTTCGCCGGGCCACCGAACAGATCCAGAATCGGGGCGGCGAGGCCATTTACCTCGTCACCGACGTCAGTAAACGCGCTGACATCGATGCCCTTGCGCAGAAAGCGATCGATCACTTCGGCGGCTTTGATACTTGGGTCAACAACGCTGGTCTCGGTCTCTGGGGCCGCCTCGAGCAGGTCACTGACGAAGATCATCGGCAGCTCTTCGAAATCAACTTCTGGGGCATTGTTTATGGTTCCACAACCGCCCTGCGCACCCTCAAGCAGCGCGGCGGCGCGCTCATCAATCTCGGCTCCGTCGCCTCCGATTTCGCCTTCCCCATGCAAAGCATGTACGCCGTCACCAAGCACGCCATCAAGGGCTTCACCGATGCCCTCCGCCGTGAACTCCTCGATGAGGACGCGCCCGTCTCCGTTACGCTCATCCAGCCGGCATCGATCGGAACACCGTTCCCCCTGCACGCAAAAAACTACACCACCGCTGCCAAAACCCTGCCGCCTCCCGTCTATGCACCTGAAGATGTCGCCCGCGCCATCCTCTACGTCACAGAACATCCGAGGCGTTCAATTCACGTCGGTGGTGCCGGCAAGCTGATGAGCATCGCCGAGAAACTCATTCCCGCCCTCAACGATCGCGCCTCCTCTCTGATGATCAAGGCACAGCTCAAGTCGGGCGGTGACAACACGCTGGGCCACAGCAGTCTCTGGCAGGCAGGCGAAGACGGCAGCGTCCGCGGAGACCAGGACTCCATTCGCCGCAGCACCTTCACCAACGCTCAGTTGCACCCCGCACTTACAGCGTCCGTTCTCAGTCTTGCCGGAGCCGCCCTTGCCATCAGCCTGCTTAAACGAGCGAGGGGCTAAATAGAATGGGATGAGAGTCGTTCAGACTCTCATCCCGCCTCACCTCCACATCGCCCACGCTACCCCAGCCACTTCGGGTTCTGCGCCGTTCCGTCGAAGTGGTTTGTTGTCTTGAACAACTCAAACTTGCCCGTCATCGCCGCCTCTTTGGTTTGCCCGAGTAGGCTCGCAACCTGCGTCTCCGACATCGGCTTGAACGTCTTCGCCGCAGTCAGCGCCTGGTCGAGAATCTTGTCTGAATCAATACCCGTAATGACCACCGAAACCGGCAGCGTAAGCGAGTAGTGCAGCGCATCCATCGGCTGCACCGTACCGCTGTCCAGAATGTAATGATCCCCGAACGTCTTCATCGCCAGCACGCCCGTTCCTTGCTTCTTCGCAACCGGCATCACCTCGTGCTGAAATGACCGGAAATGGGCGTCCATCACGTTAATCGGCATCTGCACGGTATCAAAGTGGAACCCGTGCTTCTCCGCCGTTTCGAACATGCGCAGATGCACCGCTGGATCCTTGTGCCCTGTAAAGCCTATGTACCGGATCTTTCCCGCGTCCTGCGCCGCCACCGCCGCTTCCAGTGCACCACCGGCGCCAAAAATCCGATCCGGATCCTCCATCCGGATCACCTCATGGAACTGCACCAGGTCAATCACATCCGTCTGCAGACGCCCCAGCGACTGCTCCAGCTGCTTGTTGTACTCAGTCTTCGTTCGCCCATCAAGCTTTGTCATCAGGAAAGCCTTCTCCCGATATCCATCCTTCAGCGCCTGTCCCACCCGAACCTCGCTGATGCCGTCGTTGTAATCCCAGCAGTTATCGATAAATGTGATCCCGGAATCAATGCCCTTCCTCGTCAGTGCGATCATCGCGTTTGCGTCCTCACCCTTGCCCAGGTGGTACCCGCCCATGCCAATTGCCGACACCCGCTCGCCAGTCGTCCCCAGCTCGCGATACACCATGCCCGGTGCCTCCGGCCGCTTCCCAGCCGCATGCTTTCGTGCCTGCGCTTCGCCTGTTCCCGCTGCCACGGCAAGTCCTGCTGCGGTTGCACTCTTTAGAAAATCGCGACGCTCCATGGTGGCTCCTTTAGTCATCCAGATCCGTTGGTTGGTTGTGCCTTGTGATGCACATCGCGGCAACTCCGGCTTCACGAGCACTCCACAAGATCGTTATCGCCTCCACATCCGGAGCCGGCCGCGTCGCCCTACGCCGCCGATCGCACGCGCGCCGCGTACGCCGCAATCGCACTTTCGATTACCCGCTTCACCGGTGTTTCACACCTCGCCGCAGCCGCCCGACAGTCCTCAAACTCTGGCTGCGCATTCATCTCCTCTCCGGCCAGCGTTCCAACCTTCACCCGTATCGCGCCAAATGGCGTCTCCACCGCCACATAACTCCGCTCCAGGCACGCTCGGCTCTCCTGCCGTCGTCGCACCCCCAGCGTGCTCGTCTCCCGGAGCAACAGCCGCTCCAGCGCCGCCGCGTTCTCCTCCGCACACAGCACCGTTAGCAGCGTCCCTTGCCGACCTTTCTTCATGCCCACCGCCGTCGTCATTGCATCGAGCGCGCCCTGCCCCAGCGCCATCTCCATCACATGCGCCACCACCTGCGGGTTGCTGTCATCGAGCGCCGTCTCGAGCACCGTTACCGGCTGCATTTTGCTCTCCGGCATCACCGCCGCCCCGGCAACAGCCGTCCCGTCACTCGCTGAAGCCTCTCCGATCGAAAGCCGCAGCACATTCGGAAACCCCTTCGGGTTTCGTCCGCCCGCTCCGTATCCGATCCGCTCCACCCGCATCGCCGGCTGCACTCCGAACCTCGGCTCAATCGCCCGCACCAGCGCTGCACCCGTGGGTGTCACCAGCTCCTGCTGCACATGAGCGGAGTACGTCGGCGCCCCGCGCAGCAGATCCGCCGTCGCCGGCGCCGGTACCGGAAACGTTCCATGCGCACACTGCACCATCCCGCCGCCAACATTCAAGGGCGAGCAGTGCCATACCATCACCTCTCCGGTCTCTCGCCGCGCCTCTTCGTTGAGCGCCTGGATCCCCGCACACGCCGCCACAATATCCATGATCGCGTCTGTCGCCCCGACCTCATGAAAGTGGATCTCGTCCACCGGAACATTGTGGATCTTCGCCTCCGACCTCCCCAGCAGCTCAAACGTCCGGATCGCCATCGCCCGCACCGCCTCCGGCAGCCGAGCCCTCCCGATCAGCTCGCGAATCACCGTCAGCGATCGCCCATGTTCATGCTCGTGTTCGTGTTCGTGTTCGTAATCATGCGTCTGCGCCTGAGTCGCGCTCTGTTCATGCGCCTGCACCTCCTTTTCATGGTGATGGGGATCGTGCCCACCTTTGTGCAGATGCTGCGTCTTCGCTTGGTGCTGGTGCTCATGCCGCACTTGCTCCTCCCGCCCGCTCTCCTCCGCTAGCCGCCCATCTTTGATTACGTCCACCTTCGTAGATGTAATCCCCGACCGGTCCACCTTGCCGATCCGCAGGCTCGCCCCCAGCCCCAGTGCCGCCGTCGCTTCTTCCAGCACCTCTGCCTCGACACCCGCATCCACCAGTGCCCCAAGAAACATGTCGCCCGAAATCCCCGCAAAACAGTCCAGATACGCCACTCTCATGGGCCCATTGTGGCACGCAAACCACCTCGCCGCCATTCCGGCGCACCCGCTCCTCCCACCTGCCAGCAATCCTCCGTCTACGGTTTCTACCGCCTTCTCCGCCACTCTCTCATCCCGCCCAATGCGACAATAGACCCCACAGGATGCGTCTCCTCCCCCATCATCCGGCCGTTCTTCTGGCCTTGCTTCTCTCCGGCTGCGGCTATCACACCGCTAGCTCCGCCACGCATCTGCTTCCCGGCACCCGCACCGTCGCTGTTCCCACCTTCGCCACCCGCGTCCTCAATTTCCACACCGAAACTGCCTTCACTGACGCCGTCATTCGCGAACTCAACACCCGCACCCGCTTCCGCGTCGAGAACCAGCGGACCACCACCACCGATGCCCTCCTCTCCGGCACCATCCTCACCGAGACCGCCGCCCCCCTTACCTACGATTCACTCTCCGGCCAGACCTCCAGCTATCTCCTCACAATCACCGCCAAAGTCGTTCTCACCGACACACACACCAACCGCGTCCTCTACCAGAACGACTCCCTCACCTACCGCGAGCAATACCAGTCCACCACGGACCTCAACACCTTCATCCAGGAAGACTCGGCCGCCGTCAACCGTGTCGCCCGCTCCTTCGCCGCCGCCGTCGTCAGCGAAGTGCTGGAAAGCTTCTGATGCCACCTTCCGACCGCGACACGCCCGGCCTCAAATCCTTCGCGAGCTCGGACCGCTTCCTCGCCGAGATTCGCTCCCCCAGCCTCCGCCCCGGCTATGTGCTCGCCGGCGACGAGATCTTCCTCCAGGACCGCTGCCGCCAGGCCGTCCTCAACGCTCTCGCTCCGCCCGACCTCCGCGACTTCTGCCTCCACGACCTCGACCTCTCCGAAATCAGCATCTTCGAAGCCCTCGATCGCGCGCAGACCCCATCCCTTATGGCGCCCTTCCAGGTCATCTTTCTCCGCAACCTGAAGACCCTCTACACCCGCGGCTCAAAGAAAGAAGAATTCGCAGCAATCGACGCCTACTTCCGCTCGCCCAACCCGCAGGCGCTCCTTCTCTTTATTGCCGATCACCTCCATCTGCCCACCGATCGCCGCCGCATGGAACTCCAGGACAAGGAGCGCTTCGACCGCATCCGCGAGACCCTCGGCGATTGGTGCGGTGTCGTCGAGCTCGCGCAGGTCGAAGAAGGCGACGCTGCCCGCTGGGTTATCGCCCATGCCGAGCAGCAATCCGTCCACTTCGACCCCGAAGCCGCCCGCGAACTCGTCGACGCTCTCGGCGCCAACATGATGCTCATCGCCAGCGAAGTCGAAAAACTCCTTCTCTACGTCACCGCCCCGCTCTCTCCACACTCTGTCATCCCGACCGGAGGCGAAGCCGCAGTGGAGGGACCTGCTTCCCAACCGGGAACTCCTATCGCAACCTTGTCCCACCCCTCTACCGGCGTCCTCGCGACCGAAGCGCCACAAACCCTGCCATCCCAACCGCCCTCCAGCGGAGCAAAGAAACCCGCGTCTCCACCCACTCACGAAGTTCGCGTCACCCTCGGCGACGTCGAAACCATGGTCCTCGCCGCCAAACAACGCTCCCTCTATGACCTCACCGACGCCATCACCGCCCACGATCGCCCCCACGCCATCGCTCTTCTCCACGGCCTGCTCAACGCCTCCGACGGTGGCGAAGACGCCGCCATCGGCCATCTCTACATGCTTGCCCGAACCTTCCGCCAGATGCTCATCATCCTCGAGAAGAACGTCCGCGACTCCCGCGCCATCTGGCAGGTGCTTTGGCAGGGCTTCCGCATGCCTCCCTTCGCCGCCGAAGACCTCATCCGCCAGGCCCGTCGCTACAAATCCCGCCGCGACCTCACCCGCGCCCTCCGCCTCATCGCCCGCGCCGATCTCGACCTCCGCAGCTCCCCCATCTCCAAACGCCTCGTCCTCGAACGCCTCATCCTCGATCTCGCCACCGACCCCGCCACCCGTCCCGCCTTCGACTCCTTCCCACCATTCGCCTTCGAGCTCTAACTTTGAGACTAATCCTGGCTCTCGCTGATCTTCAGAGATGCGATACGAGCATTTCTATCGATCTATGCTGTTATTGAGGTAATCCTGCTTTACTTGAACACCATGCCCGTTAATAGATTTCTTTCCGGAAGGCAGCTTCGAGAAGAGTAGTCCTTCAGCAAAAGCCACGACTCCAGTTGTTTGAAAGTCTCGGACAGTTACAACTCCGGAGGAAATATTCTGGAGAAAAAAATTCAGGGGGGCCTTTAGCAAGGCCTCAATTAGCTTCAATCGCCGCTAGTACAGCAGCATAGGCAGATGCAGAACCCATAGTATTGCGTAATTCCTACCTGAACTGAATCGTTGTAAGCTTTTCATCTCTTGGCACGGGGAATACGGCATGCACAGACAAGCTCGATCCATCGACGGCACAGCCGTTCTCGCCTTCGTCCTGCTTAGCACCATAGGAGCTCACGCGCAAACCTCCGGCCAGACCCTAGGCCCCTTCACCCGACCGCTCCCCGCCCCTATCCTCTCTCCGCAGCCCGCCTCCACCTTCACCGACCCCATCACCCACCAGCCCATCCACTGGGAAGCCCTCCACACCTTCAACCCCGCCGCCATTGTTCGCGACGGCAAAGTCTTCGTCCTCTATCGCGCCGAAGATAACACCGGCGCCATGCAGATCGGCGGCCACACCTCCCGCCTCGGCCTCGCCTCCTCCACCGACGGCCTCCACTTCACCCGCCTTCCCGAACCCGTCTTCTTCCCCGCGGACGACGCCCAGAAATCCCGCGAGTGGCCCGGCGGCGTCGAAGATCCACGTCTTGTTGAAGCCCCGGACGGCACCTACGTCCTCACCTACACCCAGTACAACCGCCAGACCTACTCCATCGGCATCGCTACCTCGCCCGATCTCCTTCACTGGCGGAAGCAAGGCCCCGCCTTCCTCACCGCCGCCCGCGGCCGCTACAGCACCCTCAAGTACAAATCCGGCGGCATCGTAACCACACTCATTACAAACTCCGGCCACCCCTCTCACCTCGTAGCCGCAAAGATCAAAGGCCAATTCTGGATGTTCTGGGGCGAAGGCGCCCTCCACCTCGCCACCTCGCCCGACCTCCTCCATTGGTCTCCCGTCGAAGACCCGGCAACCCACGCCCCCATCGAAGTCCTTACCCGCCGACCCGGTCATTTCGACTCCGGCTTCCCCGAGGTTGGCCCACCCCCCGTCCTCACGTCGATGGGCATCCTCGTCCTTTACAACGGCAAGAACGATCCCATCCACGGCGACCCGGCTCTCGGCCCCAACGCCTACGCCGCCGGTGAAGCCGTCTTCGCCCCCGACGACCCCGCCCATCTCCTCTCCCGCACCGACACGCCCGTCCTCAAACCCGAAGAGCCCTGGGAGAAAACCGGCCAGTATGCCGCCGGCACCACCTTCGCTGAGGGCCTCGTTCTCTTTCACGACAAATGGCTCCTCTTCTACGGCTGTGCCGATTCCGCCGTAGGCCTCGCCACCGCACCCGGCCCACAGTAACGCTCTGACTGCCCCACCTCCCCTGCTACCATCGGTCCTGACCCATCCTCATGACCGAAACCACCCTCGCCGCACCCGCCCCCACCCGCGTCCGCATCGCTCCTTCCCCCACCGGCGACCCGCACGTCGGCACTGCCTACATTGGCCTGCTCAACTTCGTCTTCGCCAAACAGCGCGCCGGCCAGTTCGTCCTCCGCATCGAAGACACCGACCGCACCCGCTTTGTCCCCACCTCCGAGGAGATGATCTTCAACGCCCTCCGCTGGGTCGGTCTCACCTGGGACGAAGGCCCCGACGTCGGCGGCCCCTTCGGCCCTTACCGCCAGTCCGAACGCACCGAAATCTACCGTGAGCACGCCGAGATCCTTCTTGCTAACGGCTGGGCCTACCGCGCCTTCGAAACCCCCGAAGATCTCGAAGCCGAACGCAAATCCCAGATCGCCGCCAAGCTCCCACCCAAGTACGCCGGCCGCTCCCGCAACCTCACCGAAGACGAAATCGCCGCCCATCTAACATCCGGCAAGCCGTTCACCATCCGCCTCCGCGTCCCCCAAAACACCAGTACCACCTTCCGCGACGAACTCCGCGGCGACATCACCTTCGATCACAACAACGTCGACGATCAGGTCCTGCTCAAGTCCGATGGCTTCCCCACCTACCACCTCGCCAACGTCGTCGACGATCACCTCATGCGCATCACCGACGTCATCCGCGCCGAAGAGTGGATCTCCTCCACCCCCAAGCACGTCCTTCTCTACCAGGCCTTCGGTTGGGAGCGCCCCCGCTTCTGGCACATGCCTCTTCTCCGCAACCCCGACAAGAGCAAGATCTCCAAGCGCAAGAACCCCGTCTCCCTCGTCTTCTACCGTGAGGCCGGCTTCCTCCCGCAAGCCCTGCTCAACTTCCTCGGCCTCATGGGCGGTGGCATGGCCCAACCCACCGAGCATGAGATCGTCTCGAAGTCCCTCAACACCAAGGAAAGCGACCTCTTCACCCTCGCCGACATGCTCGCGAAGTTCCGTTTCAAGAAGATCTCCCTCGGCGGCCCCGTCTTCGACCTCACCAAGCTCAAATGGCTCAACGGCGAGTACCTCCGCCGCCTCTCCCCCCAGGACTTCTTCGCCGCTCTCCGCTGCACCGTCCTCTCCGATGACTATCTCCGCGACATCGCCGCCCTCATCCAGAACCGCATCGAAACCCTCGCCCAGTTCGGCGACATGACCGGCTTCTTTCTCGCCGACAACATCATGCCCACCCCCGATGTCTTCGTCCCCAAAAAACGCTCTCTCGAAGACACCCTCGCCTTCACCGCCGATCTCCTTACCACTCTTGAGGCCGCCCCTTGGGAACCCGATGCCATCGAGTCCGCCATGAAGGCCCTCGGCGAGTTCAAGCAGTGGCCGGTCAAGGAAAATTTCATGCTCCTCCGCGCCATCCTCACCGGTTCCACCCAATCCCCACCCCTCATGGAATCCCTCCTCATCTTCGGCAAGGCCCGCTCCATCGACCGCATCCGTCGCTTCCTCAACACCCAGACTGACCTCGCCAAACGCGCCGCCAACCAGAAGAAGTAGGCGTCTCACCTTTTTTTTTGTCATCCCGTAGGGATCTGCTGTGGCCTTTGCACAAAGTACGGCGACAGCGGGCATACTCAACTGACCCGCGACCACCCGCTCAGCTACATTGACAGAGCACCGCGCCGCCCGCTACTGTGGGCCGGTTACCCGGCGGCCTTATCCGACATCCCCCGAGATTGGAATCCCATCCCTTGACGCGTATGAAGATCGTGAATCGCAGAAGCATCGCAGTTGCCTCAGCGGCCCTAGCCTGCTCCCTCGCCATTCCCTGCTTCAGCCAGAACGCTCCCGCCGCATCCCCTCCAGCCACGCAAGGCCCCGCGCCATACAGTGGAAGCCGTCCGCAAAGCGTGAAGGACGGCGTTCAGATCCAGACCGCCTTCCGCGAAGATCTCGTCGCCATGGAAGACGGCATCCCCACCAAAGCCCCCGCCGTCCCTAAACAGCCACGCAAGGTCCTGGTCCTCTGCAAGGCCGCTGGCTATGTCCACTCGTCCATTCCCCTGGCAGCGGAAAGCGTCAAAGCCATGGGCGAAAAGACCGGCGCCTACGCCACCACCATCAGCTATGATTCGGCAGACATCACCGCGCAAAATCTCACCCAATACGACGCCATCTTCCTCGACAGCACCACCCTTGCCTTCCTCGACGACCCCATCGACGCTGCGGCAACCGAAGCCCGCAAGCGAGCCCTGCTCGACTTTGTCCGAGGCGGCAAAGGCCTTGCCGGCATCCACGCCGCCGTCGACACCTATCACTCGCCCGAGCCCTTCACCTCTGCCCCGCCCACCGGAACCTGGCCCGACTTCAACACCATGATCGGCGGCTATTTCAAATTCCACTGGCTCTACCCGCAGCCCATCACCGTGAAGATCGACGACCCCAAAAGCCCCCTGACGGCAATGTTCCACGGCCAGGAGTTTCAGATTCACGACGAAACCTACACCATGGTGCAGGACTCCTTCTCCCGCAAAAACGTCCACGTCCTGACCAGCATCGACTACGCCAAAATGAGCGACGAGGACAAAGCCAAAGAGAAGTACAAGCGGACCGACGGCGACTACGCCCTGAGCTGGATCCGCCGCGAAGGCAAAGGTCGGGTCTTTATCGAAGTTCTCGGACACAGCGAGCACATCTACGCCAACACGCCGATGATGGAACACGTGCTCGCCGGAATCCAATACGCCCTGGGAGATCTGCAGGCAAACGACTCACCCAGCGCAAAGTAACGCCCGCAACTTCGGCAACGTGACCTGCTGTATGCAGCGTCGTTCGTCGCTCTTGTTGTTTTTTGTTGTCATCCCGTAGGGATCTGTTTTCCACCGTCACACACGTGGACTCACTTGCTCTAGAGCATTTCTCCTGATGCTGTGGTGTAGCTCGAAATGCAGTGGAGGCCATTTTCCTTGGGAGAAAATGGCACGTGCTGGTGCGGCCTGCTGTGCACCTTCAGGAGAAATGCTCTAGGCACCGGACGCTATCCCATTTCCTGCCATCAACCGGGCAAGCTCTAACCAGTACCTCCCTTCACGATCGTCTACTTCGCCGTAAACGGCACTTCAATCGGCAACGTCCTCGGTGGATAGCACGCCCTCTGATCGCAAGCCTGGTAGTGCAGCAAGCCCTTCAGCACATGCTCCCCCGCCGCCGCCGTCACTGGCACCCGCAGCACCACCGCCCCGGTATACACGTCGAACACCTCGCCCGGGCCGCCTGCAAAGCTGTAACTCGCTCCCTTGGGATAGTCTACCGGCTCAACCTTTACGCCCGCATCCCCGCCGTCCAGCATCACGATCGTCGGAATCAGCAGCTCCGACTTCGGCGCATGCGAGTTCACGTGGTACCCCGGCGCCACCACCAGATGAACCTCCACCACCGACCGCTTTCCAGCCGCCACGACCGCCGGCTCCGGCGCATACGTCACATACTCCCGCTGCTGCCTCGCCGCCCGCGCACCGCCATCCTCCAAATCCCCAAACTGCCCCACCGCCGATCCGCTCACCGGTACCCAGGCCAGCAGCACTCCAGCCAGCAGCCGATCCATCATCGAGCGCCCACCGCGGCCGGCATGGCATTCCCTGCCGTAGCCGTCCCCAGAATCTTCTTGATGTGCGCCTCCACCTCATCCTTGCTCGCCAGCCCCGCCGTCTCCTCCCGCACCACCCCGTTCCGATCCACATAGAACGACATCGGCAGGTAATCCACCCCGCCATACGCCGGCGAAACCTTGTCATCCGACAGCAAAATCGGATAGCTCACGCCCGTCTTCTGCGCCGTCTGGGCAATCTTGTCCTTGCCCACCTCCGGGTCTTCATTGATCCCCAGAATCTCAAACCCCTGCCCTTGGTACTGCTTGCGGAACGTCTCAAACCAAGGCATCTCCAGCTTGCACGGCGCGCACCAGGTTGCCCAGAAATTCACCAGCACCGGCCGCCCCTTGTAGTCCGCCAGCGACACCTTCTTGCCCTCAAGCGTCACCAGCGTAAACGCCGGAGCAGCCTTTCCCACCAGCTTCGCCCCGCCGTCCCCACCCGGAGCCGTCTCATCGCCGCCGCCCTTCGGTGCCTGTCCATCGGGCGTCAACGTCACATGGTTCGCCGCCGCCTGCTGCATCGCCAGCCGCCGCTCCCGCAGGTTGTGCCACCCCGCCCACAGCATGATCGATAGGCCCACCACCATCACCGCAACCATCAACCCCATGCGTTTCATCGCAGATCTCCCCGCGGCCGCCAGGTCTCATACCCTCCCGCTCGCCAGCATCAAGTTTACGCTCTCCACCTCTGCTAGCATCACCCTCGATGGCACCCCAGCCTGCATCCCAAACCGCGACCCAGACCGCGACCCAGACCGGATCCCAAACCGGATCCCCGACCGCACGCGACCGCACCCGCCTCACTCCGGCTGAGATCGTCTCCGCCGAAGCCGCCGCCCTCGCCGATCTCGCCACACGCCTCGCCGGCCCCATGCTCCAGCCCTTTAACGCCGCTCTCGATCTCCTCGAGCAAGCCGCCCTCGCCCACCGCCCTCTCATCCTCACCGGCGTCGGCAAAAGCGGCCTCATCGCCCAAAAGATCGCCGCCACCTTCCGGTCGACAGGCAGCCCGGCCCACTTCCTCCATCCCACCGAAGCCCTCCACGGCGACCTCGGCATGCTCTCCCCCGGCGACACCCTCGTCGCCCTCTCCGCCAGCGGCGAAACCGAAGAGATCCTCGCTCTCCTCCCCGCTATGGAGCGCCTCGACCTCAAAGTCATCGCCCTTTGCTGCGCTCCCGCCTCCACCCTCGCCCGCGCCGCCGTCCTCGCGCTCGACATCTCCATCTCCGCCGAAGCCTGCCCCCACAATCTCGCCCCCACATCCTCCACCACCGTCATGCTCGCCCTCGGCGACGCCCTCGCCCTTTCCTTGAGCCAGCGCCGCGGCTTCGCCCCCGAAGACTTCGCCGATCTCCATCCCGGCGGCCGCCTGGGCCTCAAACTTGCCCGAGTGAAAGACCTCATGCACACCGGCGACGCGATCCCCTCCGTCACCCCCGCCACCCTCATGCCCGACGTCATCTACGAGATGTCCCGCAAAAAACTCGGTCTCACTACCATCACCATCGGCAACAAACTCCAGGGCATCATCTCGGACGGCGACCTCCGCCGCATGCTCGAGCGCGTCGGCGCCACCTCCCTTTCACTCACCGCCGCCGACATCATGAACCCCTCCCCGCTCACCATCCCCGCCGACACCTTCGCCTCCGCCGCCCTTGCTCTCATGGAAGATCGCCACATCACCGCTCTCCTCGTCACCTCCCCCATAGACCAAATCGAAGGCGTCCTCCACCTCCACGATCTCTGGCGCCTCAATCCTCTCTAACCGCCTCGCACGCCGCAAAGGCTCTCCCAGGCCCGTGCAGAACAGGACCCCACATCCAAATCGCCAGCTGGAACGTCAACTCCATCCGCGCCCGTCTCGACCACGTCACCTCTTGGCTCGAAACTCGCCAGCCCGACGTCCTTCTTCTCCAGGAGCTCAAAGGCACGGACTTCCCCGCCGATGTCTTCAAAAACCTCGGCTACGACAGCGCCGCTGTCACGCAGAAGTCCTACAACGGCGTCGCCATCCTCTCGCGTCACCCCCTCGAAACTATCAGCACCACCCTCTCCGGCGACGAGGAAGACAGCCACGCCCGCTTCCTCGAGGTCCTCATCCAGGGCATCCGCATCGTCAACATCTATCTGCCTAATGGCAATCCGGTGGGCACCGACAAATTCACCTACAAGCTCGCCTGGATGACTCGCCTGCAACTCCAGATGTCCGCCTGGCTCGCCACGTCAACCCCCACCCTAATCGGCGGCGACTTTAACGTCATCCCCGAAGACATCGACTGCCACAAGCCCGCCTCTTGGGTCCGCGACGCCCTCTTCCAGCCCGAAACCCGCGCCGCCTTCCGCGCCCTGCTCGACCTCGGCTACACCGACGCCTTCCGCTCCCTCCATCCCACCGAAACCGGCCAGTTCACCTTCTGGGACTACTTCCGCCAGTCCTTCGAGGGCAACCGCGGCATCCGCATTGACCACTTCCTCCTCTCGCCGAACCTCGCCGCTCGTCTGGAACAATGCGAAATTGACCGCGGCCCACGAGCACAGGAACGCCCCTCCGACCACACCCCTATCCTCGTCGATCTCCGCTGACAACTCGCTCCGTCCGCTAGCCTTTCCCTCACACATATCAGACAATCAAGGTCGTACCCGGGCGCGCACGATCACACCCGCCCGGAGAGCCGCAAGAAAGGCTTCGCCCCAAGCATGCATCGCTGGTCCCAGCTCTTCATCCCCACCCTCCGCGAGTTCCCCGCCGACGCCGAAGTCGCCAGCCACAAACTCCTTCTGCGCGGCGGCTACGTCCGCCAGCTCGGTGCTGGCCTCTACTCCTATCTCTTCCTCGGCAATCGGTCCATCAACAAAATTGTGGCCATCATCCGCGAAGAAATGAACACCATCGGCCAGGAGTTCTTTCTTCCCGCTCTCATGCCCCGCGAGCTTTGGGAAGAGTCCGGCCGCTGGGCGTCGATGGGCCAAAACATGTTTCGGCTTACAGACCGCAAGGGCGCCGATCTCTGCCTCGGCATGACCCACGAAGAGGCCATGACCGCCATCGCCCGTGACGAGCTCCGCTCCTACAAGCAGCTCCCCCAGATCTGGTACCAGATCCAGACCAAGTTCCGCGACGAGCCCCGCCCCAAATCCGGCCTCCTCCGCGTCCGCCAGTTCCTCATGAAAGACGCCTATTCCTTCGACCTCGATGCCGCCGGCCTCGACCAGTCCTACGCGAAACACGACGCCGTCTACCGCCGCATCTTCACCCGCTGCGGTCTCGACTTCCTTGCCGTCGAAGCCGACTCCGGTTCCATGGGCGGCTCGCAATCGCAGGAGTTCATGGTCTACACCGAGGCCGGCGAAGATCTCATCGCCTCCTCCGCCTCCGGCTACGCCGCCAATCTGGAACGCGCCTCCTCCAGCCTCGCCCCGGTCGAAAACCTCCCGCCAACCGGCGACGGCACCCCCGAGCTCATCGCCACCCCCGGCATGGGCGCCATCGCCGACATCTGCGCCTTCCTTGACATCTCCCCTGTCCACGACATCAAGTGCGTCGCCTTCATGGGCCAACGCACCTTCCCCGATGACACACGCGAGAAACCCGTCGTCGCATTCCTCCGCGGCGACCACCAGGTCAACGAAACCAAGCTCCAAGCAGCCACCTCCTCGGACGCCCTCCGTCCCATGATCCCCGAGGAGCTCACTCAATACCTCAACGCCCCCGCCGGCTTCCTCGGTCCCGTCGGCCTCACCGTCCTCCCCGCCTGGGCCGCCAAGTACGATCATGGCTTCTACACCGCCGCTTCCCTCGCCGCCCCCAAGGGACTTAATAGCGCCGGCGGCCTGAATGCAGCCAAGCAGGCACAACTCCTCAACCCCCACGCCACCACCGTCATCCTCGACGCCGCCCTCATCGGCCGCGAAAACATGATCGCCGGTGCCAACCAGCTCGACTTCCACCTCCGCAACGTTTCGATCACCCGCGACGTCACCGCAACCTCCACCGAAGACATCCGCAACGTTCAGGAAAACGAGCCGGACCCCATCGACGGCAGCCCGCTCCGCATCGGAAAAGCCGTCGAAATCGGCCACATCTTCAAGCTCGGCTACAAATACTCCGAGTCCATGGGCGCCCGCGTTCTCAACGCCGCCGGCAAAGAAGTCACGCCCATCATGGGCTCCTACGGCATCGGCGTTGAACGTATCCTCACCGCCGCCATCGAGCAAAGCGCCGCCATCTTCGCCGCCAGAGAAGTGTCATCCCCATCCGACCCTGAGCGAGCAATGCGCCCCGAAGGGACAGCGGAGAGACCTGCTTCTTCTTCGTCCGCCAACCCCACCTACGCCCTTCCACCCTCCATCGCCCCCTTCACCGCCGTCGTCACCGTCACCAACGTCCGCGAAGACGCCCTCCGCCTTGGTGGCGAGCAGGTCGCCCTCGCACTTGAAGCTGCCGGCCTCGACGTCCTCCTGGACGACCGTGACGAGCGCGCCGGCGTCAAATTCAAAGACGCCGACATCATCGGCATCCCTTTCAGAATCACCATCGGCAAGCGTTTCGCCGAGGGCTTCGTCGAGTTCACCGACCGCCTCCGCCACGAATCCGCCAATATCCCCACCACCGACATCGCATCCCATCTCGCCGCCCGCATCTCAGCCGTCAACATCCACACAGCCGCCGACCTCCCCATCGCCGCGCAGAAACCGTCTAACCGGGAGTAAGTCATGGCCGTCACACTGAAATACCGAGGTCGCAACGACCAGGGTCGCGCCGCAGGCGATAGCGCAGGCGGCTATACACGCCGTGGTAACTCGGTGCTCGGCCACCGTCTTGTTCGCTTCATCCTTCTCGCCTTCGTCGCCATCATCGTTATCGTCGGCCTCTTCGCGGTCTACTCCTACCAGCACTACAAAACCGTAGTTGACGACCGCCTCGCCGCCGGCCCACTCTTCGCCCCCGTCGCGCAGATCTTCGCCGCCCCCCGCGAGATCCGCAGCGGCCAGTCCCTCACCGCCGACGAGATCGCCGTCGATCTCCGCCGCGCCGGCTACGCCGCCAACTCACAGCTCGGCACCTACGAGCTCCGCGACCCCAACACCATCTTCATCAAGCCCGGCTCGCAGTCCTTCCACTCCACCGACGGCGCCACGATCATGACCTCCGGCGGTATCGTCCAGTCCATTACGGCCGAGAATGGAGCCCAGCTCGCCGCCTACCAGCTCGAGCCCCAGCTCATCACCGCCCTCTCCGAAGACAAGAACCGCATCAAGCGCCGCCTCGTCACCTTCACCGAGATCCCCAACGGGCTCGTCCAGGCCGTTACCTCCATTGAAGACCGTCGCTTCTTCGAGCACGGCGGCGTCGACTACCACAGCATGCTCGGCTGGGCCTGGCACGATCTCCGCGGCGATCGCCGCTTCTCGGGCGGCGGCTCTACACTCACCATGCAGCTCTCGCGCGGTATCTTTCTCTCGCCCGAGCGCCGCCTCAAGCGCAAGCTCATCGAAATCCTCATCACCTTCCATCTGGAAAATCGCTTCACCAAGCAGCAGATCTTCGAGATGTACGCCAACCAGATCAGCCTCGGCCAGCGCGGCTCCTTCGCCGTCAATGGGTTCGGCGAAGCCGCCCAGGCCTACTTCGGCAAAGACCTCCGCCAACTCGATCTCTCGCAGTTCGCCATGCTCGCCGGCATGGTCCAAAGCCCCAGCCGCCTCAACCCCTATCGCCATCCCGAGCGCGCCATCGAGCGACGCAACGTCGTTCTCAATGCCATGGTCGACACCGGCGATATCACCCCGGCGCAGGCCCGCGCCGCTTCCGCCGAACCCCTTCATCTCGCCCCGCAGAACGTCGACGCCAGCGAGGCCCCTTTCTTCGTCGACCTTGTCCACGACCAGCTCAACCAGCGCCTTGGCGAACAGGAACAGGCGCATGAGAGCCTCCGCATCTACACCTCGCTCGACCCCGATCTGCAACGCGTCGCCTCCGAAGCCGTCGAGATTGGCATGCGCAACGTCGATTCCATCATCGAAAAGCGCAAGCGCGGCAACGGCGACTCCTCCGCCCCTCCCCAGGTCGCCCTCGTCGCCCTCAACCCCCACACCGGCCAGGTCCTCGCCCTCGTCGGCGGCCGCAACTACAACGCCTCGCAGTACGACCACGCCGTCGCCAAGCGCCCCACCGGTTCCATCTTTAAGCCATTCGTCTACGCCGCCGCCTATAACTCCTCGCTCAATGGCACCGCCCTTGGCGATCAGGGTCCCTTCACTGCCGTGACCCAGCTGAACGACGAGTCCACCACCTTCACCTACGACAACGGCCGCAAGACCTACAACCCCCAGAACAAACTCAGCGGCTACAAGGGCCAGGTCACCGCCATCTACGCCCTCGCACACTCCCTTAACGCCGCCACCGTCTCCCTCGGCCAGCAGGTCGGTTTTGAGAACGTGGCCTCTCTTGCCCGCGCCTCCGGCATCACCGCCGCCCAGGGCACCCCCTCGGTCGCTCTCGGCTCCTACGATGCCACCCCGCTCGATATGGCCGGCGCCTACACCGTCTTCGCCAACGGCGGTGTCCATCTCAAGCCCTGGATGCTCGCCAGTGTCCGCAACACCAACGGCGACATCGTCTCCGACTTCACCCCGCAGGCCCAGCAGGTCATGGACCCCCGCGCCGCTTACCTTACCCAATCCCTCCTCGAAGGCGTCATGGCCTTCGGCACCGGAGCCGCCGCCCGCTCGCGCGGCTTTCCCTATCCCGCCGCCGGCAAGACCGGTACCTCGCACGACGTCTGGTTCGCCGCCTACTCTTCAAACCTTCTCTGCGTGATCTGGATCGGTAACGACGACTACACCGACGTCAAAATGCAGGGCGCCACCGCCGCCGCTCCTATCTGGGGCGAGTTCATGAAGCGCGCTCAAAAGCTCCCGCAGTACTCCGACATGAAGAGCTTTATCGCCCCCGCCGGCGTCCAGATCGTCCGCCTCGACAAGACCTCCAATCTCCTCGCCGACGCCTCCTGCCCCGACGACTACACCGCCGCCTTCCTCGATGGCACCGTTCCCCAGAACACCTGCGCCTCCATGAACGAGAGCCCCGGCAACTTCGTCACTCGCATCTTCTCCAACAACACCAGCCCCTACGCCCACCCCGAGCCCGCCAACAACCCCTATGGCAGCCCCAACCCCTCCGTCGCCGGCCCGACCGGCATCCCGGAACCGAATCCCGCCGACCTCAACCCCGACGGCACCCCCAAGAAGAAAAAGGGCTTCTTCGGCCGCCTCTTCGGCGGCAGCGACGACAAGAACAAACAACAGCCGCAGAACCCGTCACCACCGCCGGAGTAAGCTCTGAGAGTAGCTAACTCGCGCTACCCACCAGCGTTGCGCTTCGCTTCCGCCGGCTTCTCGACCGCAACCTGGCAAGCGCAGCGCGCCGAAGGGGTAGTGGAGAGATCCCTTCTCTCGAAAAGTCATCGCGATGCTGAAACCATCTGCTTGCGAAGCGGAGGGGATAAACGTCCGTATCCCTCCAATCCGCAACACAAGGCTTGATCTTCATCGAGGTGTGTTCACGCCCATAGCCGGTATCTGCGCCACCACCTGCTTCGCTTTCTTCATCACCAGCTTCGGGCCCTCCGGAAATACCGTGAGCTGTGCTTCATTGCCAAGTTTGTCAAAAAGATCAAGATTCGTTCCACCGTCCGGATTTGCCAAAAAGAGCACCTCTTGTCCCTTCCGGCTATCCAACGTGAAAAAGGCCTCGTCACTCGCATCCGCAGTCACGTAGCCTCCACGCTCCGTACCCTTCGCGTCGGAGATCAACAAACCTGAAATGATGCCGCTCCGGGGGTGCCGAATGCCATCCACTCCCATCGGATCGGGCAATGGTGCTTCCAGCCGCACTCTCTCCACTCCATGCGCGTCTTCCACAATCAGACCGCGCACATGCAGAACCCCATCGCTCGACGGCGGCCGAGCTTGGGAACGAATAACGCCGAAACCAACTGCGACAACCGACAAAGCGATACTCCCCATCAGCCAGAAGCGCATTCGCTGGCAGTCGCGTTTGAGGGCGATTAGCCGCGCATTGATCACCGCAACACTCACCTGTGCTTCTTCGCTCATCCGTTCCCTCGAGCCTTACAGGAAGACTTACGAGGAATGCCGAGCGGTTGTTCCATCCTCAAGAAGCCACGAACGCTCGGGTGCCCCATGCTTCGCAGTCCTATCGCGGCGGATGGGATGTAAGCCGCCCGAAGCACGGCTTCTACTCGCCCGACACGCACCACCACCGACCTTGGCGAAATCACCCCCGCTGCACCGCTACCCTGAAAGCCCCCACCTTGTCATTCTGAGCGCAGCGAAGAACCACTATATTCCGCTCGGGGCAGCAATACACTCCAACGTGTGAGCTTGCTCAGTCGCCTTCAACATACAAAATCAGCCTGACTTGACCACAGCGTCGAGCAAACGTCACCCACACGCCACATTCGCATAAACGCCTACTCATCCCAGCATCACCAAGATAAGTAGGCCGTGACACCCAGTGTAGCCAGCTTGGTCTCTATCCCATTCGCGCTGCACCAGATTGTGATACTTCGCTTAGTTCGTAACCGATAAAATGGTGTAGACGTCGGCCGTTCCCGCAGCTGTACCCGGCTGCAGTACCGGCTCTGTGATGATGAGGGCATTATTGAGAAGCGTAGCGGCGGCCCTGGTAAGAGTCAGGCTGAATCCATTGATCTGCTCCGTGCCTGCTTGCGGTTGCAGCGGCACGCTGATGCCAGCCGGAAGTGTCACCTGATAGAGCGGAAGCCGGCCAACCAGCTTGTCATTGACGACGAAGATGGCTGTCATGACCGGCATTGCAGGGGTGGTCGTGTCCAGCACAAGGTTTTCAATACGGACAGAGTTGCCATTTCCGCGTAACACGTACCCGCCTGAATGCGTGACCTCACCGGCCGCGGTTTGCAGGTCAATGGCTCCCTCAGTAACAGGAAACGTTGTGGCACTGTTCTGTACCGGGTTACCGCCAAGATCGGTCACAGTGACATTGAAGCTCGAGACATATTGCAGGAAGTACGACGTCGAGATGGTGGTGCGGCCGTAAACGATAGTCCTGGTCTGCGCCGGCAACGCAACCGAGACAAGAGCCATCGCGGCGGCAACGGAAAAAGTTCGAAGCAGTGTCTTCATAGGGAGATCTCCATTGAGCTGGGGTGAGTGGTTCGCATAAATTCGGGACCTCGCCATTTCTGTGAGGTTTCGGAAAGTCCGTGAACCGGAAGTGTCAACGAGCTTCACATAGATGCGTGAATAAGCAAATAAGACGGCGGCTTAGAGACCGGAGATGTTCACTTTTATTAAAAACATGCAACATCTTGCGCTTAGGTTATCGGACAAGCTTCGAAGTTACGCGGCGGTGCCCAATCCTTCGCGGCCCTATCGCGACGGATGGAATATAAGCCGCCCGAAGCACGGCTTATATTCATCCAGCACCCACCACCACGGAGCGTGGCGCAATCACCCCGCCAACTTCGCTATCATGAGTCATATCGGCAACCGCGACGGAGGACATATCTGCTCCCGCTGCACCTCGCCGCTCCAGGTTAAGACTTAACTCCTATCCATCGAAGACCTTACCCCCAAAGTACAGGGGGGAGGGTCACACCTACTCCGCAGGCAAATACGCCGGCAGAAAGGACTAGCCATGCCCTCAACACCCCACCTTCCGCCGTCGTGACCCAAACTCCCCTCCCACCGGAGCCACCGCACTCTGCCCCTCACTCGGCACCCACGGCTGACAGCTCGGACACCAGTACGTCGACCTCGCCTGCTCGCCCTGCTTGCGCATCATCACCGTCGCCCCGCATCGCCGGCACTCCTGTCCCTGCCGCCCATACACCCACAGCCGGTCCTCCCGCCGCATCGAATGCGTCGTTCGCCGATTCCCCGAATACGTCACAATCCCTTCGCCTGAACCATCGAGTACATTCGCCTTCATCCACTGCTGGCTCTTGTCGACCATCACCTCGCGTTCCCGAGCCGTAATCGTCCGCATCGCTCGGAACGGATTCACCCCCGCGGCAAACGCCACCTCACTCTTGTACACGTTGCCCAGCCCCGCTATCACCCGCTGGTTCAGCAGCACCACCGCAAGCTCCGCCTCCGGATGCTCCGCCCCGTACGCCTCCATCTGCGCAATCCCACCCTCCACCGTAAACTCGTCCGACAGCAGATCCGGCCCCAGCTTCGGCACCTGACTGCTCCGTTCCAGACTGCGCGCCGTATGGAACTCCACGATCGGCACATTGAACGCCACCGCCTGCCATCCCTCCACCTGCACCGCCACCCGCATCCGGCTCCGCCCCATCCACCACTTCTCCCCCGTCCGGTAGATATGCCACGACCCGCTCATCAACATGTGCGTCACCAGGATCAGATCGCCCGAGAAGAACAGGAGACACCACTTCCCCCGCGACTCCACCTTCTCCACCACCCGTCCCACCACCGGCGAGTCATCATTCACCCGAGCGATCGGCGCCAGGTTCGTCTCAAACCCGGTCACCACCTTACCCGTCAGCGCCTTCCCCAAAGCCCGCGCCGCCCGATAAATCGTGTCCCCTTCAGGCATAGTTCACCTCACCCTCTCGTATCTACGCATTTGGCCTAGCCCCGATTCGTCCACTTGGCAAAGCCGGCAGATTCCGCCGCACATTGAACCCCATAGCCCCCGCCTGAAACCCGGCATCCAGCAGATACCGCGCCAGCGGACTCTCCGCTGCGGCTACGCCATTCACTGATGCCACCAGCATTCCCACGCGCGAACTCGCATCCGCGGCCGACGTCACACCCTCCTGCTCTTGCACCCGCGTCACCAGAAACTCCGCCAGCGCCCGAGCCACCTGCCCCCGCGCCGGCTCCTCCTCTGGGAGCCACACCTGCAGGTTTGGATTCCCGCGCCGCAGATACGCCACCAACGCTCCATCACACAGAATCACCCGCGCCCCCACACTCCGTTGCAGCGAGGACGTCGCCTCCGCAGCCGCCGGCCATTTCAGCAGCGCTCCATACGGATTCGCCGGATCAGTCGCCGCCAGCTGCACCATCTCCGCCTCGCCCCCCTGCGCCTCCCCGCGCAACGACCGCAGCAGATCCACCGCCGCCGGCATGGCAAACTGTGTCGCCCCCAGATCCGCCGCAAAGAAGCCCCGCCGAATCTTTCCACTCTCCTCCATCGCCTTCAACACGTCATAAACCGCCGAGAACCCACCCACTAAACCCTCCGCATGCGCCGTCTCCCGAAACACCACACCATACCGCGCCAGCAGCTGACCCGCCTCAGCCAGGCTCCATTCCGTCATCCGCCGAGCTCGATTGTCTTCGGTTACAAATGCGTTCGCCTGCAGTGCCCACCGCCCTTGTACCGTCGGCGGCGTCGTCCGCCGACTTCGAAATCCGGCCTGATTATGAACCCGCCGCGTTGCCGGGCGACCATTCTTCGCCGCCGTCATCGTCGCTCGATCGCAGTATGCTCGCAGCGCTGCCATCCCGTCATTGGTCGCCATTCCGCGCCACACCAGACGCCAGACAGCCTCAATCGTCTCGCCCGGATAACCCCCGCCCACACCATCATGCAGATCCTGAAAAAACGAAGCTCCGCGAGCCCGCAAATAGGTAACCACTTCTGTCTCTTTCTCTGAGAGCGGCTCCGCCTCACCCCGCACCGGCGGCCACAGGACGGGCAATTTCTCCGCCAGATATAGCCCTATTCGCCCATCCCGCTCCCCCAGCGGCTCAAGGCCAACCCACATCACCTCCCCAGCCGAAATTAGAGTATCCAGATCCGACGCCCTGTACCCTAAAACGCGACTGGGCAAAATCTCCGTCTCTAGAATCGACGCCGGCAACGGCGCGCCCTGCAGATTCTCGATCACGTCCAGCAACGCATCTAGCCCCCTCCGCGGGGTCACCACTCCTTGCCATCGCGTAAACAAACGTGCCAACACTCGCTGTTCTACCGGTTCGACCTCCTTCCGCAGCCGAGCCAATGACTTCCGCCGCACCGCCCGCAGCACCTCCACCTCGATCCATTCACGATTCAACCCACCCGGCCGGAACCCTCCCTCCTGCACACGCCCCAGCCCAACCAACCGCTGCAGCACCGCCTCTACACTCTCGATCGGCAGAGAATATCGCTCCGCAACCTCCTTGGTTACAAAAGGCCCATGCGTCCGCGCATACCGCCGCACCACATCGAGCAGCGCATCCGGCACACCCGCTAGAAAAGCGGTCGGCAGCCCAGGCGGCAGCGGCACGCCAATCGCATCGCGGAAGCGCGCCGCATCCTCGACCGCAATCAGCCGACGCTCGCCCGCAACCCCCACCTCCAGCACCCGTCGTGCCTTGATCAAGCGATCCGCACTCTCCGCAACCTCGTCCGAAGTAGATCGCGCACGTAGCTCCGCCCGGGTCAGGTCTCCCAATCGCAGCAGCAGATCATGCACACCATCCATCGACCGCGCCTTGTATCCGTCCGCGATGCATTGCAGCTGTTCTTCCGTCTCCTCGATCGCGTTCAGGTCCAGCAATTCACGTAAATCCGCGTCGCCCATCAACTCCCGCAGCTGATCCTGGTCAATCGACAGCGCTTGCGCTCTTCGCTCCGCCAGCGGTGCATCACCGTCGTAAATGTAGTTCGCCACGTAGCTGAACAGCAACGCGCTCGCAAACGGGCTCGGCGTTCGCGAGTCCACGGTATGCACCCGGAGCGACCGATTCCCGATCGCCCGCAACGTTTCCATCAACGCCGGCATGTCGAACACGTCTCGCAAACACTCGCGATACGCCTCTAACAGAATCGGAAACGAAGGATACCGGCTCGCCACACCCAACAGGTCGTAGCTACGTTTCCTCTGCTGCCATAGCGGCGTTCGTCCATCCGCTCGCCTCCGCGGCAACAGCAGCGCACGCGCCGCACTCTCGCGAAACTTCGCCGCAAACAAAGCCGTCGACCCCAGCTGCCGCAGCACCAACTCCGCCGCCTCCTCCGGCTCTAGCAGCAGCACCTCCACCTCGGGGGGCGTCTCCGACTCCGGAAATCGCAGGCAGAAGCCATCCTCGCTCCACATCGTTTCGACCTCCTGCCCCCCGTTCGCTCGCAGCTTCGCGGTAACCGCCATTGACCACGGCGCGTGGATCCGGCTGCCGAACGGCGTCAGACAGCATACTCGCCAATCGCCCAGCTCATCCCGCACACGTTCGACCACAATTGTTCTGTCGTCAGGCACGTATCCACTCGCCAGCTCCTGGTCCGCCAGGTACCTCAACGTGTTCTCCGCCGCCCCCTGCTCCAAATCATGCGACTGCATCAACGTCGTCAGCGCCACACTTCGCGGAGCCTCCCGGAGCTCCCTCACCAACGCACCGATCCTTCGTCCAAACTCGATCGGTCGCCCCGCCTGGTCACCGTGCCAAAATGGCATCTTCCCCGCATCGCCCGGGGCTGGACTCACCAGCACGCGATCGTGCGTAATCTCCTCCACCCGCCACGTCGACGCTCCCAGGATGAACGTGTCGCCCGTCCGTTGCTCGAACACCATCTCTTCATCAAGCTCCCCCACGCGTATCGGCTTCGCATGCTGCCCGGCAAGAAACACGCCGTACGTTCCACGATCCGGAATCGTTCCCCCATTCAGAATCGCAATCTTCTTCACACCCCCGCGCGGCGTAATCCAGTTCCGCTGCCGGTCCCACGTCACCCGCGGTCGCAGCTCCGCAAACTCATCGGACGGATACCGCCCCGCCAACATGTCCAGTACCCCCTCAAACACTGCGACACTCAGTCCCGCAAACGGCGCCGCACACCGCACCAAGCCCAGTAGCGCGTCATAACTGATCCCCGGGCTCATCGCCTCCTCATCCGCCCGTTTCGACCGCCGCTCCGCATCCGCCACGCCCAGCGGCGGATGCGCAATCACCGCCACCATCTGCTGCGCCAGCACATCGAGCGGGTTCCTCAGAAACCGCGTCGACTCCACATGCCCCTCATGCATCGCTTTTGTAACCGCCGCGCACGCAATAAGATCGGCCCGGTACTTTGGGAAGATGATCCCAGTTGATGGCGCACCCACCTGATGCCCCGCCCGCCCAATCCGCTGCATCCCACTCGCCACACTTGGCGGCGCCTCGATCTGAATCACCAGATCGACCGCCCCCATATCGATGCCGAGCTCGAGCGACGACGTACACACTAATGCCCGAATCTTCCCGGCCTTCAGCAGCTCTTCAATCTCGCTCCTCTGCGCGGCAGCGAGAGACCCGTGATGCGCCCGCGCAATTTGCTCGCCCGCCAGCTCGTTCAGCGCCCCCGCCAGCCGCTCCGCGACTCGCCGCGCATTCACAAATACCAACGTCGACGTCCGCTCCCGAATAATCTCCAGCAGCCGTGGATGAATCGACTGCCATATCGACGTCCGCTTCGGCCCCTGGCTGGCAGGCCCACTTGGCATGTCCTGAATCTCACCCAGCCGCGCCATATCCTCGACCGGCACCTCAACCCGTAACTCCAGCACCTTACGCGCCCCGGCGTTCACCACCGTCACTGGTCGATACCGCACCCCACTCGCCGCATCTGCCTTCGCCTCAGCTTCGGCAACACTCACCGCTCCACCACCCGCAACTGCCATCAGACCAGCATCGACTGCGCCTTCATCAGCCGTCGTTGTGCCCTCCTTGAGGGGCGCATCGCCCCGCCCAAGCTCCGCAAGAGCCTCTTCCTCCCGCAACCCTCCATCCACAGATTTGTCATCCCGACCGAAGCGCAACTGCGTGAAGGGACCTACTTCACCATCCGCAACCTCACCCTCCGCCCCACCCAGAAACCGCGCCACCTCCTCCAGCGGCCGCTGCGTCGCACTCAACCCAATCCGCTGCAGCCGCCTTCCACACAGGGCTTCCAGCCGCTCGAGCGAAAGCGCCATGTGCGCCCCACGCTTCGATGGCACCAACGCATGAATCTCGTCGATGATCACCGTCTCCACCGACCGCAGCGCCTCACCGGCCTCACTCGTCAGCAGCAGATATAGGCTCTCCGGCGTCGTGATCAATATGTCACCAGGATGCTTACGAAACCGCGCCCGCTCCTTCTGCGGAGTATCTCCCGTCCGCACGCTGATCTCAGGCATCCGCACCGGCACACCCTCGCGCTTCGCCATGTTCGCAATGCCCGCCAGAGGGCTACGCAGGTTACGCTCCACATCCGCCGCCAGCGCCTTCAGCGGTGAAAGGTACAGCACACGGCAGCCCTTCTCAACTTCAGGCGATGTCTGCAGCATCAGCTTGTCCAGGCACCACAGAAACGCCGTCAACGTCTTTCCCGTTCCCGTTGGGGCCAGGATCAGGGTTGACTCACCTCGCGCAATCGCGGGCCAACCCTCTATCTGCGGTGCCGTCGGCCCATCGAACACAGCTCGAAACCACTGCGCCGTAATCGGATGAAACAGCCCAAGCGCCTGCTCCGCCACCATCGCCCGCGCCCCTGGATCTTCCACGACGCCCGCAGCGATCAGCCCCACCCGCGAGATCTCCGACCGTACCTCAACGTCGCCCGCCCGCTCCGTTGCAACTATCCCTGCGACTCTCGCGCGAGCGCCTCGTTTTTTATCTCCGGCAAGCTCTTTCTTGCCTTCAACCTCCTCGCCTGGCGTCTTCTTCTGCACGTCCTTTGTCGCCGTCCCCGTCGTGACCCGGACTCCCATCGCATTCTTCCTGCCTGCCGGAGATTTGGCCATCTTCCTTTGGATGCGCGACAATCAATTTCGTCCGCCGATCTATCGCGCGAGGCCATTACCTCGCCTCCGCGACTGCCTTGCTTGCTCCACAACCGCACGCCGCGTAGCCTCAATCTCAGCATGCACACCTCGGCAGCTCCGGCCCTCTCGCACGATGCCCTCCGCGCCCGGGCCATCGCTGTCGCTGAAAACGCCTACGCCCCCTACAGCCGCTTCCGCGTCGGCGCCGCCATCCTTCTCGCGTCTCCGCATGCCGGCACCGTCATTACCGGCTGCAACGTAGAGAACGCCAGCTTCCGTCTCACCACCTGCGCCGAACAGACCGCGATCGCCGCCGCTGTCGCGCAGTTCGGCCCCACAGTCCGCCTCGCGGCAGTTGCCGTCGCCAACCTCAACCACGCCGCTTCCGTGCCCTGCGGCGCCTGCCGTCAGACCCTGCTCGAGTTCTCCCCGGACCCCACCCTCGTCACTGTGCTCTTCCCCGGTATCACTGCTTCCGGCAAGACGGTCGACCAGAGCTGCACACTCGCAGATCTCCTCCCCGCAGCCTTTCGCCTCAGCCACGAATAAGCAACTATCGCCCTTACAAATTGAAAAGTCTCATGCCAGATCAGCCCTCACCCATCCACGCTCTCGACCTGATCCTTCGCAAGCGCACCGGCGCCGAGCTCTCCGACCCGCAGATCCGTTATTTCGTCGGCGCCGTGGTCGCCATCGGAGCCGCCCGCGATCACGCCACCACAAGCAAATCCTCGGCCATTCCATCCGGTAACCCGGGCATCACCGATGCCCAGCTCGGTGCGCTCCTCATGGCTATCTACCAGCACGGCCTCTCCCCAAATGAACTTGCGACCCTCACCAGCGCCATGCGCTTCTCCGGCGAAGTCTTCGACGCTGATGCTCTAAAAACCTTTACCGTCGACAAGCACTCCACTGGCGGCGTCGGCGATAAGACCTCTCTTCTCATAGCCCCCATCGTCGCCGCCGCCGGCCTCCAAAGCCTCACCCCCGCTGGCGTCCCGTCCATCTGCGTTCCCATGATCTCCGGACGAAGCCTGGGACACACGGGAGGAACGTTAGACAAGCTCGAAACCATCCCCGGCTTCAACACCCAACTCTCCCTCCCGCGCTTCGCCACTGTCTTGCGTGAAACAGGTGCCGCGCTCATCGGCCAGACTCCCACCCTCGTCCCCGCCGACCGCCTCCTCTACGCCATGCGCGACCACACCGGCACCGTCGAGTCGCCCTTTCTCATCACCGCCAGCATCATGAGCAAGAAGCTCGCCGAGTCGCTTGACGCCCTTGTGCTCGACGTCAAGGTCGGCTCCGGCGCCTTCCTCCCCTCTCTCGAAGCAGCCCGCGATCTGGCCACCCTCATGGTTGAGACCGGAACCCGCGCCGGCACCACGACCGTCGCTCTCCTCACCCGCATGGAGGAGCCTCTCGGCCGCTTCGCCGGCAACTGGCTCGAAGTCGCCGAGTGCGTCGAAATCCTTCAGGGCCGTCCGCACCCACTCAGCCGCGACCTCATCGATCTCTCCCTCGTCCTCGCCGGCCACATGCTGCACCTCGCCGGCCGGGCACCCTCACCGGAAGCCGGCGCCAGCCTTGCCCAACAACTCGTCACAAACGGCTCCGCCTACGCTGCCTGGCTTCGCATCGTAGAAGCCCAGAGCGGCGACACACGCGTCTTCACCAACCCGCTCTCACATCACATCCCCGTCGCCCAGCGCACCCTCACGGCGCCGCAAACCGGCTACCTCAGCAGCATGGACTGCAAGCAGGTCGGCTGGGCCGTTCAACGTCTCGGCGGCGGCCGCCTCCACCCCGGCGATCCCGTAAGCGCTCACGCCGGCATCGAGATGCACGCCAAACTCGGCGATTACCTCGAGCGCGGTCACCCGCTCGTCACTCTCTTCGTCGAGAACCCCGCTCTGCTCGACGAACCCGAACACCTGCTGCGCGAAACCCTCCGCCTCGCGGACACGCCCCCCGCAAAGCAACTCCTCATCCAAGAGATCCTCTCCGGCACGTCGCTCTCCTCCTGACCTCGCTCTCCTCCTGACCTCGCTCTACTCCGTCCTCCATTTCCGACTTCCACTTTCGCGACGGGTCTTATTGCAACGAAAACCATGGGGAGAGACATGAGCACCCCACACAGATCCCTCACCCTTTTGTTCACCAACGGCCTCCCTCCCATCACGGGGTTCCCGCAGATACCGTCACGCAGCCGAACGCGCCCTCTTCCGCGCGCGCATCAGATGCGCAACGCAGGGCACATCTCTTTCCAGCCCCACCAATCCTCTCTCTTCCGAAAGTGCATCCCTCCCACTCCACAGACCGTCTCATGCAACGGTGTATTTCCGTCGCAATGATCTTCGGAATTCGATCGATCGCCCATCGCAGTTTCCTTTCTTCTCTCGTCTGAACCCCGGCATCACGGCATCACGGCTTCATCGCCCGAAGCCGCAGGAGCAACTACATGTCGTTTGTCACCTCCACTGTCCTCCCCGCCATCAAGAACCGTCCTAAAACGATCGACGCCCGCACCCACGGCATCATCGATTACTGCCACGCCGCCCTCTTCCTCACCCTTGGTTTCATCTGCCTCAAATCCAACAAACGCGCCGCTGCCGCAGCCCTCTCGACAGGCAGTCTCGTCCTTGTCCAGTCCCTCCTCACCGACTACCCGCTTGGCGTCAAACCTGTTTTTTCCTTCGAAACCCACGGCCGTCTGGATGGCGGCTTCGCCTCCGTCTCGTGGCTCATTCCCCAGCTCTTCGGCTTCTCTGGAACCGTTCCCGCAATCATCTTTTCCAGCAACACGCTCCTTGAAGGAGCGGTCGTCAGCCTAACCGACTTCTCAAGCGAGCACGCCCGCAAGGAAGAACCCGAAGCAGCCGCGTAACCCGCCTTAAAGCTTCACAAAGATCCGCTGGCGGTACAGCACGCCAAGCAGCAGACCGTTCACACCCACCACACAGATGGCATACAGCAGGGAGGCGTGAACCGGCGGCATCCACGGCAGAAACAGATGCCGATATCCCCATGCGTGCCAGTTCATGCCTCCTGCTTCCAACACATCCATCATCGACGTGAGCAGGCCGCTCACCGCAAAAGCGACAATCGCATTTGTTCCAAACACTCTCGCCACGGTCAATCCTCGGCGTACGCCAAGCCGATCGATCACCCAGAAGCAAAGCAGAAATATCAGCAGTGACACACCCGAACTTAGGAATGCAAAGCTCGGCGTCCACAGCTTCTTGATGATAGGCATCACCGGATCAAGCGCCAGGCCCAACCCGATCAGCAGAACACCAGCTACCATCCCACCCCAAAGCATGCGCCGTTGTTCGCTCGACGTTCGCGCAGGCAGATCCACTAGCAGTACCTCTCCCGCCAGCACACCCACCAGCACAGACGCAATCGCTGGCACGGTCGACAGCAGCCCCTCCGGATCAAACGTCACGCCCACCCCGGGTGTCAGGCCGTATGACCACAGATGCGCCACCGTAAACACGGCCCGATCCACGTACGCCGGCAAACTCCGCCACGTATCCAGATGTCCAGCGCCAAACGCAGGCACTGGCACAAACAGCAGCATCAATCCGTAGCCCACCAACAGCGCAAGCGCCGTCAACCCCAGCGCAAGCCCCCGTCTCCACCCCGCCCAGGCTGCCGTCGCGAGGTAAATCACAGCCGCGGCGAAGTAGCACAACCCAATGCGCTGCAGCACACCTGGGATCCTCAAGCTCCGCAGCGCAAACTGTGGGTACCCATTCAGCATCAGGCCAACGCCGATCAGCAGCAGCATGCGCCGGGACAGCCCGAGCAGCAGACGCAATGTAGTCTCTCCTCGACGGAGCCGCGATCCAATCGCAATCGGAATCGCTACGCCCACCGCAAACAGAAATCCCGGAAAGATCATGTCCGTCGCCGTCGCGCCGTGCCAGGTCGCATGCAGCAGCTGCGGAGACACAGCCGAGTACGTCCCCGGATCCGTCACCAGAATCATTCCCGCCACGCACATTCCACGAAACACATCCAGCGCCACCGATCGGCCTTCCGGCAAGCCGTCCCGCCCGGTCGCTCCGCTCTTCTTCATCTCCGGTCGACCCACATGATCTAGCATGGCGACCTATACTAGACTCCAAATCTCCTTTAGACATCGTTTGTTTCAATAATCCTCCTTCTCTCAGCACATGCCGGCAGTCCCCGAAAACCTACGCCTTACCTCGATCTCCTTCCGCGAACACACCTCTCCGCTACACTTCTGTCACACCGTCTTCTACCCTCTCCGGCACGGAGTACCCTTTTGCCCCGATTCACCGGTCTCCTCGGCCTCGCCGTCTTTCTCGCGCTCGCCTATCTCTTCTCCACCGACCGTCGCGCCATCCGCTGGCGTACCGTCGCCTGGGGCCTCTGCCTGCAACTCTTCTTCGCCTTCCTCGTCATCAGGTGGTCGCTCGGCCAGCGGATCCTGCACTCCATCTCCATCGTCATTACCTCGCTGCTCGCCCACTCCGTCGATGGCTCCTCGCTCGTCTTCGGCCCTCTCGGCACCCCCGGCTCGCCCCTCGCCGTGCTCGCCTTCGCCGTCCTTCCGACCATCATCTTCGTCAGCGCCTTTTTCGCCATCCTTTACCACATCGGCTTCATGCAACATGTCATCCGCATCGTCGCCTGGATCATGTTCCGGACGATGGGAACGTCGGGTGCAGAAAGCACCAACGTCGCCGCCAGCATCTTCATGGGCCAGACTGAAGCCCCGCTCACCATCCGCCCCTTCCTCGCCGGCGCCACCCGCTCCGAGCTCATGACGGTTATGACCTCCGGCATGGCCCACGTCTCCGGCGGCATCATGGCCGCCTACATCTCCTTCGGCATCAACGCCCAGGATCTTCTCTCCGCCGTCATCATGACCGCCCCCGGCACCATCCTCGTCGCCAAAATGCTCGTCCCCGAAACCGAGTTCCCCGCCACCGCCGGCACCGTCCACATGCCCCCTGACGAGCAGCACCGTGACGAAAACTTCATCGGCGCCATTGCCCGTGGCACCGTTGATGGCGGTCAGCTCGCCTTCAACGTCGCCATCATGCTCATTAGCTTTCTCGCCCTCGTCGGCCTTGCCAACGCCATCATGCTCGGCATCTCCAACACCCTCTGGGCAATCCCCCTGCCCGGCACACACCACGGCATCCCCTTCCCACACTCGCTCAACAGCATCCTCGGCGTCATCGGAGCCCCCGTCGCCTGGCTCATCGGCATCCCCTGGCACGATGCCCACCTCATCGGCAACCTGCTCGGCACCCGCGCCGTCCTCAATGAGTTCATCGCGTTCACCCAGCTCGGCGCGCAGAAGTCCACCCTCGCCCCGCGCACCTTCTCAATCGCCACCTTCGCCCTCTGTGGCTTCGCTAACCTCGGCAGCATCGGCATGCAGATCGGCGGCATCGGCGCCCTTATCCCCGCCCGCCGCAACGACCTCGCCCGCCTTGGCTTACGCGCTATGCTCGCCGGCACCATGGCGAACCTCATGAGCGCCAGCATCGTTAGTCTTCTGCTTCACTAACTCCACACGCACGCCTCACCCTAACTCGGAGCCCCTCCATGACACGCAGCTCATTCACCCGCCATCTTGCTGTCGCCACTCTCGCCCTCCTTGCCGCCCTTCCCCTCACCGGCTGCCTCATGGTCGGTGGCTACAGCTCTGGCGGAGGCTGGTTCCTTTGGCCCGGCAGCTTCGGCTTCCTTATCATCCTTCTGCTCCTCTTCTTCTTCCTTCGCGGCCGCAGATAGCGCAAGCCCTGGCAAAGCGCTCATCCTTCCCACCACTCCAACCTACGACCTCCAGAGCCGCTCCCATGCTGACCTTCAGACACCGCCTCTCCCTCGCCCTTCTCCTCCTTATCTCTTTCCACATCCTCGCGCAGACACCCTCTGCCCCCAGCCCGACCTCACCGCCTGAAGCCCTCTCTCGCGCCCACACCGCCGCCACCGCCCTGCTCACCCTCTATAACCACGACACCGGCCTCTTCAACACCACCGGCTGGTGGAACTCCGCCAACGCCATCACCGCGCTTGCCGACACCTCCCGCCTCACCCACGACAAGACCCTCCGCCCCATCCTCCGCAACACCTTCGACCAGGCCCCCAAACGTCATCCCAACTTCCTCAATGAGTTCTACGACGACGAAGGCTGGTGGGCCCTCGCCTGGATCGACACCTTTGAACTCACCCACGACAAACGCTATCTCCGCGCCGCCGAAACCATCTTTGCCGACATGTCCGGCGGCTGGAGCACCACGTGCGGCGGCGGCATCTGGTGGAAGAAAGACAGCCATTACAAAAACGCCATCGCCAACGAGCTCTTCCTCGACGTCGCCGCGAAACTCGCCCTCCACACCCATCGCAAACAGCGCGCCACCTATCTCGACTGGGCCAACCGCGAGTGGACCTGGTTCGCGCAGTCGGGCATGATTAACGCCGACAATCTCGTCAACGACGGCCTCGACGACACCTGCCACAACAACCGCAGAACCACCTGGACCTACAACCAGGGCGTCGTCCTCGGCGGCCTCACCTCCCTCAGCAAAGCCGCAAAAACGCCCGCGCTTCTCGAGTCCGCCAACCGCATCGCCAACGCCGCCATCACCCACCTCACCGACCCGGGAGGCATCCTGCACGATTCCTGCGAGCCGAACTGTGGCGAAGACGGCGTGCAATTCAAAGGCATCTTCAACCGCAACCTCGCCCAGCTTCAGGACGCCGCGCCCGATCCCCACACGGCCCGCTTTCTCGCCACCAACGCGGTCTCTCTCTGGTCAAACGCCCGCACACCCGACAACCGGTTCACCACTGTCTGGTCCACGGAGGCCGGTCCGATCAACGCCGGCTCCCAAACTTCCGCCCTCGACGCCCTCAACGCGGCCGCTTCGATCAGCCACTGAGCGAGCACCCACGGCACAAGCAAAGACGGCGGCCCGAAGGTCGCCGTCTGCAGTACACCCCCGCTTTTAGCGCGTGCCAGCCATCATGTCGTTAAACTTCGTCAGGAACTCACCTTCATTCGGCCCTGGGTTGTTTCGCAGCATCTTCACTCGCTCCACCAGCACCTCGTCTGCATCCGTCCCGAGCACCTCAATCGTCTCATCGATAAACTCCTTCAGCGGCATCGCCCGCGGGTCAGTCAGCCCCCCGTTCCCCAGCAGCTCGGTTTGCACATACGGCGGCGCCAGTTCCAGTACCCGAACACTCGTGTCCTTCAGCAAGTACCGCTGAGAGAGCGTGAACGAGTGCAATGCAGCTTTCGTCGCACAGTACGTCGCCGTCGCCGCCAGGGGCACAAAGGCCAGCCCCGACGTCACGTTGATCACTGTCGCCTTCGGCTGTGCCTTCAAGTGCTCGATCAGCGCCGACGTCATCCGAATCGGCCCCAGCAGGTTCGTCGTCACCGTGGAGACTGCAATCGCATCCTCCACAGGCCCAGTCGCCGCATCCATCTTCATGATGCCCGCATTGTTGATCAGCACATTCAGCTCCGGATGCTCCGCGATCAGCTTCTTCGCCACGGCGTCAATGCTCGCCGGATCCTTAATATTCAGCTCAACATGCGACATGCCAGGATTCGCCTTCGTCACCTCTTCCAGCATCTCCTTGCGTCGACCGGAAATAATGACCGTGTTGCCCAGCCCATGCAGCGCCTCGGCTAGCCCGCGCCCAATGCCCGACCCACCACCTGTTATGAAAATCGTGTTTCCACTTAGCGTCATAAGCAACTCCTTCTATCTCTCTCGACTTCCCGTGCAGATCACTACCAGCTCCGGGATCTGCAGCTCAGATGAGCGCAGGAGCCAGGGAGATTCGCTAAATGAGTGAGAACACCACTGCGGAGCCGCCAAACTTCATGACAAACGCCACAACCGTCGACCAGTACACCCGAGCTCGCGCTGCTGCCGATCACATCCGCTCCCACGCGTCACATCTCTCTCCAGTCCTCGGCATCATTCTCGGCTCTGGGCTCGGCAACTTCGCCGCGCACGTTACCAACCCCATCGCAATCCCCTACGCCGGGATCCCCCACTTCCCCCTCTCCACCGTTGTCGGTCACGCCGGCCAGCTCGTCCTCGGCACCATCGCCGGCATCCCTGTCGCTGTTCTCCAGGGTCGTGTTCACGCCTACGAGGGATATCCCCTCGCCGAGATCGTCTTTCCCACCCGCGTCCTCGCGCTTCTCGGTTGCCGATCGCTCATCGTTACAAATGCAGCAGGCGGCATCGACCCGACGTATCCCGCCGGCTCGCTTGTCCTCATCGCCGACCACATCAATCTCACCGGCACTAACGCCGCCATCGGCCCCAATGAGCCCCGCTTCGCCACCCGCCCCGGCACCGCCGAACGCTTCTTCGATATGTCCACCGCCTACTCTGTCACTCTCCGCACCCTCGCCCAGGCTGAAGCAGCCAAGCAGGGCGTCCCCCTTCCCGAAGGCATCTATCTCGCCGTCCTCGGCCCGTCCTTCGAAACCCCCGCCGAGATCCGCGCCTTCCGCACCCTCGGCGCCACCCTCGTCGGCATGTCCACCGTGCACGAAGTCATCGTCGCCCGCCACATGGGCCTCCCCGTTCTCGGCCTCTCCCTCGTCACCAATCTTGCGGCTGGCATCACCACCCAAGCGAACAGCACCCCCGAGCTCATCGATCACAACGAGGTGCTCGCCATCGGTCGCCGCGCCGAGGCCCGTTTCACCGCCCTTCTCCTCGCTCTTATCCCGCAAATCGCCGCAGTCTCTTGATATCGGTTAGCTGCCGCTACCCCGAATTAGCCGTTCAAAGCACTCGATCTCCTGTAGGCTCGGTCGTGAAATTACTTGCGACATAGCAATCTATAGCGCAGTAGCGCCTGCAGCCCTAAAGTCACGCCTGCCACCACCATCGCCACGCGTCACGTTCAACACAGCGGTCCGGAGGCCGCTCGCTTCTATGAAACTTCAATCAGGCGCACTCGTCGCAGTCCTTTCGCTCATCAGCTTCACCGGCTGTGGCAACCAGGCAGCTCCCATTGCCAACGCCAACTCCGCCGCCGCTCACCCGAACGCCACGGTAGCCACCCCAGCGAAAAGCGCCAAGCGCGGTATCGCCTATGATCTCGCAGCTCCGGCCGATCTCGCCGCCCTCTCCCCGGGCGTGAGCTGGTGGTACAACTGGGCCTCCACCCCCAACCAACAGGTGCCGGCAAACTACCTCACGACCTACGCCATGGACTATTACCCGATGCTGTGGAACGGCAACTTCAGTCCCAGCACCATCGAAGCCTTCCTCCAGGCCAACCCCAGGATCCAGTACCTGTTAGTTCTTAACGAGCCCAACGTCGGCGGTCAGGCCTACCTGACACCCCAGCAGGCCGCCCAGCTCTGGCCGCAGTACGAGGCCATCGCCGCCAAAGCCAATGTCAAAATCGTCGGCCCGCAGATCACCTGGGGGACCATGCCCAACTACGGCGATCCCGTAGCCTGGCTGGACGCCTTCTACGCCGCCTATCAAGCAAATAACGCCGGCCGGCAGCCCCGCATCGATTACCTTGGCTTCCATTGGTACGACTACGGTCTCGCCAGCCAGCTCAATCGCTTGGACAAGTACGGCAAGCCCTTCTGGGTCACCGAATTTGCCAACTGGCACAGCGGCAACGACGGCGCCCAGATTGACACCCTGGCCAAGCAGGAGTCGCAGATGACCTCCATGGTCTCCACCTGCGAGAGCCGCAGCGATGTCTTCCGCTACGCCTGGTTCACCGGCCGCATCAGCCCGGACCCGCACTTCGACAGCCTGCTCGCCTCCTCTGGCCAGCTCACCGCTCTGGGCAAGCTCTACCTCACCCTACCCATCTCCCAATAGGAAGCTATCTCCAGACACGCAGCAACTCTCTCCTTTGCTGTCATCCCGTAGGGATCTGCTGTTGTTCTTGCGCCCGCTCACCCCGCAGCGACCCCGTCCCAAGCCGCAGCATGGCCTCCCGAGCCTCTGCTGCGGCTGCCTTCCGTTCCCTGTGCTCAAACACCACCGGCGTCTTCGCAAACCGTACCCGCACCCGCACCCCTTCAAGCGTTAAAAATCGCGCAACATGCTCTAGCAGCCCGCGATCCCCCCAGTACGCCACATCCTCCTCTACCGTCGCGCCGCTCGGCCCCGCCACCGTGTACCGGATCACCCCCACCTTCACCGGCAACTCCGCCGTCCGCGCCTCCGCAATCAACCCTCCACGAAACGGCAGCAAGCTCTGCCCATCAGAGGTCGTCCCCTCCGGAAAGAACACCACTGGCACACCGGCCTTCGCCGCCACCAGCATCCCCACACTCGCCGCCGCCGCGCTTCCACCTTTGCCGCGTTCCACAAACACCGTCCCTGCCATCTTGGTCATCCACCCCACCACCGGCCATCGCGCGATCTCCGCCTTCGCCACAAACACGCACGGATGCAACGCCGCCAGCACCGTGATGTCCAGATAGGTCTGGTGATTCATGACCACAGTCCCCACTTCAGGAAACGATCCCTCTACCGCGACCTCGATCCCCAGCCACCGCAGAATCCGCGCACAGAATCGCTGATTCCACCGCGCCCGGTCTTCCCGCGACTCCGGCCGCGTCACCAGCAGCTCCGCCACCCCATGCGCAATCAGCCCTACCACCACGCCCCCGCGCCACACCAGCCGTCCCATCGCCCGCAACCCCCATCCCCCGCGCAGCACTAGCCCTTAAACTCCTGCACCGGGTCCGCGCTCTTCACCCACGCCGTATAGATCAAGTCTCGCAGCTCAATCGTCCCTGCCGCCAGCCGTTCGTCCACCATCGCCTTTCCCTCAGCCGTCCCCGCGCCCGCAAACGCCCCGGCCTTCTCGAGCGCATACACCGGCTCCACCAGCGTGTGCGAGTGCCGCAGATACTCCATGTACCCCGCCCATACATCCCCGATCACCTTCGGCTTCGCCGCCCCCACCAGCGCTTCCACATCGCCAGACTTCACGTTCGCCGTCACGTACACACTCTCAAAGTCCGCATGAATTGTATGCAGCGTCGTATATGCCTTCGGGTTCGGCCCCGTCGTCCACCCGTTGTAGTTCACCGACGTATGCAGCGGCATCGCCCCATCCCCCACGTAGTGCCCCAGCCACCCCGCATAGAACACAATCGCCATCTCCACTGGCTTCGTGTCACCCTTCGCCGCCGCCACCGTTCGATATGCCCGCATCGCCGCCTTCAGCCGCTCCCACACCTCAGTCGTCACATACGGCTGCAGCCCCACCTTCTCCACACTCAACGCCAGATCCGGATGGTCTTTCTGCAGCACCGCCAGCGCCCGGACGTAGTCATACCGACGCTTCGGCAACACCGGCAGCATCTCCGCATACTCCAGATCGATAAAGTGTTCCGGCGCCTGCGCCGCATTCAACTCCGGTTCCGCCGGGTTCCGCCACCGATCCGGCTCTGGTCCCAGGTACTCCATCGCGTTCGCAGCCGCCGCATCCCGCAGGAACTCCGGCATCTCCGCCGGCAGGTTGGCCACCGCCAATCGATTGATCAGCCGATGCCCTGTCTCTCCCCACGCCCATCCCTGTTCCACCATCATCATAGGCAGCACCACCACCGCCGCCGCCACCCGCACCAACCCGCCCATCCGTCCAGACATCCCCGAAGTATAGCCGCCTCGCTCCGCCTTTATGACAGCGCAGCCCAGCCGCCTTCACGACACCTTGCACCTCGCCGCATTCATCAGGCAAGATGCACCAGACCCAGGCACCCCATCCATGAGCCCCTCCCCGCCGCCGCCCACCCTGCGCCGTTACCAGACCATCACCCTCGCCCTGCTCTTCTTTGCCGGCGTGGTCAACTTCTTCGACCGCTCCTCACTCGCCGTCGCCAACACCACCGTCCGCGCCGACCTTCATCTCAGCGGCACCGAGATCGGCTGGCTCCTCTCCGCCTTCTCCCTCGCCTACGGCCTCTCGCAGCTCCCGCTCATCGCCCTTCTCGCCCGCACCGGCACCCGATCCGTGCTCGGCTCCGGCCTTGCTCTCTGGTCCACCGCCCAGCTGCTCACCGGCTTCGTCCCCAGTCTCAAGCCATTCCTCGCCCTCCGCGTTCTGCTCGGCATCGGGGAGTCCCCTTTCTACCCCGCCGGCGTCCAGACCGTCCGCGAATGGTTCCCACCCGCCTCCCGCGCCCGCGCCACCGCCCTCATGAGCTCCTCCCAGACCATCGGCCTCGCCATCGCCCCTCCCGTCCTTACGATCCTCATCCTCCGCATCGGCTGGCGAGCGATGTTCGTCCTTCTCGGTGCCGCTGGTCTCGCTCTCTCCGCCGCCTGGTTCGCGCTCTATCGCGCCCGCGACCAGACCATTCATCGCGAGCCTCACAGCACCACCACCCCCGCCGCCAGCACGCCCTGGACGCATCTCCTCCGCCGACGCACCGTCTGGGGCATGATGCTCGGCTTCGGCGGCATCAACTACACCAACTGGCTCTACACCGCCTGGGTCCCCGGCTACCTCCAGATCGCCCGTCATCTCTCGCTCGCCCGCACCGGCTGGATCGCCGCCATCCCCTTCCTCTTCGGCGCCGCCGGCATGCTCGGGAGCGGCTTTTTTACCGACCGCCTCGTCCGCCGCAACCTTCCTCTCAACACCATCCACCGCGCCTTCCTTGTCTCCGGCATGGCCCTCTCCGCCGCCAGCACGGTCGTCGTCGCCCGCAGCTCGTCTACCCTCACTGCCGTCGCGGGCATCAGCATGGCCCTCTTCTTCATCCACTTCGCCGGAACCTCCGGTTGGGGCTACGCCCAATCCATCGGCGCCCCTCATCACGTCGCCTCGCTCTCCGCCCTCCAGAACTTCGCCGGCTTCACCATCGCCTCCGCCGCGCCCATCCTCACCGGCTGGCTCCTCGACCGCACCCACTCCTTCACCCTCTCCCTACTTCTCTGCGGAGCTGTCACCCTCCTCGGCGCCCTCAGCTACGCCACCCTCGCCGCGCCCAACACCCCACGCGAAGCCACCTAGAGCAACGTATCTCGTCTTTGTTTGTTATCCCGTAGGATCTGCTGTTGTCTTTGCATGTATTCCGTCTACAGAGCAAGCAGCCATCTGCCGAGCTCTACACCAGCACCGTCTCCCGCCCCACCCCCACACTCCCAAACACCCGCCGATACCGCTCCACCTCCTCCTTCGGCCCGACCGCCTTGTTCACGTTGTCGCTCAGCTTCACCGTCGGCCGCCCGCCCACGCTCGTCAGCTTGCACACCAGGCTCAGCGGCTCAAGCGACCTTTCCCCTCGCGGGTGACACTCACGAAAATCGTTCGTCAGCAACGTTCCCCACCCCGCGCTAAACCGGATTCGCCCCTCAAAATATCGGTGCAGGGTCAAAATGTCATCGACATCCAGCCCATCGCTCGCAATCAGCCGCTTCGTCCGCGGATCCCCGCCCCTCCTCACAATCCAGTCAATGTACTCATCCCCTGCCTCCATCGGAGGCTTTGAGTCCACCCGCTGCCCCGTCCAGTCCAGCACCCACTCCGGCGCGCCTTCCAAAAACTGCGTCGTCCCAAACGTATCCGGCAGCATAATCAGCAACGCCCCACCATAGCTCCGCTGCCACAGCTCCAGCACCTTGTACTGTGACTCCCGCAACGCCTCATCCGTCCGCGCCATTGCCGCCAACGCCATCGGCAGCTCATGCGCGTTAGTCCCAATCGCCTCAAGATCGTGCTTGTAGGCCAGCGCCGTATTGCTCGTGCCTGTCATCCCCTCACCCAGCACCGCCCGCAGTGCCTGCACCGCATACTCCTGCCACAAAAAGCTATGCCGCCGCCGCGTCCCGAAGTCCGACAGCTTCAGCCCCGGCACCCCCCGCAACCGCTCCAGCTTGTCCCATAACCGCGTCTTCGCCCGCGCATACAGTACGTCCAGCTCCAGCTCACTCAGCTCCGCCAGCGCCGCCCGTGTCTTCAGCTCACTCACAATCGCCAGCGCCGGAATCTCCCACATCGTCACCGCGCTCCACAGCCCTTCGAACCGCAGCACCAGCTGCCCATCCTGTTCGTCGATCGTGTAGTCGCTCAGCCGGAAATCGTGGTCCAGCCAGTCCAGGAACCCCGGCTCAAAGATCGACCGCGCCCCGTAAAACGTGTTGCCCGCAAGCCAAACCAGCTCGCTTCTCCGATACCGCAGACCTCGCACATGCTCCATCTGCTCGCGCAGTGCCTCTGCCCCGATCCGCTCTGCCAGCCGCACCGTCGCTGTCCTGTTCTGGACCTCGCTTGTCACCCGAGTCGCCGGAAAGTTCTTCCAGATAAACTGCAGCATCAGCAGCTTGTAAAAGTCCGTATCCAGCAGCGACCGAACGATTGGATCCAGCTTCCAGTTATGGTTGTGAGCTCGTTCCGCGAAGTTCACATTCATAGGTGCAGCTCCTCTTTTGGACAAGCGGATCTCCTAGCCTACCAACCGCCACTTCCTTCCACGTGTGTTTCTGCTCCGTCGCTCACCCATCACAGTCTCGTCCCACCTCCGCTGTTGCTCGTTCCCCATCCGCATCCACTCCCTCTATGGGCCTCGCGCCATCAGAACGGTGTCTTTGGCCCATCTGCCTTGCACTAAAGTAACCACCTAGGCAGAGTTGAATAGAGTGAGATTGCTACCATTTCCTTCGTCTCTATCCGCCCTTCGCCAGACTTCGTCCTTATCAACAGAAATTCATTGCAGCAAACAAATAAACGGACTAATCTCCTCGCAGACTATGAGCTAAGCTTCTCCTAATCGTCTGTCCTGGTTAGGTTTGGCTCAAGAAGAGCTAACCGTGGAATCCCAAATCGGTCAGCCCATACCACTATTGATTCATTGCTCTTCCCCATCGGTCTCCCCTCTTGAGGATTCACTAACGAAAAGACCCAACTTTCGAGTAACTAGGAATTATCTGGAACTTTCTGCGAACATTTGATTCAAAGGGGTTACTATTCTTCCCAGTCCGGTTACTCTCTTGGTTACCTAATGCATGCTTTCCTGATTGCCGCGTTTAGCTTCCCTTTGCTTCTCTCGATCGGCCTCCTCGTCGCCTTCCTGCGATCACACCGTCGCGCCAGTACCCTCGCTGATCAACTCCTCGCCGCCACGGATCTGATCCAGCAAAACCGGCAACGCCTCGACGAACGCTCCGTGCTCGACACCCTCAAGGACGAGTTCATCTCCACCGTCTCGCATGAGCTGCGCACTCCGCTCACCAGCATCCGCGGCTCCCTCGGCCTGCTCTCCTCTGGTGTCATGGGCTCGCTCGATCCCAAAGCACAAAACCTCCTTCGCATCGCCGTCACCAATACCGACCGCCTGATTCGCCTCATTAACGACATCCTCGACCTCGAACGAATGGAGTCCGGGCGCGCTCCCCTGCAACTCCGCCGATGCTCGCTCCATGAACTCGCCATCTCCGCCGTCGACACCATGACGCCCATGGCCGATGCCGCCGCTGTTCATATCGATCTCACCACGGCAGGCGCCGCCGACGGCCTCTTCTTCGACGCCGACTCCGATCGCATCCTGCAGGTCCTCACCAACCTGCTCTCCAATGCAATCAAGTTTTCTCCCGGCGCCTCCACGGTTCGCATTCAGGCCGAGTCCACCTCGGACTCCATCCTCCTTCGCGTCTCCGACGAGGGCCGCGGTATCCCCACTGACAAGCTCGACAACATCTTCGATCGTTTCCAACAGGTTGAGCCCTCCGACGCTCGCCAGAAGGGCGGCACCGGTCTCGGCCTTGCCATCTGCCGAACCATCGTTCAGCAACACTCCGGATCCATCTGGGCGCAGCGCAACCTCGGTCCCGGCACTACCTTCTACGTCATGCTGCCGCGTACCGCCCGCGCGTCTGACGCCCTCGTTCCCACTCCCGTCCTTCCCGTCGGCGAAGGTTGCATCCTCGTCTGCGACGACGACGCCAACATCCGCACCATCGTCTGCGAACACCTTTCGCAGCAGGGTTACGAGTGCCTCGAAGCGGCCTCCGGCGAGCAGGCCATCGCCCTCGCGGCACAACACCGTGTCGAAGCCATTCTCCTCGATCTCTACATGCCCGGCCTCAGCGGTTGGGAGACCCTGCAGCACCTGCGCGGTACCCCCGCCACGTCCGCGATTCCCGTCGTCGTCCTCAGCGTCCTCTCCCCCGTCCTCCGTCGTGAGATGGCCGGCGACGCACAGGGTTGGGTGCAGAAACCCTTCAACGAACATTTGCTCTTTGCCGAACTCGGCCGTGTCCTTCGCCGGGGCTACGGTCCCGCTCAGGTCCTCCTCGTCGAAGACGACCACGACCTCGCCAGCGTCATCGTTGCCAGCTTCGAGGAGGCGAAGGTCCATGTCGATCACGTCTCCACCCGCCAGCAGGCTATCCGCCACTGCCTCGCTCATCGTCCCGACCTGCTGATCCTCGATCTCACCCTGTCAGACGGAGATGGCTTCTCCTACATCGAGTGGATGCGCCAGCAACCCGGCCTCAATACCCTTCCCCTCGTCGTCTACTCCGGCCGCGAGGTCTCGGACACCGAGAGGTCGAAGCTCCGCCTTGGGCCAACCGAGTTCCTTACCAAGGCGCGGGTCCAGCCTGAGGAGCTCGAAGAGCTCGTCCTCTCGATGGTGCAGCGCCTCCGTCGCCTCGGCAGTCTTGGGCACCCTCCCGCTCTCGAGACCTCCGCCAAAACCCCGTTTACCTCCGCCAAAACGCGTGGCACCTCAGCGAAAATTGCCTGAAAACAGCCATTTGCCGCGGCTTTCCCTCTGTTTCACCGCTTTCTCCCTGTGAGAAGATAGGCTCGCCCATGCGACGCATCCTGATCATCGACGACGAAGACGATATCCGCGAAGTCGCCGCCCTTTCTCTCGAAACTGTTGCAAACTGGCAGGTTATGACCGCTTCCTCCGGTCTCGAAGGTATCGCGACCGCCAATGCGGCCCTTCCCGACGCGATCCTGATGGATGTCATGATGCCGGGCATGGACGGTCCCACAACCTTCCGCCAGATGCAGCTCGAACCCGCCATCTCTCACATTCCAGTACTCTTACTGACCGCCAAGGTCCAAGGTACAGACCAGCGGCGCTTTGCTGACCTCGGCGTCGCTGCCGTCCTTTTCAAACCTTTCGACCCCCTCACCCTTGCCCAGCAGATTTCGGATGTACTCGGTTGGAAAGACTAGACTTCCGCTTGCGAAAGGCGTCCCTCGTGGACCACGATGCAGCCAAGGCAAAGACCGAAGCCATGCTGAAGGACCTTTGGCGGCGCAAGCTGCCCATGGTTCGCGAGCATCTTCACATCCTTACTCTAGCCTCGGAACTTATAAATTCGGCTACACTTACGTCTCCTCTTCGAAGCGAGGCAGCGATCTCCGCCCACAAGCTTGCGGGGTCACTCGGGATGTTTGGATACCCGGAGGGCACCCGTCTCGCCCGCGAGATGGAACATCTGCTTGACGCAGAAGGCACGCCACCCCCCGATACCTTCGCTTCGCTTCTGCGCCAGTTGCAGCAAGCGCTTCCGGTCTAATGATTTACTGCTCCGAAGGTTAAGGCAGGCGGTGTGATCGATCTGCAGTGCAGCCTCCGAACTGATTTACCGTGCGATTTCCGCTGAGGTAAACGCACGTTTCGCGGAGGTTAAGAAGTGTTTTTGCGCGTTTCTGCAGAGGTGATGCCGCGCGGGAGTGGCGGGCCGGATCTGGACGGGATTGGGTGCAGAAGCGTGGTTCGGATGGTGTTATTGGCAGGCAAGGGCGGTCCACACGGGAGCGGCGGAGCTGTTTGCGCCAGTGATGGTGAGATCGACGAAGCTGCCGGGAGCGATGGCGAGGGAGCCGGTTGCAACACAGCTGTTGTTTGCGGTGGCGGTGCAGGAGAGGCCGGCCAGCTGCATGGCGCCGGGGGTTCCGGAGCGGAGGCTGACAGTGATGCCGTTGGCGCTGCTCTGGGTGGAGAAGACGGCGAGGCTGGTAGCGGTGCAACCGTTGGGGACCCAGGTAAGGACAGAGGCGGTCTCGGTGCTGGCGCTGGTGGCGTTGTTGACGGAGAAGAAGGTATAGCTGTAGTTGACGGAGTGAAGGACGGAGGCGAAGGGGATGCCGCTGGTGCTGGCCGCGGTGCCGGTGCCACCGCCGGTGCCGGCTGGGCCGGTCTGGCCAGCGGGGATGGTGAAGTTGAGGGTGGCGGCGGTAGCGGTGCCGGAGTTGGTGACGATGGCGGCGGTGCCGGGGGCGCTGGTCGAGACAGAGCCCACGGCGACAGTAGCGGCGGCCCCGGTGGGGCCGGAAGGGCCGGTCGCGCCAGCGGCGGCGAGGAGCGCCCAAGCGGATGGAGAGCTGCCGGGGAGGACGCCGGAGTTGCTGGCAATGGCGAGCCAAGTGGAGTTGGTGTAGGTGACGGCGTCGTTCACCTGATAGTTGATGTTGCTGCTCCAAGCAGAGCGGAAGTTGATACCGGGGATGCCGGCGGGGCCGGTAAGACCCTGCGGGCCTTGTGAACCGGTAGCGCCGGTCTGGCCTGGCGGACCGGCGCTACCGGCTGGGCCGCTCGTCCCGGTCGAACCGGTTGGGCCGGCGAGGCCACGGGCGGCGAGGACGGACCAAAAGGACGGGCTGGCATCGGGGGTGTTGCCGTGGTTGGCTGCCGCGAGCGAGATAAAGGTGGAACCGACGTAGCTGGCGGCGTCGTTGAGGGCGTAATTGGTTTGTGAGTTGTACGCCCCGGTGTAGGTAGCGACGGGTGGGCCTTGTGGACCGGTGGACCCTTGCGGGCCGGTGCCGCCGGTGAGGCCGGTTGGACCTTGCGGACCGGAGGCGCCGGGGGTCCCTGTCGCACCGGCCGCACCGGCGGAACCGATGCCACCGGCAGCGGCGAAGAGAGACCATTGCCCCGCGCTTTGGTCGGGCGTGTGGCCGAGGTTTGAGTCAACAAGCGAGACATAGCCTGAGCCGTTGAAGGTGACGGCGTCGGCGAGGGCGTACTTGCGGGAGGAGCTATAGGTGCCCTGCGGAGAGAGGCCGACTGGACCGGCGGGGCCACTCGGCCCGACAGAACCCTGGGAGCCAGAGGGTCCGGCGATGCCGGGGATGCCCTGAGCACCGGCCTGACCGGGGATGCCATTGACGCCTTGCGGGCCGATATCACCATGCGGGCCTTGCGAACCGGAGAGGCCCTGGGCACCGGCCGGACCTTGGATGCCGATCGGGCCTGTGGGACCGGCGGAGCCGGACGGACCAACGAGGCCCTGAAAGCCTTGCGGACCAGCGGGACCGATGTCGCCCTGGGCGCCGATGGCGCCTGTTGGACCCTGGGATGCGAGAAGGCCCCACTGGGCAGGGACGAGGTCTGGGGCGTTGCCTTGGTTGGACGCGGAGAGCGAGGTGTAGGTGACGCCCTGCCAAAGGACGATGTCGCCGAGAGCGTAGTTGAGAGTGGAAGCGTACCGGCCACGGTAGACGAGGCCGGGCGAGCCTTGCGGCCCGGCGGGACCGAGGGGGCCGGCGAGACCCTGGAGACCAAGGGGACCGGTGGGGCCTGGTGGACCGACGGTACCCGATGGACCGGAGGGACCGGTGACGCCTGGTGGACCGGTCTGGGCAGCGGCGAGGAGGCCCCAAGCGGCGGCGACAAGGCCGGGGGTGCTGCCGTGGTTGGTGGCGGAGAGGGAGATAAAGGAGGAGCCGCCGTATTGCACGATGTCACCGAGCGCATAGTTGGTGGCGGCGGTGTAGGTGCCCTGATACGTGAGGGTTTGCTGGGCGCCGGTGGTAACGGCGGGGGCGGTCGTAGAGCCGTTCTGACCGGCGGCGGCGAGCAGACCCCAAAAGGCGGCGGAGAGGCCCGGGATATTGCCCCGGTTAGCGGGCGCAAGTGAGAGATAGGAAGAACCGGCGTAGGTGATGACAGCGTTTGCGGGGTAGGTGGTGAGAGAGCTCCAGAGGCCCTGGTAGTTCATGACGGCGGCGGGGCCTTGCGGGCCGATGGGACCGGCGGAGCCCTGGGAGCCGGGGAGGCCGGAAGCTCCGGTGAGGCCTGGCGGACCTGCGGGGCCTTGCGGGCCGGTGGAACCGACGGGGCCTCCGGATCCGGTGCCACTCGTCGTCACGAGGGTGATGTCGAGATCTGCAGGGTGGCTGGTGAGGTCGTTTTCCTTGGAGTCGATCTGGAGAGCGGCGGTGCCGGCGGAGAGGGCGAGGCCGAAGTTGGTGGAGGGCTTGGTGATCCAGCCCTGCACGGCATTTGTGACGTCGATGGTGACGTATTGGCCGGCGGCGCTGATCTGGGTGACGGCGATGCTGGCGCCGAGCGAGGGGGCGGCGCTGGCCGTGACGATGTATTCGCCCCAGGTGGAGGTGATGGGAGAGACGGAGAGGAGGCCGGGGGTGTCCGCGCGGTTGACGAAGAGACGGAGGGTGGCACGGGAGACCTGGGTGGCGGAGGCGCCAGCGGGGAGGGTGGAGAGATCGAACTGGAGAAGTGCAGTCGAGCCGGAACCGACGACGAGATTAGAGAGGGTGCCGAAGTTGATGGCGGGCTGGGCGGTGGAGACGTGGGTGTCTGCGGTGAGGGTGACGATGGTGGCGCGAGCGGGGGCGGTCCCGGCGAGGAGGGCCAGCGCGAAGAACAGGCTGACGAAGGTGCGGTGGTGCCGGGAGCTGGGGAGGAAGATTGATCGACGACAGCGTGTGCGTGGTTGCGCTCCGCGCTGCCTGCGGGACATCGTATCTCCTCTGCGATCAAGACGCGGCATGCGCGTCCTGAAACAGAGTAGGGAGTGGGGGTGGGGTGTGGCACTCCCTCGGAGGTGGGAGTGGGGGTACGACGGTAGCGCCGATTACGGATAGAAGACGTGTTGGGACCTTCCTGTTGAGGTGATGGCCGGTACGTTACTCGATGCATCCATTTATTTATTCCACCCACCAGCGAAGCTGGCGGGGACTCCGGCTTGCCATGAGCTGCGATGGCACCCACAGAGGAGCTGTTTACGTTCCACCCGGCGGGGGTTTGGGTTAGGCGGGCGGTTGAGGCCTTTTGAAGAAAGGGATCTCTCCGCTTCGGCCTGCGGCCTTCGGTCGAGATGACGCGGTAGGGAGAGCATGCTGACTTTTTCCGGGGAGGGTGCATCCACAGAGGAGCTGCTTACGTTCCACCGGCGGGGGTTTGGGTTAGGCGGGCGGTTGAGGCCTTTTGAAGAAAGGGATCTCTCCGCTTCGGCCTTGCGGCCTTCGGTCGAGATGACGCGGTAGGGAGAGCATGCTGATCTTTTCCGGGGAGGGTGCATCCGAGTAGAGTGACGATGTCCGGCGTGTGTGGCGGGCGCGGAGTTTTGGTATTGAGAGGGTGTGTATGAGTGTGACGAATCAGCCTGGGCAGCATCCGCGGCCTGAGACTCTGGTGTCGATACCGAAGTTGCTGACGGCGTATTACGCGCTGCATCCGGATGCTGCGGTGGCGGCAGAGCGGGTGAGCTTTGGGACGTCGGGGCATCGCGGGAGTTCGTTCGCGACGAGTTTTAATGAGGACCATATTGCTGCGATTACGCAGGCGATCTGCGAGTATCGGCGGGATCAAGGTGCTGGCGGTCAAAAGGCGACGGGGCCGCTGTTTCTGGCGCAGGATACGCATGCGCTGAGCGAGCCGGCGTTTGCGACGGCGCTGGAGGTGCTGGCGGGCAATGGGGTGGCGGTGAAGATCGATCAGGATCTGGGGTATACGCCAACGCCGGTGTTATCGCACGCGATTCTGACGTACAACGCGGGCAAGGCAGATGGGCTGGCGGACGGGATTGTGATTACGCCGTCGCATAATCCGCCGGAGGACGGGGGGTTCAAGTACAACCCGCCAAATGGGGGGCCGGCGGATACGACGGCGACGAAGTGGATTGAGAATCGGGCGAATGCATTGCTGGGGGCGGGTGGAAGCGAGATCAAGCGGGTGCCGTACGCGCGGGCGATGAAGGCGGAGACGACGTCGAAGCATGACTACATTACGAGTTATGTGGAGGATCTGGGGAACGTCATTAATTTTGTGGCGATTGCGGGGTCGGGGTTGACGCTGGCAGTGGATCCGCTGGGCGGGGCGGGGGTGGCGTACTGGCCGCGGATTGCGGAGCGGTGGAAGCTGCCGCTCGAGGTGCTGAATAAGTATGTCGATCCGACGTTCCGGTTTATGACGTGTGACTGGGATGGGCGGATTCGGATGGATTGCTCGAGCCCGTTTGCGATGGCGTCGATGATTGCGAACAAGGACCGGTATGACGTGAGCTGGGCGTGCGATACGGATCATGACCGGCACGGGATTGTGACGCGGACGACGGGACTGCTGAACCCGAATCACTACCTGGCGGTGTCGATCCAGTACCTGTTTACGCATCGGCCGGAGTGGTCGGCGAGGGTGGGGATTGGGAAGACGCTGGTGTCGTCGTCGATGATCGACCGGGTGGCGCAGGGGCTGGGGCGGCCGATGCTGGAGGTGCCGGTGGGCTTCAAGTGGTTTGTGGATGGGCTGATGGATGGGACGCTGGGGTTTGGGGGGGAGGAGTCGGCGGGGGCGACGTTTTTGCGGCGGAATGGGACGGTTTGGACTACCGATAAAGATGGTTTGATTATGGGCTTGCTGGCGGCGGAGATGACGGCGACGACGGGGAAAGACCCCGGGGTGTTGTATGGCGAGCTGACGGCGAAGTATGGGGATCCGGCGTATCAGCGGATCGACGCGAGGGCGACGAAGGAGCAGAAGACGAAGCTGGGGAAGCTGTCGGCGAGCGAGGTGACGGTGAAGACGCTGGCGGGGGAGGCGATTACGGGGGTGCTGACGAAGGCTCCGGGAAATCATGCGCCTATCGGCGGGGTGAAGGTGACGACGGCGGATGGGTGGTTTGCGGCGCGGCCGTCGGGGACGGAGGATGTGTACAAGATTTATGCGGAGAGTTTTGATGGGGCGGAGCAGCTGAAGCGGATTCAGACGGAGGCGCAGGCCCTGGTGGATGGGGCGATCGGGTAAGTCCTCCGGTGATAGAGAAACGAGGGCTGGTGCGTCGAGGCTTGTGGCTTTGGGCATCAGCCATTTGTGCTGCTACGGCGTTCGGGCAGGCGACGCTGACGCGAGAAAGGGGCAAGTGGGCGGAGATGGGATGTGGACCGTAGAGAGAGTTGCGAGATGATCTCGGGGGTTAGACCGGTGGGGATGCATTGACTTCCGGTGTGGGGAGGCGAAGGATTGAGGGTGGAAGAGGGTTCGAGACATTCATGAAGAGTTCGACGATGACGCTGCCTGAGATCGCTGACACGGTGAGCCTCGAAAGCACATCCAGCAAGCCGCTGACGACGAACAAGCACCTGATTCGATGGGTGGAGAAGATGGCGGAGCTGACGCAGCCGGAGTCGATCCACTGGATTGATGGGTCAGAGGCCGAGAATGAGATGCTGTGCGACCGGCTGGTGGGGGCGGGGACGTTTACGCGGCTGAACCCGGAGCTTTGGCCGGGGTGTTTCTATGCGCGGTCAGCGCCGAATGATGTGGCGCGGGTAGAGGATCGGACGTTTATTTGTTCGTTGAGCAAGGATGCGGCGGGGCCGACGAACAACTGGGAAGACCCGTATGCGATGCGGAAGAAGTTGAAGGGGCTGTTTCGGGGGGCGATGCGGGGGCGGGTGATGTATGTGCTGCCGTACTCGATGGGGCCGGTGGGGAGCCCGATGAGCCAGATTGGGGTGCAGCTGACGGACTCGGCGTACGCGGTGGTGAATATGCGGATTATGGCGCGGATTGGCGCGCCGGTGTATCGGGAGATTGACAAGGCTGAGAAGCGGGTCGTGCCATGCATGCACACGGTTGGTGCGCCGTTGGCGCCCGGCGAGCAGGATGTCGCGTGGCCGTGCCATGAGCTGAAGTACATTGTGCATTTTCCGGAGACGCGCGAGATCTGGAGCTATGGATCGGGGTATGGGGGAAATGCGCTGCTGGGCAAGAAGTGCTTTGCGCTGCGGATTGCCTCGAACATTGCACGCGATGAGGGATGGATGGCGGAGCACATGCTGATTGTGGGCGTGGAGTCGCCGAAGGACGAGACCGGCAAGAGCGAGAAGACGTATGTGGCGGCGGCGTTTCCGTCGGCGTGCGGGAAGACGAACTTCGCGATGATGATTCCGCCGGCCGGGTTTGAGGGATGGAAGGTGTGGACGGTCGGGGACGATATTGCGTGGATTAAGCCGGATGCGAATGGGCAGCTGCGGGCGATCAATCCGGAGGCGGGGTTCTTTGGCGTGGCGCCGGGGACAAGTGCGCGAACGAATCCGAACGCGATGGCGACGCTGGCGCGGAACACGATCTTTACCAACGTGGCGCTGACGCCGGAAGGTGGGGTGTGGTGGGAGGGAATGACGGAGGCCCCGCCGGCGGAGTGCCTGGATTGGCGCGGGCAGGTGTGGACGCCCGAGATTGCGAAGGCGACGGGAGCGACGGCGGCGCATCCGAATGGGCGGTTTACGGCGCCGGCGGCGCAGTGTCCGACGATTGACCCGGCGTGGGAGGACCCGGCGGGGGTGCCGATTGCTGCGTTTCTGTTTGGTGGGCGGCGGTCGACGACGATGCCACTGGTGGCGGAGAGCTTTAATTGGTCGGCGGGGGTTTACGCGGGGGCGACGATGGGATCGGAGACGACAGCCGCAGCAGGAGGGGCGCTGGGCAAGGTGCGGCGAGACCCGATGGCGATGCTTCCCTTTTGCGGGTACCACATGGGGGACTACTTCCGGCACTGGATCCGGATGCAGCGCGCGCTAACGACGACGCCGCGGATCTTTACGGTGAACTGGTTCCGGAAGGATGCGGAGGGGCGGTTTGTGTGGCCGGGTTACTCTGAGAATATGCGGGTGCTGGCGTGGGTGGTGGACCGGGTGCGCGGGCGGGTAGCGGCACGGGAGACGCCGATCGGATGGACACCGTATTTCGGTGATATGCGGTGGAAAGGCATGGAGTTCTCCCCTGCTGCCTTCGCAGAGTTGGAGGCGGTTGATCGGGAGCAATGGAAGGCAGAGGTGATGGGACACGAAGAGCTGTTCCTGAAGTTGCATGACCATCTGCCGCCGGAGATGATCTATGAGCGGGAGCTGCTGATCTGTAGATTGTGAGCCGCCCGGCGTCTTTTTTGCCTCCCAACGTTGACAGTTGGTGCCAGAGACGCTAACTTAAAGGAGTGGCAAGACTCCCTTCGGGTTGAGTCAGTCATAACGAAGTCCACCCACTTCGTTGCTTTATAAGGAATACCCACGCATCAGCCCCCACCGCGCTGCGTGGGTTTCCTCTTTAACGGGAACATTCTGTGGCTGTTCCGATTGCTTACTGGACTGGATGAGTCGCAGAGGGTCTCTTGCAGGTTTAGACCTGGATCGGGAGACGGAAGAGCAACGGCAACAGCAGATCCCTGCGGGATGACAACCAAGGAGTTCGGTGGGATCAGGAGTCCAGCGAGAGTAGGGGGTCCAAGCCGGGCTAAGGGTCTAGACGGCGCCGATGGTCTAAAGACCAAAGATACGTCGCGAGATCCGATCCGCTACGTACCCTGGTCTTGCGTTAGCTGACGAAGCGGCGACGAGCCACGGCGAAGGCGCCAACGCTGCCGGTGAGCAAAAGGACGAGGCTGCCTGGCTCAGGAACCGGAGCGATTGGCGGGACGGCCGGGGGAACAACGGGCGGAAGGACGACCGGCGGCGTGATGCTGCTGCCACTGCCGCCGAAGCCGGTGCCAGGTGCGGACCCAAAGACTGGGTAATAGGCGCCATTTGATGGGAAGTCTGTATTGGCGGGCCGTCCATCGTAGGACGGGGACGTGTTTTCCGCGAGGAGGGTGTTATCTCCAGGCATGGCGTCGAGATCGACAGGACCGCTCATTGCCATTTCGGAGATGAACTCGTCTGGTGCCATGCGGGCGTCAAGGACCTGCGGCGCGGGCTCGACCGGAAGATCTCCGCAAAGGAGATCGAAGCGTTTGAGCATCTGCGCCGGGGTGAGGTGCGGCCGGATGCTGGAGACGCGGGGCGACGCGGGGTGGGGAGTGGCGGGCGTGGTGAGTTGAACGAGCTTTTGGTGGGCGTAGGCCCGGGCGCGATGCCGGGCGGCGAGGATATTTGGGGCGCTGGTTTTATCAGCCAGGGCCTTTTTATAGTCTGCGAGCCATTTCTGGCAATCGGTTGAGGCACTCACTCCGCGGGCGGTGGTCACGATCAAGGCGAAGAGAAACAAAAGGAACAAGGGCTTACGCATCGGGTCACCTAACGAGTGGCTTTCTGCTGAGGTAGTAGCATTTGCTGGGCCAAAGTCTACGCAAAATAATGCGGGGTAAAGTGCAAGAAAATAGAGGTCTCGTACGATCTGAAGAGCACTTATTTTGCACTTTATGCAGCACTTTGCAGTCAAATAGGGAACTTCAGTTCCTTAATTTTAGGGGCAACCTTTTGAAGGCTCCTGCAAATGAGGGCAGAGTTGAAGTTGGCCAACGCGGAATCGTTCCTGAGTGAACCTTGATGGTTAACCGAGACCTGCCTTTCTATGGAATCAATCGATCAGGGTGGAGTGGCCTAGACTTTGAGAGATGCCCTTGCTGACGACTGAGACGGGTGCTGCCTCCGGCGAGCCTTTGGCGGAGCCGAAGCGCGACATGGGATTTGCGCCACTTGAGATTCGGCTGTTTCGGGATCGGTGGATTGCGTCGACGATCTCGTCCGTAGGCACGTGGATGCAGGATACGGCCGGCACGTGGCTGATGACGGTGCTGACGGGGAGTCCTCTGCTGATTGCGCTGATGCAGACGGCGGCAAGCCTGCCGGTGCTGTTGCTGGGATTGCTGGCGGGAGCGACGGCGGATATTTTTGACCGACGGCGGCTGCTGATCTTCTGGCAGGTGTGGATGCTGGTAAGCGTGGCGATTCTGGCAGTGCTGACGCTGCTGGGACATGTCTCGCCATGGGCGCTGCTGGCGTTTACGTTTCTGCTGAATGTTGGATCGGCGATGAACAACCCGGCGTGGCAGGCGATTGTGCCGGAGTTGGTGCCGCGGAGATTGATTCCGGATACGGTGTCGCTGAATGCGGCGAGCAACAACCTGGCGCGGGCGCTGGGGCCGGCGTTGGGCGGGCTGATGGTGGCGGGCTTCGCCAGTGTGCATGCCGGGGCCGGATCGGTGTTCTTTCTGAATGCGCTCTCGTTTGCGGGCGTGATCTGGGTTCTGGTGCAGTGGAAGCGGACGCCGCTGTTCAAAAGTGCGCTGCCGGCGGAGCGGATTGCGGGATCCATCCGATCGGGGTTGCGGTACGTGCGGTACTCGCCGACGCTGCGGTCGTCGCTGATCCGGGCCTTTACGTTTACATTTTTTGTTTCGGGGATCTGGTCGCTGCTGGCGGTGGTGGCGAAGCGGGATCTGCGGGCGGGGGCTCTGGGGTACGGCATTCTGAACGGGTCGCTGGGCGTGGGCGCGGTGGTGGCGGCGACGCTGCTGCCACAGATTCGCAGGCGGTTCACGGCGGACCGGATCCTTGCGGTCTCGACGGTATACCAGGGGATGACGCTGATCGCGATGGCGCTGGTGCATACGCCGTGGGTGGTACTTCCGATGCTGGTGGTGTCGGGGTTTGCATGGACGAGCACGATGTCGCAGCTGAACGTGAGTGTGCAGCTGGCGGTGCCGGCGTGGGTGCAGGCGCGGGCGCTGGGGACGTATCTGATGACATTCCAGGGCGGGATGGCTCTTGGATCGATCACATGGGGGTTTGTGGCGGAGCATGGGTCGACGAATGCGGCGCTGCTGTCAGCGGGGGTGGGGCTGATGGCGACGCTGCCGGTGGTCAGTCGCTTTCATATTCTTCAAGGGGCGATTCCGGACCACACGCCCTATGTCTTTAAGCGGCCGGCACCGGAGCTGGCGGCGATACCGGGCATGGGCGAGACCGACCCGACGGAAGGACCGGTTCGGATCACGGTTGAGTACCATGTTCCGCTGACACGGTACACGGAGTTTACGCACGTGATCCACGAGCTGCGGGGGGTGCGGCTGCGGGATGGGGCGATACGGTGGGGGATCTTCCGAGAGGCGACGAACCCGGAACAGTTGATTGAGTCGTTTGTGATGGAGTCGTGGCTGGAATATCTGCGGTCTCGCGAGCGGGTGACGGCGGCGGACACGGTGATTCGGGACCGGGTGTACGCCATGCACGACGGGATGGAGACGCCGCGGGTGTCGCACCAGATTTACGTTCGGGAGATCACGCCTGACCTGGGGATGGCACCGCCGGCCGAGGAATCATGAGGGGCCTGGGGCGACTAGGTGATGCTAGTTGCGGGAATGGCGTTGCCTCTTCTGATGCACTTTGGTGCAGGGTGTCGAGTCACAACGGAATGTAGTACTTACGGCGGGTTACCACGTTAAGTGGGCGTGCCGAACGGGTTGACGCCAGCGTGACGGCCGCTTAGAAGGTGTTTACGTTTGGCCGACCGGATGCAAGGAAGGAGGTGTCTCACTCACTTCACTGTTCCTATCTGCCGGAGGATTCACACATGAACACCCGCCACTTTCTGCTGCCCAGCGCGCTCTGCCTTGCTGCCGGTCTCGCCCTCACCCCTGCTGCGTTCGCGAACACGATCAGCGGCAGCATCTTTTGCGGTGTCAGCAGCACAACCACGCCGATGAATGCACCTGCGACTGGTGCCTGCGCCACGTTTACGACGAACTCGATCAACTTCGCGGTGCCTGCGAGTGGCAGCGACACACTTGGTGCCTTTCTGGCGTCTGACCCCGGGGCGGTCTCGAGCATTCTGTACACGTCGGGATTCAGCTCCGCTTCGACGTTGAACAACACGCTGTTCGACTTCACCGGGACGACCTACATAACGGCGGGCAAGACGTACTCGGCAACGCATGATGACGGAACGGTGATGAAGCTGAATGGCGTGGTTGTGATCAACAGCGCGGGGCCGACGTCTGCGCGCACCAACACCTACGTGGGCACGTTTACCGGCAATGCAAACTTTGACTTTCTTTATTCGGAGAATAGTGGGTTGCCGGCTGTGTATAAGACAGATCTTGCGAACGCCTCAGCGGTTCCGGAGCCGAGCAGCCTGGCGCTGCTTGGGACGGGCGTTCTGGCGGCTGCCGGGGCGATTCGACGTCGCCTGATCGGCTAGCGAACGAGGTTGTACAAAGAAGCAGAGGTTTGGAGTGCGGGGCGAAAGCCCCTCCCTCCTATTTTTGCGCTTCCTTCTGGCAGGGCTTCTGCTTAGGGCTTCTGTGGGGCTTCTCTCAGGATTCCTGCGGGTCGGGCCCCCGGGTAGGGGTGGGTGGTGGAGCGATCCTGACGACTTTGCCGGTGCGGGCTGCCTGGTAGATGGCGTCAGTGATGCGTTGGTCCTGCAGACCTTCTTCGCCGGGGGTGTGCGGCTGAAGGTTCTGCTTGACGCAGAGCGCCATGTGATCCATTTCGAGCGCGAACTGGTCTTTTTCTTCGATGGAGGGCTCGCATAGGACGTTGTGGCCGTCTTCCGTTTGGTTGGATTTGAGCTTGAGGCCGGTGTAGGCAAAGGCGGGGCTGAGTTCGGCCCAGCTCTTGTCGCCTTCGACGCGGAGGAACTGCGAGCGGTGAACGCCGTAGCCGGTGGTGCAGGTCGCTATGAGGCCGCTGGGGAAGCGAAGGGCGAAGCCACAGGTCTCTTCGACCTCGGTAAAGCGGGGATCGTCTTTGGGCTGGGTGGTGAAGGCGACAGCTTCCGAGGGTTCTTCGCCGGAAAGAAAGCGGGCAGCGTTGAAGCAGTAGATGCCAACATCCGGCAGGCAGCCGCCACCGGCGAGGGCGAGCTTCTGCCGCCATTGCGAGGGATCGCCCTGATTTTGACCGTTGGTGGCAACGAAGCTCTTGATTGTGCCGAGCTTGCCTTCCCGAACCATCTTGATGATTTGTCGGTTCATGGGCTCGTACTGCTGGCGATAAGCGATCATGAGCTTCACGTTCGCGGTCTTACAGGCGGCGATCATGCGCTCGCAGTCTTTGGCATTCGTCGACATGGGCTTTTCGCAGAGGATGTGCTTGCCGGCTTTGGCGCCGCGCTCTACGAACTCGGCGTGCAGGCTGTTAGGGAGAACGATGTAGATGACCTGGACGTCCGGGTTCTGTGCGAGCTGGTCGAAGCTCTTGTAATCATAGAGGGAACGGTCGGGGACGCCGTACTGGGCGGCGATCTTGCGGGATTTCTCTCGGTCACCGCTGACGAGGGCGGTAACGCGGCAATACTTGCTTTTGCCGAAGGCGGGAAGGATCTGGTGAAGGGCAAGGGTGCCGAGGCCGACGACGGCAAAGCCGGTTCGCTGCGAGGGTGCTTCGAAGGGGCCGGGAGACTTCTCCGGGGCTTCGGTGGGAGCGTGCAGCTGCGGCAGATCGATGGCGTCCTGGGCGTTGGGCTTGCCGGAGCTCTGCGCGGCGGCCGTTAGCGGAGCGAGGCCGACGGCGGCGAGGGCGGTGGTGGCGCCACGGAGAAAGGTGCGGCGGGAGGGGGAGAGATCGACGGGCTCTGCGGTGGGGAAGGGTTCCTGCGGACGCAGGTTGAAGGGACTCATGCGGTGCTTGATGCGGTCCGGCGTGCTCGAGATGTGTGCTTACAGGACAGTGCTGTCCTGTGCTTCGTGGTGGGGTTCGCGAGATTGATAGTCTGGCCGCGTTCCACGGAAGCGATCGATTGAACCAGTAAATGGGTGTCCTGGTAACGGAGTCGTCGTAACGGAGTCGTCGTAACGGAGTCGTCGTAACGGAGTCGTCGTAACGGAGTCGTGGTAACGGAGTCGTGGTAACGGAGTCGTCGACTTTTTTCGACCTGTACCAGACGTGCTTTGCCCACTCGCTTGAACACGGTACGAGGAAGGGATTACCGCCGTTGAAACGAAGCTGAGAGATTGCTCCACGTCCTTTGATTCGTGGCAGATTCTACCGACCCGAGCTTGATCTGCTTCGCTTTCTCGCGGGCTAAACAGATTGCGTTTTGTGCCGATAGAGACAGCAGGGTTCTCCAAACGTTGCTGCAGGAGCCGGCGTGGGTATTTGCGTTGCTGGTCTTGCGGCGATGCAACGGTCGAAAGAACCTTTGCTTTGGCGCACCTGCGACAGGCCACAGCAACTATAGCTTCACAGTTCACATTCTTGAGAGGTCTCCCCGATGCGCTTGATTCGATCTGTTCTTGCTGTCTGCGTTCTTCTGCTGTTTGGCGCCTCCCTTTCTGCCCATGCGGGAACGATCAGCGGCTCGGTTTATTGCGACATGCCCACGTATAACAACACACCGGACCCGGGTTCCACCTACGCCGGTACGCTCTGCGCGACCTTTGAAGCAGGCTCGATCAACTTTGCGTCGGATGGGGGTGGGGGGCGGGACACGCTGGGATGGTTCTTGGACACAGGAAGCACCATTTCCGGTTCGATCACCTACCTCAATGGGTATACGGCGAGCTCGAACTTCGACAATACGCTGTTCACCTTTACCGGACAGGCCTTCTTTGCGAATGGGGCCCAGTATACGGTGACCCATGACGATGGAACGGTGATGCAGGTTTATGGTATGACCGTATTCAGCTCGCCTTCCCCCACGCCACCTATCACGGACATGTTTACCTACACTGGCGTGACTGGCACGTATGACTTTGCCTTCAATTACACGCAGAACGGCGGTGGCGCGGTCTACTACACCAACGCGGCGGACTCGCCGGTTCCGGAATCGGGGAGCCTGATCCTGGTGCTGATCGGGACTGGAGTTGTGGGCACGAGCGGCGCCATTCGCTACCGTCTGGAGCGCAAACCAGCTGGGCAGGAAGACGTGCCGCCGTCCGCAATCTAGGCGCGGATAGGTGGAGGGAGGATGCCTGCCTTCGCACACGCTGCTGTAGTTTCCGTGGAGGACTCAACACATAGGGTTAAAAGATGACAGCTATGCAGCCCGGGTCTGCAGACTGTTAGGGCCGCAGGTTGCCGAAGGCGAGGTCTATGAGGGTCTTCTCTTCAAGCTCGTGGGCCTTGGCCGAACCGGTGGCAGGGCTGGCGGTGGCGCTGCGCTTGACGGAGAGGACGGCTCGATCGCGGGCGAGCCGGCGAAGCAGGGGCATGACGTAGAAGTGAGCACCCATGTTGGCCGGTTCTTCCTGAACCCAGACGATCTCGTGCGCATCGGGGTGCTGATCGAGGGCGGCTTGCAATTCCTCAGCGGGCCAGGGATAGAGCTGCTCGAGGAAGATGATAGCGACCGAGGTGTCTTCGCGCTTTTCGCGTTCGACACGAAGGTTGTGGCCGATTTTGCCGGAGCAGATGAGGAGGCGGCGGGGGTTCCGAACGGAGGTGTCGGGGAGGACATTTTGAAAAGTGTCGACGGCGAAGTCGGCGAGAGAGGAGCTGGCGTCAGGATGACGCAGCATGCTCTTCGGGGTGAAGACGACAAGTGGCTTGCGCCAGGGGCGGAGGACCTGACGGCGAAGCAGATGGAAGTGCTGGGCGGCGGTCGACGGCTGGCAGATCTGCATGTTGTCATTGGCGCAGAGCTGGAGATAGCGCTCCATGCGGGCGGAGGAGTGTTCCGGTCCCTGGCCTTCGTAGCCGTGCGGAAGGAGCATGGTGACGCCCGAAAGAAGGCCCCATTTGGCTTCGCTTGCGGCGATGAACTGGTCGATGATGATCTGCGCGCCATTGGCGAAGTCGCCGAACTGGGCCTCCCAAAGGACTAGGGCTTCGGGGAAGTCGCGGGCGAAACCGTACTCGAAGCCGAGGACACCGGCTTCCGAAAGGAGTGAGTTGTAGACCTCGAAGTGCGCTTGCGTGTCAGAGAGGTGCTGGAGCGGGAAGAACTTGCGCTCGGTTTCGATGTCGACCATGACGGCGTGGCGCTGGTTGAAGGTGCCGCGTTCGGAGTCCTGGCCGGTGAGACGGACGGGGATGCCGGCCTCGAGGAGGGCGGCAAAGGCGACGAGCTCGGCCATGCCGTAGTCGAACGGCCGCTTGCCTTCTCCCATTTCGGCGCGCTGCTCGAAGAGCTTTTTGACCTTGGCGTGAATGTTGAAGTCTGCGGGATAGCGGGTGAGGGCCTTGACGAGCTGGTTGATGCGATCGGCGGGGAGACCGGTCTTTACTTCGTCCGAGGGTTGCAGATCGCCGCCGTGGAAGGGAGTCCAATAATCAGGCAGCTTGGCGAGGTGCGGGATGTGCTCGGCTTGGGTGGCAATCTTCTGCTGGTCTAACAACTCTTGTTGAACGGCAGCGATCTCGGGCTTGGGGTCCATACCGATGGCTTGGGCGAAGAGCTCGGAGAGGGGCTTGCGATCTTTGATGAGAGCGTAGCGGCGGGGCTGGGTGACGGTTGGATCGTCGACTTCGGAGTGACCGTGACGGCGATAGCCGATGAGATCGACGACGATGTCTGAGGCGAAGGTGGCGCGGTAGTCGGCAGCGAGTGCGGCAATGCGGACGACGGCGACGGGATCTTCGGCGTTGACGTGGAAGATGGGGATAGGAAGGCGTTTGGCTAGGTCAGTCGAGAAGCGGGAAGAATTGGACTCTTCAGGGACGGCCGTGAAGCCGAGAAGATTATTGACGATGATGTGGACGGTGCCGCCGACGTTGTAGCCGGGGAGGGTAGCCATGTTGAGGGTTTCGGCGACGATTCCCTGCCCGGCAAAGGCGGCGTCGCCGTGGATGATGACGGGCATGACCTGCTGCTTGCCGGATTTGCCGAGGCGCTCCTGCTTGGCGCGGGCGCGGCCGAGGACGACGGGATCGACGGCTTCGAGGTGCGAGGGATTGGAGGCAAGATGGAGGGCGATGGTCTCCCCATTGAGCGCGGTATAGGTTCCGGTGGCGCCGATGTGATATTTGACATCGCCGCCGCCGAGGATCGAGCGGGGGTCGACGTCTTCGAACTTGGTAAAGATCTCGGAGGCGAGGCGGCCGATGATGTTGACCATGACGTTGAGGCGGCCGCGATGGCTCATGGCAAGCATGGCTTTTGTCACGCCGTTGGCAGCCGAGGTGTCGAGCAGCTGATCGAGGAAGGGGATGAGGGCGGTGAGGCCTTCGAGCGAGAAGCGCTTAGTGCCAAGATAGCGGGCCTGGATGACCTGCTCGAAGACGTCGGCGCGGATGAGCTGCGAAAGAACGCGGGCCTGGTTGGGCTGGGGCACGGGCTGGCCTGATTGGTCAACAGCCGCTTCGAGACGCGACTCGATCCACTGGCGCTGCTCGGGGCTGGCGATGTGCATGAACTCGGCTGCGATGGTGCCGCAGTAGAAGCCTCGGGCTTCTCGGGCGAAGTCGCCTTCAGGAACGGGGGTCGGGAAGGGCTCGGGCGGGAGATACTGGCCGAGGGGATCGAGCGAAGCCTGAAGGTATCCCCAGCGACGGAAGATGTCGAAGACCTGATCGCGGTCGAGCTGCTGGGGAGAGGGAATGGAGGCGAGGCTGACGGAAGCGGCTGGCCGGGAGCTGGTCCCTACCTTGGTAGGCATTTGAATCCTCGTGTGCGGGACGCGAGGTGGGGCTCGCGCCTGCTATCTATGCTAGACCTTTCGCGCGCCAGACGCACATCACCCGTTTGGTGCCGAGATAGGGCGATGGGCCTAGAGGAACCTTTGTGGGTACGGGCTATGTGGAAGATCGCTTGGGGCTTACGCGGGGTGGGGAGGGTCTCACGCAAGTGGGATGAGACGTCGGGAAACTCATGGCGGCGGTAGTTGGGACGGCCTTGTAGAGTGAAGGCATGAGCCGGGCGTGGAGATTGCTATGTGTAACGATACTGGTTTTTTTTCCCTGGGGTCAGGAGTCGGCTGCTGGCGCTCAGACAGCTGCGAATCGGCCGTTGCCCGATGTGACGGCGATGATGCATGCGGTGGAGGCCCACCAGCGGCAGGACGAGCTAACGCTGAAGAACTATATCTATCGGCAGACGCAGACGGTCGATGAGGCGGATGGACACGGTGGGGTGAAGCGGCGTGAGGTGCGGGTGTATGACGTCTTTTGGCTGCAGGGGGTGCCGGTGCGGAAGATGGTGAGCAAGGATGGGAGGCCGCTGACGCCGGATGAACTGAAGAAGGAAGATGGGCGGATCGACAAGGAGGTGAAATCAGCAAGGGAGAAGCGCGAGAAAAATGACGGCAAGGGGAAGGAGACGGATCCGCGCGGCAATGAGGAGGTGACGGTATCGCGAATTCTAGAGCTGGGAACGTTCTCGAATCCGCGACGGGTGAAGATCGCGGGGCGGGATGCGATTGCCGTAGATTATGCCGGGGATCCGAAGGCGAAGACGAGGAATCGGGCGGAGGAGGTGATCCGCGACCTGGTGGGGACGGTGTGGGTGGATGAAGAAGATGACGAGGTGGTGAAGACGGACGCGCGGTTCAATCGGTCGTTCAAGATTGGTGGAGGTCTGGTGGCGAATATCAAAGAAGGCACGACGTTTGAGATGGAACAGAGGAAGATCAATGGCGAGGTGTGGCTGCCTACGGTCTTTGAAGGGCGTGGATCGGCGCGGTTTCTGCTGTTCTTCAGCCTGAACGGCAGCGCGCGGGTGGTGGATGAGAACTTTCGCAAGTTCAAGGCGACGTCTACGCTGCTGCCGGGGGTGGGGACGGTAGAGGACCAGCCTTGAAGTTGCTGGTTTCGGAACGGACGGATCGTCTTGTGCCGGCGGATGCGTTTGGCTTTCTAGTGGGGGTCTGGCGGATAGAGCGTGAGGTGCATGGGCAGATGGCTATGGTGGGAACGGCGGAGATCAGAGCGACCGGTACTGATGTGGCGGAGTATCGCGAGCGGGTGGTCGTGAAGCTGGCAGATGGAGCGGAGTTTGCGGGATCGCAGCGCTACAGAGTTCAACGAGCGGCTGAGGGGTTCGAGCTGCGTTTCGCGGACACCGGTGCGCTGTTTCAGGACCTTCGGTTTACGTGCGAGAAAGATGGCGGGCTACGGGCGACGGCGATCCATGTGTGTGGCGAGGACCGGTATGCGTCGGAGTACGTGTTGGGGCCGAGGCGATGGTTCTCGATTCGGCATAGCGTGGTGGGACCGCGGAAAGATTATCTGTCGACGACACAGTTTCGAGAGATCTCTCAGGGCGTCTAGTAAGCGGGGAAGTTGGTCTTCATCAGACGCTCTTCCTCGCGGATTCGGCGGTAAAGAGGGACTGCGTAGAGCAGGCCGCCGGCGAAGAGCGTCGCGAAGGCGTGGAGGCAGAGGGCCAGGCCGAGCAACTCCGGAACGATTGCCAGAAAGTAGTTTGGGTGGCGGAAGGTGGTGAATAGGGGATGTGTGAGCAGCACATGATCCTTCGCCAAAATGAGCTTCAGCGTCCAGAACCGGCCGAGAAGCCTGATGACAGTCAACAAAACAAACACGCTCGCGAGGTAAAGAACGAGACCGAGAAGAGAGATCTGGTCGAAGCGGGGCCTGCGAATGAATGCCTCGAGGAGAGCGGCGAGATAGAAGAGTGCGTGCACGATCGCCAACAGCATTGAGTTCGTGGTATCGAACTCCGTGGCTCCTGCGGCCTTGAGTGCCTTCTCATGGCGCAGGGAGACGCTCAGTGTCCAAAGACGGAAGCTCAGGGCTAATACAAAGACAAGGAGGAACCACATACCGAAAGTTGTATAGGTTTAGTGGCAGCGGGGGAAGGAGCGAAGGCCGGTGAGGGTGATTTCTGGGGAGAGATAGGTGGGTTTGATGGGCTCTTCGCGGAGGAGGGCGGTGGAGAGGTACTTTTTGTTGTCGTCGCAGAAGACGGTGACGACGGTGGCGTCGGGGCCGAGACGCTCCTGGGCACAGGCGGCGGCGAGGAAGTTGCACCCGGAGGAGATGCCGACGCCGACGCCGAGTTCCGCGGCGAGCTTCTGGGCCATGAGGATGGAGTCGCCATCGGACGAGGAGAGGACGGGATCGAGCTCGGAGAGCTGAACGATCGCCGGGATGAAGTCATCGGAGATGCCCTGGATGCGGTGCGAACCTACCTTGTAGCCGGTGGAGAGGGTGGGTGACTCGGCGGGCTCGACGGGGTGGATCTTGACGTGCGGATTGCGACTGCGGAGATAGCGGCCGACGCCCATGACGGTGCCGCCGGTGCCGACGCCGGCGACGAAGGCGTCGGGAGTGAGATGGCAGGCGGCGAGCTGCGACCAGATCTCGGGGCCAGTGCCGGCGAAGTGCGCCTGGATGTTGGCTTGGTTCGAGAACTGGCAGGGGAGAAAGATGTGCGGGTTGTCGGCGGCGAGCTCTTCGGTGAGGCGGATGGAGCCGAGAAAACCGCCCTGCTCGCGGCTAACCGGAATGACGGTGGCGCCATAGCCGCGCAGGAGCTGGGCGCGCTCGGAGCTCATCCAGTCAGGCATAAAGATGGTGACGGGGTGACCGAGAGAGCGACCGAGGGCCGCGCAGGAGATGCCAGCGTTGCCGCTGGTGGCCTCGGCGATGGTGTCTCCGGGCTGGAGGGCACCGCTGGTGTAGCCGTCGCGAAGGACCTCGAGGACCATGCGGTCCTTGATGGAGCCGGTGAGGTTCATGCCCTCGTATTTGGCGAAGAGGGTGCGGGGGCGGCCGCGGAAGGTGAAGTCAACAGCGAGCAGAGGTGTGTTGCCGACGACGTGGGTCAGGGCTTCGAGGCGGGTGGCGATGGCGGGATCGAGGATGGGGGCGGCGACGAGCACAACCTATGGTAAGAGTTTGGCAGAGGAACGGGAATGGTGGATGTGCTGCTTACGGTGCTTCCGGCCTTAGATTGCTCTGCCAAATACGTCTCTTGCCACTCTTTCTGAGGAGGCGGGCGTCACTTGCTGAAAGGAAGACGTGAAGGATTGCGGTGTGTTGCGAGGAGCTTTCCTGACGGTGTCTACAGCCCCAGAGAAACTGCCAGATCTTCCCACTATGCGGACAAGAGGATAGCTTGACGGCAACGAACGCTGCTTCGGTGGGCGCGGTTTCAGGGAGCGGAGGGAATGACCGGATTCCAATCGATGATGGAGGCAAGGACGATGGAGGTTTGCGTGGCGACGTAGGGGGCGAGCGAATCGATGACCTGCTCGAGGTGGGCGACGTCGCGGACGGCGATCTGGACGATAAAGCTTTCGGCGCCGGTGACGCGATGGCACTCGCGGACTTCGGGAACGCGGCGAGCGACGGCGGCGAAGCGCTCGAGCTTGTCGCCGGCGATGGTGACTTTGATGAAGGCGCGGAGAGGAAGGCCGACGGCGGCGGGGTCGATCTGAGCGTGGTAGCCGCGGATGGCGCCGATGTCTTCGAGTTTGCGAACACGCTCGATGACGGCCGGGGTGGAAAGGGAGACGCGGCGGCCGAGTTCGGCAAAGGGAAGGCGAGCGTCGGCTTGCAACTCTGCGAGCAGAGCGGAGTCGACGGAGTCGAACCTGGAGACGAGTTGCAGGCCAGACTTAGGCATAAAAGCGGACGCTAAATGGCAAAGGGGAGCGGCTTGAGCCACTCCCCTTTACGAATCCTGGGTTCAGTATGGGGTTGAACTTCGGTATCAGCGCAGCGAACTAGAGAGGCTGAACGTCAGATGCCTGCCAGCCCTTGGGTCCCTTGACTACGTTGAACTGGACGGCCTGGCCTTCCTGAAGGCTTTTGAAACCATTGGAGTTGATGGCCGAGTAGTGAACGAACACGTCCTCACCGTTCTGGCGGCTGATGAAGCCAAAGCCCTTCGCATCGTTGAACCACTTCACCGTTCCCTGTTCCATGTTGAGAGATTCCTTAAACCTTTGAATTTGCCGCTTGATACAAATCGGGCTTCCAACACGCCACGCTTGCAGAAACCAATCTGTTTCTTACGATGTGCCGAGGTTAGCACACACAGGAAATTATTTCGGTGGAAAAGTTCCTGATTTGCTAACAGATGCACAGGTCTATGTGCAACTTCGGCCACGGGTATCAGGCGAGCGGGACGGAGGAGGGCAGATGCGCCTGAACGATGGCTTCTGCCTGCGCGAGAACCTGTTCGAGAGAGAGGTGGGTGGAGTTAATCAGGACGGCATCGGGTGCGGGTTTGAGTGGGGAATCGGCACGAGATCGGTCGCGGGCGTCGCGTTCCTTGAGCTCCTGGAGGATGGCTTCGGAGGATGGGGCGGCCGGGAGACCGGGGGGAAGCTGTTGAAATCGCCGATTGCCGCGGACGCCGGGATCGGCATCAAGGAAGATCTTGACTTCGGCATCGGGGAAGACGGCGGTGCCGATATCACGGCCTTCCATAACGACGCCGCCGGCGGCGCCGAGGACGCGTTGCTGCGCGACCATCCAGGCACGGATGCGGGGGTGGACAGAGATGCGGGAGGCACCGGCGGTGACATCGGGCTCGCGAACGCGGCGGGTCACATCAGAGCGATCGAGAAGGACGCGATTGCCCTCACGGGTGGGCTCGAGATGGAGGGTGGTGTGAGAGGTGAGGGCGAGGAGCGGGGCTTCGTCGTCGAAGTCGAGATCGTTTTCGATGGCTTTGAGGGCGAGAGCGCGGTACATGGCACCAGTCTCGAGATTGAGCAGACCGAAACGACGAGCGAGGTGCGCGGCGAGGGTTGATTTGCCGGCACCGGCTGGACCATCGATGGCGATGACGGGCTGGGTGCGAGGCGCCGGGAGGTTAGAGGAAGGAAGCACGGACGGCATTATGCCTCATCTTCCCTAGGCTTGTACTTGCGCGCGGGCGGGCGCTTCCCCCAGGGCTTGGCATTGCCTTTGAACTTGTCGAAGGTGTTGGCGCCGGGGGCGTCCGGAGCGGACCGGGAGAGCGGCTTCTTGAAGGGTTTGCCGGCACCGGGGCTGAAGGGCTTCTTGGCAGCGAAACCACCGCCATCGCGTTTGCCGGCGAAGCCACCCTCGCGGCGAGGTGGAAAGCTACCGCCTTCGCGAGGTGGAAAGCTGCCTTCGCGGCGAGGCGGAAAGCTGCGGCCCTCGCGAGGTGTGAAACCTTCACGGCGAGGTGCAGAGCCAGAACTTTCGCGACGCGGGAAGGGCTTGGCGCCGAAGCCACCTCGGCCGGGAGACGGGCGATCGCCGTCGAAGCTGCGGCGCGGGGCGCGGCTGTCGTCACCCTCGCGCGGTGGTCGTGGGGATCGGGGAGCGTCGAATTTGCGGAACGGCGGCCGGCTGCTGCCGGCGGCGTCACGATCACGCGGCTTACCGGCAAAGGGCGGCCGGCTGTCGGGGGCACCACCTCGGGAACCGGAATCGAAGGTGCGGCGCGGTGGGCGGCTATCGGCAGCGGCGTCGTCGCGGCGGAAGGGACGGCGTTCCCGATCGCCGGCGGAGCGCTCGGGATCGAAAGGCTTGCGTGGGAAGCTGGGCTTGCCGCCAAAGGACGGCTTGCCACCGAAGCTGGGCTTGCCGAAGGGTTTGCGCGGAGGTCGGGAGTCGCCACTGGCAGCATGGGGGTTGAAGTCGCGGCGGGCGTCGCGGGGCTGGAAGCGGTCGCTGCCACCCTCGCGGGGAGCACGATCGAAGCTGGGTCGCTCGCGGTTGAAGGCTGGGCGATCACTGGACGGGCGCTCGCGGTTGAAGGCTGGGCGATCACTGGACGGGCGGTCACGGTTGAAGGCCGGGCGATCACTGGCGGGACGGGGACGATCGCCGAAGCTGGGGCGCTTGCCAAAGGCTGGTTTGCGACCGAAGGCTGGCTTGCTTCCAAAAGCGGGGCGGCCCGCGGCTGGGGCGCGGCGAGGCGGGGCGGGAGCGGGAGCGGGGGTGCCGGCGTCGAGGTCGATGTCCTGGAACTCGGGAGTTTCGGAGGAGGAGGGTGCGGCGGCGCGATCGGCGCGGGCCTGCTTCTCCTCGTCCCATGGCTTGTTGAAGGCAGGGCGGGTCGCGCCGGCGGCGAAGCGATCTCCGGAGGGTCGGCGATCGGGGCGGCTGTCTGGACGGGAGTTTGGCCGGCTGCGGTCGGACGGGGAGCGGAAGGGCTTGGGGCGATCGGCCGAGCCGGTGCCAAGCTTGCGGGGCTTGGGAACGAACTTCTTGATGCGGGAGCCATCTTCGGAGAGGACGGGGACGTTGTCAGTTTCCGCGGCGGGTTTTGAGGAGGCAAAGATGGGCAGATCGCCGGCGATGTGGAGGTGGTGCTTGCCTTCGATGGTGATGGTTTCGAGCTGTCGGGCACCCGACAAGGCGTGGAGGACATCGCGGAGCCGAGAGCGTGGGGCGAGCGGCGAGAGGAAGGTCTCGATCTCATCTTCGGTCGCGAGAACGGCTTGGCCGAGGTACATGGAGATGAGGGTGGAAAGCGCAGTGGGCTGGCCGGCGTTGGCACCGGTCTTGATGGCCTTGGTGAAGCGAGTAGTAATCGGCTCCCAGATGGTGGGTTTGCCGCCGGGCTGCGGGACGGGAAGGACGCGCAGTTGCTGCCAGAGCTCGGAGAGCGCGCGGAGGACGGCAGCTTCGGTGACCTCTTTACCGAGATCTCCGGTGAGCGCATAGGCGCTTTTGGGGCCGTTCTCAATGAGCAGAGTGTAGGTGTTGGCGGCAAGGGGCGAGACCTTGATGGTGCCAGAGGTGGCGGGAGGCTGCTTCCACGCCTTGTCGCCGCGGAGGGTGAAGATATATGGGAAGGCGGCCGCGGAGGCGATGAAGTCGGGCGCTTCTCCGGTGGTGGAGGGGAGGCCGAGCAGGTTGAGCGGGACGGCGGAGCCATCGGCGACGAGGCGCGCGAGCAGGGTGCGGGCGGTCGCGGAGGCGGCGAGCGAGGGGTTGGCGTTGGGAACGCCGAGGGTCGCTTCGACAAAGGTGGGGGCGGGAACACCCGAAAACTGTGGGCGGGCGGCGAAGAGAAGGAGGCCGGCATGGTTCAGGAAATCGCGGGCGCCGGCCTGAGTCATGATGGCGACGGAGACCGCGGGACGGGGAGGGGAGGTCTGACCTGGAGCGGTCCCGGACTCGTCCTCCTCAGGATCGGAGATGTCGATTCCGGGATGTTCCGGGTCTGTGATTGCGTCGGTGGACGGAGTCTCCTGTTCCACGAGGAGATCTTCGCCGGGCTGTGCTGCCTCGGCTGCCGTGGCGCTTTCGATCGATGACTCCGTCGAGGAACCAGGGTCAGCGCCGGTCTCAGAACCTGCAGGGCTGCTGGCTGGCTCGGGGCTGCTGGCTGGCTCGGGGGTGTTCTGGTGCCAAAGGGCGGAGCGAGCGGCGGCGATCTGCGCGACTGAGGGAATCTGCTGGGTGCTCAAGGTGTGGTGCCTTTCACGATGCCCACTGGGGGCGAAAGTCGATCTGAATGGTGCGTTGCCGCGGATTGCCGTGGAAGCGCCGGTTCGGCTGTGCTTCTGATTGGGGCGATTCTGACCTGGATGCTGCGTGGTGCACGTCGCACGCTGGAGCTAACGAAGCGCCGCCTGATAACGGCGTCTCCTGAACGCTCTATTAACCATACAGGAGCCGCCAGTATGAAGACGCGTCGCCAAAGATCGGGTGCCGCGGAGAGAAGGCACACCCCTGGGGCTAAAGCTCCTTTCGGTTCCGGGCTCCGGATGGCAAGCCGAAGCCCTGGCCTACCTAGAGCTGGTTCGTGAGCATGTATGCACCGAAGTGAATGCGGGGTCTCTCCATTTCGCGTTCATGCCGGCATGTGTCCGTAACTCTTAAGCATTAAGAATCTGCTCTCAAACTAAACGCGGTGTGGAACGAGGAGTTGCTGCCGTGGTCTCAGGTACGTTGGAAGGCGCGGGCGATGTCGCGGTGGGAGTAGCGGAGGGCGATGGGCCGGCCATGGGGGCAGCTGGTGGGATGTTCGGTTTGGGCAAGGGCTTCGAGCAGCCAGGTGAGTTTTGAGGATTCAAGAGGCGTGTTGATTTTGATGGCGGCGTGGCAGGCGATGGAGGCGGCGATGCGACGGGCGCGGGTGCCGGCGTTCTCGACCTGGTCGTCGGGTGTGGGAGAGGAGAGGATGTCTCCGAGGGTGAGTTCGAGTTCCCTGCCCTCGAGGCCAGTTGGGGCGGCTTTGATGGCGAGGGTGCGGGCGCCGAAGGGCTCTGCCTCGAAGCCGTTGCGCTCGAGTTCGTCGGCAAGATCGGCGAAGCGGATCATCTGCTCGGGGAGGAGATCAATCAGGAGCGGCATGAGCAGACGCTGACGCTGGGTGCCTTCGGTACGGCGTTCGCGGAGAACCTTCTCGAAGAGGATGCGCTCGTGGGCGACGTGCTGATCGATGATCCAGAGGCCTTCGTCGTTCGTGGCAAGGATGAAGGAATCGCGCAGCTGGCCGAGGGGTTTGAGGGTGGAGAGGGCGTTGAGAGTGTCGGCTAAATGTGGGCTGCCGGGGATGGGACTCGTGGTGTAGGAGAGAGGCGCGTGTGGGTCGGGGTAGCCGACGGGGATGGGGGCGTCGTCGAAGCTGAGGCGGCCGGCGGTGGGTGGGAGGGAGGGCGCGGATAGCGAGAAGGAAGCGGTGTCGATGGCGAGTGGATCGGGGTCGGACTCGCGGGTGTTGAAGGCGGCGGGGGCACGGCCGGGCTGATGAAAAGGGTCGGGGATGCCGGAGAGAGGGGCGGCTCCGGGGGCGTAGAGGCCGGGGTCTCCGCGATGGAGGGTTTCGGAGGCTGGGCCGAGGGGACGGCTGGCGGCGCGATTGGGGCTGGGCTCGCCCGGAAGTGGGCTGACGTCGATCATGAGAGACGAGTTGAGATCGTGCGGACCGCCGGAGAGGGCGGAGGCGAAGCTCGCAGCGGGACGGGCTTGTATGAGAGCGGCGCGGATGGTGTTGCGGAGGAAGTCGTGGACAAAGGCAGGCTGGCGAAAGCGGACCTCGGTCTTGGCGGGATGGACATTGACGTCAACCTCTTCGGGCGGCATTTCGAGGAAGAGAAGGACAACGGGAAAGCTGGTGGGAGGAAGGATGTTGCGATAGGCCTCGGTGAGGGCGTGGAGGACGAGGCGGTCGCGGATGAGACGGCGATTGACGAAGACGTAGATGGAGTTGCGGTTGAGTTTCTGGAGCTCGGGTTTGGAGACGAAGCCGGAGATGCGAAGGAAGCCGGGGTCGGGAGCTTCGTAGTCCTCGTCGCGCTTCCAGGGTGGGGGCTCGGGCAGGCCGGCGCGGCGGAAGTCCATCTCGGCGGCGAGCGGGAGCATGAGGACGGAGGTTTCGCGGCCGAAGATCTGGAAGAGGCGGTCGGCGGAGCTCGAGACCGCGGGTGCGATGAGCAGGGCCTGGGTGCTGGTGTGGAGCTCGAAGTGGCGCGTGGGGTGGGCGAGGGCGTAATGGGTGACGAGGGCGGCGATGTGGGCGAGCTCGGTCTGTTCGGATTTGAGGAACTTGCGGCGGGCAGGGGTATTGAAGAAGAGGTCGCGAATGGTGATGGTGGTACCGACCGGAACGCCGGCGGGATCGGCGCGGAGGATGTTGCCGCCGGCAATCTCGACCAGGGTGCCGGCATCTTCTGCCGGGCTGCCGTCTTCGGCGGCGGCGCGGGTTTCTAGCGTGAGGCGGGCGACGGAGGCGATGGAGGGAAGGGCCTCGCCGCGGAAGCCGAGGGTGGCGATCGAGAGCAGATCGTCTGAGGTGCGGAGCTTGGAGGTGGCGTGACGTTCGAAGGCGAGCAGAGCATCGTCGCGGACCATGCCATGGCCGTTGTCGGCGATGCGGATGAGTTTGCGGCCGCCGGCTTCGACCTCGATACGGATGCGAGTGGCGCCGGCGTCAATGGAGTTCTCAAGCAGTTCCTTGACGACGGAGGCAGGACGCTCGACGACCTCGCCGGCGGCGATCTGGTTCGCGACCTGGTCGGAGAGGATGTGGATGCGGCCCATGAATCGATTGTAGTGGGCGACGGTAGCCCTGGATGGAGCAGGTCGCGAACCGCATCCAGGCTCGCATCCAAAGTTGGGGAGAGGGTCCAATGACGATCTTGTTTGTGTTGATTGCGCTGGCGGCGGGCGCAGTGAACCCATTTCAGTCTGGAACCAACGCACAGTTGAACAAGCAGCTTTCGCAGCCGCTGTGGGCGGGGGTGTGGGTGTATGCGACGGGGCTGCTGGGCATGCTGCTGGTGCAGATGTTTCTTCGGCAGCCGGTTCCGGGAGCGCAGGCAATCGCGTCAGTGAAGACGTGGGCCTGGCTAGGAGGCCTGATCAGCATTGCGTCGACCATGGCGGGACTGATGCTGGCGCAGAAGATGGGATCGGGCGTGTTCACCGGGTTGACGCTGACGGCGTCGCTGGTGACATCGGTGGTGCTGGATCAGTTTGGGCTGGTGGGATTTGCGCAGAAGTCGGCGTCGCCGGTGCGCATGATTGGGTGCGGGGTGATGATTGCGGGGGCTTGGATGATTGCACGCGGGTGAGGGCAAGCGCGGGGGAGGCAAAGAAACGCAAAGATGGGCGATTGGGCTCACGGCGAACGACGCGTTGGTGAGCAGGAAGAGCAGAATGAAAGAACAGCAGCAGACCCCCCCCGGGATGCCAACAAAGCTGAAGGAAGGTCGCTGCCTGACCAGCGGACTTTGCTCTAACTGCCGGATGGAGTTCCGTCGAGGTCGCCGACCATGTGGAGACGCATGAAGTTGGTGGCGCCGGATCGGGTGCTGGTGCCGGCGACGATGCCGACGACCTGCCGTTTTGCGACGCCGGCTTCGCGTTCGAGGATGTCTTCGGCCATGCTGACGAGCTTATCGGTATCGTGCTGGCGCGCGCAAAGGACGGGGTAGGTACCCCAGAGCAGCATGGCACGATTGACGACGGCCTGGTAGGGACTGAGCGCGTAGATTGGCGGCTCGGGGCGGTACTTCGAGAGCAGACGGGCGGTGGCGCCGGATTCGGTGAAGATGGCGATGGCGGCGAGGTCGAGATCCTGGGTGGAGTGGGCCATACACTCGCAGATGGTTTCGGCAACCGAGAGCCGGGTACCACGGGCGCGCTGGGCGCGGGGCGGCGGGTCCATGCGGATCTGCGACTCGGTTTCGGAGACGATGGTGGCCATCATGGCGACGGAGGCGACGGGGTAACGGCCCGAGGCGGACTCGGCGGAGAGCATGACGGAGTCAGAGCCGTCGTAGATGGCGTTGGCGACATCCGAGGCTTCGGCGCGGGTAGGCCGGGGGTTTTCGACCATGGACTCGAGCATCTGGGTGGCGGTGATGACGGGTTTGCGGAAATCGGCGGCGCGGCGGATGATGTGCTTCTGGATAGCGGGAACTTTTTCGGGTGGGACTTCTACGCCGAGATCGCCACGCGCGACCATGATGCCATCGGCAACCTCGAGGATGGAGTCGAGATGTTCGATGGCCTGAGGTTTTTCGAGCTTGGCGATGATCCAGGCATCGGAGTTGAGGGCGGCGAGACGCGTCTTGACGTGGCGGACGTCGTCAGCGGTGCGGACAAACGAGACGGCAATGGTGTCGCAGCCCTGGGCGACGGCGAACTCGAGGTCGATCTCGTCTTTTTCGGTGAGTGAGGGAACGTTTACGGCGATGCCCGGAAGATTGATGCCCTTCTTTTCGCCGAGCAGACCGCCGTTGATGATCTCGCAGACGACGTCTTCACCCTGAACCTTGACGACGCGGAGTTCGATGAGGCCGTCTGAAAGAAGCAGGCGAGAGCCGGGTTCGAGGTTTTCGGCAAGTGTGGTGAAGACAGTGCCGACGCGGTCGGCGGTGCCCTCGATGTCGTGCGGGGTAATGGTGATATGACGGCCGGCGACGAGCTGGACGGAGATGCCGTCCTTGAGGCGGCCGGTACGGATCTTAGGGCCCTGGAGATCGGCGAGGATGCAGATGGGCTTGCCGAACTCCGCCGAGACGGAGCGAACCATACGGATGAGATCGGCTTTCTGCTCGTGCGAGCCGTGCGAGAAGTTGAGACGGGCGACGTCGAGGCCGGCGCGGACGAGCTGGCGGAAGATCTCGGGCGAGCTCGACGCGGGGCCGAGGGTGGCGACGATCTTGGCGCGGCGGACGCGGTCACGGGAGGGAAGCACGGGCTGAGAGGTTGTGGCGGCGGGTTTCACCGAGGCGTCTTCAGGAGGTGCAGTCAATGGCGTCATGAGCGTGGGAGCCGATCTTTGGTGCGAGGTGCGCGAGGTTGCGTTCGTGTGTGAGCGAAGCGCCGAAGGTCATTCTACGCAAAGCACCGGCAGTTTGGCCGGGTAGATGGAATCAGGCGAGTGGTGCCGAGGGCGGGAGCGGCAAGGGATCGGCGGCGGCGATGCGGGCTGATCGGAGCTGGCCGTTGAACTCCCCGCCACAAAGCACGCTTAGCGAGGTGATATAGAGCCAGAAGAGAAGGGCGATGCCGGCACCGAGCGAGCCGTAGACGCGGGAGTAGTTGGCGAAGCGGGTGACGTACCAGCCGAAGACGAGGGTAGAGGCGAACCAAAGGGCAGTCGCGAGAAGAGCGCCGGGCAGGGTGGATCGCCAGGAGAGACGGAGCGGCGTTCCAAGCTTGTAAAGGAGGGCGATGAGACCGACGGAGCCAGCGAGAGCGACCAGCCAGCGGACGGTGATGACGAAGACGTAGATGGGGCCACTCTGCTGAGGTGTGCCGTGGCCGGCAAGCCAGGTGGCGAGGAAATGGCCGAAGAGCACAAGCAGGCTGGAGGCGGCGAGGGGGATAAGGGAGAGTGGAACGAGAAGGAGGGCACGGGCGCGGCGGCTCCAGAAGCTCCAGCAATCGGGAGGCAGGCGATAGGCGCGGCGAAGGCCTTCCATAAAGGTGGCGATAACGCCGGAGGCGCCGGAGATGGAGACGAGGATGCTAAGGATAAGGGCGCGTGTGGAGGTAACACCTTCTTTCGAAGAGGAGAAGTAGCTTTCGAGCAATGGCGTGACGTCCGCGGGGAGAATGCGCTGCACGACATCGGCGAGTTCGTAGCGGATAGGGGCGGTATCTGGCAGCAGGGGAACGAGGGCGGCGAAGACGATCAGCGCAGGAAAGAGAGCGACAATGGCGGAGTAGGCGGCGGACTGCGCGATATTGAGGGCGTCGTCCTCGAGCGCGTGCGCCAGCGCTCGTTTGAAGAGAGCGGGATGGCGCAGCAGGGGATGCATGGCTGACAGGGTATCGCGATCGCGGGGATCAGGGAGGAATGCAGGACAGCGACGCCGCCCGGTGTGGGCGGCGGCGGCAGATCTGCGATCAGAAGAGCGGATCCGGGACTACAAGAGCGGATCAGGCTTTCCACTGGTTGAGGAACTCATTGACGGAGCGGGGATCCATGTGGCGCATCCTCGAAAACTCGCCCGTAGCTTGCGCGTGGACGACCTTGCCTCCGGGGTCGGCAACGGACACGGCGGGAACACCCTTGTTGAGCGGAACGCCAAACTTCGCGGCGAGATCGACGTTTTCGTCCATGTGACCGACATTAACGTGGACGACGACAAACTTCTTTGCGAGCAGATAGGCGTTTGCGGGATCGTGCAGGTTGATGTCCAGGACCTGGCAATCGCCGCACCAGTCGCCACCAAAGATAAGGAGCACACGCTTGTGCTCTTTTGCTGCTTGCCTAAGGGCGGCGTCAACGTCGGTCTGCCCCTTGGAGATCTCCGGGTATATATGCTTTGCCACGGCGGGAACCGGAGGTGGGGCACTCTGCGCGACGAGGCTGAGGGCGGGGATGGCAAAGGAGAGGGCGGCGACGGCGCCGAGGAGGGTGGATCGGCGGGGTGTGAAACGAGGGAGTGTGACGCGAAGGGAGGTAACGCGAGGGAGCGTGGAGTCAATGGACGTGGATTTCATACGGTATGCGCTTCCTTTCAACGGCGTAGGGCAGGCGGGTTCAAGTGTGACGGAGTTAAGGATGCTGTAATGGAAGAAAGGTGACAAATCTCTGGCCGTGCTCCCGAGTTTGCATGATGCGGAGGGACTGATGTCTTGCGGATGGGCGAGGCGACATACTGGCTCTGGGAGCACTGTCGTATGCTGACGACGATGACTCTTCGCCCTGTTTGGATTGCCATGGTGGCTCTGCTGTCGGTTGGTGCGTGGGCGCAGACCTCCGATCCCCTGGCGTTGACACCTCACCAGCCGAAGCTGCCGCCCGGCCATGAGCGGGTGGCGATTCTGTGGCCGGAAGGAGCGCCAGGGGCACTGGGGAAGGCGGACATCGACGAGCCCCGGTTGTTTGTGTTTCCAGCAAAAGTAGCGGCGACGGAGCGGGCTGCGATGCAAAGTCCGCGGACGGGTGTGATCGTGTTGCCGGGCGGAGCGTACCGGACGCTGATGATGGAGAAAGAGGGCGCGACGGTGGCGCGGTGGCTGAGCCAAAGGGGCGTGGATGCCTTTGTTCTGCAGTACCGGCTAGGGCCGAAGTATCACTTCCCAACACCGATGCTGGATGGGGCGCGGGCTGTACGGTATGTGCGAAGCCATGCGGCGGAGCTGGGCGTTGCGCCGAACAAAGTGGGCGTGTGGGGCTTCTCGGCGGGTGGGCACCTGGCGGGATGGTTGGCGACGGTGCATGACAATGGCAATCCGAAGTCGCAGGATCCCGTGGAGCGGGTGAGCGACCGACCGGACTTTGCGATTTTGTCTTACGCGCGATTGAGCGTCGATCCGTCGATCCCGCGGCCGACAAACCTGGAGGCACTGGTCGGCGACCATCCGTCAGAGCAGACAATGGAGATGATCTCGATCGACCGGCATGTGACCATGGGAACCTCTCCGAGTTTTATCTTTTCGACCTCTGCGGATGAGACCGTAAACTCACGGACGGCGACCGCGTACTACGACGCTCTGAAGCGGCTAAATATTCCGGCCGAGTTGCACATCTTCGAGCGTGGGGCGCATGGGGTAGGGCTGGGACTGGGACTACAGCATGTGCCGGAGTTGAGTGAGTTGACAGTGTTAGTCGAGAACTGGATGCAGACGCACGGATGGATGGAAGATCGGCCGGATCATCTCTGATCCCCCAATCAGGGGATGGCGAGATGGCAGATGACGGCCAATCCTGTCTATGGCTTGCCAGTGCCGAAGCAGGGGAAGGTTCTTCCTTTCACATGCTTCTGGTGCTAGCGTGAGTTTATGAGGGAGAATGTACCCGGTGTAATGGTGCCGGGGTGAGATCATTCTCTTCCCGGTATGTTGAACTGAGGTGCTGCGTGACTCGCCGCTTTGCGGATCTGCCATGGCTGATGCATGTTGGGCAAGGCGCACTCTTTGCGTGCGTGATGAGTGCTGTCGTCTTCCACGTTTGGGGGCATGGCCTGCTGCGTGGTGGCGGGATGGCGGGCCTGGCCGCGACCAGTTCCCTGCTGCTGTTTCCGTGGCAGGGCAGCCAGCGGCGAAAGCATGGGGTCGATCATCCAGCGCAGGAACGCTTGCAGATTCTCGCTTCGGCGGAGGCGAGCCTGGATGCTTTTTTGCTGCTGGACGCAGAACGCGATGAGGGCGGCGCGATCACCGATCTGTGTATCACCTTTTCGAATCGACATGCTGCTGCTCTGCTGGATGATTTCGCGGGAGGGCTGACAGGGCGAACGCTGCTGGAGGTTATGCCGCAGATCCGGGCTACCGGTTTCTTTGATCTTCTCTGCCGCGTGGTTGACACAGGGGAGCCGCTGCTAGGCGAGGCGCAGGTGCGCGACCCTCGAGTTCGCGCGTCGTGGCTGCGATACCAGGTGGTGCGGCTTGGTACCGGCATCGCCATGACGCTCGGCGATATCAGCGAGATGAAAGCCTCAGAGCAGCGCTACAAGGAGCTTGGCGAGTTTACCGAGTCGATCTTCGAAAGCGCGCCGTTCAGCATCTTTGCGACGGACGCGGATGGAATGATTACGGCGATGAACCGGGCCGCTGAGGAGCTGTGCGGATACAGCCGAACAGACCTGGTAGGAAAGGCACCGCTGACGCTGCTGCATGACCGAAAGGAGCTGGCGCTGCGAGCACGCGAGCAGAAGCTGCGGACGGATCCGTCACTCGAGGGCTTTGATGTGTTGACGGCGAAGGCGATGCAGGGCGGTCTGGACGAGCAGGAGTGGACGTTGCTGCGGGCGGGTGGAAGCCGGGTGCCAATTCATTTGGCGGTACGCGCGTTGCGCCGAGAGACCGGCGATGTCACTGGATTTGTCGGTATCGCGTTCGATGTGACAGAGCATCGCGCCATGATGGAGTATGTGACGCATCTGGCGACGCATGACCAGCTGACGGGCCTGGTTGGACGTGCCGTGTTGCAGGACCGAATACGGCAGGCAGTGGAGCGCGCTCGGCGATACGGGACAAAGGTCGCGCTGTTTGTGCTCGATCTGGACCATTTCAAACGGATTAATGATTCGCTGGGACACTGGGCGGGGGACCAGGTGCTGCTGGAGACGGCAACACGGCTGCGGCAGGCGGTTCGGAGCACAGATACAGTCGCCCGCTTGGGCGGCGACGAGTTTGTCTTGATGCTGGAGGACCTTACCAACCTGGAGGATGTGGAGCATTGCGCTCACAACGTGATAAAACGGCTGGCGCCGGAGATGGAAATCGATCAGCATCAGCTGCAGGTAACGGCGAGCATCGGCGTGTGTGTGTTTCCGGATATTGGTACCGATGTACAGCACCTGCTGAAATGGGCGGATGCGGCGATGTACTCCGCCAAGGAGAGTGGCCGGAATCAATTTCAGCTGTTCCGGTCGGAGATGCTGAAGAACAGTGAAGACCGACTCGCAATGGAGCGCGCGCTGCGGCACGCGATTGAACGCAACGAGCTGGTGTTGCACTACCAGCCGCACGTCTCGCTGAGCACAGGCGCTGTGATTGGGATGGAGGCATTGCTGCGCTGGCAGCATCCCGAGCTTGGTTTGCTGATGCCGGCGCATTTTATTGGCCTGGCGGAGGAGACCGGGTTGATTCTGCCGCTCGGCGAATGGGCGGTTCGGCAGGCGTGCATGGAAGGCAAGCAGCTGTGCGACGAACTCGGCCTGGATCTGACGCTCTCGGTGAACCTATCACCGCGGCAATTTCAGCAGAAGGATCTGACCGACACGGTGGAGCGCGCTCTTTTGGAGAGTGGTCTGCCGGCGCAACGGCTTGAGGTGGAGATTACCGAGAACACCTTGATGGTGAACTCGGCGGCGACGCTCGGAAAGCTGCAACATCTGCGGGAGCTCGGTGTACGCATTGCGATTGACGATTTCGGAACGGGTTTTTGCAACTTTAAATACCTGCTCGACTACCAGGTGGACAGGTTGAAGATCGATCAGCAGTTTGTTCGGCAGGCAGCCATTGATCCAAACGCGGCCGCAGTGGTCCGATCGATCATTGCCATGTCGCACGGGCTGAACATCCGGGTCGTCGCCGAGGGGGTGGAGACGGAGGAGCAATTCCGGTTCCTGGTGCGGAAGCGATGTGACGAAGCGCAGGGATACTTTATTTCGAGACCGGTTCCTGGGCCGGAGTTTGCAGCGGCTGTGCGGGCGTGCGGAGCGGTTGCCGCACTCCGCACGGCCTGATGCGCGTCGCGGGCGGCTACATGGTGCTACCGTACCATCCAGATTCCTCTAGACAACGGATCGACGCCGGATGAAGTGGTAGATCGCGAGCAGAATTAAGGCGCCAATCAGTGACATGATGAAGCCGGCGGATTGATCTGGCCCGTAGTGGCCGATGGCTCGACCGAGAAAGGTGCCAAGAAAAGCGCCGGCGATGCCAAGCAGCATGGTGATGAATATGCCGCCGGGATCTTTGCCCGGCATGATCAGTTTCGCCAACGCACCGACGATCAGACCAATAACAGCAACTGCGATGAGATGGAACATAGGGTGGTCCTCCGAAAGGCTTCAGCGCTATGGCCCGGGTTGAATCTGCTGCATTGGATGCGTGGAACTCACTCTCTCATCGTTCCCGAGCAGATGACTTACTTCTTCGCGACTTCCTGCCTTTCTTGTCTCTGCTCGAGCTCTGACCGGGGCCTGGTTGATTTCTATGGGGCTGCTCAACCGATGGGAAAACAGATTCCTGGCGACGCTCCTGATGCCAAAGCGCGATCCCACCGGTGATGGCATTCGAATTGGCGCCGAGTACCGTTGCCTCGGGAAGCGTATCCAAGAGCTTGGCATTGCCACCCCCGAGGAGAACCGTGTCGGCGATGAAGGCCGCGCGCAGGCGATTGACAACATCATGAACGGAACGTCGCCATCGCTTCTTTCCGCGGCGCTCGAGACCGGCAAGGCCGATGTACTCCTCGTAGGTTCGGTTCTTCTTGTAAGGAAGGTGAGCGAGCTCGAGCGGCACGATGTGACCATCGTCTATGAGCGCCGACCCTAAACCGGTTCCGGTACCGAGAAAGAGCATCTTACCGCCGGTGTACCCGCCCAGCGCCTGCATGGCGGCGTCATTAAGGAAGCGGACGGGTTTCGGAAAAGCTCCCTGGAAATCGAAGTTCACCCATCCATGTCCGAGGTTGTGGGGCTCGGCGCTCGGTCGGTCGTGGACCACAGGTCCGGGAAAGCCGATCGTGATGGCGTCGTAGTGCCAGTCGATGGTGAGTTCGAGGACCTGGGCAGACATCTGTTCCGCCGTGAGGGTGGGGCCGGAGACGATCTTGAGGGGGACCGGATGGTCGGATGAGGCTACCTTGATGTGCGTTCCGCCGATGTCGATCACGAGAACTTTCATGCTAATTTGGATGCGCCTCAACAACGTTGATGTCGCAAACGCCCATAAACGATCGGTGAAGGCTGCTGCGGTGGTCAGGAGCGGTGTAATGCTGGAGCGTGAGAGAGCCCTGCCGATCATGGCGTTAGCGAGGCAGTTTACCTGCGCGACCAGATGGAATGGGTTGGAGTTGTACTGGATCGACCGGAGGAGGAATGGCAGTAGGACGAGTGCATTCCAGATGTATACAACGCCTTTTCATCTGCGCGATCTTCTGGCGTGCGCGGAGAAACGCTAGCGAGCTGAGCACTCAGGCGGCACGAGTGCGGGATGATGATGGTGTCTGCAGGTAGGTCTGCGAGGGCGTGCCTTTGGTATTGATCGGAAGAACGTTTCTGCGATGGGCGAGGAAGATCCATGTTCCTAAAAGGATGACCAAGATGGCCACGGCGAAGCCAATCACGATGGCGAGGAAGTTGGGACCTTTGGGCAGGTTGCGGTCTTCAGGGGCGGTGGGAATGGGCATAGACAGCTAGGATGCATGAACTAGCACGGTCAAAGGGCAAATGTAACCGCTCGATCCTGTCACAGAGATTTTGCCCGGTCGTTTGTGCGATTACTTGCTGACCCTTTCCCCCGTACTTGTGTAGCAAAGTCTTCGAAGCATTGAGGATAGGTGTCGACCTCGAAACAGATCCGATGCGGATTGCTGCGCGTTATGTATGCGGCTTGCTTCCATGTTTCGAGAATAGTCTTTGGATGTGGGTGATTACGCCAAAGGTGCGTTCCCGCTCAAGACAAAAAACCAGGCGCACGTAGATTGTTTCCGTGACGAGGTGGGTCTGAGTGCAGCGGATCGCGCATGGAGTGAAGGCTCGGAACGATAGTGGCTGTGAATGGAAGTTCGACAGGGAAGTTACGTGAATGATGGAGAAGGAAGCGGCAAAGCAGGCTCGGCTCTCCAGACGACGAGGCGGCACTTAAGGCGCTCGATGGGCTACGGGGCGTTGCGCGTTGGTGCGCGCGATACCCCACCCTTTCGCGATGAAGCTGCGAAAGGATGGGGCACCCACGGCGGTGGTGGTGTCCTACGAGGGTGTGCCCTGGATGGAGCTGGCGATTTTGACGGGGGTTGGGTGGTGTTCGGCGTAGTGGCGGAAGCTGTTCCACGACCATTGATCGGGTTTGGCGACGAGACTACGGGTGACCGGGTTGCGATGAATATAGCGGAGCTTTTCGATGCGCCGGGTCTCTGTGTAGACGTTGAAATCGTAGTACCGCGTCTCCCAGACTTCCGCTTCCTGCCGGGTTCTGGAAAAGGTCTGTTTGAGGACCTGGATGGCGGTGGATAGGGGTTTTGTTTCTGGCTCGGAGAGAAGGAGATGGACGTGGTCGGGCATGACGATGTAGCCGATGACGTCGAATTTGTAACTGGATCGGAACTGTTCGAGGAGGTGGAGGACGGTGTCTCGAGCGTGTGGAGTTCCGAGGACGGGGCGGTGACGGAAGCAGGAGAAGGTGACGACGTGGAGGTCTCCGGTGATGTGGTGACGGATCAGGCCGGTGGACATTTTACGTGGATAGGTCTTGGTGTGGGTGGTGGGTATGGTGCTTTGGTGGGGTTTGTGGGTGGTTTGAGGGAGGGCGGTCGTTTGCTACCGCCAACGATACCCACCCTTTCGCGATGAAGCTGCGAGAGGATGGGGCACCCGGGGATCTGATTTCAGAGCCTCTTTGCGTCGAGACCCGCGACATCGAAGTTTAGTACCTTTCGACCCTCTTGGAAGAACTCAGCCTGCAACTTCAGTTGCTTCGCTTTGAGCGTAGCCGACAGTAGCTTTTGCTCTGGCTCAATAAACAGAAAACCCGTCTCGTGGGTCGAGCTTTCATCTCCGGAGAACGACTGAATAGGGCCATTGTCGAATTTAAGTTTCAATCCGCAGCTCTCGATTCCGCAGTTGAACTGACCCGAGGACATTTGGACAAACGCATTCAAGGACTTACCCTTTCTCCGAAAGCACAACCTTCCAGTTGCTCCCCCGCTATACGGAAACGAGAACTGTAACTCATTTGTCGATTTGGTGCATGCATACCGGTTTGACGCGCCGGTCATCTCATCAGCGCTTGTGTCATAGCTCCAACCACTCGCCCCTACTTCCGTCTGCGAGGCCACTTTGCTCGGATTCGAGCTAGTGGAACCGTGATCATTGGATGGGGCCATTTTGTATGAAGACGAGGGTGCCGATCCTAAAGCCATCATCCCATTGAGCAGACAAAGACCTAAAAACGATAAGAGCGCCTTACCTCGGGAAGAAAACGGAGGAAACGGAACTACCATTGCCCATAGGCAAACAAAGGCCGCCAAAGAAACAATTACGTGAAGAAATAGCACGAGGTGAGTGTAATTAGGCCGAAGACAGACGGCAATGTATCATTCTGACCTAAAGCGCAGGGCGGACTCTTTCGAGTCCGCCCCCGTCGTCTTTTGTTATGGCATTTGTGGCCCGGCTGAAGCAGGGCCCTTCCGGGTTGGTGTTAGTTTGCGCAGTTAGCGCATTGGCTGCATGCAATGCCTATTCGCTGGCGGCGAGTTCTTCCTGTTCGCCTTCCATGCGCATCTGCTCGAGCTCGCGCTCTTCGGCGGCGTGGGCTTCCTGGACCTCCTGCTGCACGGCGGCTGCCGCCTCTTCGAGCTCTTCGGAGAGTTCGACGGTGCGGTAGTACTCCATGCCTGTACCGGCGGGAATGAGGCGACCGACGATGACGTTTTCCTTGAGGCCGCGGAGCGTGTCGATGGAGCCGTTGATGCTGGCTTCGGTGAGCACGCGGGTGGTCTCCTGGAAGCTGGCGGCCGAGATGAAGCTGTCGGTCGAGAGCGAGGCTTTGGTGATGCCGAGCAGAAGGCTGCGGCCGATGGCGGGCTTGCCGCCCGTCATCAGGACGCGCTCGTTCTCAGCGTTGAAGCGGAAGCGATCGGTCTGCTGATCGATGAGGAAGGAGGTATCGCCAACCTCTTCGACCTTGACCCAGCGGAGCATCTGCCGAACGATCGTTTCGATGTGTTTATCCGAGATAGCGACGCCCTGCAAGCGGTAGACCTCTTGAATTTCGTTCACGAGGTATTGCTGGAGAGCGCGCTCACCGAGGACTTCCAGGATGTCGTGCGGGTTGCGTGGACCGTCGATGAGAGCATCGCCGGCGCGTAGCCGCTCGCCTTCCTGGACGTTGATGTAGACGCCGCGGGGAACGGTGTACTCCTCTTCCTGACCGTTATCCGCGGTGACGTAGACCTTGCGTTGTCCCTTGGCTACATCGCCGAAGCGAACGACGCCATCGATTTTGCTGATGATCGCCGGATCGCGGGGCTTGCGTGCTTCGAAGAGCTCGACGACGCGCGGCAGACCGCCGGTGATGTCCTTGGTGCGCGTCGTTTCGCGCGGGATCTTGGCAAGGATGTCGCCGGGGTGAACCTCATCGCCATCGCCGATCATGAGATGGGCGCGTGACGGCATGAGGTACCGCTTGTTGCCGGTGGGGGACTTGATGAGGATGGTCGGCTGTCGCTTTTCGTCGGACGAGTCCGCGACGACGAGACGGGAGAGGCCGGTGACCTCGTCCACCTCTTCGTTGAGGGTGACGCCTTCCTGCAGGTCTTTGAACTGCACGGTGCCGGCGACCTCGGTGAGGATGGAGAAGGTGTATGGATCCCACTCGCCGAGGGTGTCGCCGAGTTTGACCTGTGTGCCGTCTTCCACGCGGAGTTTTGCGCCATAGACGATGGCGTAACGCTCCTTTTCACGGCCCTTCTCATCGATGATGGCGATGGAGCCGTTGCGGTTGAAGGCAACCAGACCACCTTCCTTCGAGCGAACGGTGACGAGGTTGATGAAGCGAACCGCGCCGGCGTTCTTGGCTTCCAGATGCGACGCATCCTGCACGCGGGAGGCGGTGCCGCCAACGTGGAAGGTACGCATGGTGAGCTGGGTGCCGGGCTCGCCGATGGACTGCGCCGCGATGACGCCGACGGCTTCGCCCATCTCAACCATCTTGCCGGAGCCGAGGTTTCGGCCGTAGCAGAGGATGCAGCAGCCACGCTTGGACTCGCAGGTGAGGACGGAACGAATCTTCACCTTCTCGATGCCGGCGGCCTGGACGGCCGAGGCGCGATCCTCGTCGATTTCCTGGTTGATCTCGACGATGGTCTTGCCTTCGAAGTCCTTGAGCTTCTCGAGCGAGACGCGGCCGATGATACGGTCGCGCAGCGGCTCGATGGTCTCACCGGCTTCGATGATCGGCATGACGTAGATGCCTTCGTTGGTGCCGCAATCATTCTGCGAGATGATGACGTCCTGCGCGACGTCGACGAGACGACGAGTCAGGTAGCCAGAATCAGCGGTCTTGAGTGCGGTATCGGCCAGACCCTTGCGAGCGCCGTGGGTCGAGATGAAGTACTCGAGCACGGTGAGGCCTTCACGGAAGTTCGCCTTGATGGGCGACTCGATGATTTCGCCACTCGGTTTCGCCATCAGACCGCGCATGCCGGAGAGCTGGCGGATCTGCTGTTTGGAGCCGCGCGCACCGGAGTCAGCCATGATGTAAATCGGGTTCATGGCTCCTTCCTTGTCCGCACGCTTCATGTTGTTGAACATCTCATCGGCGACGCGCTCGGTGACGCCGGACCACATCTGGATGACCTTGTTGTTGCGTTCGCCGTTGGTGATGGCACCGTCGAGATACTGCTGCTGGACGTTGATCACCTGCTTCTCGGCTTCGGCGACGACGGTGTACTTGGACGCCGGAATCACCATGTCATCGAGGCCGACCGAGAGGCCTGACTTGGTGGCGTAGGTGAAGCCGAGATCCTTGATCCGATCGAGGGTCTTGACCGTGACCTCGAGGCCGAGGTTGAGATAACAGTAGTTGACCAGCTGGCCGATGCCCTTCTTTTTGAGCAGACCGTTGACGAACGGCATGCCTTCGGGGAGAGAGTCGTTCAGGATGGCGCGACCGACGGTGGTCGAGATGAACTGCCGGTTGAACTCGACGGGCTCAGTGTGGGTGAGGTCCTGATCGTCGTACGCCGTGGTCATGTCGAGGACAGGGCCGGTGTAGCGCAGACGGATCGGGCTAAGGGTCTCGACCTGCTTGGCTTCAAGCGCCATGAAGACCTCTTCGATGTTGGCGAAGACGCGGCCTTCTCCCTTGGCGCCGACTTTGGCTTTGGTCAGGTAATAGAGACCGAGCACGAGATCCTGCGTTGGAACGGTGATCGGCTGACCGGAGGCTGGCGAAAGAATGTTGTGCGATGCCAGCATCAGAACGGAGGCTTCAATCTGGGCCTCCGGGCTGAGCGGGATGTGCACGGCCATCTGATCGCCGTCGAAGTCCGCGTTGAAGGCAGTGCAGACGAGCGGATGGATCTTGATCGCCTTGCCTTCGACGAGCACCGGCTCAAACGCCTGGATGCCGAGGCGATGGAGGGTCGGGGCGCGGTTGAGCAGGACGGGGTGATCCTTGATGACCTCTTCGAGGATGTCCCAGACGATGGGCTCCTGCATCTCGACAAGTTCCTTGGCCTGCTTGATGGTGGTGCAGTGCCCGGTCTGCTCCAGGCGGTGATAGATGAACGGTTTGAAGAGCTCAAGCGCCATCTTCTTCGGCAGGCCGCACTGGTGCAGCTTCAGTTCGGGACCGACGACGATCACTGACCGACCGGAGTAGTCGACGCGCTTGCCGAGCAGGTTCTGCCGGAAGCGGCCCTGCTTGCCCTTGAGGGTGTCAGAGAGCGACTTGAGGGGTCGGTTGTTGGCGCCACGGAGAACGCGGCCACGGCGGCCGTTGTCGAAGAGAGCATCGACGGCTTCCTGCAGCATGCGCTTTTCATTGCGGACGATGACCTCAGGCGCATGGAGGTCCATGAGCTTCTTGAGGCGGTTGTTGCGGTTGATTACGCGACGATAGAGGTCGTTGAGATCGGACGTGGCGAAGCGACCGCCGTCAAGCGGAACCAGCGGGCGAAGCTCGGGCGGGATCACGGGGATCACGTCGAGGATCATCCATTCCGGCTTGTTATCGGACTTGCGGAAGGCCTCGACGATCTTGAGGCGCTTCGAGTATTTGAGCTTCTTCTGGAGCGAGGTCTCGGTCTTCATGCGCTCGCGCAGTTCGATCGAGAGCTCCTGAATCTCAACGCGGCGAAGCAGTTCCTTGATCGCCTCTGCACCCATCATGGCCTTAAAGCCAGACGGGCGGTACTGCTGATCGAGCTCGCGGAAGCGGGTCTCGTCCTTGATAACTTCACGCTCTTTGACCGGCGCGTCGCCTGGATCGACAACGACGTAGGACTCGAAGTAGAGAACGGCCTCAAGCTCACGCAGTGAGATATCGAGCAGATGACCGATGCGCGACGGCAGGCCTTTGAAGAACCAGACATGCGAGCAGGGGCTGGCGAGTTCGATGTGGCCGAGGCGCTCGCGACGAACTTTGCTGAGCGTCACTTCGACGCCGCACTTGTCGCAGATAACGCCGCGATGCTTCATGCGCTTGTACTTGCCGCAGAGGCACTCCCAGTCGGTGATCGGGCCAAAGATCCTGGCGCAAAACAGACCATCGCGTTCGGGCTTGAAGGTACGGTAGTTGATGGTTTCGGGTTTGGTGACCTCACCGTGCGACCACGAGCGGATCTTCTCGGGGCTGGCGAGCTGGATCTTGATGGCGTCGAAGTCGGCGATGGGGCCGGTTAGTTCAAAGGGGCTGGAGCGAAACATAGTCTCTGTATCTCCGGGTGCAGCGGCGGCTGCTGTTGGTCAATCTGTTCCACGATGACTTTGGGCGCATCGTGATGCCGGTAGATCTGGTGCTTTTGCTTGATTTCGATTGTGGTGTTGCGGCGGAGACGCGCTCGGTGACGAGAGCGCCTCCGCTTCCCTGCTTAATCGGCTGCGGCGATGGCCGGCAGCGGCTTGTTCTGGTCGGCCTGCTTGATGAGTTCGACGTCCAGGCAGAGCGACTGCAGCTCGCGGATGAGGACGTTGAACGATTCCGGCACGCCGGGTTCGATCGCCGCCTCGCCCTTGACGATGGCCTCGTAGATCTTAGTGCGGCCAAAGACGTCGTCGGACTTCGCAGTCAGCAGCTCCTGCAAGATGTAGGCAGCGCCATAGGCTTCGAGCGCCCAGACCTCCATCTCGCCGAAGCGCTGTCCGCCGAACTGCGCCTTACCACCAAGCGGCTGCTGGGTGATGAGCGAGTACGGTCCGATCGAGCGAGCGTGGATCTTGTCGTCGACGAGATGCGACAGCTTGAGCATGTAGATGTAGCCGACAGTGGCCGGCTGCTCGAACTCGTCGCCTGTCATGCCGTCGTGCAGCTGGCTTTTGCCCGAGCTGGGAAGACCGGCGGCTGCAAGCAGCGCCTTGATCTCCGTCTCACGCGCACCGTCAAAGACGGCGGTGCCAAACCAGATGCCACGCTTCATGCCGGCGGCAACACGCATCGTCTGTTCATCGTCGAGCTCAAGCAGCTGATTGAGCGCGGCGGTATTGACAAAGCGAGCCTTGAACAGCTCCCGAACCTCGTTGGCATCGGTGTGGGTGGCGGCTATCTCGGCGATCTGTTTGCCGAGTTCATGCGCTGCCCAACCGAGATGTGTCTCGAGGATCTGACCGACGTTCATACGCGATGGAACACCGAGCGGGTTGAGAACGATTTCGACCGGAGTGCCATCGGGAAGATACGGCATGTCTTCTTCCGGAAGGATCCGAGCGATGACGCCCTTGTTGCCGTGACGACCGGCCATCTTATCGCCCACTGAGAGCTTGCGCTTCATGGCGATATAGACCTTGACCATCTTGATGACGCCGGGGCTAAGCTCGTCACCCTTCTGCATCTTCGAGATCTTCTCGTTGGTGATCTTGCGCAGCACATCGATCTGCCGCGAGGTCATCTCTTCGATCTCATCGATCTGCTCATTCACCCGCGGGTCTTTATCGGCATAACGTATCCGCTTGAGATTACGAGTGCTGATGAGCTCGATGGTGTCGCGGTCGAGAATATCGCCCTTGGACAGCAGCTTCTTGTTCGTGCGTTCGTCGTGCAGATCTGCCTGCACTTCCTTGGCACCAAGAATGCCCTCGAGCCGTTTGAGCCGCTCGTCGGTGAGAATACGAATCTCATCGGCGAGGTTGCGCTCGAGTTTCTCAACCTGCTCCTGCTCGATCTGTTTGGCGCGCTCATCCTTCTCCTGTCCTTTGCGGGAGAAGATGCGGACGTCGACCACGGTGCCTTCGATACCCGGAGGGCACGTGAGCGAGGCATCGCGCACATCGCCGGCCTTTTCGCCGAAGATAGCGCGGAGCAGCTTCTCTTCCGGCGTGAGCTGGGTTTCGCCCTTCGGCGTAACCTTGCCAACGAGGATATCGTTGTGCCCGATCTTGGCGCCGATGCGGATGATGCCCGACTCGTCCAGGTCACGCAGCGCGTGCTCGGAGACATTCGGGATATCGCGCGTGATCTCTTCCGGCCCGAGCTTGGTGTCGCGCGCTTCAATCTCGAACTCCTCGATGTGGATCGAGGTGTAGTAATCCTCGCGGACCAGCTTTTCCGAGATCAGGATCGCGTCCTCGAAGTTGTAGCCGCGCCAGGGCATGAAGGCGACCAGAACGTTGCGGCCGAGGCCGAGCTCACCCTGTTCCGTGCACGGACCATCCGCGATCACCTGCCCCTTAGCCACACGGTCGCCCTTGCGAACAATCGGCTTCTGGTTGATGCAGGTGTTCTGGTTGGAGCGCTTGAACTTCGTAAGCTGATAGATGTCGGAGCCGACCTCACGCGACAGCTGCGTCGGGTGATGCTCACCTTCGACACGCACGATGATGCGCTCGGAGTCGACCGAATCGATGAGGCCATTGCGCTTGGCGAGGATGACGGCGCCGGAGTCGCGGGCAGTAACGCCCTCCATCCCGGTCCCGACAAACGGAGCCTCCGCGACCAGCAGCGGCACGGACTGCCGTTGCATGTTCGCGCCCATCAGCGCCCGGTTGGCGTCATCATGCTCCAGGAACGGCACGAGCGACGCAGCAACCGAGACCAGCTGCTTGGGGCTAACGTCGACGTAGTCCACTTCGGCCTTATTGACGAGAACGAAGTTACCCTGACGACGAGCGTTGACCAGGTCTTCAACGATGTTGAGGTCAGCATCAAGCTCGATGTTGGCCTGCGCGATGGTGTGCCGGTCTTCCTCCCACGCAGAGAGATAGAAGGAAAACGGCTCAAGCTCCATCATGCGCTTGCTGCCCTTCTTCAGCTCGGCGTTCTTGGCGCGGGACTCCTCGATTTCGAGATAGTCACCCTGCCGCAGACCGGATTCGCCGGCGTTCGAGACGGCAACGTAGTCGAGCACACGACCGTCCTTGACACGGCGGTACGGCGACTCGATGAAGCCGTATTCATTAATGCGCGCAAAGCAGGAGAGTGAGCTGATCAAGCCGATGTTCGGGCCTTCCGGCGTCTCAATCGGGCAGATGCGGCCGTAGTGCGTCGGATGGACGTCGCGAACTTCAAAGCCGGCTCGCTCGCGAGACAGACCACCCGGCCCGAGCGCGGAGAGACGACGCTTGTGCGTGATCTCCGACAGCGGGTTGGTCTGATCCATGAACTGCGAGAGCTGGGACGATCCGAAGAACTCGCGAATCGCGGCCATGACCGGCTTCGCATTAATAAGGTCGTGCGGCATCGCCGTCGACATCTCCTGATAGACCGACATCTTCTCCTTGATGGCGCGCTCCATACGAACCAGGCCGATGCGGAACTGGTTCTCCATGAGCTCGCCAACCGCGCGGACGCGGCGATTGCCAAGGTGATCGATATCGTCGACCGAACCGATATTCTTGCGCAGCTTCAGCAGGTAACGGATCGTGCCGTAGAAATCCTCCGGCGTAAGCGTTCGCTTATCGAGGCCGCTAGGGTCCTGGTTCTCGTACAACTTGATGTTGAACTTCAGACGGCCGACTCGCGAGAAGTCGTACTTGCGAGGATCGAAGAACATGCCTTCAAAGAGCGCGGTCGCAGTATCAAGCGTTGGCGGGTCGCCGGGACGCAGCTTGCGGTAGATCTCGATCAACGCCTCTTCGGGCTTGCGCACGGAGTCGCGGCGAAGCGTGTTGGCAATGATGTTGCCGACATCGTCACGCTCGGGGAAGAAGATCTCGAAGCTAGTAACACCCGACTGGAGGATTTTGTGCAGCTTATCGGCCGAGAGCTCCTGGTTGGCCTCGTACAGAAGCTCGCCGGTTGAAAGATCGACCACATCGGCGGCCGTCATAGCACCATCGAACTCGCTGGTTTCAACCTCAACGCGCTCGACCTTACCCGACCGCAGGTGGCGAAGGGTGTTGGGCGAGATCTTGCGGGTAGCCGGGGCAATCTCCTCGCCCTTAACGGTGATGGCAGCGGAGGATCGAGTTCCAAGCAGGTTCGTCGGCGTATTCTCCGGCGCAACTGCCCATTGCAGCTTCTGATCGGCGACATGGATCGTGTCGACGGTGTAGAAGGTCTTCAGGATCTCCTCATCGGTGCGGAGACCAAGGGCGCGGAGGAAGATGGTGCCGAGGAACTTGCGTTTGCGATCGATACGAACGTAGAGGGTGTTCTTCTGGTCGTACTCGAATTCGACCCAGCTGCCGCGGTACGGAATGATCTTGCCAAGGAAGTAGGTGCGGTTGTTCGCCGTCTCAAAGAAGACGCCGGGCGAGCGGTGCAGTTGCGACACGATGACGCGCTCTGTGCCGTTGACGATGAACGTGCCGTTGGCCGACATCAGCGGAATATCACCGAAGAAGACCTCCTGCTCCTTCATGTCACGCAGGCTTTTGACGCCGGTCTCGGGATCCTTGTCGTAGATTTTGAGCCGGATTGTTACCTTGAGCGGCGCCGAGTACGTCATGCCACGCTCTTCGCACTCTGCCTGGTCGTATTTCAGCTGCAGACCGACGGGATCGCCGCACTTGGTGCAGAAGTCGGGCGTGTTCCTATTGTAGGTTCCGCAAAACGAGCAAAGCACATCCCCTGGGTGAAATGGGTCGGTGATAACCATGTGACCGCAATTGGCACAGGCGGTTCGTAGATGGTTCAGGCCCTTAAGGTAGCCGCACTTGCACTCCCAGTTGCCTATCGAGAAGTCAACGAACTCAAGCTCGGAGACATTGCGGAAGTCCGAGATGGGGAAGACGGAGGTAAAGACGGACTGCAAGCCATTGTCTTCACGCTCCTGGGGAAGCTTATCCATCTGCAGAAAGCGCTCATAGCTGCGCCGCTGCACTTCGATGAGGTTAGGGATCTGAATGCTGGTGGGTATCTTTGAAAAATCAAGACGGCTGCGGATCGCGCGCATTTCTGTGGACATGCTCTCTCCTAGATCTAGACCTTCGAGGCCTCTCGCAACCGGCTGTGCGCATCCCACTGCCATATTGCGTGAGGAGAGGACCCGGTGCAGGCCCTCGACGTCACGTGCGCACGGAGGCCTAACCCTCCAGAATCCTTCCGGCCCTCGAAAGCCGGTCGATACCACATGCGCGAACACACTTTACTGAACGAACCAGTAACGATGCCTTCGATCTGATTTGTCTGGGTGCCCGCGAAGCATTCTGCGAGACGATCTCAGGGCTCCTGGCGAAAGAGCGGGGCAGTGCAAGTTAAGACGGCGAAGCGCTCACAGGGAAAGTTCCCCAGAGCGCAACAGTCAACGTATTCGGTAAGACTTGGTAGTAGATGATGCTCGTGCCGGGATAGGGCTCGCCTTGCCCCATCGGTGTCGCCGCTCGATCCAATCTGGTTACACCAACACCTCTGCCGCAGGAGATGATGGCGGCCGGCTCCCTAACCTTGAGTACAGGATGAACCGGGGTCTTGCTTGTGTCGTCTTTGTGTGTCCCAGTGCAGACAAGTCTGACGGGACAAGTCACCTTACTTATCACAGGATAACCTGTCCCGCCCGTCTTTGCAAGTTGAGGGCCTTTACTTGATCTCGACGGTCGCCACGCCATCAAACTTCTTGGCGATGGCGGCCGCATCTTCCTTCGAGATATTTTCCTTGAGAGGCTTGGGAGCTCCATCCACGAGGTCCTTCGCTTCTTTCAAACCAAGCGCCGTGACTTCACGAACGGCCTTGATCGTGTTTATTTTATTGGCGCCGGCGTCCTTCAGGATAACCGTGAACTCGGTCTTCTCTTCGACCGGCGCCGCTACAGCAGCGCCGCCGCCTGCAGGCGCTGCGGCAACTGCTGCCGCCGCCGAAACACCAAGACGCTCTTCAAGCTTCTTCACCAACTCCGAAGCCTCGAGCAAGCTGAGGCTTACGATCTGATCTTCCAACTGCTGAATGTCTGCCATTTCATTCTCCAAGGTAACTCTGAAATCGATGTTTCTGGTACTGGAGCCTGATCAAGCACTCCGTGTCCCCGCCCATCTTCCGGTTTCCGTCGCGCCCAGACATAGCGCCCCCGAAGAGAGTGGGGCTAAACTCGTTAGCCCTCGACTGGAGCCGTCGGAGCGGCTTCTCCCGCCTGCGAGGCGGTCCCGTTCTCGGGCTGGGCTACGTTGCTTGCTCCGGGAGCCTCTTCCACGTGGGCTGCTGCAGGGAGGTCGCTAGACGACGTCGGCGAAGCTGCCTCCGCAGATCCCGCCGCATCGGCAAACTTTCCTTTTTCGATTGCCTGATTGATCACCACTGCAAGATCACGGCCCGTTGCGTTGATAACGGTCGCAAGGCGCTGCGCGGGCGAATTGATAAGGAACAGAAGCTTCGAGAAAAGCTGTTCCTTACTGGGAAGGCTTGCCAGCGCACCAATCTCCTGGACGCTAATCACGCGACCGTCGACAATGCCAAGCTTGAAAGTAAACTCCGCATTATCCTTGACCCACGTCGACAGAGCCTTTGCGAGGGCAACTGGATCGCCGGAGGTGTAGGCGACGGAAGAGACACCCTTTAGACCCTGCAAGGCGGCGCTGACCTTTGTTCCCTCGCCAGCGCGTGCTGCCAATTTGTTCTTGACCACATGGTACGAACCGCCGGCTCCGCGAACTGCCTTGCGCAGCTCAAAGTCCTTGGCCGCGGTCAGCCCGGAGAAGGTTCCAACGATGGCGGAGGTGGAGTTCTCTAGCTCGGAGGCGAGCCAGGTGACGGTCTCCGTCTTTTTCGATCTGGTGAGTGGCATGATTAGGACCTTTGACGCCCGGGTATCGTGGGCGAATTTCTCTATGCGGACGGTAAGGCCTTCCGCGAACGGGTTATCGTAGATCCAACGAGGGCTAGGCTTTACCGGCGAGCTCTGCGGCCGCAGCATCTAGTTGGATGCCAGGTCCCATTGTCGAGCTCAGCGTGATGCCCTTGATGTACTTGCCTTTAGCCGCAGCGGGCTTCGCCTTAACAACCGAGCTGATAACGGTCATCGCGTTTTCTACAATCTTCTGCGGGTCGAACGACAGCTTTCCAAGCGGAACATGCACAAGGGCCGTCTTGTCGGTCCGGAACTCAACCTTACCTGCCTTGATCTCACGGATCGCGCCAGCAACGTCGGTTGTTACTGTCCCGGTCTTCGGGTTCGGCATCAAACCGCGCGGACCCAATACTTTTCCGAGCCGACCCACTGACTTCATCATATCGGGGGTAGCAATGAGAGCATCGAAATCAGTCCAACCCTCTTTCTGAATCTTCTCTACCAGCTCTTCGCCGCCGAAAAACTCAGCGCCCGCTGCCTCGGCATCGCGGATCTTGTCGCCCGAGGCGATCACGGCTACGGTCTTGCTTTTGCCCAGACCGTGAGGAAGGACAACTGTGCCGCGGACCATCTGATCAGCATGCTTGGGGTCGACGCCCAAGCGCATTGTGAGGTCAACCGTTTCGTCGAATTTCGCGTACTTTGCCTTTTGCAGAAGGGGTACGGCATCAACCAGCATGTACGGACGCGGCTCCACAAGAGCACGAGCCTTTTCTAAATTCTTTGAGATCTTTTGCGCCATGATTTCCTTGTCTGCCACCCAGCATGCAATTGGTCGCATAAGCGTGGTCCGAACGTTGCTCGGCGGATGCACAAGCACTCGCTAAGTATGTCGCAGGTGAGCGGCAGTGTCAATCAGAGGGCCGTCTCCACGTCCACAGGAACACCGAACCACCGCAGGACGCGCGATCACGCCTCTGCATTGGCCCAATCATTAGTGCTTGACCGGCCGTCTGCCGTCCGATAGCCTCGTTCAGGAGCGAACATATGGCGAATACAGGACGGCGAAAGGACGCGGAAGAGATCGATCTGTTTCCTATCCTCGACGGAGATCGCCCAAGTCGCGGGCTGGTGAAGATGACCGAAGCTGCGGAGACAGCAGGAAGCGGACATCTGGTGGAGTATCGCGCCTTGTCGCCGAAGAGCATCTTGAATCGATCTATTTCGAAGCGACGGCTCTCCTTGGCGTACAGCATCAATCCGTACCGCGGGTGTGAGTTTGGCTGCCGTTACTGCTATGCACGGTATACCCACGAGTTCATGGTTACGCCGAACTCGCCTGAGGGCGAATCGACAGCGCTTCAAAGCTATGACGCGTTTGAACGAAGGATTTTTCTTAAGAAGAATGCTGCCTGGCTACTGGAGCAGGAGCTCCGTTATATCGATCGCCGCGATGAGATTGCGCTCGGAACGGCAACGGACCCGTACCAGCCGCTGGAACGCCGAGAAGAGGTCACCCGAAGCCTTCTCGAGGTGTTTGCGCGAAAGGAAGGATACCGCCTCGGGATAGTCACCAAGTCACAGCTGATTCTTCGGGACAGAGATCTTCTTGCCAAGATCGCCGAGCGCAACACACTGGTGGTTCACTGCACGATCACAACGACGGATGCTGAACTGGCAAGGAAGCTTGAACCGCGGGCACCTCGGCCTGACCTGCGCTTTGAAGCGGTGCGCGGCCTCCGTGAGGCAGGGATCCGTACGGGCGTTCTATGCTCTCCTCTGCTGCCCGGGATCACGGACATGGAGGCATCTGTCGATCGCGTTGCACGGAGGGCAAAGCAAGCGGATGCAAGCTTCCTTGCGGGAGAGCCACTGTTTCTGAAGTCGTGCTCCCGGCCTACCTACCTGAGCTTCGTTCGTGAGCACTTCCCTGCGCTGGAGGCTGAGTACGCAAACCGTTTCGCCCATGCAGAGTTCGCGTCCACGTCTTACCGATTGGCAATGGCAGAGCTTATGAGCAGAGTTTGTGCCAGGTATGGCATCCCGGAGCGATCGACCGACGCGTTGCTCACGCGAGATGCTGGAGGAAAGCCGCCCATGAGCTCTGCTCCTGCGTCTTCGGATCAACAGCTTCTATTCGGGTAGAAGCAAGACTAAAGCCCGACCGAAGTCGGGCTTGTTGATAGAGCCGATGAAATTAAGCAACAACGTCGATACCCATGGATCGTGCGGTTCCACGGATCGTCTTGGCAGCAGCTTCAACTGAGGCTGCATTCATGTCGGGCATCTTCTGGGTCGCAATTTCCAGGATTTGCTTTTCGGTGACTTTCCCTAGTTTCTCTTTGTTTGGAGTGCCGGAACCTTTCGGGATACCAGCCGCCTTCAGCAGAAGGACAGGTGCCGGTGGCGTCTTTGTGATGAAGGTAAAAGTGCGGTCACCAAAGACAGTGATGACGACGGGGATGGTAAGACCCACGATATCCGGTCCCTTGGTCCGCTCATTAAACTGCTTGCAGAACTCCATGATGTTGACCTGCGCCTGACCGAGAGCGGGGCCCACGGGAGGCGCCGGTGTCGCTTTCCCGGCCATGATCTGCAGCTTGACGTATCCAGTAATTTTCTTCGGTGCCATGGTGCTTTCCTCTTATCCTGAGCAGCGAAGCAAAGAGCTGCTGCATGCTTGATGAACTTGAACCTGCAGACCCTTAATGACGGGTCATCTTACTCCTCGATCTTATCGACCTGAGAGAACTCAATCTCCACGGGAGTCGGGCGACCGAAGATGGAGACCATCACTTTGAGAGTTTGTTTGTCTTCGTTGATATCGTCCACCGTTCCGCTGAAGTTCGCAAATGGCCCTTCGTTGATACGGACCTGCTCGCCCTTAAGGAACTTGATCTTGAGCGTCGGCTTGTCCTTGGTAGCGTCCGACCGAAAGAGAATGGAGCTGACCTCTTGTTCTGAGAGCGCAACAGGATTGTCGCCCGTTCCGAGAAATCCCGTCACCCGAGGTGTATTTTTGATGACATGCCATAGGTCGTTATCCAGTTCCATCTCGACGAGGACATACCCGGGAAGGAAGACGCGATCGATGGTGTACTTCTTGCCGTTCCGCAGCTCCGTGACAGGCTCAGTGGGGATCATAATGCGACCAATCCGATTTTCGAGGCCGAAGGCACGAATACGGCTTTCAAGCGACTCTCGAACCTTGCGCTCGAAGCCAGAGTAGGCATGGATGATGTACCACTTGAAATTCTGATTAATGGGGGGGGCAAGCTGCTCGCTACCCACATCGGAACTGTCCGCCGCGCTCGTTGCAGGGTCGGTCTCCTGGGTAGCGGGCTGCTCTGCGGCGATCAGCTCGTCCGGGTTCGTCTCTTCTACTGCCATGCCTATGCCTTCTCGGTAGATCGTAGTCTTCGGTGTCCGAAAGTCGCCCGGACGCCGATCTAATGCCTGGTGAGGACGCTGATGCCACGTTCGATTAGCTGATTCGCGATCGCATCGACAGCCCAAAAGTATGCGGCGAAGATAAATACCGTCATCAGAACGATCAGAGTCGTCGATCGGACCTCGTCGCGCGTGGGCGCAATCACCTTCCGCATCTCGTTTCGGACGTCCTTCAAAAAGCTGCTGAGCCGCTCTGGTTGCGCTTTGAGGCTCTGCATTCCAGTAGCGGTTGGATCGGCGACGATGACGGACTTGGCCATGATGCTGCCTCTGGTACGGGTACCCTGGTTCGGTCGAGCTTCAGAAACAGCCGAAGCTGAATAGATCCGAAGCGAAGGTGGTTGATGGCAGGGGCGCTCGGATTCGAACCGAGAAGTTCGGTTTTGGAGACCGACAGTTTAACCGTTGAGCTTACGCCCCTGTGTACAGAATCAGGATACAGGGAGTGGGGCTCCGGGTGCCGGACCTTTACGCGCCTGTTCCCCATCCGAGTCGACTACTTGGTTTCCTTATGGTCGGTATGCTTCCGACAGGTGTTGCAGAATTTTGAAAACTCCAGGCGGCCGGTGGTGGTCTTCTTGTTTTTGGTCGTGGAGTAGTTTCTGTTCTTGCACACAGGGCACTGCAACGTAATGATTTCGCGCATCTACTTATCCTACTTGATTTCCCGGGAACGCTGAAGACCCGTAATGATCTGCAGCCACGCTCCAGAAGGGCATGGCTGCAGGTGCAACTTACTTAATAATTTCCGAGATGGTTCCGGCGCCGACGGTTCGGCCACCTTCGCGGATGGCGAAGCGCAGACCTTTTTCCATCGCGACCGGCGTTCCCAGCGTGATCTCAAGCGAGATATTATCGCCCGGCATCACCATCTCGGTGCCCTCCGGCAGCTTCGCCGATCCGGTCACGTCCGTGGTCCGGAAGTAGAACTGCGGCCGGTACCCGTTGAAGAACGGGGTATGCCGACCACCCTCTTCCTTCGACAGCACATAAATCTCGCCCTTGAAGGTGGTGTGCGGGGTGATCGACCCCGGCTTCGCCAGGACCATCCCGCGCTCCACATCTTCCTTCGCGATGCCGCGCAGCAACAGACCCGCGTTGTCGCCCGCCAGACCTTCGTCCAGCTGCTTCTTGAACATCTCGACGCCCGTGCATACCGTCTGCTGGGTATCCCTGAAGCCAACGATCGAGCACGCTTCGCCCACCTTGATCTTGCCCCGCTCGATCCGACCTGTCACCACCGTGCCGCGACCCGAGATTGAAAAAATATCCTCGATCGGCATCAGAAACGGCAGGTCCACGGCGCGCTCCGGCTGCGGAACATACTTGTCGATCGCCGCCATCAGCTCATCGATCTTGGCCTCCCATTGCGCCTCGCCGTTGAGCGCGCCAAGGGCAGATCCGCGGATAATCGGCGTGTCGTCACCCGGGTAGTCATACTTCGACAAAAGCTCGCGAACTTCCATCTCGACCAGTTCGATCAGCTCCTCGTCCTCAACCGCATCGCACTTGTTCAGAAACACCACGATGTACGGCACCCCAACCTGCCGCGCCAGCAGCACATGCTCCTTGGTCTGCGGCATCGGACCGTCGGTCGCCGCCACCACCAGGATCGCGCCATCCATCTGCGCCGCACCCGTAATCATGTTCTTGATGTAATCCGCATGCCCCGGGCAGTCCACATGGGCATAGTGCCGGTTCGGCGTCTCGTACTCCACATGGCTGGTCGCGATCGTAATGCCCCGCTCGCGCTCCTCCGGAGCGTTGTCAATGGTGTCAAACGACCGAAAGGTGTTCTTCGGGTTGTGCTTCGATAGCACCTTCGTGATCGCCGCCGTCAACGTCGTCTTGCCATGATCAATATGACCAATCGTCCCAATGTTTACGTGCGGCTTGGAACGATCAAACTTCTCCTTACCCATGATGACCCTCTCCCCTATATCCTGTAACCAAATGTTAGTCCGGATCTGATGAAGCAAATTCCCGTTGATGGCAGTGGCATCGTCGCTGCTAGTAATAGGCATACAGCTGGAAGAAGCGATCCCGCAGATCGAGCGAAACATGTTCCAGTGAGGCCAGGTAGAACTCGCGAATCTGACCCTGGTCGCCTGGGGCAAGCCGCTTGTACTCTGCCGACGTAGACGCCCCCAGCAAACCCTTCTCGACGACGCCTTCAAAGTTCCGCACGCGAAGCGAGGCTCGATCGATCGACTTCAGGAAATCAGCGGCACCGGCAGGCGAAAAGGCAGAGGCGATTGCCTCGCGAACAACGCCAAAGACGTGCGGATCCTGAATCGTCAGAACTGCTTGTTGGTACGTCGCACTCACACGCTACTCCTTACCTTCTTCCGACGCCGCCAAACCGTCGCCGCCGGACACAACCTATTGCGAATCTGGAGCGGGAGACGGGAATCGAACCCGCGACCAACAGCTTGGAAGGCTGTGACTCTACCACTGAGTTACTCCCGCAGTGTCGACAGTCCCGATGACATTGCTGCCTGGGCACTTCCTCCGCCGACTACTGGACCCTGCGACCGAGATCTGGAGCTGATGATGGGGCTTGAACCCATGACCTCTCCCTTACCAAGGGAGTGCTCTACCACTGAGCTACATCAGCGAACCCGCTCAACAAACTCTTCTATCCTACCGCGAACGCACCCTCGCGAGCACAGTTCGGACAGTAAAAAATCCCAGGAGAACCAACGTCAGGGAACGTGGCTTGCCGACCTCCATGGTGAACCAGGCCAACGCCGCAAGAAGCGCAAAGATGACCAGAGCAATCCAGAGACGCCCCTGGCTTGCGGGCGAAAGATCCATTACGTCCTCGATGCAGCTTCATCGTGACCCCGGAGGCGGAGATCTGCAGGGGGAAGTGGTGCACAGGGGAGGATTCGAACCTCCGTAACTCGAAGAGTGGCAGATTTACAGTCTGCTGCCATTAACCGCTCGGCCACCTGTGCCCAATGTGTCTGCGCGTCCCGCTTTCGTCCTTGACTCACGCCCTGCAAACCTCACTTTTCCAGTCGCCACGCCGGCGGTGGAATTTACGGCCTGCAAGAGGAGATGTCGAGACGACTGACGGATGCGAGACGGAACAACTTTGCCCTGCATATCGCTGCTTCCGACTTCCTGCGTTCTGCACGGGCCGAAGATCCATCGAGAGACTGGAGCTGGCGAAGGGACTTGAACCCCCGACCCTCTGATTACAAATCAGATGCTCTACCAGCTGAGCTACGCCAGCTCGCAATGGTGACTTCGGATGCTCTTCCCGAATGGTCGCTGCTCCCAAAACGGAACAAAGAGGCTCACGCAGGCGGGCACCGCGAGTTTCACTGTAGCATGGCACGCTCTCCTGCCGCAAAGCCCTGAGACGTGCCAAATGGCCACGAATCCAACATCCTTGCCGGCCAACGGCGACGTAAGGGCCGGATTGGCACCGCCGTGGCCCATCCGTGCTCGATAGGCGATACTGATGCCGGATGTCGCGCCTCACACGATCGCTCTTGCTTACCATGGCCCTGGTTCTGGCCCTGGCTGGTGGCCTGGTTTTCTGGACAAGCCATCGGCCGCCCCGCATTGCGCGTCTGCTGCCGGAGGCCGATGCGATCCTCTACGCCAACCTGAAGCCAGCGCGGCTGGCTACCCACTTTGATCGATCCGCCCCGGCACGCAGCCCCGAGTTCCAAGCGTTTGTTGATGCATCAGGGATCGTTCCGGAACGGGATCTGGATGAAGTTGCATTCGCCCTGACGCGGCGGGCTGATCCTGCGGGACCAAATGGGCCGGTTGCCTTTACCGAGGTCTTTCAAGGGCGCTTTGACCCTTCTCGACTGAGGGAGTACTTGGCTGGGCAGGCAGGGAGTCAGGAGGGGTACGCCGGCCACCCGATCTACGTGCTTTCGACCGGAGACCCCGGTTCACGCGAGCCGCGAGTACTTCGAGTCACGATCCTCGAGCCGGGCGAGATTGCTGCCTCGAATGCCCCGACTGCCGAACAGATCCACAACGTGATCGATCGCAGCCGTGCCGGTTTCATGGGAGCATCGACCCCGTCCCTGCTTGCCGATCGATTTCCGGAGATTCCGGCGCTTGCGTCGGCTTGGGGAGTTGGCAGCCTTGGCCTGCCGTTCGCGGAGAACGGGCATGTGAACCTGCTCGGTCTAGATCTGCCGCTGCCAGCCGATCAACCGATGGTCGCCAGCCTGCGCTTTCTCGGTGTGCTACGCCTGCGTGTGACGGCCATCGCCCCCTCGCCAGAGCTTGCAATGCAACAGGCTGGCGCGCTGACCGGCCTGCTCGGTCTGCTGCGATCGCTTGGGGCGAACCCGGCGGCCGCGAATCCGCAGATCTCTGCCACCCTGACCTCAATTTCGGTCTCGCAGACCGGTGCGCGAACCGTGATCACGGCGGACCTCCCGGTGGATCTGCTGCGGCAGATTGCCTCGTCGCGGTAGCCCACTTTACGCACTAAGCCGATTTCTCCGGCGAGTTCAGGCACCGATGTGGAAATCGCGCGCTTTCCTTTGACCTGCTTCGGTTTTCTTTTCAGGAATTTGCTTTCCGGAGCATCCTAGAAGGTGTGACGGTGGTGAGCGTGTGCCCCCCACGACAAAGTGCAGTCGTACCTACTTGAACGATGAAGGATGGATGGTAGATGACCACGAGAACGCGACTGGGATCAAAGACCCTGACTGGCTTGCTTGGCGTTGCTGCCGTAGCCGCCAGTCCCCTGCTTCTGCCGACGTCCGCCAGAGCGCAGAGCAAGACCATTACCGGGGAAGCCGCCTTTACCGACTACTCGCAACAGCATCCTGGCGTCCGGCGGAAGATCACGGTAGCCGACCTGCCGCAGCCGAAGGAAGATCAATCGGTGGACAACGGTGCTGATCTGGTTCCGCAACCGGACGGCGCATGGCCCAAGGCACCGGCTGGCTTCAAGGTTGAGCGATATGCACAGGGCGACTTCACTGAGCCTCGGCTTATCCGCACCGCCCCCAATGGCGATCTCTTTCTCGCCGATTCAAAGGCAGGCAAGGTCTGGGTGCTTCGTGGTGTGGATGCGACCGGAAAGGCGCAGACGATTGAGACCTTTGCGTCTGGCCTGGATCACCCCTTCGGCATTAATTTCTACCCGGCTGCCAATCCGAAGTATGTTTACGTGGCGAATACGACCTCTGTCGTCCGCTTCGCGTATAAGGCTGGAGATACCAAGGCAACGGGTGCCCCGGAGACCGTAGTTCCGACGTTGCCCGGGTATGCGCAATTGCGCGGCGGCGGGCACTGGACGCGGGATGTAGTGTTTTCTAATGACGGCAAGCGGATGTTCGTCTCGGTCGGTTCAGGCTCGAACGTAGACGATACAGATAACAATCCGAAGGAGTTCCATCGCGCCGATGTGCTCGAGTACACGCCTGAAGGCAAGTTCGTGAAGGTGTACGCGAGCGGTATTCGGAACTGTGTGGGTGAGACAATCAACCCGGTGACGGGGCAACTCTGGTGCTCGACCAACGAGCGGGATCGCCTGGGCGACAACCTGGTGCCGGATTACATCACGTCCGTGAAGGAGGATGGCTTTTACGGCTGGCCGTGGTACTACATGGGGTCGAATCAGGATCCGCGCCATGTGGGCAAGCACCCGGAGCTGAAAGGCAAAGTTCTGGTCCCCGACGTGCTGCTCCAGCCGCATTTTGCCTCACTTGAGATGCAATTCTACGAAGGGTCCCAGTTTCCTACGGACTTCAAGGGAGACGCGTTTGCGGCCGAGCATGGTTCCTGGAATAAGGCTAAGCGGGCTGGTTATGAAGTCATTCGGGTTCCGATGCAGGGCGGCAAGGCAACGGGTGAGTACGAAGATTTCCTGACCGGGTTCGTGACCGACGATGGCAAGGTCTGGGGGAGGCCGGTTGGCGTGGCCGTTGCCAATGATGGATCGCTCTTTGTTACCGACGACGGCACACGGACGGTATGGCATGTGACGTACGCCGGGGGTACACCAGCCAAGACAGTGGCCAGCCGATAAGTTCGGCTAGCTTCAAAACGCGGGGGCAGCCTTCGGGCTGCCCCCGCTGTGCCGTACGGCTACACATCCAGTGACCGTTCTGCGTGGCCGTGGGTAAATTGATCATCTCGTCATTACTCAACTCATCGCCCACTTCGTCATGGCCGCGCGAAAGGAGCGCGGATGATGAAGCCCTCTCTTCGAGGGCAGCGTTTGCGTACCCATACGAGATTGATCGAGCGAAGACTGAAGGCGAAACGGCGGGAGACTGGGGCTCCCGCCGTTAATAGATCCCTACGACTTGCTTAGAGACCTTTGTCGGATCTCCCGTCAAGACCCGCAATGGTTAGGCGGAGATACTTATGTGGGTTAACCGAAAGGTCATTGATCTTGACTTCGTAGTGCACATGGTTGCCGGTAGTTCGGCCGCTATGGCCAACATAGCCGATAATCTGCCCGGTAAATACAGTCTGGCCGGCCAACACATTGAAACCGGACATATGGCCGTAAAGCGTCTTCAACCCGTGACCGTGGTCGATAACGACTTCAAGGCCGTAGCCATTGGACATGCCCGCTGTGACCACAACGCCGTTCGCCGTCGCACGGATTGGCGTTCCCATCGGTGCGGAGATGTCAATGCCCTTGTGGAACTCGCCTTCACCGGTGCGAAGGACCGGATCAACCCGTTGCCCAAAGCCAGAGGTGATGGGGCCCATCACTGGCCAGAGACTAGGCGCGGCAGAAGCGTCAAAGACGGTGTCCACGCCCGGGATACGAGTAAGGCTCGTCCCCGTGGCGAAGCCGGTCGAAGCAGGGGTTGCGAGATAGCGTGTCGCGGTGCCGTTAAATGCGCTAGTCCGCAGGGCATAGAAGGTGTCGAGAGATTTATAAAAACCGGCGTCGGATCCGGCGTTCGCTTCAGTGGTGAGCGGAACCTTGGCGGCGGTATCCACAGAGTTCTTTCCGCCATGATGGGCGAGCTCGGTGACGCGACCTGCCGGACCTGCGAGCTTGCTGGCCGTCATGCCATAGAGCGCGGAGACCTCGGTCGCTAGCGTTCCCAGGCTTGCCACCTGTATGTCCCGCTCATGCGCGGAGTGTTCAAGGTGCGCGTAGTCGCGCTGCAGCTTGCTATGGTCATCGCGCAGCTGGTTGAAGTGAGCCGTCTTAATCAGCATCCGCGAGTATGAGCCAGCCAGGCCGGTCATGGTGAAGATACCCACAACCGCGGCAGCAACAACAACATACGCGTAATACAGGGGGATCGGGACCTTGTTCAGGCCACCATCAGCGTCGCGGCTGACAAACATAATGTAGTAGCGCTTCTTGAGGCTCAATGACAGCTCGTGGTGCCCTGGTTTGTCCGCAAAGATGGGCGGCTCTGAGAAGCGTGCGACTTGAGGAACCAAACTGCGATTCGCAAACGCGCATTCCTCGAGGGCGATCCTTCTTGAAGCTTAATGGAGTGGATGGGTGATTGCAATGTAAGAGGAAGAGATTTTCCCAGGGTGGCTGCCGTGTCAACGCCCTTGACGGACAGAGCGGGCGTATGCTGAAAGCGCGATGAAGGCTACCGGAGAGCTTAGCTTTATCAACGACTTACGCGGGCGTTTTCCAGCGAAGAAAACACGTGGGCTGGCGTTGGGGATGGGGGATGACTGTGCTTTGCTGCGGGTTCGGGCGGGGTGGCAGGTGGCGGTGACGACGGATCTGCTGATGGAGGGTCGGCACTTTCGGCGGGACACGCATGTCCCTGAATCGGTGGGACATCGCTGTCTGGCGCGAGGCTTGAGTGACCTGGCGGCGATGGGTGGGGCGGAGCCGCTGGGGAGCTTTCTGTCGATGGGTTTGCCGCGGGAAACGTTTAAAACGGGGGCGAATCGGCGGTGGTTAAGCGGGTTTCTGCGAGGGTTCGACGCACTTTCGCGCAGGTTCGAGGTTCCCCTGGCGGGCGGGGACACGGGGGAGGCACCGGGTGAGGAGTTCGTAGCGGACGTGGTGCTTGTAGGGCAGGTGAAGCCCGGGCGGGCGTTGCTGCGGTCGGGGGCGAACGTGGGAGATGGGATCTGGGTGACGGGGGCGTTGGGGGGCGCGGCAGCGGAGCTCGAAGGAATGCTGGCGAGGGCGGCGGCGGGGCAGCCGCCGAGGCGTGGACAGGGGCCGGAAAGTCCGCAGAGATTTCCGGAGCCGCGGCTGGCGGTTGGCGCGGCCCTGGGACGGCGGGCGGGATCGGTGACGGCCTGCCTGGATGTAAGCGATGGGCTTTCGACCGATCTGGGGCACTTATGTGAGGAGTCGAGGGTGGCGGCCCGGATCGAGGCAGCACGGCTGCCGGTGCATCCTGTGGCGGCGCGACTTGGACGGGAGCGAGCCATGGCGCTGATGCTCAACGGTGGCGAGGACTACGAGTTGCTGTTTACAGCGAAGCCGGGAGCACGACTGCCGAAGTTGCTGGCGGGGGTGGCGCTGACGCGGATCGGGACGGTGCTCAAGAAAGTCACGGGACAGCCGATGATGACCTTGGTGAACGAGAGGGGTGAGGAGTGGGAGATGAAGCGTGGCGGATGGGAGCATCTGGTATGAGGTGGCTACGGATGGGAAGGCCTGAGAGGATGAGGTTAGCTGCCACGATGAGCATGTGTGGGTTGGGGACGGCGCGATGAAGAGCCGGAGCCGGTGTCTGCTGGTGGCGCTGTGGCTGACGCTGCCGATTGTGGCATCACTCGAGCTGCGGACGGCGTTTACGTCGGAGGTGGTGTTGAGCCGCCTCGGGCTGGTGACGGCGGTGCTGAATCTGCCGGGGTTCGTGCTGGTGTACGGGCTGGCGTACGAGAGGGATGTCCCGATGCTGTCGGTGATTGCTGCTGGCGATGCGATGTTCTGGGTGCCGACGATTTATGCGGTGTTGCGCTGGGGAGAGTGGTTGCGAGAACGGCGGCGCCGGATGCTGGTGCGAGGCGAACGACGAACGCGAATGGACGCGGCGGGTGCTCCGTAAGAGAAGACGAAAGGCAGCAGCAGATCCCTTCGGGGCAACAAACAAGCAAAGAAGTTGAGGTGGCGTGAAATGCGGGACGCGACGAAGATTTTGCGGGCGATGGTGACACCGGCGATGGCGGGGGAACCGCTGCACGAGGGGCCGGTGTTTGCGGCGCCGTTTCATGTGCCGGGCGCGGTAGACGAGGCGACCTACAGCTATGCGCGGTACCAGCAGCCGAACTGGACGACGCTCGAGCGGGTACTGGAGTTGATCGAGACCGGAGATGGACTGCCGGGTAAAGTTGAGGCGCGGGCGCTGTGCTTCGGGTCTGGGATGGCGGCGACGGCGGCGGTGTTTGGGGCGGTGCTGCGGCCGGGGGATGCGGTGGTACTACCGACGGGCGGATACTTTACGGCGCGGGTGCTGGCGGAGGAGTATTTCCGGGCAATGGGGGTGGAGGTGAGGTCTGCGCCGGTTACGGACGAGTTGCAGGGCGAGTTCCTCGAAGGGGCGCGGCTGTTGTGGATCGAGTCGCCGAGCAACCCGGGGATGGAGGTGTGCGATATCGCCGCTCTGTGTGAGCGGGCGCACCGGGCGGGAGTGCTGGTGGCATGCGATAACACCACGGCTACACCGATGGGGCAGAATGTGCTGGCCCTGGGGGCGGACTTTTCGGTGGTTTCAGACACGAAGCTGATGACGGGGCACAGCGATCTGCTGATGGGGCACGTAGCGGTGACGGACGAGGTCTGGTACGGGAAGCTGCTGAGCTGGCGAAACCTGACCGGTGGCGGGCCGGGGCCGATGGAGGCGTGGCTGGCAACGCGATCTCTGGCGACGCTGCCGCTGCGGCTGGAACGAAGTACGGCGAATGCGCTGCGGGTCGCAGAGTGGATGGAAGCGCGGCCGGAGGTGAGGTCTGTTCGGTACCCGGGTCTGATGAGCCATGAGGCGTACGCAACGGCGCGGCGGCAGATGCGGAGCTTTGGACCGGTGGTGAGTTTTGCCCTGGAGACGGGCGCGAAAGCGGAGGAATTTTTGCGGGAGGCGCGGCTGGTCTCGAATGCGACGAGCTTTGGCGGGATTACAACGACGGCGGAGCGGCGGACGCGATGGGGACACGATGCGGTGGAGGAAGGATTTATCCGGATGAGCGTGGGGTGCGAGGCAGTGGAGGATCTGCTGGAGGATTTTGGACGGGCGATGGAAGGAGATTAGATCTTCAGGTATTAATTTTTAGTCTTAGTTTCTGGTGCTGGTCTTCAGTTTGTTTACGAAGGGTGACAGACCAGGATAGGTGTTCCTGCTCCTTCGCATTGTGTCCTGGCGAACAGATATCAGCCGCGTACACGTCAAGGGCTAATAAGGGCGACCACCGATAAAAGAAATTCCTCCTAAAGAACGAATACCACGAAGGCTCGGCAGCGTTGAATTAAGTTGAAGATGGTAGGAAGGATCTCTTCAGGATAGCTAACGACTAGGGCAAGGCTGGGGGTTGCAGTGCCGGTGCAGGGCGCGTTTGCGAGGACATGGGAGGTGGAGGTGTTGCGGGCGCAGCCGCTGATTGCGCCGGCGCGGCGGTATACGTATCCGCGGGTGGTGGTGGGGGAGGAGGAGGCGATGGCGCGGGGGGCGATGGAGCTGATGGTGCGGCCGCGAGCGGGCGAGGCTGGTGGGCCGATGGGAACTTTTCTGGCGACTTGCTCGCTGGGGTTCAAGGATGCGTCCATGCCGACGGGGGTTTGGTCAAGTCCGAACCCAGACGAGATGTGCGCGGTGGCAGGCGGGTATGCGTATCTGGTGGACACGAGGGCGCCGGAACGGGTGACGCAGATTGGTTTGCGGCCGGTGACGGCGGTTCGGGCGATGGAGGCGGAGGGGCTGCTGGTGTTTGCGGGATTTACCAGCCTGGTGGCGTGGGGAGAGGGCGGGCTTCGGTGGGAGACGAGCCGGCTGAGCTGGGAGGGGGTGACGCTGGGGCCGGTGGTAGATGGCCGGCTGACGGGGACGGGATGGGAGATGGTGAGCGATCGGGAGCTGCCGTTTTCGGTGGATCTGCGGACGGGCGAGCATAGGGGTGGGGGCTATTTGCGGTAGATGGGTCGCTGCTCGGGGGGATGCGATGTGGGTTGCAGCGCGAGCACGCATGGGCGTTCGGTGTGGTTGCGGCGGAGGGATGCGGTTGCCGGGTGCGGAGGCGATTGGACCGGCGCCGTCGAGAGCGGACATATGCGGGCCTGCGTCGCAGAGACAGTTGAGTGTGCGGAGAGCGTCTCGCCGGATCGTATTCCGTGCTGTATCCGCCTGTGCTGCGCTTGTCTATGCTCTCCGCTGCCCGTTCCAGGTGGTGTCAGGACCAGTTTTTCGGCGCTCCATGGAAGGACTCCTGGTCTCGGGCGACGATCGCTTTCGCAGATGGATGAGGAAATCGATCAGCAGCGCCCAGAGGAACAGGCAGACGAGAAGAACCAGGGTAAGCAGCGAGGGGAGCATCTGGTCGAGCATGGGGTACCTCTTCTGGGTGGCAGGGCAGACCTGCGGGTACAGGTGTGAGAGGTGGTGCAGAAGGTCGGAAGAGACGGATGGCGCGGTGATGGCCGGCGCCATCCGTCAGCCAGGGACCTAAGGCTTAGAGGCATTCCATGCAATGGAATTGTCAGGCGCGGGTTGTTTTGCCGGGGTCCCGCGAAGTTGCTTCTCTGCCCGGCTCATGATGAGGTGGCGGCCGGAGCTGAACTCGGGCAGCCAGATGTCGCAAAGGAAGTACTGGTCGCCGTACTTGTGGAAGACCAGCTTGCCTGTGTTCTCGGCCTGCTGACGATCTTGCCGCAGCGTCATAGCGAAGCCGATCTGATCGGTGGTGGTGCTGCGGAGGAGGATCATGTTGTCGCTGGCGGTCTGCACGAGATATGCGCCTGCGGAGAAGGTGTGGGAGCCCCCCTGAAAGGGAAAGGGTACTTTGACCAGCATGGAGTTGCGTTGGGCGAGAACGTGGCTGGAGGGAGCGAGGACGCTGAGCGCGAGGGCGCAGGAGAGGATGGATCGGCGGGTGAAGGGAGCTGAGAGGAAGGTCATTGCGGGTCTCCTTGCATGGAAGGCCGCCGTGACGACCGCCTTCACCAAGTAAGGCGGGACCGCCCTCGAGAAAGTGCCAAAGGGCTGCTGTTGTCTTTGCTGGCGAGGCTATCCGCGATGCTTGATTTCGCTGGCTGGCGGGGGGCCGTGGAGGTCGTTATGGAGCCAGATTCGGGCGAGGGACCAGTCGCGTTTGACGGATCGCGGTGCGATGGCGAGGAGGGCGGCGACCTCGTCGACGGAAAGGCCGCCGAAGTAGCGAAGCTCGACTACTTTGGCCTGGCGCGGGTTGGCTTTGGCGAGGCGGCTGAGCGCGTCGTCGAGTGAGAGCAGATCGTCTGAGCGATCGAGCGAGAAGGCGATGCCTTCTTCAAGTTCCACCCGCTGGGCGCCGCCACCGCGGATGCCGGCGATGTGGGCGCGGGCGTGATCCACCAGAACGCGGCGCATGACATTTGCGGCGACGGCGATGAAGTGCTCGCGGTTCTGCCAGGGGAGTTTTTCTTTGGCGAGACGGAGGTAAGCCTCGTTGATGAGGGCGGTGGGTTGAAGGGTGTGATCCCGGCGCTCGCGACGCATGTAGGAGGCGGCCAGACGATGGAGATCGGCGTAGAGGAGAGGCAGAAGATGCTCCGCGGCGGCCGGATCTCCTGCTCCCATCGCCCGCAGAAGCTGCGTTACCTCGCCGTCGACATGCATGGTGGGGACAACGCTACAACAAAGCTGCCCGGCTATCCAGAGAAACTTCGCGGACGGAATCGTGGGCGAGTGTTGTGGCACCTTTTGCGGTGTCGGCCCGCCTTAGGGGATATAGATCTCTGCTGCCTGGAGCGGATTTGCTTGTGGAGATTTCCGATCGTTTGTGGGATGATTGCGCCGAGCGAGAAGACGTGGTCAGGCGAGATCCTTGACTGTCTTCCGCCTCCCTCCCCCCGGCCCAGAACGTAGATCTCTGCTTTGCTTCGACTTGCGCTCTTCTGGCAGGTCGCACGCCAGGCTGATGTGGCACGAGACGCATCGTCGGATGGATCATGGACCGTCACCAGCAACTCGTTGAGCATCTGTTTGGCGCCGCGCTCGATCGCCCGCCTGAGGGGAGAGCCGCGTTTCTGGAGCGTGCCTGCCACGATGCACCGGAGCTGCGGCGGGAGGTGGAAGCCCTGCTGCTGGCGGACAAGCGGATGGGTGGGTTTCTGGAGCAGCCGCTGCTCGGACCGATGGCAGCGGCTGGCGCGGGTGCTGGGGATCTGTCGGGGGGTCTTGACGACGAGGAGGTTTCGCGGGGCACGGGCTGCTGCTTTGAACCCGAGCAGATCATCGCCGGTCGATTTCGCGTGGTTCGGTTCATTGCTCGCGGGGGGATGGGCGAGATCTACGAGGTGGAGGACCGGTTTCTGCAAGGCGTGCGGGTCGCGCTCAAGATCATTCTGCCGCAGGTGGCGACAGCGGCCGGGGCGGCTCGCCAGTTTGAGCAGGAGGTTCTGCTCGCGCGCAAGGTGATCCACCCGAACCTGTGCCCGATCTACGACATTGCACGAGCCGGGGAAGCGGGCTCCGCATTTCTATTTTTAACCATGAAGCTGCTTTCCGGAGAGACGCTGGCGGCTCGTTTAGGGCGGCATGGGTCGATCGCAGAGGACGAGGCGGTATCGATGTTGCGCCAGCTCTGCGCGGGTCTCGGGGCACTGCACGTGGCGGGGGTTCTGCATCGCGACATCAAACCCACAAACGTGATGGTGGAAGGCCAGGGAGCGGCGACGAAGCTCTGCATTATGGACTTCGGGCTGGCACGAACGTATGAGACCGAGCGCACACGGGACGCCTCGGGCCTGCTTGCCGGAACGCCGGGATACCTAGCGCCGGAGCTTCTGCGCGGCGGTCGGCCATCGCAAGCGACCGACATCTTCGCCCTGGGTGTGCTGCTGCACAGCGTGCTGGCGAATGGGGAAGAAGAGGGGGCCGGGGACCTCGGGACGCGGCAGCCGAGCGTAGCGAAGAGACTTGCGGCGAAGGCGCTCGCGGCAAAAGGGTCTAGATCAAAGAGAACCGGTATTCCCTCGCTGCTGGAGGTGGCGGATGTGGAGTTTCGCAGCGAGGATCCGGAGGTGCGCTGTGCGGCGTTTCGGAAGGTGCAAACGGCATTTGACGCGCCAGCCGGATCGCACCGCGTGCCGCTTTCCCTGCCCGCCCCGAAGAGCGATCGGTCGATGACCCGACGGCGATTTGCGATGGGGGCGGCGGCAGCGATGGGAGCGGTCGGAGCGGCGGCTTTGTGGGATGCGGACCACCTGCGGGATCTGCTGCACCCACTGCCGCAAAAGCGCTTTGTGGCGTTGCTGAAGTGGCCGGCGTCGACTGACCCGAAGCTCCGCCTGGTGGTGTCGGATGTGGTGGAGGCGATCGGGCGGGAGCTTTCGCGGGTGGAGGCGAGCGATCGGAATCTGCTGGTGATTGCCGAGAGTGCAGGCAGCCACATGGACAGCGCGTCGGAGATGGGAGGCATCCGCGACTCCTTTGGGGCGAACCTGATTTTGGCGGCGTCAGGCCAGATACAGGCGAAGCACCTTTCCCTGTCACTCAAAGTTCTGGATGCGACGGTGAGCCGGCCACTTCGCGAGCGGGTGCTGCGCGTGGCGATCGGCGATCAGACGTCGCTTTCAGGGCGGGCGGTGCAAGCCGCGGCCGAGCTGCTGGGCATCTCGCACTTCGATCGCGAGGAGCACCTGCCAAAGGCGGGGACGGAAAAGCCGGAGGCGTATGCTGCGTTTTTAGCAGGGGAGGCGCTGCGCAAGCAGAACACAGCGGCCACCCTCGAGGAGGCGATCGCACACTATGGAGAAGCGCTGGCCCTCGACCCGCACTATGCCGTTGCCATGGCCGGGCTAGCGAGAGCGTACCTGCGCTCCTATAACCGCCAGAACGATTCAGCCAAGCTGGTGCTGGCACGGGAGAACTGCCAGGCGGCGATCGCGCTCCATCCCACCCTGGTGGACGCGCACCAGGTTCTGGCGTGGGTCTATGAGGTCTCGGGGGATCGGGAGGGTGCGTCGCGCGAGTTGACGGCGGCCCTCGCTTTGGACCCGAGTGACCCAAATACTCTGCTTTCGCAAGCCCGATTGCTCGAAGAGAACGGACGGCTGGACGAAGCGGCGGACCGGTTTGCCCGCGTATTGCGGCTGCGGCCGAACTACTGGATGGCGCACAACGAATTGGGTCTGCTGCTGAATAACTCCGGGAGGTTTCCGCAGGCGCTGATCGAGTTTCGGGCGGCGAGCCTGGCCGCGCCCAAAAATGCGATTGCGGCGAACAATGTTGGATCGGTTCTGCTGCAGCAAGGGAAGTTGCGAGAGGCGGAGGGAAGCCTGAAACGCAGCCTGGGGCTAGAGCCGAACGATGTTGCGGCGGCGAACCTGGCGGCACTTTTGCGGGTGAGCAAACGACTGCCAGAGGCGCTTGGATATGCGCGACAGGCAGTCTCGCTGAACCCACAGGAGCCTCACGATCTGCTGGAGCTGGCGGATACCCTAGCGGCGAGTGGTCTGGCTTCGCAGAGTCTCGACGCGTACCTACGGGCGGCGGAGACGTGTGCCGATCAACTGCACACGGAGACGGCGAACGGGCCGGTGTGGATGCTGCTGGCGCTGCTGCGGGTGAAGACGGGGGATCGTGACTCTGCCCCTGCGCTGATTGAGAAGGCGGAGCATATGGGCGCAGCGGATATGGATTCACAGCTTCTGAAGGTAAGGACGCTCGATCTGCTGGGCGAGCGAACCGCGGCGCTCAATGCACTTCGGCGATCTCTGGATCGAGGGGCGACAGTTTTTCAGGCCAACACTCTGGCGGATGGCGACGGGCTTCGGGCCGACCCTCGTTATCGCGAATTAATCCGTTCCAAAGGCAGTGAAAGCACCACCGAACTTTAGGTCGACAAAGGAGTTTCAAGATGAAGAAGTCCACCGTTCTACTGTCGTTCAGCCTGCTCCTGCCCGTGCTGCCGGGGTGCCAGAAAAGCGAGACGGCCCGCGTTGAAACGATGCCGGCATCGAGCAAAAGCAACAGCATCGTGATCGACATTGGCGAACGATTCGATGTGCAGCACGAGGCGCAAGCGGGGCAGATGCTGGAGTGGCGATCGAGCAGTCCGCAGACGCCGAACTTCTGGATCCAGTTCTCCGGACCTTCCCCGTGCACGAACCGCGCCACGGTGCTGCCTGGAAGTGCAACCGCGTCGGCTTCATGCCTTGCCGGCCCCGCCAACGCAACGGGCGGCACGGTGACGTACTCGTACTTTATTCGCGCGAGTGCGCCTCCACCACCGACGAAAATTCCGGAGCGAGCGGTTCCGTGCGTCGGGTGTAATAACTAACATCGCGTCGCTGATTTTCGGATGACTGCACACTAATGGGAGCGCCATCCCATTTTCGCGGAATGGCGGAAGCGACCAAACGGGTGCGAGGGCAGTCTCACCATGGGTGAGTTTCCTCCGCAAACGTATTCGCAACTTCCTTCGCTGCCGGGTCCTCAGGCCGTTGCTGCGCCTTTTGAAACGGGGGGTGAGCCCGAAGCGACTGGCGTGGAGTCTGGCGATTGCGCTGCTGATCGGGGTCAATCCGTTTCTGGGCTTGACGACGGTGTGCATGGTGCTGGTGGCATGGGTGTTTCGGCTGAACCATGTGGCGACGCAGATTGGGATTCACGTGGTGGCGCCGTTGCAGTGGCTGCTGTTTCTGCCATTCATTCACGCTGGGATCGTGTTATTTCGGGCGCATCGGCTTCCGATGTCGAAGGCAGATATTCTGCATTTGAGCCATCGCCACCCGCTGCAGCTGATTCGTCTCCTGTGGCAATGGGAGTGGCATGCGCTGGTGATCTGGGCGGTGTTTGCTGTGCTGCTGGCGCCGGTGATGGCGGTGCAGATTCGCCGATTCCTGGTGGTTGCGATGCGCCGGCATAAGGATCTGCTGGTGTGAGTGCCGTGGGTGATGAGGAGCTTGCCCATGTTTAGGTACGAGCCATACCATCTAAACCTGCTAGGCTCTGTGCATGGAAATTCCTGTCAAGCTGATGAAGGCTCTGGATATTCTGCGGGAGACGGGGCACACGGTTGGCGAGCCGAGCGTGAGTGTTGCCGGCGGAATCATTGTGTCGGTGGATGAAAAGACGCTGAACGAAGGTGAGATCTTCAAACTGGCCAACCTGCCTTCGTAGAGTCCGGGGGCTGTGCGCGACGGATCACACGAACGGGGGATGCGCTCTGCCGCTGGTGTGTGTCGCGTGAGCGGGGAGGCGGCGGTAGTCTCGGTCCATGAGCCCTTCCCTTCGGCAGCAAATGGACGTGAATATTCGTGAGATCGAGCTTAAACTTGATCGACTTGCCTTCCAACAACAGCCTGATCCGCACACGATTGCGGCGGAGCAGAGAGAGCTGGAGATCCTGAAGCAGAAGATGAGCGCTCTGCCGCAGGATGATCCGACGGGCGTGTACGCGTAACCGTCCGGCCCTCCCCTGAACGATCGCCCGTTCCCCTCGCCTTTTCGCGGGGGGGGGCGGTGCGGCGATCGTGCGTGGAGGAGGATAGCGCCAGCGCGAGCTATCAGTAAAGGCGATCGCAGAGGTCGCGAAGATACGTGGACAGAGAGCCGCGCGTGCGATGGCGGATGGCATCGAAATCTGGTATGCCGACGGCTGCGGTGTTCAATCCGGGAAGTAATTCGCTGAAATTCGAGGTGGTCGAGATGCAGGCCGGGCAGCGGTTTGCGGGCGAGGCGACCAAGCGGGTCAGTGCGACGATCGAGGATTTTGGCGAGAAGGGGACGCTGACAGTGTTTCGCGGGCGCGAGGTCGATCGTAAAGAACAGGTCGATGTAGCGGATATGACGGCGGCGGCGCGGATTGCGGTGGGATGGCTGCGCGAGCAGGGAGTGCTGGAGGGACTGCAGTTTGCGGCGGTGCGGGTGGTGCATGGCGGATTGATGTTTGCGGGGGCGGTGCGAGCGACGGCAGAGGTTCGGCGAGAGATCGAGCGTTTGGAGGAGTTGGCGCCGCTGCACAACAGAAGTGCGGTGGAAATTCTGGACGTGCTGGACGGAGAGCTGAACGACGGGGAGAGGAAGGGCACGCCGTTGATGGTGACGTTTGACACGGCGTTTCATCGGACGCTGCCGGAGGTGGCGTGGCGATATCCGATCGAGCGGGAGACGGCGGATCGGTGGGGAGTGCGGAAGTTCGGGTTTCATGGGCTCTCGCACCGGTACATGCTGGAGCAGTATGCGCGGTCGGTGGGCAAGCCGACGGAGAAGGTTTCGCTGGTAACGCTGCATTTGGAGAGCGGATCGTCGGCGGCAGCGATTTTGAAGGGCAGGTCAGTGGATACGACGATGGGTCTGACGCCACTTGAAGGGCTGATGATGGGGACGCGGTCGGGGAGTGTGGATCCGGCGATTGTGCCGTTCCTGATGGAGAAGGAGGGGGTGGAGGTCGACGCGGTGATGACGCTGCTCGAGAAGAAGTCGGGGCTGCTGGGGATTGCGGGTGGGTCGCTCGATACGCGGGTTCTGGTGAAGCGGGAGGATACGGCGGCCCGGCTCGCGCTCGAGATGTTTGGCTACCGGGTGAGGATGGCGGTGGGGGCGTATCTTGCGGTGCTGGGGGAGGCGGTGGACGCGGTGATTTTTGGTGGTGGGATCGGGGAGAATTCACCGTGGCTGCGATCGGCGGTGGCCGAGGGGCTACGTGGGTTTGGGATGGAGTTTGATGCGGCGCTGAATGAGCGATCAGTGGAGGGGCAGGTGCGGTTGTCCAAGGAAGGATCGCGACTGGGGGCGTGGTCGATGCCGGTGGAGGAGGGGCTGCAGATGGCGTTTGAGTGCCGGTTGGCGATCGAGGCGGAGTAGGGTTGGGGCTGGTGGAGGAAGGCGGATTCCTGGCGGGCGCTGGGGTTCCCGGTAGAGAAGCGGGTTCCTCGTTCTAGCTCGGAATGACAACCAAGAAGGCGTGGCTTCGCTTTGAGATATGGGCTGCCGAGCGCTTGTTCCTGAGGAGTGCGGGCTTTCAGCAGGAGCAGATGCGGGGTTCTTCGCTGCGCTCAGAACGACAAACAAAAGGATGGCGTTCGCGGCAGGTGGAGTTCTGTAAGGTGGGGTTCCGTAGAGAAGCAGATCCCTCCACTTCGGTCGGGATGACAATGTGGGGGCACGGCCCAGTATGGCGCTTCAGAGGCGTTTGCGGACGGTGCGGCGGGTGGCAGCCCCCCTGGACGAACGCCGGTTCTGACGCAAATTACTTGATGGTGAGGAGCGGAACAAAGCAGAGACAACAGGATGACAACAAGAAAAGGAGGATCGACTGCATATCCCTGGTATCTGATTGCCTGACGCTGGGTGAACGCCCGCTGCGTGTGTAGGACGAATCAGCTGGCAGCTGGCGTTGGCGAGGTAGCGTCTGCCGGAGTGGTGAGGCGGAAGAAGCTGAGAGTGGCGTCGCCCTGCTTGAGGGTGCGGGTCTCCGTGAGGCGGCCGATGGTGGATGGGAGCGGGGAGCGGGTGGCGTGTTCGACGACGATGGTGGCGGTGGACGCGAGGATGGTGGCGGCGCGGGTGCTGCCGAGGAGATGCAAGGTATTGGTGTACTCATCGGTGGCTTCGTAGGGTGGATCGAGGAAGACGAGATCGAGAGGGTAGACGGGCGGGGTTTCGATCAGGCGGGTGAGGAAGGCGGTGGCGGAGCGCTCGTGCACGGTCACGCCGGTGGAGATCTTGAGGGCGGTGAGGTTGGCGCGGAGGGTGGCTATGGCGGCCGGCTCCCGCTCGACAAGGTGCACGTGGGCGGCGCCGCGGCTGTGGGCCTCGATGCCGACGGCGCCGCTGCCGGCATAGAGATCAGCGAAGCGGGCCCCGGCAATGCGAGGGCCGAGGACGTTAAAGAGGGTCTCGCGGAGGCGATCGGAGGTGGGGCGGGTGCCGGTGCCTTTGGGGGCGAGGAGGAGCCGGGATCTGAGGGTGCCGGCGATGACGCGCATAAAGGCAATGGTAGCGAATGTGGGAAGAAGGAGGTCTCGAGCAGGCTAGGGTACTCAAGTCGGCTGGTGGAGTTTGGGGTGGGCGGGTTGGGTGAACAGGTTGGGCGTTCCCGGTAGAGAAGCGGATTCCTCCCTGTGGGTCGGAATGACATAAGAGAGGATGGAGGGCTGACGCATACAATTATAGGAATGCAGGCATGGAGCTTTAGCCTTGGGCGATGGATGGGCGTGGAGGTTCGGCTGCATGCGTACTTTCTGCTGCTGCTGGCGCTGACGATGGGAGCCGCACCGGCGGCGGGCGCGGATGGAACGCGCGGATTTGGGCTGTGGCTGATGCTGCTGCTGGCGGTGGCGATCCGCGAAGTGGCGCGGGCGATGGCGGCAGCGTGGATGGGGATCGAGCTGAACGCGCTTTTGCTGCTGCCGACCGGCGGGCTGATGACATTTGCCAATGGGGCGGAGCTGCGGCCCGAAGCGGAATGGCGCTTGGCGATGGTGGGACCGATCACCAACGTAGCGGCTGCGATCGTGCTGGTGGGGCTGATGCTGGCAGTGGCGCCGGGGATTGCGCTGTGGGAGCAGCCGTGGATCGGCGTGGGGCATCTGCTGCGGGCGCTGGTGTGGAGCAATGCTCTGCTGGGTGTGTTGCATCTGCTGCCGGCGGTGCCGCTTGATGGCGGACGCGTGCTGCGGGCGGAGATTGCGAAACGGCGCGGAATGGCGGTGGCGGCGAAGACGGCGGCCGGTCTGAGCCGGCTAGTGGCGCTTCCCCTGGTGTTTGGCGGGCTGGCGATGCGAGCGCCGTGGATGACGGCGGCGGGCGCGTTTCTGCTGCTGGCAGGATCGCTGGACCGGCAAACGGTGCTGGTCGAAAACGAGATCGACTCGATTCGGATGCGGGATGTGATGCTCGAAGACTTCAACACGCTTTCGGGCGCGGACACGCTTGAAGAGGCGTTGAACCGGGCGCTACACGCGACGCAGGATGTGTTTCCGGTGGTGCGGAGTGGGAGCCTGGTGGGGGCGGTGTCGCGACAGGGGATTGTGGAGGCACTTGAGAGCGGCGGCAACGGCTATGTGCAGGGCATGATGACGCGCGGTCTGACCACGGCGGGGCCGGATGATCCGGTGATGACGACGTTGCGCAAGATGGTGGGGCAGGGCGGCGCGCAGCTGGTACCAGTGGTGGAGGGCGATCGCGTGGTGGGGATTGTGACTCCCGGGAATCTGTCGCACTCGACGCGGCTGCTGGCCCGGCAGCGGCGGCTGAAGAAGGTCATAGGCCGATAGCTGTGGAGAGTGTACCGGAGGGGACTGCGGCGGAAGCGGAGCTGACGGGTGCGATGGCGGCCGGGAAGGAGCGAGGAAGGCTCGCACCGGGGCTCTACCTGGTGGCGACGCCGATCGGCAACCTTGAAGATATGACGCTGCGCGGGTTGCGAGTGCTGCGCGAGGCGGACCGGATTGCTTGCGAGGATACGCGGCAGACAGGGAAGCTGCTGAATCACTTCGGCATTAAGACGCCGACTGTGAGCTATCACGCGCATAACGAAGGGGAGCGGGCAACGGAGCTGGTGGAGACGCTGCGGGCCGGCGGACGAATCGCCGTGGTGAGTGATGCAGGCACGCCGGGAATTTCGGACCCAGGGGGAGTGCTGGCGCGGGCGGCGATCGCGGCTGGGGTAGCGGTGTTTCCGGTTCCGGGGGCGAACGCGGTGGTGGCGGCGGTCATTGCAAGTGGGTTGCCGGCGGAGCGATTTCGTTTCCATGGATTTCTGCCGGCGAAGGCGGGCGAGCGGCGAACGATGCTAGAAGAGCTGCAAGCGGCGTCGCGGACGGCTACGGGTGTCTCCTGGAAGACGACGGAAATTTTCTACGAGACGCCGCACCGGATTGTCGAGGCGTTGGGAGATGTGGAGGCGGTGTTCGGACCGGACCAGCCTGTGGTGCTGGCGCGCGAGTTGACCAAGCTGCACGAGGAGTTTTTGCGGGGCTCGGTGGGAGAGGTGCTGGCAGAGCTGGCGGGACGCGAGAGTGTGCGGGGGGAGATGGTGTTGCTGCTGGCGCTGGCTGGCGTAACAGCTGGCGGAGAAATCTCCGTCAGTGTGCGGGCGGCGGTTCGGGGGCTGATTGCGGCGGGCGCAAGTGAGAAGGAGGCGTTGAAGCAGGTGGCGCGGGAACGGGGACTGGGTAAGAGCGAGGTATATCGGGAGTGGCAGCGGGATAAGGGGCGGTAGACGCTTGAAGTTAGCGATGCTTTGCAGCCAGGATGATCTGTTCTGTCTGCCCCGCCCCGATGAGTGCGTTCAACTTTGTCTCGTCGATTCCAGCGATACGGCCAAGCAAGACAAGCGAGGCGTAGGCATGGCCTTTGGAACGCCAGCGCGCCATCTCCACCAGGGAGGGCAGGGCTTCACGACGCATCTGGTCGAGGGTCTGGCTCTCGCGTGTTTCGGTCAGACTGATGAGTAGCAGGCTTGATTTGTTGCGGTCAGTCCAGTCGCCGGAGTTCAGCATGGCAATAAAACTTCCTGGGGGGATCGACCGGGCGATGGCAGGGCTGCTGTCTGCAAGCACAGAGAGCGCGCGGGTCGCATTATTGCGAACGTCCTGGTCGGGATCGCGGGTAGCGTGATCGAGCGCGGCGAGTTGTGCAGGAGAGCGCAGACAGTAGCCGAGCAGTTGGGTGGCGGCGCGGCGGCTGCCCAGAGACGACGAGTACAGGCTTACCCGCCGGATAAGCTTGCCATGCACCACGGCGTACCGCCGGAATTGGAGCTGAAGACGTCTGCCAGCAGGATTGTTCATCAGCGCGTAGCCGTTTACGTCATCTTCGCCAGAATCTCCCTGCATGACGGCCTTTCCAAGAGCTTCGTCTTCTGCGGCATAGAGATCGAGCTGGTCGTCGGGCAGGCGGATGCGGCCGTGCGGCGGCGGACTGAAGTGCGGCGCAGGAATATTGGCCTCATTGAGACCGAGATAGAACATCCACTTTCCGGCGGCGTCGCAGCACACGACTGCCACATTGCTAGGAGGATGGTGGAGTATTCCGGTCAGGCTTGTCTTGAGTTGAGCAAGGCGAGCGTCGACAGCGTTTACAGAGATGGGGTCGCCTTCGTGGATGGGGAGATCGGCGCGGAGCTGCTGAAGATTGGTCGATCCCGTGGCGAAGAACTCGACCTCACCGATGGTTCCCGGGGCAGGAGGACCAGACTGCGCCGCGCTTTGCTTGCAAAAGGTGAGTAAAAGCAGGACGAGGAGGAGGCGCATGACTGATTCATCTGAGGTGGCGCTCAATTCGTGGCTCGGCCTTTGACGCGGTCGTAGGTGTAGACGTTCGAGGTGGTGCCGAGGGATTCGTTGTAGAGGGTTTTGGCGCCGGCAGCTTCGTTAAGTTCTTCGGAGAAGTGGTGGATGGCGCGGAGGTGGTCGGCGGTGGCGGGGATCTCGAGTCGGGTGGTTTTGAGGAACTTCTGATAGCCGCGGTCGAGGATGCGGGCGATCTCGCCGTTGAGGACGAAACCGGCTCGGGCGAGGATCTGGACGGTGCCGTCCGGAGCGGGAGCGATCTCGGCTGCGACGCCGTATTTTGAGACTTTGACGGCTTTGGGGTTGCGCTTTGCACCCTCTGGCGCTGGGGAAACATCGAATCTTTGTGTGCCGAGGGCGGAAAGAACGTCGTCGAAGGTGCGGGAGATCTGCTTCTTGGCCATAAGGGTTCGATAGACTCGGAGTTAACTGTCGCATAGTGCGGGTCTGCGCTCAACCGAGTGCGCGGAGACCGGTGACGGGAGAGATTTGAGGCAATTCAAATGAGTGCGGCGACATCGGTGGCGAACAAGACGTTGGGAGCGGGGCTGCTGGAGCGCATCGGCAACACACCGCTGTTGCGGCTGGACCGGATTACGGAGCATCTGCCGGGGATCCAGATTTTGGGCAAGGCGGAGTGGGCGAATCCGGGAGGGTCGGTAAAGGACCGGGCGGCGTCGGCGATTGTGCTCGATGCCGAACGGCAGGGACGGCTGGTGTTCGGCGATCGGAACGGCAAGGGGCTGCTGGATGCAACGAGCGGCAATACAGGGATTGCGTACGCGATGCTGGGGTCGGCGATGGGATTTCCGGTGACGTTGTGCATGCCGTCGAATGTGTCGCCGGAGCGCAAGAAATATTTGGCGGCATATGGAGCGAAGATCGAATGGACCAATCCGGGTGAAGGCTCGGATGGGGCGATCCGACGAGCACGCGCGCTGGCGGCCGAGAATCCGGAGCGATTCTTCTATGCGGACCAATACGGCAACGAGAACAACTGGAAGGCACACTACTTCGGTACGGCGAACGAGATCTGGAAGCAGACGGAGGGGCAGATTACGCACTTCGTTGCAGGCCTGGGAACCAGTGGGACCTTTATGGGAACGACGCGACGGCTGCGCGAGCTGAACCCGGGAATCACGTGCATCTCCATGCAGCCGGACTCGCCTTTCAACGGGCTGGAAGGCCTGAAGCACATGGAGACGGCGATCGTGCCGAAGATCTATGACGCGCATCTGGCGGATGAGAACATTGAGATGGCGACGGAGACCGCGTATCGAATGGCGAAGCGGCTGGCGCGGGAGTCTGGCCTGCTGGTCGGGGTCTCGGCAGCGGCGGCAGTGGCAACCTCGCTGCAGGTTGCCGAGCGCGAGGCGGCGGCGGGGCGTGAAGCCGTCATCGTGACCATTCTGTGCGACTCGGCCGAGAAGTACATGAGTGAGCGGTTCTGGACGGAGGGTGACTAGGTGCTGCGACTCACGTTTGCTGCTTACCAAGCGCTGCGGGCGCATAGCGAAGAGACGTATCCGCACGAATGCTGTGGGATCATGCTGGGCAAGAGCGACGACGATGGCAACAGCGTCAAACAGCTGCTCCGGGCCGGCAACACACGAACGGACTCCGCGCATAATCGTTACCACATTGCGCCCGAAGAGTTGATTCGGGCGCAGCGCGAGGGACGCAAGACGGGTCTGGATATTGTCGGGTTCTACCATTCGCATCCGGATCATCCGGCGCAGTGGTCGAAGACGGATTTTGCCGAGGCGCACTGGATTGGTTGCTCGTATGTCATCACAGCTGTAGAGCAGGGACAGGCGAAGACGACCAACTCGTTTCTGCTGACCGGCGCGAGCGAGGAGGAGAAGCGCTTTGAAGACGAGGCGCTTGAGATTGACGTAACTGGCGTTGAAGAGAACGTTGCCAGCCAAGCTGCGAAGATGAGCGTAGATGTGAAAGAAGGAGACAAGGCATGAAGGTGAATATTCCCACGCCGCTGCGGGCATATACAAAGGGCAAAGAGACAGTTGAGGTGAGTGCATCGTCGGTGCAAGGGGCGCTCGATGCGTTGGTATACAACGCGCCCGAGTTGAAGAAGCACCTGTTCACCGAGGACAATAAGTTGCGCTCGTTTGTGAATGTGTATCTCAACGATGACGACATTCGCTATCTGCCGCAGCGCGAAGATACGGCTACAACCGAGGTCGACGAGTTGACGATTATTCCGTCGATCGCTGGCGGATCATGTCGAGGCTAGTGGGTGATCAAAGATAACCCTATCGCGCTCGAGGTCAATTTGGCCTCTTCAAGAGTCGTACCGCGTTCTAGAGGCCTCCGTCGCGTTAGTACGCGAGCGGTGCAGCGAAGAAGAGATTGATGATTATCTTCAGGGTGTAGGAAATGTACTTCATGAGTTGAATCTTCAGCGTGATGGAACCGCTGTACGCTCAACACCCTGACCTAAAACCTACCGCCTGGGACTGAACGTCCTGATACGCAACATCTGGAGTACAGAGGAACTATGAACGCATCGTTGCTTGAACAGACTGAGATTGAGCTTCCGAAGCTGTCGAATGAAGAGATTGCGCGGTACTCGCGGCACCTGATCCTGCCCGAGGTGGGCATGGAAGGGCAGCAGAAGCTGAAGGCTGCGAAGGTGCTGTGCGTGGGTACGGGCGGGCTGGGCGCACCGCTGGCGCTGTACCTCGCGGCCGCTGGTGTGGGCACGATCGGTCTGGTGGACTTTGATGTGGTCGATGAATCAAACCTGCAGCGGCAGATCATTCACTCGCAGGCGACCGTCGGCAAGTTGAAGGTGGATTCGGCCGAGATCATGTTGAATGGCCTGAACAAGAACACGACGGTCGTGAAGCACAACACGATGCTGACGAGCGCGAATGCGATGGAGATCTTCAAAGACTACGATGTCATTGCGGACGGCACGGACAACTTCCAGACGCGCTATCTGGTGAACGACGCCTGCGTGCTGCTGGGCAAGCCGAACGCGTATGGATCGATCTTTCGCTTTGAAGGACAAGCGAGCGTTTTTGGTCTGCCTGAAGGTCCATGCTATCGCTGTCTGTATCCGGAGCCGCCGCCGCCGGGGCTGGTGCCAAGCTGCGCCGAGGGTGGCGTGTTGGGCATTCTGCCGGGGCTGGTGGGCGTAATCCAGGCGACGGAGACGATCAAGCTGATTCTAGGGATCGGTGAACCGTTGATTGGTCGTCTTCTGCTGATCGACGCGCTGGGCATGAGCTTTCGCACACTGAAGCTGCGGAAGAATCCTGATTGCCCGGTGTGCGGTACGCACCCGACGGTGACGGAGTTGATCGATTACAACCAATTCTGCGGGATCGCGGCTCCGGCTGCTGTTGGACCGCTTGAGGTGAGTTCGCACGGATCGGTTGATGCAAGTGCGAACCTTGTCGAAGGTGTTCCGCAGATCTCGGTCGAGCAGCTAAAGCAGCGGCAGGACGCCGGTGACAGGCCGTTTGTGCTCGATGTTCGGGAACCGCATGAATATGCAATTGTGAACCTGGGCGCGCCGTTGATTCCGGTGGGTCAGATAGGGTCGCGACTGAGCGAGATTCCTGTTGGCAAAGACGAGGAGATCGTGGTCCATTGCAAGTCTGGTGGCCGATCGCAAAAGGCGGCTCAGGAGCTGAAGGCGGCGGGCTTCATCAACGTGAAGAACCTGGCCGGCGGCATTACTGCCTGGGCCGAGCGCATCGACCCGACGCTACCGAAGTACTAAGATAGTTACAAATATAAGCGGCAGAGAAGAAGAGGCTGATCTGGCTTCCCTGCTCTGCCGCTTCGACTTACTACGGCTTCTGTTTGCGCGCCTTGCGAGTGAGGGCTGGCTCAAGTGGCTTCAGTGTGCTATCGGTGGGTGGCGTGCGAAGCTGCAGGATCTGCGCGATGAGGGCGTAGACGTCCACATTCTCGAAAGTCCTCAGGCGCTTGTTGCGGTTGAAGTCTGGACCTTCGGCGAAGAAGATCGCCTTCATCTCCGGCATGAGATGCGGGTCAAAGCCGTGGCTGCCGTGCGTTTGTGTGGGCTCGGGTAGTTTGTTGCCACGGGCAAGCAGAATGTACGGCCCGGTGGGGACGACGATGGGATCGCCTTCGCGCGGGTTCGCGTCGAAGCGTAACTCTGGCGGCGTGGCAGAGCGGCGGTAGACCTTAAACTTCGGGCTTGGATGCGCGAGGAACTCTCGGTAGAGGCGCTCGGCTTCAGCTTCGTCCTTCGAGTAAAGCAGCGATCCCTCCGTACGAACGCCGTCCAGGTTCGCGAAGTCCGAAAGGATGACGGCGGGCGGCTGGAGCTTGGTCATGCCGTGGTCGGCGAGGACGATGAGATCGACGGGTAAGCCGGTGGCGCGGAGTTTGCTATCGAGGTCGCCCATAAGGTCATCGAGGTGGTGGACAGCATCGCGAGTTTCGTCCGAATCCGGACCGTGCGCGTGGCCGGCATGGTCGACGTCAGCGAAGTAGAGCGTGATGAAGTGTGGTCGATCGGCGGCGGCAAGGCCGAGCCAGCTGATGACCTGATCGATGCGGCGGTGATCGTCGAGACCGTCGTCATAGTGCAGGTAGAAGCTGGGGCGGAAGCCTGCGATCTTCGCCTCAGAGCCGGGCCAGAAGAGGCAGGCGGAACGCATGCCGTGCTGCTCGGCGAGCGACCAGAGCGGCGTGCCACCGTACCATGTGCCGTCGCTGCTAGGCTCCGGGCGGGTGTAGACGTAGACGGCATCGCGCGCGGGATCGAAGAAGCTGTTGCCGACAATGCCATGGTGCTCGGGATAAAGGCCGGTGACGATCGAGTAGTGATTGGGAAAGGTGAGCGACGGAAAGCTGGGCAGCATGCCATCCGGTGCGCTGACACCAGCATGAGCGATCGCCTCCAGATGCGGCGTCCCGAACTTTTGCGGGTAATCGTAGCGGAATCCATCCAGCGAGACGAGAACGACATAGTGCTTGCTCTGTTGCGCGGGCGCGTTTGGCGGACTGGGAACGCTGATGACCGGAACTGGATCTGGAGCGCCGACTGTGACTGCCGAAGGCGTCTGCGCCGCGAGCGAACAGGAGAGCGCAATGGTAAGAATGAGATGCGTAACGCAGACGAAGAAGATCAGGTGCAGCTCCTGCGAGGACGATGTTTTAATCTTCGGCTTTGTCATCGACCGTGAGGATCTGAAGCGCAAGCGGCGGCTGCAGCATGCATTCAAAGTTGCCCATGGCGGTGAGCGCGCGGTGAATGGTGGAGGTGAGGCAGGGCTCCGTGGTGACGACAAAGGGAAGGCGATGTTTTGGGTAGCCCGGGCGCTGCAGGATCGAATCGATATTGGCACCAACCGTGGCGAGTGCGCCGGAGATGGCCGAGACAATACCCGGCTTGTCATCAACGATGAAACGCAGGAAGTGCGGCGCGAGGAACTCCCCGATCACGCGGCGCGACGTGGTCTGGAGGGAGACGGTGCAGGAGCCGTGCGCGATCGCGAGCAGGTCACTGACGATGGCAACAGCGGTCGGATTACCGCCCGCTCCGTGACCGGAGAAGACCACATCGCCACCGAACTCGCCCGTGGTGACGACCATGTTCTGCGTGCCGTGTGACCAGGCGATGGGCGAGGCGTGCGGCACGAGCATGGGGGCAACGCGGGCGTGCACGGCGTCCTCGCCCCCGAGCTGCACGCGCGAGACCTGGCGAATGGTGCAGCCAAGCTCCTTCGCGTACTGGAAGTCGACGGCGTCGAGCAGAGAGATGGACTGCGTGGGGATGTCGTCCGGATTAAGCTCGGCATGCAGAGCGGCGCGGGCGAGGATGCAGAGCTTGGCACGCGCGTCAATGCCGTCAACATCGGCCGACGGATCGGCCTCGGCGTAGCCTGCGGCCTGCGCCTTCGCGAGCACCTCGGCGTAGTTAGCGCCGTGCTCCATGTGGCTGAGGATGAAGTTGCAGGTGCCGTTGAGGATGCCGCTGAGCCGCGTGATGCGATCGCCCTGAAGTCCTTGCAAAGTCGCTGGAATGACTGGAACGCCGCCCGCCACCGCGGCGTTATAAAGCAGCTGAACGCCGTGCTCGGCGGCGAGGACCGCGAGGGCGGCGCCGCGATAGGCGATGAGCTGCTTGTTGGCGGTGACGACAGACTTGCCGGAGCGAAGGGCCTGCGCAAGCCAGTTCTCGATCGGATCCATGCCGCCGATGGTCTCGATGACGATATCGACATCGCTGGCGGCGAGCACGGCTGCGGGATCGTTGTGCCAATGCACCGTCGGCGGGACGGACAGGGCGGCTTGCAAGCTGCGTTTCCGCTCGACGGCGCGATTGACGATGTGCGTCAGCTCCACTTCCGCGAACTGCTGAGCGGCGAGCACGCGCGCAACGGCGCTGCCAACCGTGCCGAAGCCGAGCAGAGCGACGCGTAGAGGACGGGAACGATTCGGTGAGGTGGTCTGTGTGTCAGTCATGAGTTTGTACATAGAAAGGTTACTAATAGTCTAGTTTGATCAGACTTTCCTGCCAGGCAGCAAAGCTCTTCCAAGCGTCTGGGCCGAGCACCTGCGAGATGGGCAGAGAACGATCGGAGAGCGGCAGAGCGACCTCGCGATAGAGCTTTGCGTCGTCGAAGCCGACGCGAGCAGCATCCGCGGCGGAGTTGCCAAAAAGGATAGCCTCAACGCGCGACCAGTAGCAGGCGGCGAGGCACATGGGACAGGGCTCGCAGGAGCTGTAGAGCTCGCAGCCGGCCAGCGAGAAGGTACCGAGTTCCGCGGCCGCGCGGCGGATGGCGGTGATCTCGGCATGCGCTGTAGGATCGTTCGTCGCGGTAACCAGATTCACGCCGGTAGCGACGATCTCTCCGGCGCGTACGATCACCGCGCCGAAGGGGCCACCGCGGCCGGAGGTGACATTCTTTGTCGCGAGATCGATCGCCTGCTGCAGGAATGCGGCGATGGGTGTGCACGGCTGTGAGGGCATTGCAATGGCTCCTGGAGCTTCGTCGCAGTGTAGGTGTGGGTGCGCGACCGTCTGAACTCGTGACAGAAACCCATGCTACATGGCGCGCTTCCGCACGGGACAGTCTGATCGATACACGAGGCCAGAAGCGTGCCGATTGAGGAGTATGACGGAGCAACGGAGCGCTGCCCCGGGATGAATCGCAATCGCGTCGTGACGTCGTGTCTGCTTGTCAGAACGTAAAGTTTGCCTGCAACGTGATCTGCCGAACCGCTGTGGAGCTGCTGAAGGGACGACCGGCAAGCGTGGTGAAGCGGCCAAACTGCTGGGCGGAGCTGACGACGCTGTTGGGCGTTCCGTAGGGCACCTGGTTGAAGATGTTGGAGCCTTGGGCGCCGAGGGTGAGATTGTAACGGCGACCGGTGCTGCTGCCCCCGAAGCCACCCGAAGGTCCACCGCCGCCCGGGCCGCCGCCTCGGCCGCCGCGACCACCGGGACCGCCAGCTCCACGAGCACCGGCAGGTGGCTCGTTCTTAGGCCCAAAGCCGATGGTCTTGCCGACTCGCAGATTGACCGTGGCGTTGGCTGGGCCTAGACAGTAGTTAACGGGAACCTGCGTCAGCGTACCGGCGGTGTTCTGCGTCAGGCTGTAATCGGCAGCGTTGCGGCAGTTCCCGCGATTGCCGTTTACAAAGTAGGGACGATCGTTAAACTGGCCATCACCGTTGCGATCCGTTCCGGCGGTGATGTTGTAAAAGGTACCCGACTGTGCCAGAAGGAACGGACTAAGCGTGATGTGGAGCGGCAGCTGGTAGCTGCCACCGGCAACGGCGAAGTTGCGATGCACGAACGCGGCGTTTCCATAATCAATCCGCCGATTGTTCACATCGGTGGCGAAGTTGGTGGCACTGCCTGTATTGGCGTTGCCGAAATTGAGTGAGTAGAAGCCCCAGAGCTGCAACTTCTTCATGCGGATGTTGCTGTTAATGAGCAGCTGCTGCTCTTCGTAGTAGCCGCCGGAGAGGTACTGATTGTTGTAGCTGGTGGGCTGGCCGGGGTCATTGGTGATCGCGCGGCTGAGGTATTGGTGAATGCCTTTGGCCGTGATGTAGTTGACCGAAACGGTACCGGCGCGGCCTAGCTGCTGATCGATACCAAAGGCGGCCTGCTGGTTATAAGAACTGCGCAGGTTAGGCGCGAGCGTGTAGGTTGTGCTGCCGAGCGTGTTGCTGGCCGCACTGTTGCAACCGGCGAGCGCGCCTGGCTGGCAGGTTGCCGCATTCGGGTTCTGAACGACGTTCTGCGATTGATTCTGGCCGTTGTACTGGATTGAAGTCAGAACGTCGGTCTGCTGGAAACGGTCGTAGAAGATCCCGTAGCCAAGGCGCACAACGGTGACTGGCTGACCGCCCTTGCGCGGAATGCCGTACGAGATAGCGAAGCGCGGAGCGAGGTCATGATTGCTGTGAATGACGTTCTCCGCCTCGTACCGCAGACCGTAGCTGACCGTCAGGTTCGGGCGTACCTTCCAGTCATCCTCGGCATAGATGCCGACGTCCGTGAGGCGGTTTGAGATGGTTGGGTTCGTGATCACGGTCTGCCGAAACTGCTGTGCTGTTCCGGCAATGTAGCTGGCCAGCGAGGTATAGGTGAACGTTCCATTTGATCCGGCGTTCGAGGTCAGCGTCTCCTGCGTGGTGCGGAGGCGTCCGCCAAAACGCATGAAGTGCTTGGCAAGTTGCACCGAGGTGTAGTTCTGCGCTTCGATGTGGGTCTCCGTGCTTTCGGAGCGGCCTTGGCTCGAGCCGCCGCCGGTCACAATACCCTGCACGGACACAGTAGGGTCCGTTTTGTTCGGGGTCTGGAGCGAGTGATCGCGCTCGTACTCAAACCTTGTCTCGTTGATCACATGCGAGCTGATCAGCTGTGTATCGCTCAGTTGAATTGTGCTCTCGCTCGCGTCCGTGCTGTAGCCAACGCTCTCGAGCGAGGTATTGCCGACACCCGCATTCTGTTGTCCGTTCACGTAGTACTGGTAGCGCGCGGTGAGCGTGTTCTTTTCACCGATTGCCAGGTCCAGCCGAGGGGTGATGTCGCTTCGGGTCTGGGGATGGAAGACAGCACGGGCGGTGACCGGGTAGGCGCCGGTCACGACGCAGGGGCTGGTCACGCCCTGCTGTGGGGCGCAGAGCGACGTCGGGTTCGCCGGATCCGCATAGAAGTTTGTCGGGTTGACGATGCTGTTGTCCTGGATCGTGCGGTGCGAGCCGCCGACTGAGAACGACGAGAAGCGATTGATCGGCCCGGTCACGCTGCCGATCATGAAGATCGTGTGGTACCGCGGCTGCACATTGGTGCTGCCCAGGAACGGGTTCGACGTGTTGAAGTGGTTGTCGCCACCCTGAATGCTGTAGTTGCCGTGGAGCTTGTCTGTACCCGGCTTGGTAAAGACCTCGACACGGCCGTAGCCAATCTTGTCGAACTGTGCGGAAAAGGGATTCTGGTTGATACGGATCTCGCGAATCGACGACTTGGGCGGCAGCTGCCCGCCCGTAAATCCATCGACATAGATCTGTCCACCACTTGGTCCGGAGGCGGGTCCGGCAAGCGCCGAGAGCTCGGACGAGAGCTCATCAGGATCATCGGACAGAGCGTCGAGATCTTTATCCTTAATCACAGTTGCACTGGCGTTGGCATCGGAGTCGATGCTGAGCTGGTTGCTCTGTGCGTCGACCTGGACCTCCTGCGACTGCTCCTGTATGGCGAGCTTCACGTCAAGCGCGAGCTGTTGATTGCCCGCGAGACGCACACCCTGCTTTACATAGGTTGAGAAACCCTTCATCGTGACGGTCACGGCGTAGAGCCCGCCGGGCACGCCCGTCAGCGTGTAGCTGCCGTCATCCTGTGAGGTGGTGACCAGCGCCTTGCCCGACGCCGGGGTAAAGGTGACGGTGGCGCCCGGGATCACGGCATTATCGGGATCGGCAACAGTTCCGTGCACCGCGGCACCGGCACCGGCCTGGCTCCAGGAGATCGTGCCGGGGACAAGGCAGAGGAAAAGAAAACAAAGCTTCAGCGTTGCTCGAAAGTGCATTCCTGCTCCTGAGAGATCGATTATTGGGAGCCGCCGCCGGCTTCTCCACCACCACCACCCATGCTCCATGGAGAGAGCGCCATCTCGGCACCGCCGCCCGGTGAGGCTGCGAGAATGGGCTCTACGCCGGCCAGGATGGTCACCGCCGCAACGGTTCCGCCGGTGCCATCGCCGCCAACAGCCATTACGGCTCCGCCTACCTTCAGGTCCGCGAGACGCACCGCAGGCAACCGTGAAACTACCTGCGAGAGATCGCCGCCGCTGCCCGTGTGTCCGGCTGCACCTTCGCTGCCAGCCGGCGAGGTCTGGCCGGCTGCAGACGGTGTGCCGCCTGCCGAAGCAGAGGAACCTGTCTTTGCTCGAGCAGCGAAACGCGCCGCGACCTCTGGCGGCAGCTGGTGAATGGATGTACTGTCGGTGACCGAAAGCGTGACTGGCTTCTGCGTCTTTACGTCCTTAACCGTCACCTGGCCCGCGGCGGAGTCGATCGACTGGATGGTGCCCGACAGATGCCGAAAGGAGCCACTGACGATCTCATCGGCTGCCACCGAGCCGTCCGTGCTGCGTTCGCCCCGCGCACGCAGCTGGTCGCCGGTACGGATCTCACCCAGGCTGCTCTTTGTGGCATCCTCGAAGCGTGCCGAGGTCGGCGCATACCGCCGAACGATGGTTGACGGCGTAGTCACAATTTTGACGGTGTGCGTGCCGGCGGTCATCGTGACCACACCACTTGCGGGATCGACTGCACTGACGATGCCGCCCGTTCCATGCTGCCATCCGGCCTGCTCAGCCTCTCGCCGCTTGGCGATGTCGGTTGACTTCATGAGCACCAACCGCCGAGCCATAAGCGTGCCTGTAGCTTCGCCAGGAGCACCGATGGCAAGAACGCGATCGCCCACTGCCAAGTCGGTCATGGCCCCTGGCTGGGCTGCCTTCAGATCCGTGCTGCCGGCCGGCAGTTCCACGACTTTGGTCTCACCGGAGAGGGCGACCGAAATCTTTTCACCTTTGTCAGTCGTCAGCGTCAACGAGGTTGCGTCCATGGCCTGGATGGTGCCAATCTGCCGCGCAGCCGAGGTCGCGGTAGATGCCACCTGAGCCCGCAGGCTCGACGCTTGGTTGGAGAGACTGGAAGGAAGCAACAGCATGACACCGGCGATGGCACAGCCTGCTTGACGGACCTTCATACGCGCATCTCTCCTTGCCTCGCCGCTCGCTCCACCTCGCCATGTCACGCTTGAAGGAATGGAATCGCTGGTTCGGAGACGGTAGTGGCTAGAAAAAGTTTCAGTCGAAGCTTGCCATCTGTGAAGTATCGAGGTTGATGACGTAACGGAAAGAGGTTGAGACGATCCGTGGCGTCATCTCAACCTTTCCGTATCACAGGCATGCGTGCGCGTGACTAAGATTCTTTGGCTTGCAGAATCGCCACAGAATCAGCCGGCAGAATGATCTCCTGGTCCGTCACGGTAATTCCGCTGTCCGAAGCAAGCTGCACCGGCAACTTATCTCGGTTGGGCAGGGTGACGGTCTCGGTTCCAAGATTGAGCGCAACCAGCACATGTCCGCGACGCATGGTGAGCCATCGCTTGTCTTCGTCGAACTTGATCCGAACAGCCTGCAGCTGTCCGTTGTTGAGCGAGATGGAGCTTCGCCGCAGATGGATGAGCTTGCGTGTCCAGTCCAGCATGTCAGCATGGCTGCCTTGGTGGACCTCGCTCCACTTCAGATGAGATCGCTCGAAGGTCTCGCGCTTTTCAGGGTCCGGGATCTCATCGTCGTTCCAGCCAAACTGGGCGAACTCTCTCTTCCGGCCCGCCGAAACGGCCTTTGCCATCTCTTCATCATCGTGATGGGCGAAGTACTGGAAGGGCGTTGAGGCGGCAAACTCTTCGCCCTGAAAGAGCATAGGGATAAAAGGCGCGGTCATCACCAGAGCCAACGCGACTTTGGTCTTAGCCGGGCCCACAATGTGCTCGATCCGGTCACCGATCGCACGATTGCCAATCTGATCGTGGTTCTGAATGTAGCCAAGGAAGTGGTGCGCCGAGAGATCGCCAACGCGCCGACCGTGAGTACGTTTACGGAACCCCGAGTATTCGCCGTCGTAGACGAAGACCTCTTTGAGCGACTTCGCCAACGCTTCCATACTGCCGAAGTCGTCGTAGTAGCCCTGCCCTTCCTCGCTCGGTTGAAGAACGGTGAAGAGAGAGTGATGGAAGTCGTCACTCCATTGCGCGTCCATCCCCATGCCACCGGCCTCGCGCGGCTTCACCACGTGCGGGTCATTCAAATCACTTTCGGCAATCAGAACCAGGCGTCGACCGAGAACGGACGAAAGCACGTCCACCTCACCCGAAAGCTGCTCCATAAAGTGCACGGCCGATCGATCCATGTATTCGTGCACCGCATCAAGCCGCAAACCATCCACATGGTAGTCGCGCATCCACATCAGCGCGTTATCGACGAAAAAGCGGCGCACCTGATCGCTTCCGCTCTCCTCGAAGTTGACCGCCGCGCCCCATGGTGTGCGGTGCCGGTCCGTCAGGTACGGGCCAAATTTGATGGTGTAGTTCCCTACCGGACCGAAGTGGTTGTATACCACATCCAGCAGCACAGCCAGGCCAGTCTGATGGCACGCGTCGACAAACCGCTTGAAGGCATCTGGCCCGCCGTAGCTGTGCGTCACTGCAAACAGGCTGACTCCGTCGTATCCCCAGCCGAAATCTCCAGGAAACTCGGCGATCGGCATGACTTCGATATGGGTCACACCTAGCGTTGCAAGATAGCGCAAATGATCGATCGCAGAGTCAAACGTGCCACCGTCGGAAAAGGTTCCGATGTGCATCTCGTAGATCACGGCGCCGGTAAGCGGCGGCCCCTGCCACAAGGGATCATGCCAGACAAACGTTGCTTGATCGTAGAGGCGCGATGGTCCGTGAACGCCATCAGCCATGTCCAGCGCGCGCGGATCGGGGTAGGGCGTGGGGTCCGCGTCGATCAGATAGGCATAGTCATCGCCGCATGCGGCATCGGCCTCAATCGACCACCAGCCATCGCTGTCCGGACCCTTCATCGGGCACCGAAGCTCCCCTTTGTCAGCGGCCTTCCCGTAAAGCAGCAATGTCATCTTCTTTGCGTCGGGAGCCCAAATTCGAAAGTCATGCATGTGTAGATCCTTCCTTCACCAATAGAGCAACGGGAAACCTGGCAAGCAACGCGTCCAACCGCACAGTGCCTCCGATGTGGCCCTCTCCGGAAAGCCGGTTGATCCAGGCACCTTCCGGAAGAGCAAGAGATGTATCCGCCCATGAGCCGCCGAGCAGGAACGGGTGGCGTGGCGTGATCGTGATCACCGCCTCACCCCGCTGGAACGCAACCACGTGCTCCCATTTACGACCGCGCGCCTCAATTGGCGTGTACCCCGCATCCCGGCGGAACCACTCGGGGTGCTCGCGACGAAGGTGCAGCGACTGGTGCAGCGTCCAGAGCTTCGTCATACCGTCATCGCCGCGACGTGCAATCTCGTCCACAGTCAGCGACTTCATCTCCGCCAGCAGACGCCGGCGCAGCTCATAGTCCACCGGCCGCCGATTGTCCGGATCGACCAGGCTCAGATCCCACAGCTCCGACCCCTGATAGAGGTCCGGAACGCCCGGCGAGGTCTGCTTCAGCAGCGTCTGCGACAGCGAGTTCACTCGCCCAGCCTCGCGGATCTGCCCGACGAAGTCTTCGACCTCGGTACAGAAATTCTGCGATGACAATGTTCCGTCGATAAAGGCATTAAGCCCGTCTTCGAACTCCTTGTTGCTTGCCGTCCAGGAGGTCTGCTGCTTGGCCTCTTTGGTCGCCTTTTCCATGTACGCCCGCATCCGATCCTTGTCGATCGGCCATGCGCCGATCAGCGTCTGGTAGTAAAAGTATTCGGTGTTGCGATCAATGCGCTCGGCCAGCTTTGCGTTCAGGCGGGACCACCGCCGCAGAACCCTGCGGAACTCTCTCGGTATTTCGGTCAGCACCGCCAGACGCGCGCGCACATCGTCCGCACGCTTTGTGTCGTGGGTCGAAAGTGTCGTCATTGATAGCGGGTGATGTGCCTGCATCTGCGCGTTGTAGGCATGGAAGTCTTCAACGGAAAGACCATCGCGGCCAGGGTCGCCGCCGACCTCGCACGCCGCAATCAGCCGGTTATAACAATAGAACGCCGTATCTTCCACGCCCTTCGCCATCACCGGACTGGTGAACTGCTGAAAGCGTAGAACGAACTCAGTCTCTTTCTTTCCGCGGACCCCCATTGTCAACACGTCCTGAAGAAATTCGAAGAGCGATGCATCGATATCCGGCCGGTTATCCCGGGCGCAGGTGACCGCCCGCTCGATATAGCTGCGATCCTCGTCCGTGATCTCATCGCGATCCGGCTGGACATACGTGCGGTAGATCGCGAAGCACGCCGCAATGGCAATAATCGCCCGTTGAATTTCGACCCGTGTGAAGTCCCGCTGATTGCGGTTCTGCTCACAGATCTCTACAAACAAGCTGGTCAGCCGGTTCACATCCGACCCGAGCGCCTGTTCCATCACCATCATTTTCTTGTCATGCGCGATCGGCGGAAACACTGTCGGCTGACCGGTAAACTCGCCATAGATCTTATTCAACTCGGCCATGCCAGAAGGGTGAAACAGTGTTCCCATGACGGCATTCATGAAGTCGTAGCCGCTGGTTCCATCGATTGGCCAGTTCTCGCGCAAGTACTCGCCCGGCTCAAGAATCTTCTCGCCGATGATCCATCCTTCGGGCACATGCTCCCGCAGGCGATGGAAGTACTCAAGCGGATCGCGCAGCCCATCCGGGTGATCGACGCGAATGCCATCAAGCACGCCGGCACGCAGCCACTCGACGATCAAGGCATGCGTTTCTTCAAAGACATGCTCGCGTTCCATGTGCAGGCCAATCAGCGTGTTCACATCGAAGAAGCGCCTGTACCCGAGCTGCTGATCGGCCGTCTTCCAATACGCCAGTCGATAGTTCTGCTGGGTCAGGAAGTCGTCTAAAGCATCCAGGTTCGCGTTCAGTTCGGTGACCGAACGATCAATCGCCTGGCAGACACTCTCTTCCTCTGAGCACAGTCGCGAGAGCAGCTTGGACAGTACGACCTTGTCCCGATTGCGCGCGAGAATCACCCATCGATCCCACGCCTCCGGCACAGGCAGCCGGCCAAAGGAAGCGGCGAGGAAGCTGAGCGTATCGGACTTCGCGTACTCTGCCGCGCGAAACAGAATTGCCGGCAAGGAGGTCGGAGCTGTGGGCAGCGTCTGACCAGCCGCCTCCACCTGGAACTCAACACCCTTCCGAACCACCTTCACATCGCCGTTCTGCAGCACGCGGCCGTACTGATCGCCCAGGATCGGAACCAGCACCTTGTCGCGCAGGCGTTCCTCTTGCGGCTGCCAATCGATGTCGAAGAAGGAGGCGTACCGACTGGTCACACCGTTCTCGAGCACGTCCCACCAATATCGATTCTCCTTCCCGAGCGACATGTGGTTCGGAACGATGTCAAGCACCTGGCCAAGCCCGTTCTCCCCTAGTGTCTGTGAGAAACGTTTGTGCGCCTCGATTCCGCCAAGCTCCTTATTCACGCGCTGATGATCGACTACATCGTAGCCATGCATGCTGCCCGGTGCCGCCTGCAGATAGGGCGAGCTGTATACGTGTGTCACCCCGAGATCGTAGAGGTACGTCGCGATGCCAGCTGCGTCGTCAAACGTGAAGTCCTGGTGCAGCTGCAATCGATAGGTAGAGCTTGGAGTTCTGTCAGTCAAGGTTCACCAGAAGGGGGTTGGGTCTAAAGAAGGAAGAGCCGAAAGCACGTCGAGAGGTTGCCTGTTCTCGCGAGCCGTGGTCACCTGGCCGCGCGTGCCTACAGAGGTTGCGGCCGCCATGCCCCCGACAGTGTGAACGCCGTATGAACCAGCGCGATATGCGAGAGCGCCTGCGGAAAATTGCCCAGCATGCGGCCAGCAGCAGGGTCGTACTCCTCCGCAATCAGGCCGACATCATTGCGCAAACCAAGCAGGCGATCGTACAAGGCCCGAGCCTCTGCTGTCCGTCCAATCAGATGCAGATTGGACGCCATCCAGAAGCTGCAGGCGAGAAACGCGCCCTCGTCTCCTGCAAGACCATCTTCGCCGGTCGCCGTGCTGTACCGCCGCACCAAACCATCTTTCATCAGCTGCTGTTCGATGGCTTCCACTGTGCCGACGATGCGCGGATCGGTTGGTGGAAGAAAGCCAACCAGCGCGATCCGCAGGCATGACGCGTCGAGATCGGTCGAACCGTAGGCCTGCGTAAAGCTGTTCAGGCTGCGGTTGAAGCCCTTTTCCAGCACCTCGTCGCGGATCATCTCGCGATTCTTCCGCCATCGCTTCACATCGCCGCTGCCGTCGTATTGCTCATGGTGCTTGATGGCGCGATCAAGTGCCACCCACGCCATCACCTTCGAATGCACAAACTGTTTCCGGCCGCCGCGCGTCTCCCAGATTCCCTCATCCGGCTGCTGCCAGACCTTGCAGAGATGGTCGGTCAGCCGCGCCTGCAGCGCCGTCGCATCCACCCGGATATCGTCCTCCGCACGCGGTGCACGCAGCAGCGCAGAGGCAACCTCGCCAAAGATGTCCAGCTGAAACTGCCCTGCCGCCTCATTGCCGACGGTTACCGGCCTCGAGTTCTCATAGCCCGGCAGCCAGTCCGCCTTCCACTCGTTCAACGCGCGTTCGCCATGGATCCCGTAAAGCGCCTGCACCTCGTCGGGTGCGCCGGCAATCGCTCGCAGCAGCCACCGCCGCCAGGCGATCGCCTCTTCCTCAAAGCCGGCATGCATCAGCACCAGCAGCGTGAAAGAAGTATCGCGCAGCCAGCAATACCGGTAGTCCCAGTTCCGTTCGCCGCCAATCCACTCCGGCAGCGAGGTCGTCGGTGCCGCCACAATGCCGCCGGTCGGCCGATACGTCAGCGCCTTTAACGTCATCAACGATCGATCCACCGCCTCCTGATCCCGGCCGCGATACGCACTCTGCGCCATCCACTCCGTCCAGAAACCCACCGTGCGATCGAGGGCGTCTTCCACATCCGGCGCTGTCGGCACCTCGCCGATCGACGAGCCGTACGTTAGCGAAAAGTCCATCGCCGCGCCGTTTGTCACAGTGAAATCGCTCACCGTCTCCAACTCCCGTCCGTGCAGGGGAGCCTTCGTGTGCAGCACCACCATGTTCGGCCCGGCGATGGCGCGCAGATCTCCGTGGCGCGTCGTCACCCACGGCGTCGTTCGCCCGAAGTCGAAGCGAATCGCCAGCTCCATGGTCATCTTCACCTTGCCTCGCACCCCGCGCACCCGCCGCAGTACGCTTGAGTGCGTCTGCCGTGGCGGCATGAAGTCGATCAGCTGCACCGTTCCATTCTTTGTCTCGAAGGTCGTCTCCACCACCATCGTTTGCGGCAGGTAACGCCGCGAGATCCGCAGCACCTCTTCACTCGGGGCAAGGCGCCAGCAACCGTGTTCCGCCGTCCCCAGAAGCGCCGCAAAGCAGGCTCCAGACGAAAAATCCGGCCAGCAGAGCCAGTCAATCGATCCCTCTCGCGAAACCAGCGCGGCCGTCTCACAGTCGCCAATCATGGCATAGTCTTCGATCCTCGCGCCCCGCAAGGGTCGTCCATTCCCCATCTCGGCATTTGCGTGCGGCATTCTTTCCTTCCTTTCATGCGACAGACATAGAATGTGTCGAGCAGACCGCGGCACTCGTTCACCCCTTGAGAGCAAACACTTTCCCACGGGACGGCATCTTCTCTTTTTGAGAGCTCGCCGGCACCTGAGCTGGATACACCCTGACTATCGTTTCAGGATTGGATGCGCTTCGTTCAATCTTGATCATCTGCAATCGTTGCACCACGTCGAGACTAGGAAAGTATGTCTTTAAGTTTGCGTCCTACGAAGCCGGCCGAAGGTCGCCGCCGCGTCCTTATCGAAGAGATCTCACCCCAGGTCGATGCCGGCAGATATCCAGTTAAGCGCATCGTTGGGGATACGGTCGCCATCACTGCAGCCTTCTTCGCAGATGGACACGATCATGTCTCCGGTCGGCTCCTGTATCGCAGCGACAGCGATCGGCGATGGCGGCAAGCCACAATGACTCCGCTCGGCAATGACCTCTACACCGCCAGCTTCGTCGTAGACGAGCTCGGAATGTGGCGCTTCACCGTACAGGCCTGGATCGATCACTTTGACACCTGGTATTCGGATCTTCGCAAGCGCATCGATGGTCAGCCTGATCCCCTGCACCCAGATGCTGTCACCACTCCGCAGAACATTCCTCTCGCGCTCCGGTCCGGCGCTCTTCTGCTGGAAGAGACCGCCGCCCGGGCCAAAGGCGCCGACGCCAAGCTGCTGCAACAGGTCGTGCTTTCGCTCCGCTGGCTGGCCGATCAGGACGCGCCCCACTACGACTTTCCGCTCGGACCGGAGATCGTCGAGGTCGCCTCTCGTTACCCGGATCTCTCGTTCGCCACCAAGTACGAGCAGGAGCTCGAGATCTGGGTCGATCGCGAGCGTGCTCGCTTCTCGTCGTGGTACGAGCTGTTTCCCCGCTCCGCCTCGCCGCACCCGCTGCACCACGGTACACTCGCCGACGTCGAAGCTCTGCTTCCCTCGATTGCCGAGATGGGCTTCGACATCCTCTATCTCCCGCCGGTTCATCCCATCGGCAAAGCCTTCCGCAAGGGACCGAACAATAACGTCATCGCGGCCGAAGCCGATGAAGGCAGCCCATGGGCTATCGGTGCGCCCGAGGGCGGCCACAAAGCCGTTCACTCCAAGCTGGGAACCCTCGCCGATCTCGAACGGCTCGCGATCGCTTGCACGGCACGCGACATGGATCTCGCCATGGACATCGCTTTCCAGTGCTCGCCCGACCACCCGTGGGTCAAGGAGCATCCGGACTGGTTCATCCTCCGTCCCGACGGCTCCATCCAGTACGCCGAGAACCCGCCAAAAAAGTATCAGGACATCTATCCGCTCAACTTCGAGTCGCCGGACTGGCGTGGCCTCTGGGAAGAACTGCTCTCCGTCTTCCAGTTCTGGATCAAGCACGGCGTCACTGTCTTCCGCGTCGATAACCCGCATACCAAGGCCTTGCCCTTCTGGGAGTGGGTCATCGGCCAGATCCGTCGCGATCACCCCGAAGCTCTCTTTCTCGCTGAAGCCTTCACGCGTCCGCACGTTATGTACTCGCTTGCCAAGGCCGGCTTCACTGAGTCCTACACCTACTTCACCTGGCGAACGGAGTCTGCTGAACTGCGGCTGTACCTCGAAGAGATCACCCGACCGCCTGTCTCCGACTTCTTCCGGCCAAACTTCTGGCCAAACACACCGGACATTCTCCACGGCTCGCTGCAAACGGGCGGTCGCCCCATGTTCATGCAGCGCGTCATCCTGGCCGCCACCCTCACAGCGAATTACGGCATCTACGGCCCGGCCTTCGAACTTGGTGAAAACGCACCCATGAAGCCCGGCAGCGAAGAGTACCTCAACAGTGAGAAGTACGAGATCCGCGCCTGGGATCGCACCGCGTCCCACTCCATCGCGCCGCTCATCTCCAAGCTGAACGCGATCCGCCGAGCCAACACTGCCTTGCAGACCAACGAACGGCTGGCCTTTCACGACGTCGACAACCCGCACCTGCTCTGCTACTCGAAGACCACGGCCGATGGCAGCAACATCATCCTCGTTGCAGTGAATCTCGACCCCACACAGGAGCAGGGTGGCTGGATCGATCTCGATCTGAAAGCGCTCGCCGTCCCTCGCGGCGAGAACTTCGACGTCGAAGATCTGCTCACAGGTCAGCATTACACCTGGCACGATCGCAGCAACTATGTGGCGCTCCGGCCGGACGTGATGCCGGCGCATGTGTTTCGCCTCACAGCAAAGGCGTAGTTGCGGCCAGACGCCGGAACCAGCGGAGCTACCTCCCTCGGGTAGATCCCCCGGCTTCGGCCATCCGTATCGAAAGTCCTATACGTTAAAGCTTTGGGGAAGGCTGAACCTGTGAAGAAAGTCGGAAGCGCATCAGATCCACTCTGGTACAAGGACGCCGTCATCTATGAAATCCACGTGCGTGCCTTTGCTGACTCGAATGCAGATGGTATCGGCGACTTTCAAGGGCTGATCTCAAAACTCGATTACCTGCAAAACCTCGGCGTCACCTGTCTGTGGATCCTCCCGTTCTTTCCGTCTCCCTTGCGCGACGATGGCTACGACATCTCGAACTACACCGACGTCAATCCCAGCTACGGCACCATCGCCGACTTCCAGGAGTTCCTGAACGCGACCCACGATCGCGGCATGCAGGTGATGATCGAGCTCGTCATCAATCACACCTCCGATCAGCACCCCTGGTTTCAGGCTGCCCGCAAAGCGCCAAAGGACTCGCCCGATCGCGAGATGTACGTCTGGTCCGATACGGACAAGCTTTATGACGGCGTTCGCATCATCTTCACCGACACCGAGAAATCCAACTGGACCTGGGACGAGGTCGCCGGCCAGTACTACTGGCATCGCTTCTTCTCGCACCAGCCTGACCTCAACTTCGACAATCCACGCGTCATGGAAGAGGTTCTGAACGCCATGCGCTTCTGGATGGACATGGGCGTCGATGGTCTCCGGCTCGACGCCATCCCCTATCTCGTCGAGCGTGATGGAACCAGCTGCGAGAATGTCCCGGAGACCCACGTCAAGATTAAGCAGATCCGCGCCGCCATTGACGCCGAGTACGAAAATCGCCTGGTTCTCGCCGAAGCTAATATGTGGCCAGCCGACGTCCGACCCTACTTCGGCGATGGCGATGAATGCCAGATGGCCTTCCACTTTCCGCTCATGCCGCGTATCTACATGGCGCTTCGGCAGGAAGATCGCCTGCCCATCACCGACATCATGGCGCAGACGCCAGACATCCCCGACAGCTGCCAATGGGGCCTGTTCCTTCGTAACCACGATGAACTCACGCTTGAGATGGTCACCGACGACGAACGTGACTACATGTACCTCGCCTACTCGGCCGATCCACGCATGCGCATCAATGTGGGCATTCGTCGCCGGCTCGCGCCCTTGGTCGACAACAATCGCCGCCGCATCGAGCTTCTGAACTCCCTTCTGCTCTCCTTCCCCGGCACGCCGATCCTGTACTACGGCGACGAGATCGGCATGGGTGACAACATCTATCTCGGCGATCGCAACGGCGTCCGCACCCCCATGCAATGGAACTCCGATCGCAACGCCGGCTTCTCGAAAGCCGTTCCCGCCAAGCTCTACTTTCCCGTCATCATGGACCCCATCTGGGGCTACCAGGCCATCAACGTCGAAGCCCAGCAATCCGATCAATCGTCGCTTCTGCACTGGACGCGCAATATGATCGCCCTGCGTAAGCTCTTCCAGGTCTTTGGCCGCGGCACGCTTGAATTCCTTCATCCGGAAAACCGCAAGATCCTCGCCTACATACGGCACCTCGACCGCCGCGACGCCAATGGCGACCCAGACGGCACCGCGGAGACCGTCCTCTGCGTCGCCAACCTGTCGCGTTTTGCCCAGCCCGTCTCTCTCGACCTCAGCCGCTTCAGCGGCATGCAGCCGGTGGAGATGGTCGGCTACGTCAGCTTCCCGACCCTCACCCACGATCCCTACCCGCTCACCCTCGCGCCCTACTCCTTTCTTTGGCTCGAACTGCAGCCAGCACCGGTCAAGGCCTCCGCCCCCGAACTCGACGAGGCCGAGCCTGCCCTGCAACTGCTCAGCCGCGATGGCTCAGCCGCCGATATCGCTAAGCTCGTCACCGGCGCCGGTCTTCCCCTCCTGCAAAGCTTGCTGTCGGCCTATCTGCCCCGCCAGCGCTGGTTCGGCGCCAAGTCGCGCATCATCACCTCGGTTTCAATCGACGACTGCATCGCGCTGCCAGACACGCGCGCCACGATCTTGTTCCTTCAGATCCGCTACGAAGACGGCGGCGCCGACACCTATCAGCTTCCGCTCGCGCTCTCGGTCGGCGACGCCGCCGAGGCGCTGCAAGCCAGCTCCGCCAAGTCCATCCTCGCCTCCTTCACCCGCACCGGCCGCACCGCCGTCCTCCACGACGCTACAGCCGACGAAAGCTTCCGCCAGACCCTGCTCTCAACCATCGCTGCTGACGCCACTGCGCCCGGATCTACCGCCGACATAGTCGGCCATCGCTCCACCGCCTTCGAGACCATTCGTGGCACCGGTCCGCTCCCCGCACGCACCGGCTCTGCCGAACAATCCAACACCAGCATCCTCTACGGCGGAAAGCTGATTATGAAGCTCTTCCGCCGACTTCAGCCCGGCGAGAATCCCGACACCGAAATCGGCCGCTTCCTCACCGAGGTCGCCCACTTCAACCGCATCGCCCCGTTTGTTGGCGACATCCGTTCCGTCTCCTCCACCGGCGAACCGACCACCCTCGCCATGCTGCAGGGCCTGGTTGAAAACGAGGGTGACGGCTGGGAATGGACGCTCGAGGAGCTAAGTCGCTTCTACGATTCCGTCGCCACGTGTCCCATCCCCACCGATCTCGGCCGGCCCGCAAGCTTCCTCTCGGACGCTCCGATTCCTGATCAGGCCCGCGAGCACGCCGGTCTCTCTCTCGATGCCGCCGCCCTGCTCGGTCGGCGCACCGCGGAGATGCACCTCGCGCTCGCCACACCAACCGATAACCCCGCCTTCACCGTGGAGCCATTTACCGCCGCCGATCTGATCGCCGATGCCACCCGCATCTCGGCCCAGGTCGCCACCGCGCTCGACGCCCTCAAGCGCGGCATGGCCAAACTTCCCGACGGCACCTCGGACCGAGTCGTCGACGACGCTGCCATGCTGCTCAGTCGTCGTCGCGATCTGCTCGCCGCAACCCAGCGCTACGCCTCGGGCGATGCCTCCCGGTACGGCCATCGCACCCGCGTCCACGGCGATTATCACCTCGGCCAGATCCTGCGCGCCAAAAACGACTTCATCATTCTCGACTTCGAGGGCGAGCCCGCTCGATTGCTCGAGGAACGCCGCCGCAAACAGTCGCCCCTTAAAGATGTTGCCGGCATGCTCCGGTCGTTCAGCTATGCGGCGTTCGCTGGTCTCGCCCGCTTCGCGCAACGCCGACCGGAGGCCGCGCGCATCGTCGAACCATGGACTCAGCTCTGGGCAAACTCCGTCTCCACCGCCTTTCTCGCCGGCTATCGCCAGGTCATCGCGGCCAATCCGACCCTGCTTCCGGAACCCGCCACCGCGCAGAGTATGCTCGACGTGAATCTGCTCGAAAAGGCGCTCTACGAGCTACAGTACGAACTGAACAATCGGCCTGACTGGGTGCGCATCCCGCTCGCCGGCATCCTTGCTCCCCTTACGCAATAACCTGCTCTGCCGCACACGGAAGCTCCCGAGATCGCCCTATGGCCAACACTGAAGCCGCAACGCTTTCACCCCCCGCCGCCACCGCTGGCCCTGCTGCCGGTGGTCTGCTCATCACGCTCTCGTCCACCACCAGCGAGCACCTCTCCACCATCCTTTCCCGGCTCGCGTTAGCCTTCGCCGGCCAGTCTGTCATGGTGGTCTCGCCAGACATCCCGGGCCCCGACGAATCCTTCGGCCCCGGCATCACGCTTCTTCCTCCTGGCGATGTAGGCCTCCCGGCGGGCTCCTGGCTCCTCACGCCGGCCGAGCTGCTCGGCGCCTTCCGCCAGATGTCCACGCATGGTGCCGCTGCCTGCCTGATCCTCGGCCAGGAGGCGCACACCCTCGATCCCGCCGCCCTCCGCGCCCTCGCAGACTCCGTTCTGTTTGGCGGCGCTGATCTCGGCGTTCCCGACTACCACCTCGGTCCGCGCGAAGGTCTCTTCAACTCCGCTCTGCTCTATCCCCTGTCGCGCGCGCTCTACAACGCGCAGCCCCGCTTCCCGCTCGCACTTGATCTTGCCTGCTCCCGCCGCTTTGCCGATCGCCTCACTGCGGGCGCACAAAAATCCAGCACCATCGCCGACGGCATCTTCTGGCCCGTCGCCGAGGCCGCCGTGGCCGGCCTTCGTATCGAGCAGGTGCCCGGCGGCCCGCGCCTCCTGCCGTCACCCGTCACCAGTGATCTCAACACGCTTCTGGCGCAGATCGCCGGCTCCCTGTTCGCCGATATCGAGGTCAAGGCCGCCTTTTGGCAACGCTCCCGACCCAACCAGCCAGCTCTCACCGATACCGATCTGGCCGATGAAACCGACGAACCCGCCGATGTCCAGTCGCTCATTGAAGACTTCCGCGTCGCCAACACCAACCTGCACGAGATCTGGTCGCTCGTCATTCCCCCACAGTCTCTGCTCGGCCTCAAAAAGCTCTCTCTTCTGGATGCTCCCGCCTTCCGCATGCCCGCCGCACTCTGGGCCCGCATGGTCTACGACTTCGTCCTTGCCTTTCGCCTGCGAACGCTCAACCGCGGGCATCTGCTTGGCGCGCTCACGCCGCTTTATCTCGCCTGGGTCGCCTCGCATCTGCTGGTGATCGACAGTGGCATCCCGCCCGAGCAGCACATCGAAGAGACCGCCTCAGCCTTTGAAAGTGAGAAGCCCTACTTCGTCTCGCGCTGGCGCTGGCCCGACCGCTTCAATCCCTGACCCGCCAGGACTAGACTGAAGCTCGCAAAGACTTCCGCTTCGCCCCGACCTCCGAAGGAGACACGCCATGCCACAGGTTCCTACCAACATCTACGATCCCGTCGCCCTTCCGCAGCCATCGCTCTGGCACCAGGTCGGTGACTCCTTGAGCGCGTCCATGCACCGGTCGTTCGTCAAATTGGCGAGTTTCCTTCCCGGCGTCCTCTCGCTGCTCATCGCCGTGCTCATCATGACCGGCGTCGGCGCCCTTCTCTCTCTCGCCCTCCGCCGCATCCTCATCAAGATCAACTTCGACGAGCGCCTGAACCGCAACAGTGCCGCCAGCATCTCCGACTTCTCGCCCGCCCACAGCCCCACGCTCCTCGTCACGCGTGTGGTCTTCTGGGGATGCGTCCTGCTCGGCTTCATCATCGGCATCTCCGCCCTCGATGCGTCCTATTCCAACAGCTCGCAGATGTCGATCTTCCTTCTGCCCTACGTCGCCCACTCCGTCGGCGCCCTCCTTCTGCTCGCCGCCGGAACCATCCTTGCCCGTTTCCTTTCGCGTTCCGTGCTGATCGGCGGCGTCAACGCCAAGCTGCAGTACGCCCGCTTTCTCTCGCTCGGCGTCAAGTGGCTCGTCCTCACCCTTACCGGTGCCATGATCCTCGATCACCTCGGCATCGGCGGCACCATCATCGAGCTCGCCTTCGGCATCCTCTTCGGCGGCATCGTTCTCACGCTGTCGCTGGCTGTGGGTCTCGGCTCCCGCGATATCGTCAGCCGCTCCCTCGAACGCTCCGCCGATCGTCTGCCCACCCTTGACCCCAACAGTCCCGCCCCACGGCCCACACCCACCCCAGCCACCAACCTCCGTCACTTTTAACCTTCGGTCGTCATCCCGCACGGATCGGCCGTTGCGTTTGCGTGGTTGAGCTATCGACCACCAGATACTCCGTTCCGCTCAGATCGATCCTCATTCTGAGCGGAGCGAGATTCTCCGAGTTCCACCCGGAGCTGAACCCTGCCTGCGTGGGCAATTCCCCTCAAATCACCATCGGCGACGCCGCCACCGCCCGCGGCGCCACATTCGAGCCGAACGCCCCATACGCCGCCACCACCGCATATCCCACCAGCGGCAGCAGATATCCCATTGCCATACTTCCCGTGTGGTGCACAATCACGCCCAGCACCGGGGGAAACACTGCCCCTCCCAGAATCGCCATTACGATCAAACTTCCGCCCAGCTTTGTACTCGGCCCCAGATCCTTCACGCCCAGCGCAAAGATCGTCGGAAACATGATCGACATAAACAGGCTCGTCCCCACCAGCGCCCACGCCCCCAGCATCCCCGGCCGCACCACCGCAAACGCCAGCAGCAGCACGTTCACCACGGAGTACCCCATCAGCAGCCGCGCCGGTGCCACATACCGCATTAGCCACGTCGACGCCGCCCGCCCAACCGCCAGCGCCACCAGACTCCCCGTCAGATAGTATCCCGCCGTCCGCTCACTCACCGCCGTATACACCTTCATATACGGAATGAATGTGCTCCACGTCGCCACCTGCGTCCCCACATAAAAAAACTGCGCCACCACCGCAAAGAACAGGTGCGGATACCGCAGCAGCGACCGAAAGCTGCCGCGATCTTCCGCCGCATCCTCCCCCGCTTCCGCCTTTGATCCAGCCGTTGCAAACGCCGGAAACCGCACCCGCGCCAATCAGCACCGCCATCATCACCAGCACCACGCCCAGCCCCACATACACCGGCACCACCCGCATAATCTCGCCGTGCAGATACCCCGCATACGTTCTCTCCGCGTGCATCGCCGCACTCGCGCCGGCGCGAGCTCCACCCCCGAAAAGATGAACCACGTCCCGAACAACACGCCCGCCATCGACCCCGGAGGGTTGAAGCTCTGCGCAAAGCTCAGCCGCCGCGCCGACGTCTCTGGCGGCCCAAACTGCGCGATCAGCGGATTCGCCGCCCCAGCGGAAATCCGCGCCCGCTGATACAAACCCTGATCCGGTCGTCGCAGTCTAATCCATACATACGCCTGCTAGCCTTCAACAACACACATCCCTGTCACGCATCTCACGCTTCCTAACCGCACGAAAGGCCACCTCCCCATGGTTTCAAAGCGCCTCGCCATCTCTCCCGTTAAACCCACATCTGGCCCCAAGCCCACTGCCGAACCCCGCGTTCCCCTCCCCGGCAGCGAGCGCCAACCCCTTCCTCCCGGTGATCTCCAAGGCACCGCCGCCCCCGCAAAGCGCAGCAGCCGCGGCCCACTCACCGTCACCGTCCTCGTCCGCCGCAAGCAGCCCATCAACCCTGACGATCTCGGCACGACCCGCGTCTCCCGTTCTCAGTTCCGCGCGCAGTTCAGCGCCGATCCCGTCGCCGTCAAAGCCGTTCGCAGCTTCGCCAAGCAGTTCGGCCTCACCATCGAGGCCACGCCCGCCCAGCTCGACGCCCGCACCCTTAAGCTCTCCGGCACCCGTGCACAAATCGAGCAGGCCTTCGGCGTTACCCTCTCCGAGCAGGCGCACGGCAAAACTATCTACCGCGTCCGCGAAGGCGCCATCATGATCCCCACCTCGCTCGAAGGCCTCGTTGAAGCCGTCCTCGGCCTCGACAATCGACCCCAGGCCGACGCCCACTTCCGCATCGCCCGATCTGTAACCTTCACTGGCACAAGACCCGCCGCCGGCAGCTCCTCCTTCACCCCGCCGCAGATCGCTCAGCTTTACCAGTTCCCCGCCAACGCCTCTGCCGCCGGCCAGACCATCGGTCTCATCGAACTCGGTGGTGGCTACCGGTCTGCCGATATCTCGGCCTACTTCAAATCCCTCGGTCTCAAAGCCCCAACCGTCGTCGCCGTCCCCGTCGATGGTGGCAAGAACGCGCCCTCCACGCCCGATGGCGCCGACGGTGAAGTCATGCTCGACATCGAAGTCGCCGCTTCCGTCGCCCCCGGCGCCAACATCGCCGTCTACTTCGCTCCCAACACCGACCAGGGCTTCGTCGACGCCATCACCACCGCCGTCCACGACACCACCAACAAGCCCAGCGTCATCTCCATCTCCTGGGGCGGCCCCGAATCCTCTTGGACCCAGCAGGCCATCACCGCTCTCGACAGCGCCTGCCAGGCCGCCGCTCTGCTCGGCATCACCGTCACCGTCGCCTGCGGAGACAACGGCTCCACCGACGGCGTCTCAGACGGCGCCAACCACGTCGACTTTCCCGCCTCCAGCCCGCACGTCCTCGCCTGCGGCGGCACACAGATCTCTGCCTCCGGCACCACGCTCTCGAACGAGGTCGTCTGGAACGAGCTTTCAACCAGCGAAGGCGCCACCGGCGGTGGTGTCTCTCTCATCTTTCCGCTGCCCACCTGGCAGGCCAACGCGAACGTCCCCGCGCCCGCCGCCATCGCGCATAAACGCAAAAGAAAGCCCACCGCCGGCCCTGGCGCCGGCCCCACCGCCTCCGGCCGTGGCGTCCCAGATGTCGCCGGCAACGCTGATCCCGTCACTGGCTACACCATCCGCGTCGACGGCCAGACCATCTCCATCGGCGGCACCAGCGCTGTTGCCCCGCTCTGGGCCGGTCTCATCGCCCTCGCCAACGCGCAAAACAAATCCTCCGCCGGCTTCCTTAACCCCATCCTCTACGCCAACCCCGCCGCCTTCCGCGATATCACCTCCGGGAATAACGGCGCCTACAAAGCCGGCCCCGGTTGGGATGCCTGCACCGGCCTCGGCTCGCCCATCGGCACCGCCGTCATCACCGCCCTCGCCGGCTCCGCCCCATCGATCGGCAGTCGCAAAGGAACCAAACAACCGGCCGTCACAAAACGCACCCGCACCGTCTGACGCGCACACCTTGTGTTTCAACTGTCATCCCCGGAGCTTCACCTTTAGTTGCCGTCCCGCAGGGATCTGCTGTTGCTCCTGTGTTCCACTGCAACCGATCGCAAAAAGGCCGGCCACCAAGGCCGGCCTTCTTCATCCCGCAATCAACGTCTACGCAGCCTGCAAACTCGCCTTCGCTGCTTCCTGATTAACCGTCTCCTCAGCGATCTTCGTCAGCTTCGCATCACCGCCCTTGCTGTCTTCCAGGTTCTCCTTCAAACCCTGCGCCGCGTCCTGCTTGCCGATCAATTTCACGTACGTCTCCATCGATCCATAGCTCGCCACCCGATACAACTGCTGCTGGTTTGCCGCCACGATCAACGCCGCATCCCGCACCGGCCCCGCCTCCGAGTTCGAGATCATAGTCTCGACCTCATTGATCATCGCGTGCGCGATCTCGTTGGTGTTCGTCTTCACCGGCTTGCCCAGCTTTCCAAATGTCGCCTCAATCTTTGAGGCGTATTCCTTGCCCTTAGTGACGCTCTTTTCGAACATCTCCTTCAGCTCCGGATTCGTCGACGCCTCGGCCATCTTCTTCGCTTGGTCCGAAACCTTGTTCTCGAAATCCAGCACATAGGTAAGCCCGATAAGCATCAAGTCTTCGATCGTCTGCATCTTCTCTGCCATAGTAAATTCTCCTCGGTCGCATTTTTCGGCAGCCCCTTCATCACTGTGCGTCATCAGGGGCCGCCGATCTGCTTGGTTAGTGGTGCCTCACCCGCCACCTGTTGCCGCCCGCTCCGAGCGCGATTTCATCCTCCCAACAATTCCCGCAGGCCGTACACCTCACCCTCGGTACAACCCCGCCTAGACCGTCGGCAGCCCGGCCGCTCCATAGATCCGCGAGATCCACTGAATATCTTTCATGCCCTCCTCGCCCGATGCCTTCACCGGCGTGTTCTCCACAATATTCGTGGCCAACGCCTCCGCCTCCCGCATAAATTGCGTCGGGTCCTTCTCCGGATTCGTCTTCTCGGTCGCCGGCTTGCCTTCCCCTCCGCCCACCTTCATCGTGATGCCCTCGTAGCTATACGCCGGCCCCATTTCGAGCACGCCTTTACTTCCCGTCACCTTAAAGAAGCCCGGCATCGGCCCACCATAGGTCGTGTTGCACGTCGCCAGAATCCCCGACGGAAACCGCGTCGTCCACGACACCGTCTCCTCCACCTCCTTGAACCGCGGATCCTTCGGGTCGGAATACGAGAACGCCTTGATCTCCGCCGGCTCCTCCCCCGTCAGGTACCGCGTCGCATTCAGGCAATAGATCCCCACATCCATTAGGGATCCGCCACCCGCCAGCTTCCGATTCAGCCGCCACACTCCCGGCTTGCTGTCAAAGCCGAACGCCGCCTCAATCGCCCGGATCTCACCGATCTCGCCACGCCGCAGTCGCCCAATCGCCTCCAGCGTCAACGGCTCATAGTGCATCCGGTACGCGATCATCAACTTCACACTGGCCGCCTTGCACGCGTCCACCATCTGCTGGCACTCGGCTACACTCACCGCCATCGGCTTCTCGCACAGCACATGTTTGCCCGCCTTTGCCGAGCGAATCGTGTACTCCGCATGCATGCTGTTCGGCAACGCGACATACACCGCATCGATCGCCTTGTTCTCCCGCATCCGATCCATGTCCGCATAGCTGTACACCGACGTCTTCGGAATCCCCAGCTGCGCCGCCTGCGCCTCCGCCTTCGCCCGGTCCCCGCTCACCAGCCCCGTAATCTTCGTCCGCTGGCTCATCCCCACACCGCCAATAAAGTGTTTCGCAATCTCCCCCAACCCAATCACCGCATATCCAATCTGCCGCCCAGCCCCGGCCCCCACAGTCGCCTGTCCCATTCCCCAGGCCCGCGGCAGCACCCCCGCCGCCATCCCCATGGCCCCCACCCGCAAGCCCCGCCCCGCAAACATCCGCCGTGTCATCGTCATCGCACACTCCTCTTCCCTTCTCTAGATGCACACCATCGCCTCCACCGCCGCACCGGCCTGTCATCCCGTAGGGATCTGCTGTTGCCGTTGCTCTTCGCCCTTGCCCCTTACCAGCCAGCATCTCGCCGAGAAAGCCGTCATCTCGACCAGGCAACGCGCGCGAGCGGAGAGAGTCCGCCCCGTGAACCCCACCACGCTTCCCTGACATCTCATGCCCATGAGCATCGAAACCGTCAAACTAGGCACACAAGGCGCCGTCGTCTCCCGCGAGGGTCTCGGCTGCATGGGCATGAGCGAGTTCTACGGCGAACGCAACGACGAAGAGTCCACCGCCACCCTCCTTCGCGCGCTCGACCTCGGCATCACCTTCTTCGACACCGCCGACGTCTACGGCATGGGCGACAACGAAGAGCTGGTCGGCCACACCATCAAGCCCCGCCGCGACGAAGTCTTTCTCGCCACCAAGTTCGCCAATCTCCGCAAAAGAGAAGACCCCTCCTTCTGGGGCATCTCGGGCAAGCCCGAGTACGTCCGCCAAGCCTGCGATGCTTCGCTCCAGCGCCTCGGCCTCGATCACATCGATCTCTACTACCAGCACCGCGTCGATCCCGACACCCCTATCGAAGACACCGTCGGCGCCATGGCCGAGCTCGTCAAAGCTGGCAAGGTTAAATACCTCGGCCTTTCGGAAGCCTCCCCCGCCACCATCCGACGCGCCCACAAAGTTCACCCCATCACCGCTCTCCAGACCGAATACTCCCTTTGGGAGCGCCACCCCGAAGCCGAAATCATCCCTATCTGCCGCGAGCTCGGCATCGGCTTCGTCCCCTACTCGCCCCTCGGCCGCGGCTTCCTCACCGGCACCATCACCAAAGACACGGAGCTCGACGCTAAGGACTTTCGCAAATCGCGCTACCCACGCTTCGCCGGCGACAACCTCGATAAGAACCAAATCCTCGTCGATCGCGTCCGCGCCATCGCCGATCGCAAAGGTGTCAAGCCCGGCCAGCTCGCCCTCGCCTGGGTCTTCAGCAAAGGCATTGACCTCGTTCCCATTCCCGGCACCAAGCGCCGCAAGTACCTCGAAGAAAACGCCGCCGCCTGCGACGTCCATCTCTCCCCCGAAGAGATCTCTGAACTCGAAACTGCCGTCCCCGCCGACGCCGTAGCTGGCGACCGCTACACCGAAGCCAACATGAAGAGCATCGACCGCTAAACCGCGCACCTGCATCCTGCAGCGATTCCCCACCCAGGGGCCTCCACGCGAGATCGCACCCGTCGCGTGGAGGTCCCGGTCTCTTCTGCACCAGCCGGGTACCCCATCCTCGAGACAGCTTCATCGGTGCTAGTGTGGGCTCCGCTCGTCGAAGGCAAAACTCCATTGCCTCTGATCCTGCAAGCGAAGCGAGCAGGACAGCCATCCGGCATCTCACGTCCATGACACCGCAAACCGAAAAACAAAAGATGCTCGCCGGTGACCTCTACCTCGCCAGCGGCCCCGATCTCACCGCCGACCGCCTCCACGCCCAGACCCTGCTCACCCGTTTCAACCAGACCTCTCCCGCCGACAGCCCCACCCGCACCGTCCTCCTGCGCGACCTCCTCGGCAGCCTCGGCGACAACGTCACCATCCAGCCCTCCTTCCGCTGCGACTACGGCTACAACATCACCATCGGCGCCGGCACCTTCATCAACTTCGACTGCGTCTTCCTCGATTGCAACCACATCACCCTCGGCCGCGACGTCCAGATCGCCCCCGGCGTCCACCTCTACACCGCCACCCATCCCCTCGACCCCACCACCCGCCGCTCCGGCCTCGAGCTCGCCCTTCCCATCACCCTCGCCGACAACGTCTGGCTCGGCGGCGGCAGCATCATCTGCCCTGGCATCACCATCGGTGAAAACACTGTCGTCGGCGCCGGCAGCGTCGTCACCCGCGACCTTCCGCCCAACGTAGTCGCCGCCGGCAACCCCGCCCGCATCCTCCGCCAGCTTTGACTACTTCATAGCCCCCGTCGCCTTCCATCCCACCACCGCCCCACTCGCCGCGTTCTGCTGCTTCAACCACACATACAGCGGCTGAAAGTAATCCATCATCGGCCCCGCATCCAGATGATCCGTTCCCGTCATCGTCTTCAGTGTCGCCTGCCAGGGCTGCGATTGCCCCGCCTCCAGCATCGCAGTCAGCTTCGCCCCCGCCGCCTTCGACCCATAAAAGCTGCACCGGTTCAGCGGCCCTTTGTAACCACTCGCGTCACACATCGCCTTATAGAACTGAAACTGGTACACCCGCGCCAGGAAGTACCGCGCATACGGCACATTCGTCGGAATATGGTTCTTCGCGCCCGGATCAAAGTCCGCCTCCGTCCGCTCCACCGGCGGCGCCACACCCTGGTACGTCTCCCGCAACGTCCACCACGCCTTGTTGTAGTCCGCCGGCTTCACCTCGCCCGAAAACACCTCCCACCGCCACGTGTCGATCAGCAAACCAAACGGCAGAAACGCCACCTTGTCGAGCGCCGTCCGCAGCAGCAGCGGAATATCCGCCTCCGCCGGCGGTACCTCGTTCTGTAACCCAAGTTGTTTCAAATACGCCGGCGTAATCGACAGCGCGACCGAATCCCCGATCGCTTCATGAAACCCATCGTTTGCCCCGTTCCGAAACAGAAATGGCTGCCCGTTATACGCCCGCTGGTAGAAGTTATGCCCCAGCTCGTGGTGCACCGTCGTGAAGTAATCCGCATTCACCTCGATGCACATCTTTACCCGCAGATCCTCGACCGAATCCACATCCCACGCCGACGCATGGCACACCACATCCCGGTCCCGCGGATGCACAAACTGCGACCTCTCCCAGAACGTCCCCGGCAGTGGCTTCATCCCCAGCGACACAAAAAAGCTCTCCCCATACCGCACCATTGCCTTGCCCGCTGCCACCTCCGCCGCATGCCCTTTATCCGAACTTATATCCGTCTCTTTCGCAAACGCCACCGCCGCTCCCGGGTCCTTCTCCGCAATCTGCCGCTGCAACGCGCCCGCCAGATCCACCGGCTTGAACTGCGCCAGCTTCGGATCCGTCGGCGCCACCACGTCATAAATATTCCCCCACTCCTGCGCCCACATGTTGCCCAGCAACTCCGCCGGAATCATCCCGTCTTCGCGCTTCGCCGCCGCGCCATACTTCGCCACCAGCCGCGTCCGCACATACGCCTGCAACTCCGCATACAGAGGCTGCAACTGCCCCCACGCCCGCTCCATCTCCGCCGAAAACTGCGCCGGTGACATGTCATACCCCGCCCGCCACAGCTCGCCCGTGTCCTTGTACCCCAGCTCCCGCGCGCCCACATTTTCGAGCTCCACCTCGCGCGCATACTTCGCCCGCATCGGCGGCGCAATCGCATGCCACCCCACCCACAGCCGCTTCAACTCCTCCGGATCCCGCGACACCGCCATCCGGCTCGAAATCGCATCAATCCCCAGGCACCCCTCACCGCTCGCCTGCCCCGCCCCAGCGCCGTTCCCAGCCCCCGCCCCCGCCGGACAATACTTGCCTTTTCCATACATCCCCGTCAGCTGCGCCGCCAGCGTCGTCGCCTCCTCCAGCAGCTTCGGATCCTTCGGCGCCGCGGGCGCATTCACCTGCAGCAACATCATCTGCCGCCGCATCTCCGCCGGCAGCTCCACCGTGTCAAACCGATGCGACTCCGCCACCAGCCTCAGCGTCTCCGCCGCATTCTGCCCATTCAGCCGCGCCGACGTCGCCTCCGTGTCCTCGTTGATGTCCGTCTCCGCCGTCCACTCCGCATGCGAGCTAGCCGTCTGCAACTCCAGCATCTCCGCATTCACACGCTGGAGAAAGCTGCGCGCGTCGGCAACAGTAGGCGTCGAGGTTGGCAAACTCTGAGAAGCACAGGAAAGGCTGAACACAAGCAGGGCGGCGGTTGAAAGTTCGCGAAGCATATACCCGAAAGTCTAGCGCGTCTCTCGCCCGCTCGCGTCGGCTCCGTGTACACCAAAGACCGAAACCTCGGGCGGCCCTGGCGACTCCTAAAGCATTAGTTGACAAGATCTCTTGCCAGACCTAAAGTCCTAATTACTTCGGAGGTGTGTGTGGCACGGGAATCTAATAAGGTCGGCTTCACCAAACTCGAGCTCAAAATCATGCAGGTGATCTGGAAACAGGGCAAAAGCACCGTCAGCGCCGTTCAGGGAAAACTCGATCCTCCTCTCGCCTACACCACCGTCCAGACCATGCTCAACATCCTCGAGCGCAAGGGAAAGCTCCGGCGTGAGCTGCAGGGACGCGCCTTCATCTACACCGCAGCCGTCACCGAGGCGCGCGCTCTCGGTCAGGGCGTGCGAGACCTCGTCGATCGCATGTTCGGCGGATCGAGTGAAGATCTGGTTCTCAGCCTGCTCAAGAACCGGCAGATCGACGCAACCAAGCTGGTCGAGCTCACCGAGCGCTTCAACCGGGAAGCAGGCGAGTCATGAGGGATCTCGAGTCCTGGCTTCTCGGCTACCTCCTGAACTCCCTCTGGCAGGTTCCGCTGCTCTTTGGTATCGCATGGATCACCGTCCGCGTTCTGCGCCGCACCGGCTCTGTCGTGCAGCATCGCGTCTGGGTTAGCGCTCTCCTGCTGCAAAGCCTGCTTCCAGCCATCTCGGTCTCACCTCTCCTTGCGCTGCGGGCGGTCCTGCTCTGGCACAGCCGCGCCGCTCTGCCCGCCAAGGCGCACGTAACGGTGGTCGCAGGCGAAGGCTTCGGACACAGCCTCCTCCATCTACCAGCGGGTCTGCTTTTAGGAGTCGATGTCCTCTATAGCCTCACCCTTACTTACTTCATCGCTCGATTCCTGTGGAGGACGAAGAACCTCGCTGGCATTCACCGCAGGTCCTCGCTCCTGCACCTGAAGGGGGATGCGCTCCAGTGCTGGACTCGCTGCTCGCATCGCTTCGATGTGCACGATGCGGAACTGGCTGCCTCGTCGGAGATCTTCGGCCCCATCACCATGGGTCTGCATCGGAAACTCATTCTGCTGCCGTCCGGCATGCTCGAGACGCTGGCCATAAACGACCTCGAAACCGTCCTCGCACACGAATTCGCGCACCTCTGCCGACGAGATCTCCCAAAACACCTCGCGTACGAGTTGCTCGCTGTGCCCGTCAGCTACCATCCCTTCCTTTGGCTAACGCGCGGCCGCCTCATCGAGAGTCGGGAGATGGTCTGCGACGAACTTGCCGCCCAGCTCGCCGGACGGAAGGCGTATGCACGCTCTCTATTGCGGTTGGCTTCCCTGCTCGTTGCGGAAAAGCCGATCACGATCCCTCACGCCATCGGAATCTTCGATGCCAACGCATTCGAAAGGAGAATCATGCAACTTATTGGGTTACAAAACCAGATCCAGGGTGTGCGGCGGGTTGTCACTATTGCTGCGTGTATTGCCGTCGGCGTGGGAGCTTGCACCTCGGCCTTGGCCTTGCGCATGACTGTGGCCGCCGCTGCTGAGAAAAACCCATCTGCTATCGCAACACCGGCGGCACCCATGCGCGTCCCGGCAGGTGTCATGGCCGGCAACCTCGTGGCGCGCGTCAATCCGAAGTATCCCATTCCTGCTCGCAACGCAAAGATCCAGGGCACGGTCGTGCTTCATGCCATCATTAACAAGGGCGGAACCATAGAAAACCTTCAGATCGTCTCCGGTCCGGAGGAACTTCGACAATCGTCTTTGGATGCCGTTCACCAATGGACCTACAAGCCATTTCTTCTGAATGGTCAACCGGAGGAGGTTGAAACAACCATCAACGTCACCTATACGCTCACCCCTTAGTTCACCCCGTATCTAGAAGTGCTCCTCCATGTGGCTTTGCTCCTCAGAGCGCACCCTCGCCAATCCCTTGTCAGGGTGCCCCATCTATGGCGGCTTCACCGCCATAGGTGGGACGTAATCAGCTCGGCCACCCATCTTTCAGTTGTCCTTCTGAGCGCAGCGAAGAATCCCCGCATTTCGCCTTCAGCCACGGAGCGAAGCGACGTACAAGCACGCGCAACCAGTCTTGTAAATTCAACGTCGGATCCAGATGCCCCATGCATGCGACAGCCTCACCGTCGCTAGCGTGGGCTCCACTCTGCCGAAGGCAAGATTCACTACCCTCACTTTGAGCGCCACAAACCTCTACTCCAGCACCACTCCCCCAAACCCCGCCTGCAGTCGCTCCACATCCGCCACCGTATCTACATCCATCTCCCCACCGACCAGCTCCACCACCCGAGCCGCTCGCAGCATCTCCCGCGCCCCCGCATCGCCTCTTAGATCCAGCAACTCCGAAAACGCCACGCGTGGAAAGTACGCCGGCACCCCCCGCCGCCCCGCATACCCCGATGCCATCACCTCCTCTGGATCACCGGCCAGCTCCCGCAAATGCTCCGCCGTCACCCCCGGCATGTCACACGTCATCACCACCGCGCCGTCGACCTCCGGAAATCCCTGCACCAGCTCCATACCCGCTCGGGTCGAGCTCCCCATACCCTCCGCCCAGCCCGCATGCACAACCACCCACGCACGACGTAGGTCACACTCCTGAGTGATCCCCTGGGCTGAGGCCCCAAGCACGACCACCACCGGCTCCAACCCAGCCTCGCCCGCCACCCGCACTGCCCGATCCAGCAACGTCTCCCCGCCCATCCTGACCAACTGCTTCGGCCTGCCCAATCGCGTCGAGGCCCCAGCCGCCAGCACCAGCGCCGCCGTCATCACACCGCTCCAAGCGCGCACTGCGCCTGCAGATACTTCGACGCGTCACCGCGCCTCACCTGCTCGGTCACATCCTCCGGCCGCAACCGCCGGCTCAACCCGACCTTCCCCTGCACGCACGCCTGGATCTCTGCAACCACCGCCAGCGCAATTGCCTCCGCGCCATCGCCGCCCAGATCCAGACCCACCGGCGCATACAGTCGATCGCAACACTGCGCCACCGACCATCCCAGCCGATCCGCCGCCTCGCTCACCAGCAGGCTCGACCGATGCCGCGCTCCCAGCAGACCCAGGTACTTCGGCATCCTCGGCAGCGTCGTCTCGAGCGTCGCCCGGTCTTGCTCATAACTGTGTGTCATCACAACTACGGCATCGTCTTCCCGAAGCTCCATCGGCTCGCCGTCCTCCAGCACCACCACGCGCTCCGCCTCCGGAAACCGCTCCCGTCGCGCTAGCTGCCGCCGCCCATCCGCCACCACCACGTTCCATCCCAAAAGTGCCCCCATCGTCACCAGCGGCCGGGCATCCTCTCCCGCGCCAAACACTACCAGCCGTTGCGGCGGTTCTAAAGTTTCAACAAAGGTATTCGGCTCGCATGGCGCACCGACAGTCCCATCTGGCATCCCCACGCTCGGCGCGACAAGCTCATCGGCGCTCATCCCCTCACTGGAAAAGATCAACTCTGTTGCTTCGTCCTCGCCAACAGAAAAGATGGCCCTCCGCAGCGGTCTCCCCTCTCCAGGCAACCATGTCACCACCCGTCGCCGAACCCCGCCAAAAACCTGCTGAACCTCTGCGAAAAGCCGCTGCACCTCAACCGAATTGACGTCTTCCAGCAGCAAATCCAGCTCCCCACCGCACCCCAAGCCATACGGAATCTCCTCCGTATCCTCAAAGGAGGTCGAGTAATGCTGCACCATCGGCCCTTTTTCCACCAGCCACTTCGCCCGATGCACCAGCTCCCCTTCCAAACACCCCCCACTTATTGATCCTGCGGTCCCCTCACCCCCCACCAGTAGACGTGCCCCCACCCTTCGATAACTCGATCCTCGGACGCCAACCAGCGTCACCAGAACGCCACCCCGCCCGCCATCTGCCTTCTTCAGGATCTGCCGCCAGTCCACCATCATCCTTTTACCGCCCTCTTTCATCAGATGCGCGCCAAAGCCATGAAAACATTTGCCACCTTCTGCACACGTCATGGCAAATCCCTTCCTTTCGCCCCTCCTGTCCGCGCTTAACCGACACGTAGGGTCATGCACTTCCTTGCAAAGTAGCCGCAAGCTGCTACTTTCCGCGATTTTCCTTGAATCTATGACTTTGGACCTTCCCTTGCTCTATCCATGACATCTGCTGTTCTTTGGAGCGGAACCCTGTCCCACTTGATTCACTTGAGGAGATCGTCCGAATGTCATTCTCTCGCCCCCGCAGTGCCAATCTGCAACTCACATTCGCAGTGCTCACCGCGGTAGCGATCCTGCTCTTTCCTGCCGTAATTGGTCTCTCGTAACACCGACCAGCGCTGCGAGCACTGCACGTCCTGCTCACCAATGAGCGAACGATCCTTGTGACGGCTTCGCTGCGCGGCGCTGGAACGCAAGTAACTCTGCGGGCTTTTTGACGAGTGAACATCGTCCGTTTCGGGCGATGTTCACTGGGAATGCGATGTTCACGCCGGCCAGAAGCATTTGTCGCGGCGGTCGCCATGCCGAACCGACTTCATACCGCAGCTTCTGCGAGGAATCACAACCATGTCCGCCATGATCAGCCCGGTACCGGGTTCTCTGGCGTCGTATCCCTTAACGGCGACGGCCTGCTCTGCGGAGCGACGTGCAGCTTCATGGACTCACAGGTGAGACTTGGCCGCGGTTGCCGTCTGACGAGGACCAACAGGGCAACCAGCGTGCACACGTCGGCGAACAGCCCGACTGAGCGGAGCCGTGGCGCCTGGTCAGTACTGTGGCGGCGAAGCTGCGCTTTCTTTGCTAAACTAGGCCAGTCGAGGACGGATCGGTGGCCTACTCCAGCGGCTGCGCAGGGCGACTCCGGCAAATCCCGGTTTCACAAGGTTCGGGGCGTAGCGCAGTCTGGTAGCGCACCTGGTTCGGGACCAGGGGGTCGGAGGTTCGAATCCTCTCGCCCCGACCAATCCATAAATATGCGCTCACCCCTATGCCGGTTGCCAAGCTGACTCTCGAGCTGGAGATACCGCATGCGCAGTCACTCAAAGATCGGCGACAGGTAGTCCGGTCACTTAAGGACGCTTTGCGCCATAGCTTCAACATCTCCGTGGCGGAGACCGATGGGGCGCTGGTTTGGAATCGTGCGACGCTTGAGATCGTTGCCGTCTCAGCCTCCGTGCAGTACCTTGCGGGTCAGCTTGCAACAGTGGAACGAGCTGCAACCCGTCATGTCACACGATTTGGCGCACTCATCCAAGACGCCTATGCCGAAGTTCTGGAGGAGGGCATGGGTGATGCGCTAGAACTTGCCGGTGACCTTTCCGAACAGGACGATGGATTTTGAGTGGTCCAGAGAAACTCTGATAATCTTGGCTTCTACCGGACGATCAAACGATGCCTGAGCACCGCGCACGAACGCATCACCGCAATCGCGTGGCAAACACGTTCTCGGAGGAGATCGGCGCGATGCTCGAAGGAGAGCTATCCGATCCCAGGATCGCTCCGAGTTACGTGACGGATGTCGTTCTGGCTCCCGGGGGCAAATCCGCTCGCGTCTTTGTCGCGGTTCATGGGGGCGATCAGGAAGAAGAGGACACCTTGGCCGGCTTGATGACAGCTCGCGCTTTTATTCGATCCCAGCTGAGGGACCGGATGGGAGTTCGGCATGTGCCGGAGCTGACGTTCGCGATTGATCGGTCAGAGAAGATGACCGGCCGTATGGATGAACTTCTAGGGCGCATGCGAAAGCGCGAAAGGCGGTTTGCCCAGACCATACGTTCAGAGGTCGAGAAGCCTGCCCCATGATGGTCCGCACGAACAGCATTGAGAGAATTCTGTCGGAGTTTCGGCCCGGGCGATCCTTCGTTCTGACCTCGCATAGTCGGCCGGACGGTGATGCTGTAGGCTCGCTGCTCGGTTTGTCCGACCTGCTGGAGTCGCGTGGCTGCCGGACAGAGATTGTTCTCGCAGATCCGGTTCCGGCGGTTTATCGGACCTTGCCTGGAGCGGAACGAATACGGCACGCGAGTTCCCCTAGCTTCGGGGATGCCGACGAGCTTCGGCCCGCAGTCATCCTCGAGTGCGACAGCACAGAACGGACCGGCCTGCGGGGGCTGGACGGTCGATACCTCATCAACATTGATCATCATGCGAGTGGCCGAAACTACGGCGACCTGAATTGGATCGACCCAGAGGCCTCTGCCGTCGGAGCGATGGTGTACGAGCTGATGGTCGCCATGGACGAGGTAGTCAGCCCCGACACGGCAAGTTGCATCTATGCGGCGATCCTGTCGGATACAGGTGGTTTCACCTCACGCTCAACCACCCCCGCAACACTTTCGACTGCAGCGGAACTGGCGCGTCTCGGGGCGGATCCGGCCCGTATCGCGAACGATCTCTGCTTCTCGAGCCCCGAGTGCAAGGTTCGGCTGCTCGGCGCCGCGTTGGTCAACATGCAGCGGGAAGGCACGATCGCGTGGAGTTGGGCGACGCTGGGCGATCTGGAGCGGCTGCAGGCCATGGCGGAAGACTGCGATGGGGTCGTCAACTACCTGGTGGGCATCGCGGGTGTCGAGGCGGCCTTCTTCGCCGTCGAACTTCCAACCCCCGGGGAGTACCGACTAAGCTTACGCAGCAAGAGCCAGTTGGACGTCGCGCAGGTTGCAGAGAGCTTCGGCGGTGGCGGTCATCGTGCCGCAAGCGGATGCATGATGAAGGGTTCGCTTGAAAGCGTGATCGGTCGGGTACGAGAGAGGGTCGCTCGCGACTCTGTTAGCCTTACCTGACGCAATCCTGAATGGCAGAAACGTCACAACCCGCTCCTGAGAGCGCCCGGATCGGCCGTGTCGCTACGATCTGTCGTCGTTTGGGCTGGGAGACACCGAGTGTCTCCGTTTTTCGTGAGCTGGCCCTTCTCTTCTTAGTCACGGTGTTCGTTCTGCTCTATGGATTGGTGCCGATATTTGGCGGAGATCAGCTTGGTCTGGTCGGCGCAGACGAACCTCGCTACGCGCAGATCGCCCGGGAGATGCTGGCGCAGCATAACGAAATTTGCGACCAAAGGCACGCCAACATTGTGCCGCGCGGCCTGCATATTCGAGATCTTCAGAACTCCTTTGCTTGTCTGACCGGAGGTACGGTTACGCCGATTCTGAATGGTCGGCCCTGGCTCGAGAAACCAGCCCTGTACTACTGGCGAGCCATGGGATTCTTTCGCGAGTTCGGCGTTTCGGACTGGTCGGCGCGGCTTCCCTCTTCTTCTGGTGCGCTCGCGCTGATCGTTCTGGTGTATCTCCACATGCGCCGGTTCCGGCCTGGCGGTCATCTGGATGCCGCGTTGATCACCGCATCCTGCCTCGGAATCGTAGCCTTTGCCCGAGGTGCCTCAACCGATATGCAGCTAGCAGCGCCGTTCTGCATCGGCATGCTGGGGTGGTATGCCTGGTACGAGACCGGGAAGAAGTTCTGGCTGTTCGATCTTTACTTCTTTGGAGCGGCAGCAACGCTGGCCAAGGGGCCAGTCGCCCCGTTTCTGGCCTTGGCGATCATCTTCTTCTTTACTGCACTGCGACGCGAGTGGAGCCTGCTTCGCCGAACGATCTGGATTCCCGGGGTGCTGCTCTATCTGGCCATGGTCTTGCCCTGGTATATCGCGGTGCAGCGCCGCAACCCGACCTTTGTGCGATCGTTCTTCCTGGAACATAACCTCGAACGCTTTGCGACGAACCGGTACCAGCACCATCAGCCATTCTGGTTTTACGCCGCGGTTCTGCTACTGGGCTTGATGCCCTGGTCTGTGCTGGCGTTTCAAGCCCTAGTGAATGCGGTGAGCATGTCCGTGGCGGAGTGGAAGGCGCGCCGTAATCCGCAACGGTATCTTGCGCACATGCGGGCGGGGGATGCCTTTCCGGAGTTCCTGGTATTGTGGGCGCTCTTTCCCATTCTCTTCTTTTCCTTCTCGGGATCGAAGCTGCCGGGGTACATCCTGCCGTCGATCCCGCCATTGACGATCCTTACGGGAGACTACCTGAACCGTGTCCGCCGGCAGGGCCTGCCGGAATGGCTGCTAGGTCTGCATGCGTTGCTATCTGCAGCCATGGTCTTTGTGCTGGTGCTCGCGCCCCAACACATGAAGTACGAGACGCTGGTGCCGCCAGCGGGATGGCTGGTGACGGCGGGGATTGCGGCGCTGTGCATTGGGTCACTGATCGTGCTTCTGGTACGTCGCGGCGGAATTCCGCAGATCCTGACGGCTACCCTCATCCCAGTGCTCGGCAGCTTGATCTTTCTTCTTGGATTTCACGGCAAAGATCTCGACCTGAACTACTCCGCGCGCCCATTGGCTAGAGGCATTAATGAGAAAGCACCCGGCGTCAAGGTGATCGCGTCTCTGGGGATCCGCCGCGACATGGACTACGGTCTGACCTTCTATCGAGATCAACCGATCGTCCATTATGGAAGCGACGGTGTTCCGAACGAAGAACACGTTCTAGTGATTCGCGCCAATGAAACAGGACAGCTGACCGAATGGCTGCAGAACCGCATCTACCAGCCAGTGTTTTTGTTTGAGTCACAGGGACTTGCCGTATACCGGGTGGAAGCACGACGATAGACGATCCTGTCGTTCCGACGATGAGAGAAGGAAGCTGAAAGCGATGGCGCGTTCTTCCCCCACCGAGATTCTGGATCTGCGCCACGTCTCCGCTCGCCAGATGCGGCCCTTGCTGGAAGCAGAGGCAAGGCTGTGGGAACAGACACTGCGGTGGAACTATCAGAGTTCGACTGAGCTGCTATTGGAATATCTAAACGGCCGAATCCTGCCGGGCTTTGTCACCGTGGATGCCGGCGAGGTCAGTGGCTTCACCTTTTGCGTTTATGAAGGGATGAAGGCAGTGGTAGGCGATGCCTTTTGCCGGTCCGCGTTTGCGCGTGCGCCCGGAGATGAGGGCCGCGATCCGACTTTGCGACTTCTGCTTACGCATTTGGTGAGCTTGCTGCGCGCATCTCCGGGCATCGAGCGCATTGAAGCACAGTTGTTGCTGTTTCCCTCGGGAACTCTGGATCTGTTCTTTCTAGCCGAAGGTTTTGTCGTCTTCCCACGCCTCTTTATGGAATGCAACCTGGCCTCGAAGACTGATTCCTCAGCCAGACGCTTTGGTGCACGTGCCATGTTGGCGCCTGACGGGGTAGCGGCGAACGAACTCACTTTGCGCCGATGGGCAGCTTCGGATTTCCAACCGGCGGCGGAGTTGATTCATCTTGCCTATACCGGGCATGTCGATGCGCGCATCAACGATCAGTATCGAACGCTCCATGGATCGCTTCGATTTCTGCACAATATTGTTCGCTTTCCCGGTTGCGGCGTCTTTGAGGCGACGCACTCCTGGGTGCTCGAGCACCGGCGGTCCGGTGCCCTAATGGGCATGCTGCTGTGCTCCCGCGTGGCGGATGATGTTGCTCATATCACACAGCTCTGCATCGCTCCGGATCTTCGAGGACAGCGTCTCGGGGCGCATCTGCTCGGACATGCTTTAAACCAACTGAGCCGTGCCGGCTACGCGGCGATCACGCTAACCGTCAGCGAAGAGAACACACCTGCGCTCGAGCTCTATCAGACTGCCGGCTTCACGACCCGCCGCCGTTTCGATGCAGCCGTTCTGGAGCAGGGGCCAGCCCGGTAAAACGTCCCCCGTTTGTCCGATCTGTTCGACTATTCGACGTGGTAGTTCGGCGCCTCGCGCGTGATGATGACGTCGTGGACGTGACTCTCGCGCAAGCCAGCATTGGAAATGCGAATGAAGCGAGCGTTGGTTTGCAACTCCTCGATGGTGGAGCAGCCGAGATAGCCCATACCCGAGCGCAGGCCGCCGACCAGCTGGTAGACCATCGCTTCGAGCGGTCCGCGATGTGGCACACGGCCCTCGATGCCCTCCGGAACGAATTTGGCAAGCCGGTTGGAGGAGGCGCCTTCGCGCGCGGTGAGGGACTGGCGATCGGCACTGGCAGCTTCGCTCATATCTTCCTTGCCCTGAAAGTAGCGCTCTCCCGATCCCTGGGCCATGGCGGAGAGAGATCCCATGCCGCGGTACGCCTTGAAGGAGCGGCCCTGGTACAGGATCGTCTCACCCGGGCTCTCGTCTACGCCAGCAAAGAGCGAGCCCATCATGCATGCGCTCGCACCGGCCGCGATCGCCTTCGTGACATCGCCCGAATACTTGATGCCACCGTCCGCGATGATGGCAATGCCCTGCTTCGAAGCGGCCCGGAAGGCCTCCGAGATGGCGGTGATCTGCGGCATGCCGGCGCCGGTTACCATGCGCGTGGTGCAGATGGAGCCTGGGCCGATACCGACTTTGATTGCATCCGCGCCCGCGTCCATCAGCGCCATCGCTCCATCGTAGGTAGCGATGTTGCCGGCGAGGACATCAACGTTCGGAAAGCGTGCCTTCACCTCACGCACAGCCTCAAGCACGCGCGACGAGTGACCATGCGCCGAATCGATGGCGAGCGCGTCCACACGAGCCGCAACCAACTCGGCCGCGCGCTCCAGAAAGTCGCCCGTTGCGCCGATCGCGCCCGCGACGCGCAATCGACCTTGCGAGTCCTTGCTGGCATTGGGGTACTTCAACTTTTTCTGGATGTCCTTGACGGTGATGAGGCCTTTCAGCTCGTACTCACTGTTCACGACCAGCAGCTTTTCGACGCGATGCTCGTGAAGAATCTCCTCGGCCTGTTCGAGTGTGGTGCCGACCGGGACCGTGATCAGATTCTTCTTCGTCATAACGTCATTGATCGGAAGGTCTGTGCGGGAAACAAACCGAAGGTCGCGATTAGTGAGGATGCCGACCAGTTTCTTTTCTTTCGTGACCGGCACACCGGAGATCTTGTAACGCCGCATGACTTCTAGAGCGGCCGCGATGGGCTGCTCCGGCGAGATCGTCACAGGATCGACGATCATGCCACTTTCTGAGCGCTTCACCTTATCGATTTCGCCTGCCTGCTGCTCGATGGTGAGATTGCGGTGAACCACGCCCATCCCGCCCTGCTGAGCCATGGCAATGGCAAGGCGGGACTCCGTAACTGTGTCCATGGCCGCAGACATGAGCGGGGTATTCAGGGTGATGTTGCGCGTGAGGCGAGTCTGGGTGCTGACCTGCGTTGGGACAACGTCGCTGTAAGCCGGAACCAGCAGAACATCGTCGAAGGTAAGAGCCTCTGGAACTGGAATTTCAATCATGGGGGGATAGGAACCGGCATCGCGCTTTGATGGATCGAACACGTCGGTTCGTTCGATTGTAGAGTCGGTCTCCCGTCCCGGCAATGCGGCGTGCCGTTGAATGCGCCGTCGGAACGATGTACGATAGAGTTTGTAGGCGAGACGATTCCATCCACCTGTGGTTAGGCCGGGAGATGTCCGGCATCAGGGGTCGGAAGAGGGTAGTGGGCTGACGCCCACTTTTTATTGCTCTGAAAGATGCTCCAATTGGCCGACCGACGAGCGGCGCTATGGGCTGGATCCGCCGCTACAGCATGCGGCGATAGGAACGAGCGTTATGGCGTTGAAGACAGACCAGATTCGGGCATTGGCGGAGCGAGTCGCGGCGACGTATGGGATGGAGATCGTTGATGTGGAATTCCAGGGCAGCGCAAAGTCTCGCTCGCTGCGTGTCTTCCTTGAGAAGACGGAGGCCGAGCGGACAAAGCTGATCCAGGCGGCGGCAAATGCAGACGAGGCAGAGGTGCTGCTGCCAAAGGGCATCCCGGCCGAAAGTCTGTCCGGTGTTACCCACGAGGACTGTGCCAGCTTTGCGAATGACTTTGGAGCGCTTCTGGACGTGGAAGATGTGGTCCCCGGATCGGAGTACACGCTTGAGGTCTCGTCGCCAGGTCTGGACAGAAATCTTTCGACCGAGAAAGATTTCCGACGCTTTATTGGAAGCCTGGTGAAGCTGAAGACAGTTGAGCCAATCGGGGGCAACAAGGTCTGGCAAGGCAGGTTGAAAGGCTTTGAAGACGGCCGTTTAACCCTGGACTTATCTGCCGTGAAGCAAAAGGGTAAGGCAAAGAAGGCGACGATCGAGGAGAGCATCGAGATCCTCCGTAGCCAGATCGAAAAGGTGAACCTGGTTCCGGAGTTCTAGGGACCAGGATTGAGCGTACGACTTACAAGAAGCGCCGGTTTCGCCGGCGAATCACTCCCGAAGGCGGCTGATAAAAGCGCGATCGGGAGGAAGGACGAGAAGAGGCTATGGCAAGTGTTCTGTACCAATCAATTGAAGCGTTGAGCCGCGACAAAGGGATTGATCCTGAGGTCGTCGTCACCGCCGTGGAAGATGCGATCGCGCTCGCAACACGCAAGTACTACAAGACACTCGAATCCATGCGGGCCGAGCTCGATCGGGAGACTGGCGAGATCCGCGCTTACGTGTACAAGACGGTAGTTGAGACACCGGAACAGGTGGAAGATGAAACCAATCAGCTGACGCTCGAGCAAGCGCGCGAGCTGGCGCCCGAGGTTGAGGCTGGGGTGGAACTGCGGTTCTATAAGGACACCTCACCGCTGGGCCGTATTGCCGCCCAGATGGCCAAGCAGGTGATCTTTCAAAAGGTCCGCGAGGCGGAACGCGATACGATTTTCAACGAATACAACCACCGTGCCGGCGAGGTTCTGAACGCAACGGTGAAGCGCCTGGAGCCGATGGACACCATCTTTGATCTCGGCAAAGCCGAAGCCCGGATGCCTAAGCGTGAGCAATCACGTCTAGAGCAGTTTGCCGTCGGTGAACGCGTCCGCGTGGTTCTGCTGCGTGTTGATCGAGCAGCCAAGGGGCCGCAGGTGATCGTGAGCCGGGCGGTGCCGGCCCTGGTGCAGAATCTCTTCCAGAGCGAAGTCCCAGAGATCTACGACGGCACTGTCACTATCCGTGCCATTGCGCGCGAGGCTGGTGAGCGCACCAAGATTGCTGTTATGAGCCGCGACAAGGATGTGGACCCGGTTGGTGCCTGTGTCGGCATGAAGGGCATGCGTGTGCAATCGATCATTCGCGAGCTGCGGGGCGAGAAGATCGACATCATCGAGTACTCCGAGGAGATTACGACTTTTGCCGAAAAGGCGCTCCAGCCTGCCAAGGTGAGCCGCGTCTCCATCACTGATCTTGCCGAGAAGCAGATCGAGGTGATCGTGGATGACACGCAGCTTTCGCTCGCGATTGGTAAAAAGGGTCAGAACGTTCGCCTTGCTGCCAAGCTGCTGCAATGGAAGATCGATATCAAGAGCGAAGAGGAGAAGCGGCAGGAGGTCGAGCAGGAGATGCAGGCCATGAGCGGTGGCCCCCGAACGCCAGTCGAGCAGGTGACCGAGCTCGGCGAGCAGATCCTGGAAAAGCTCATCGCTGCCGGCATTACGACGGTTGAAGAGCTCGCCGATATGACGCCCGAGCAGCTCGAAGAGGTCCCCGGCATCGGCGAAAAGACGGTTGAGAAGATTTCGACCGCGGTTCGCCACTATTTCGGCCACTATGAAGAGGGCGAGGAGCGTCCGGCTCCTACCTTGCCGGTTGATGCGGAGACCATCGCAGCTGCATCTACTGAAGAGGATGGCGCCGGAGGAGGACAACGTGGCGAAGACATCAGAAGAGACTCTGGATCGGATCGTTGACGACAAGGTGGATGTAGCCACAACATCGGTCGATCGCACGCCGGAAGAACTTCTCGCAGCCGATGCCGCAGAGTTCGGCGAGGCGCAGGAGTTAAACGGTATCTCGACCGAAGATCTGGCGGAAGCTGAAGATCGCGAGAGCCTCAGCGACGCAAATGACGACGCGGATGCACGCGAAGAGCAGATTGAGTTGAATAACGATGCGGTCGATGAGTTGGTAGATCAGGCCCAGGAAGTCTCGGACGAGGGTATCGATACCGACGGGCATGATCGTGGCTAGCGCCTCTGGCGGCGGTTTCCCTCTCATAAAAGAGAGAACTCGCTGCAATTTCAAAGAAATTGCTTACAATAGACTCTCTACGACGAGGCTGCTATGACCAGCTAGAGACACGGGAGAACCAAAAGGGACGGATGAGTAAAGTTCGAATTAATGATCTGGCACGTGAGCTCGAAGTGAAAAGCAAGTCGATTCTGGATGCGCTCACGGCCGTTGGCGTAGCGGAAAAGAAGACTCACTCTTCGTCTATTGAAGAAGATGAGGCCGAAAAAGTGCGGGGATACCTGACTGGCGGCAATCGGTCCTCTGGTGGGTCGCGATATTCGAATCCCAATCAGCCCGCCCGGATTGATCTTTCAAAGGCAGCCAAGCCGGGCGACGCGCTCAAAGCAATTCTTGAGCGGAAACAGGCGGACGCCGCGGCAAAAGCAGCGCCACCGCCGCAGCGGCCAGCAGTGGTGGTCGCTCCAGGGAGTGGAACTCCGTCCCCCGCACCACAGGTGTCTCGTGCCTATGTGGCTGCTTCCGTCGCCGGGCCACAATCTCCGGTCGCTTCCCCTGTGGCACAGACGCAGCCCCCGCGGCCCAATCCTGTCCCTAGCATGTCGGCTCCGCCGCCAGCTCCACCAGTGCCCCGCCGAATTGTGCCGTTGCCACGACAGGGCGCAAACATTGTTGTCCCGGCACCTGGGCCGGCCATTGCGAACCGGCCACCGGTCGGGCCTGTCATCGCGAGACCTGTTGTTGCTCCGGGCAGCCCTCTGGCTGCCCCAGTCCAGCTACGCTCTTCCGTTGCAACTCCTGCGCCCGACCTGCCACGGTCCGTGAGTCCGCCTGCGACCGTGCCCGCAGTGATGCGTCCAGCCGCTGCCCCGCCCGCAGCGACACCCTCTGCTGATGTCGTGCCTGTCCCACCGACCCCGCCGATCTCCACAGCCTCACCAACTCCCCCGGCTCCACCACAGGCTGGGTCTGCTGAATCTGCTGGTACGGGTGTCAGCAATCCTGAGATCATCGCTGCGCCTGCAGCTCCGCCGGTTCCCGTGGGTCCACCTCCGCGTCGCGTCATCATGCCGCAGACTGGTCCGCGGCCAATCTATACCGCCCCTCCTCCGGCACCTGGTGCACCCGCGCGCAGCCGTCCCATCTTCGAGCGGCCCCGGCCGGGAACCACCAGCAGCGCACCCAGTGCACCGGGACAGCGACCAGGGTTCCTTCCCGCAGGTGCGCGGCGGCCGATGCATCCAACACGCACCTTCCCAACTGGCGGACCGGGTGCGACACCGGGTCGCCCCGGTTTTGCTGCCCCAGGCGGACGCCCCGGCTTTCCGGCGCGTCCAGGCTTTGGCCCACCGCGCCCAGGCGGAGCACCTGGCATGTTGCCGGGTCCGGGAGAAACCCCGGGCAGTCCGCGCCCAGCAGCACGTCCTGGCCAACGCCGCGGCGGCCAGCGGTACGAGAAGAGCAAAGAAGGCCCGATGAAGGGCTTTACCCCGCCACCGCGTTTCGGCGGGCAGCCACAGTTCTCGAACGAACCGCTCCCGATCACCAAGACGATCACGGTCACCGAAGGCATCAGCGTTAAAGATCTTGCCGAGAAGCTCGATGTTCGCGGCAAGGACCTGATCGCCATGCTGCTGATGAAAGGCGTTTTCGTTACGGTCAATCAGTCGCTTGATGGAGAGCTGGTCAAGGACGTTTCGCGCCAGTTCGGTGCAGACGCCCAGGTCATCTCGGTCGAAGAGCAGCTTGAGAACGAGGCCATCGAAGGTTTCCTGGAAGACACCACCGGCATGGCCGAGGTCGCGCGATCTCCGGTTGTCACCGTCATGGGCCATGTCGATCACGGCAAGACCTCATTACTCGACGCCATCCGCCAAACGGATGTCGCAGCGGGTGAGGCCGGTGGCATCACGCAGCATATTGGCGCTTATAAGGTGCACGTCACCAAGCCGGATTCCCCGGCATTTGGCCGCGAGATCGTTTTTCTGGATACGCCCGGTCACGAGGCATTTACCCGCATGCGTGCTCGTGGCGCCAAGATCACGGACATTGTGGTGATCGTGGTCGCCGCGGATGACGGCGTCATGCCACAAACGCTTGAAGCGATCGACCACGCCCGCGCGGCGAAGGTGCCAATCATCGTCGCCGTCAATAAGATCGACAAGCCGGATGCAAATCCGGCGAAGGTCATTCAGCAGCTTGCGTCTCGTGGTCTGCAGCCCTCGAATCAGGGAGGTGACACCGAGTTCGTGGAGGTCTCGGCGAAGAAGCGGCTGAATCTCGATCTGCTTGAGGAGATGATCTGCCTGGTTGCCGATGTGAGTGCGCCGAAGGCAACGCCGGACCGGCCAGCCGTCGGCACGGTAATCGAAGCCAAGCTGGATCGGGGCCGCGGCGCAGTTGCGTCGATCCTGGTGCAGAACGGAACTCTCCGTACCGGTGACAGCTATGTGGTCGGCAACACATTCGGGAAGATTCGCGCCATGTTCGATGATCGTGGTCGCCCCATCACCGAAGCTGGGCCGTCAACGCCAGTAGAAATTCTCGGTCTAGAGGGCATGCCGGATGCTGGCGATACCTTCCTCGTTATGTCGGATCGCGATAAGGCAAAGGGCATCGCGCAGTATCGCAAGCTCAAGGATCGCGAAGCCCAACTGGCGAAGAGCTCTCGTGTCTCACTCGAAGGTCTCTCCGAGCAGATCAAGATGGCTGGGGTCAAGGATCTCAATCTCATCCTTAAGGGCGACGTGCAAGGTTCGGTCGAAGTTCTGGCCGATTCCCTGCAGCGTATGTCGACCGAGAAGGTGCGGGTCCGTGTGCTGCATTCGGGCGTCGGTGCCATTACCGAGTCCGACATTCTGCTAGCGTCGGCCTCGAATGCCGTCGTCATCGGCTTCAACGTTCGACCGGAACGCAAGTCACAAGAGCTCGCGGATCGTGAAAACGTTGAAATCCGGCTGCACTCAATTATCTACGAGCTGCAAGATGAGATGACCAAGGCGATGTTCGGCCTACTCGAACCGGTCTACCGCGAAAACTACGCTGGTCGAGCCGAGGTGTTGCAGGTCTTCAAAATCACCAAGGTTGGTCAGATCGCCGGTTGCCGCGTGACCGATGGCTTGCTCAAACGTGAGAACCAGGTTCGTGTTATGCGCGACGGCCTGGAAGTCTGGAAGGGCCGAATCGGCTCGCTCAAGCGAGTCAAGGAAGATGTCTCCGAAGTCCGGCAGGGTGTTGAGTGCGGTATCGATCTCAACGGCTTCAAGGAAATTCGTGCCGGCGACATCATCGAGTCGTTCACTACTGAGACGCTTGCAGCGGAACTCGGTCAAAATGCGGCAGAGAAGAAGGCCGCTGAACGAGAAGCCGCAGCAACCCCCGTCAGCGTTTAGCAATTACAGTTAGATGCACGGAGGCCAGGAGGATCCTGGCCTCCGTGCATCGGAAGTCTCGCATGATTTCCCTCATTTGCTCTACACTGATCCCCTTATGAAGCTCGAGTTAATTCAGGCCGCGTTGCGAGAAGCAGGCATCGATGGCTGGCTCTTTTATGACCATCACGGGCGCGATCCCTTGGCGTATCGCATCCTGGGCTTGCCCGAAGGTGCCCATGTCACCCGGCGGTGGTTCTACCTGATTCCTGCTTCCGGAACACCTTCCAAGCTCGTTCATCGTATTGAGTCCGGGAGGCTCGATCCCTTGCCAGGAACCAAGGTCGAGTACTCCTCATGGCAAGAGCTCGAGGCCGAGCTGGCAGACCTGCTCAAGGGCTCAGATCGTCTTGCCATGCAATACTCGCCGCGCAACGCGATCATGTATGTGAGCATGGTTGACGCTGGCACTGTCGAGATGCTGCGTAGTTTGGGCAAGCAGATTGTGAGCTCTGCTGATCTGGTAAGCCACTTCGAAGCCGTCCTCAGCGAGGATCAGATCGAATCGCATTTCGAGGCGCAAAGGAAGATAGACAGCATCCTCGCCGAGTCCTGGCAGGAGATGGGGTGCCGTGTGCGTGCGGACGGGCAGACGAGCGAATGGGCTATGGTGCGATGGTTCGCTGAGGCCTTGGACCAGGCAGGAATCGTATGGGACCATGGCCCAAACGTCAGTGCGGGGGCGAACAGCGCCGATTCGCACTACGAACCGACGGCCGAAAGTTCTCAGGCCATCCGTCAAGGCACGTTTGTTCTGGTGGATATCTGGGGACGGATGAATCGGCCGGACACCTGCTTCTATGACATCACATGGACCGGTGTAGTGGGCCGGGAACCCACGGATCGAGAACAGACGGTTTTTCTGGCGGTACGCGACGCGCGAGATGCTGCAATCGCGGCAGTTCGTGAGGCCTTCGTCGGTATGCGGCCGATTGCCGGATACGAGGCCGATGATGCGGCACGTGCCGTGCTCCAAGCGCGTGGGTTCGGTGCTGCGTTCACTCATCGAACTGGACATAACATTGGCAACGTCCTTCATGGCAGCGGCGCCCACCTGGACAACCTCGAAACGCACGACGAACGCCAGCTGCTTGCAAACACTTGTTTCTCCATCGAACCAGGCGCTTACTTCCCTGGCGAGTTCGGCATCCGCAGCGAAGTCGACATGATCGCCCGGGTCGGTTCAGCCAATGTAAGCGGTCGCGTGCAAACGGAACTAGTCAGAATCTAACTGGTATGATCAACGCTGAGATGATGACTGACCCACAGGTGCGAACGCGCCTATCCACTCCAGCTTCAAACCTTTCGCCGCTGTTAGTCCTTCTAGCTGGTTGGTTGATCCCCGGAGCCGGACACCTGTTGCTCAAAAAGTGGATTCGTGGTGGCCTGCTTTTCCTGTCAATCGTCACCATGTTCGGAATCGGAGTCTCCTTGCAAGGGAAGGTGTACACCCCGAACACGGGTGAGTTGCTCGATATGCTGAACTTCGCGGGCGATCTCGGCACTGGTCTGCTCTACGTTTTTGCAAGGACGTTCGACCTTGGGGCTGCCTCCGTGCAACTCGCAACAGCAGACTATGGCACCAAATTCATTGTCGTAGCTGGCCTCCTGAATATTATTGCCGCCGTAGATGCCCATTCGCTTGCGAACGGGAGGAAGCGCCCGTGACACACTTCACCGCGATGCTTCTCTTCTCACTCTTCACTTCCGTTATCTTCGGAATTACACAGCGGTCTGAACCTCGTTTGATGATCCGCTTCGGTGTATTCTGCTTCGCTTTGTTTGTCTTCGGAACCATTGCGGCTAGTTGGCTAATGTGGGCAATCAAACGTTAGCTCGGCTCTAGCCTGTTCAGCACAGAGGAAATCCTGCTCTTCTCGCCTTCACTCCTCCCAGGAAGAAAGCGCTGGCACGGCGCAGCTCATTCGTGGAAGCGCATCCAAACTCCTGAAAGGGAGACTCATGAGCGAGCAGAAAAAGCATTTCCATTGCAAGGACGTCGGGTACGACTGCAGTTGGGAACTGGAAGGCACCAGTGAAGACGAGATGTTGCCCATCATCGAGCAGCATGCAGCAGAGGTTCATAACCTTACCCACTTCAAAAAAGAAGCTGAAGAACATGTCCGTCAAGCCATTCAGCGCAATGATAGCTAGTCCGAAATAAAGTAACTGAAAGTAAAACTTTTCCGTTGCTTCAGTTACTTCTGTCTGCCTAGCTCCTTTTATGGGAGGAGTCGCTGGAATCGCTTGTATGCTTCGGACATAAATCCAGGTCTAGCGGTTACCAAGATGCCATTGGAGTACCAACGTTCCGACACGAGGCGTTAAATGCCAGATTAACGCCTCTTTCGGAGCGGAGTTCGATGAAACAGTGACGCTTGCGTGCACCGCCTGTCGCATGCTGCAAAGCATGTCGTGCTCAAGGGCCTGGAGCGTGGATAGCAGGGTGCGTCCGGTGGGCGCCTCGGGAGACCCCGGTTGCAGCAAGCATTCAGTTCCGCTTTCATTCCTGCTCCTCGGCCAAGCCAGGTGTACTCGGTGATGCCAAGAATGTCGTGCGTAGCACTTCGCTTGGGTGTAGCGATGAGGCGCAAGCAATCGTTCTGTCAAAGTAGGTCCGCACTCTAAACTTCCTCCCCAGCTTGCCGATAAGACGGCTTAGGAGATAGCAATATGGAAGAGCTGAGACTAGCTGCAATACGAGATCTGGCGCTACTCGATACCGAACCAGAGAGGGAGTTCGATGAGCTCGCTCAACTTGCAGCAACAATTTGCGGCACTCCCATGAGCACCATCACTCTTGTAGACGAGCATCGGCAGTGGTTCAAAGCTCGATACGGAGTCCCCATCCAAGAGACGCCTCGAGCGAGCGACTTCTGCAATCCCACCATTCGCGGCGACGGTGTTTTCGTCGTGGAAGACGGGTCAAAAGAGAAACCTTTCTGTCTCAATCCATTCGTAACGGCTCCGAACGGGTTGCGCTTCTATGCCGGCGTGCCCATCAGCGTACGTGACGGACTGAAGATCGGCACTCTTTGCGTACACGATACGCAACCGCGCAGCCTTACGGCCTACCAACAAGAGACACTCGCGATTCTCGCACGGCAGGTCGGAGTGCATATGGAACTTCGGCTCCAACGACAAGGACTCCAGCGTGCGCTTGAGGACAAAGCCAGCCTGATTGCGCAGTTGGGCGCAAGTGACCAGCTTTTCAGAACCTTCATGCACTACAGTCCAATGGCCAGCTTCATCAAAGATGACAAGGGTAGGTTTGTGTACTATAACCAGCGTTTGGCGAATAGCGCTGGAGTCAAAATGGACTCCGCTATTGGCCTAACCGACAAAGACCTATGGCCGGAAGAGATCGCTCAGCCATTGCAGGAAAACGATCGGCGTGCCGTTGCATCTGAAGAGTTTGTCGAGGTTGATGAGACCACCGAGCTCGCAGGAACACGAACCGATTGGCGATGTTTTAAGTTCCCTTGGCGAAACTCCTCAGGAGAACAAATGCTCGCTGGGATTCGCATTGATGTTACCGAAGAACGGCAGCATCAAGCCGCTCTCAGTCGCTACCAAGCGCAATTAGAGGAGGCAAACATACGCCTGACACGCAGTGCAAATACCGATCCGCTGACCGGTTTAGCGAACCGGCGGGCCTTCGATGAAGGTATGGACGCTGCGGCAGGCACTTCCATCACGCCCGGCCAAGAGATTGCCTTGCTGACGATTGATGTTGATGATTTCAAGTGTGTCAACGACACATTCGGACATGCTTACGGTGATCGTGTGCTTCGTCAAATCGCCAAAGTGATCGTCCACTGCACGCTGGCACAAGATCTAGTTGCGCGCTCTGGGGGAGAGGAGTTTACCGTTATGCTGCCGGCGAGTGGTCCTGCGACTGCAATTACGACTGCCGAACGAATTCTTACAGAATTGCGGGAGGTCCCTTGGGAATACCACTTAGTCACGGTCAGCATCGGAGTCTCAGCCGCCACGATCGAAGATCGAGACCTAAGCTGCGTTTTGGCGCGCAGCGATCGTGCTCTCTACCGAGCTAAGGAACAAGGAAGAAATCGCGTAGTCTATTTAACAAAAAGTCAAGACGATATAAACAGCTCAAAACTCGAGTACGAACTTCAGCAGAATTCCCGAAATACCTCGTTCCTTCCCGCCCTACTTGTCGCTACCCACAAATCAGCTTCCTCTCTCGCATAAAGCTACGACGCAAAAGACAGCCGGGCACTTGTGTGCCCGGCTGCCCCTACGAAAATTCCACTACTTCTATGGCTCAGCATTAGGGTCAGGCTGCTCTCCAGGGTTTTGTTCCTCAAGCTGCTTCTGCAGTTCTTCCTGTTTTTTGGTACGAGCCTTAGCACGTCTTTGCGCTTTTTCATTCAGCTCCTGTTCAGCACCAAGAAGCTCGATAAACGCCATCTCAGCAGCATCTCCCTTACGCGGGCCAACGCGTGTGATGCGAGAATACCCCCCATTCCGGATGCCATATCGCGGAGCAACCGTTCCGAATAGACGATCCACGGCCTCTGGTGTCATCAGGTAAGCAGCAGCCTGTCGCCGAGCGTGTACATCTCCTCGCTTACCTAGAGTGATCATCTTCTCAACCAGAGGTTTCGAAGCCTTGCACTTCGTGATTGTGGTCTCGATTCGGTCCATCAGGATGATGGATGTGACGAGGTTCCGCAAAACAGCACGGCGGTGACTGGGGTTACGACCGAGTTTGAAACCTGCATTCCGATGGCGCATAGTGTCTGTCCGAGTCTTACGGTAATCGTTATGGTCTACCGACCCGAATCTCCTTTTCCGTATGATCTCGTTGGCTTACCGACTTGGCATGCCGTTTGGAGGTTCGAAAGGACCTAAGCCCGCCCAAACCAGATAGAGATTAGAAATTCTCTGTCTCGTTAGTTGGTAGGATGAGATCGTCATCTTCATCCTCGTCGTCATCATCGTCGTCATCGAAATTGCCGTAGCTCGCGGCAAGCGTCGCCGCCGGCAGAACTGACGTCGGGCCCGGAACTGGATTCCCTTGCTCGTCTATTTTCATCCCGAGAGAGAGTCCCATCTGAGCCAAGATCTCTTTGATCTCGTTCAGACTCTTTCGGCCGAAGTTTTTCGTCTTCAGCATCTCTGCTTCAGTCTTCTGGATCAACTCGCCGATTGTGGCGATATTCGCGTTCTTTAGACAGTTATAACTTCGAACAGATAGTTCCAACTCTTCTACAGATCGATTCAGATTTTCGTTTCGGATCTGTGGTCCATCTACCCCGTCGCCTCCACCTGCCTCCATCTCCTCCTCGAAGTTGATGAAGATCGTCATATGATCTTTCAGCAGCTTCGCTGAAAGGCCGAGCGCGTCCGCAGGCAAAATCGTTCCGTTCGTCCAGATCTCCAATGTCAACTTGTCATAGTCGGTAATCTGACCAAGACGCGCCGCTTCCACCAGGTAGTTCACCTTGCGTACAGGGGAGTGAACTGAATCGACAGGGATGAAACCTAAACCGAGATCGCCGTCGAAGTTCTTATCTGCGGACACATATCCACGCCCACGCTTCAGTCGCATCTCCATATCAATTTTGCCACCCTCGGAGATGGTGCAGATGTAGACGTCCTTGTCTAAAATTTCGACGTCTCCATCAGCCTCGATCATGCTCGAGGTAATTACTCCAGCAACATCTGACCGTAGATAAAGCGCCTTCGGACCCTCGCCGCTCAGCTTGAATGGAACCTGCTTCAGGTTCAGGATGATGTCTGTAGCATCCTCAACCACGCCGGTAATTGATTGAAACTCGTGAAGCACTCCTTCAATACGAACGGCCGTGACAGCCGCGCCCTCAATAGACGATAGCAAGGTTCGGCGCAAAGCATTTCCAATTGTTGTTCCAAAACCGCGCTCAAAAGGCTGAGCGGAAAACTTGCCAAACTTCTCATTCAAACTTTCGCCATCAACTGCAAGGCGCTTCGGCTTCTGGAAACCTCTCCAAAGCATAGTTACGTCCTTTCGTCCCGCCGGCCACGAAGCATTCTGCAGTACGGAGGATGGTTCCGGTGCGTTTAGTTTCTTTCGGTTGGCACAACGCCGCGGGATGTCTCCCGCTGCGGCACCTCACCTATTTGCTGTAAAGCTCAACGATAAGCTGTTCGTTCACCGGCAGATTCACGTCGGCACGATTCGGCATAGCAATGACCTTGCCGGAAAATGCGTCTCGATTTATATCCAGCCATGGAACGGGACGTTGACCACTTGCAAAGTTCTTCGATTCTTCAAGAACCACCAGCGCTTTCGATCCTTCACGGATTGCGATCTCGTCTCCCACCTTGCATTGGAACGACGGAATGTTTACTTTACGACCGTTTACCTGCAGGTGACCGTGTCGTACGATTTGCCGAGACTGACGCCGGGATGTCGCGAAACCCAGTCGATACGCTACGTTATCCAGACGCGTCTCCAGTTGCTGCAGAAGTAGTTCGCCGGTAACTCCGGTCTTGTTAGCCGCCTTTTGGTAATAGGCGCGAAACTGTGTCTCGAGAGTGAAGTAGATACGCTTCGCCTTTTGCTTTTCGCGTAACTGCAAACCATATCCCACGACTTTCTTCTGCTTCTTCGATTGCCCATGCTGCCCGGGAGGGAAATTGCGCTTCTCCACGGGACATTTCTCCGTGAAGCACTTCGCACCTTTCAGAAACAACTTTGTGCCATCTCGTCGACAAAGCCGACAAACGGGCCCGGTATAACGTGCCATGTTTTCTCCTGTTCGAGTGCCGATCGCTTTACGCGCTTGTGCGCTTCATCACGATCCGAGATTAAGCAGTTTCTCACTGCTATGAGGTGAGTGTGCCTGGCTGAGTTCCCCGACCCACGAAATCAAACCCGCCGTCGCTTTGGGGGACGGCAGCCATTGTGGGGCATCGGCGTCACGTCGCGGATCGAACGAACTTCGATCCCGGCTGACGCCAGAGCACGGATCGCGGACTCCCGTCCCGAACCGGGTCCTGAGACTCGTACATCGACGGATCGAACACCATGATCTCGAGCCGCATTTGCGGCACCAACCGCCGCCTGCTGCGCCGCGAACGGTGTGCCTTTCCGGGAACCACGGAAACCCAGTGACCCAGAACTCTTCCATGATAACGTGTTGCCAACGCCGTCTGTGATGGTGACGATGGTGTTGTTAAAGCTTGCCTGAATGAAAACAAGCCCAAATGGGACGTTCTTTCGTTCGCGCTTCTTAAACTTTTTACCCTTACCTGCCTTCGCGGCTCCGGCCTTCTGCTGTGTCTTTGCCATCGCTTATTTCGTCGCTTTCTTCTTACCTGCGACGGTGCCCTTACGAGGGCCCTTGCGGGTTCGAGCGTTGGTGTGAGTGCGCTGTCCACGGACTGGGAGTGACCTACGGTGCCGAAGGCCACGATAAGATTGAATCTCGATCAAACGCTTGATATTGAGTGAGACGTCCTTCCGCAGATCGCCTTCAATCTGACCCTCGCCTTCAATGACGGTTCGAATCCGGTTCAACTGATCTTCGTCAAGCGTCCCAACCTTCGCCTGGGGATCAACATCTGCCTTAGCCAAGATGCGAGCCGAGCGCGAGTTCCCAATGCCAAAGATGTACGTCAGGCCGATACGTGCCTGTTTATTATTCGGAACATCAACTCCAGAGATGCGTGCCATAGAGTTCCCTTCTGACCCCCAGCACTACTGAGGGCGTGTTTGTTGTTGACGGAGGGGCTCCGGAGGGTTCTTCGCAAGCCTTGATTTCAGCTAACTCGCCCTTCGGCTCCGAGGTACTGCTGGCTGGACGTAAGACAATTTATCCCTGGCGTTGTTTGTGCTTTGCGTTCTCGCAAATCACACGGACTACACCGCGGCGATGAATCACCTTGCATTTGTCACAAATCTTTTTAACTGACGCACGAACCTTCACAACGACCTCCTCACTTCGCAGAGATACCCAACTGGGAACCCTGCCCTCTTCCATACCTAGGTACTTGAACTAAGCTCTGCTGACGTGCAACATTAAGCTCACTTATAGCGATACACAATGCGCCCGCGGTTTAGATCGTACGGGCTAAGCTCAATCGCTACACGATCGCCGGGCAAGATACGAATGAAGTTCTTACGCATACGCCCAGACACATGGGCTAGCGCCTGGTGCTTGTTCTCGAGCTCAACTTTAAATAGGGCGTTCGGCAGCGTCTCGACAACAGTTGCCATCACTTCAATTGCATCTTCCTTCGACAAACGCTCTCCTTAGGGAGAAGACATCAAATGATGTCCACTCCGGCTGCGCGAGCAGCACTTTTTATCATATCGTGAATTGCAGGTTTTTCCTAACGGGTCAATACCTGAGGCCCGTCTTTCGTTATGGCAACGGTGTGCTCGAAGTGCGCGGAGTATCCATGATCCAAGGTCACGGCCGTCCATCCATCTTTTAACACCCGGACTTCCGGAGATCCCGCATTGATCATCGGCTCGATCGCCAGAACCATTCCCGCTCGCAGGCGTGGCCCTCTTCCTGCAACCCCAAAGTTCGGCACCTGTGGATCTTCGTGCATTGCACGACCAATCCCGTGACCCACAAAATCGCGCACGACCCCGAAACCCTCCCCTTCACACAGAGTCTGCACCGCGGCTGAGATGTCTCCAAGCCGCCCGCCAACCTTTGCAGCGGCAATCCCAGCTTCTAAGGAGGCCCTTGTCGTTCGTAACAGACGTTCGGTTTCGGAGTTGACCGTTCCGACAGCGTACGTCTCGGCAGCATCGGAAAAAAAACCGTCAAGGATTACGCCGCAATCTACAGAGACAATATCCCCATCCTTCAACACTCGGCCTTCACTGGGGATCCCGTGGACAACCTCGTCGTTGACGGAGGTGCACAGTGCGGCGGGGTACCCGTGGTACCCTTTGAACGCCGAGATCGCTCCGAGCTCGGCAATCATGGCGGTTGCCGCAGCTTCAAGATCCATGGTCGATGAACCCGGTCTTACCAAGGGCGCAATCGCGTTATGAACCTGACGCAAAATACGTCCGGAGAACCCCATCTTTTCAATCTCAGCTGCAGTCTTTATCTGAATGGCCATTTGAACCTTAACATCTGCCCATCCGAAGCTTGCGGAGCGATCCAATCAGCCGCGATTCAACGTCAGCAATGGCCCCTAATCCATTGATTTCGTGAAATCGTCCGTGTGCTCCATAGTGCCTGACAACCGCAGAAGTCTTCGTATCATATTCAGCCATTCGCGTGTAAAAAGCGGCCTCGGTATCGTCAGAACGATGTTCCAGGGACGATCCATCTTCGTCGCAGAGTCCCTCTTGCTTTGGAGGATTCGAGTAAATGTTAAATATATGTTGACAAGTCTGGCAGATTCGTCGCCCTGTAATTCGCTGAAGCAACTCCGTCTGAGGTACCTGAATCTGGAGCGCGACAAGCGGAAGATCTGCCCGCGACTGAAGTAGTTCCCCATCCAACCATTCGGATTGGCTTTTTGTTCGCGGAAACCCGTCGAGGATGTAGCCACGGAGCGTATCCGGATGCTGCAGACGTTCTGAAACCATACCATTTACCACGTCATCCGGAACAAGGTTTCCAGCATCCATCAACTGCTTGGCCTGTGTCCCCAACGCTGTCTCCCGACGCACATGATCACGAAGGAGGTCTCCCGTTGAGATTTGAGGGATCGAGAACCGCCGAACGATTCTTTGCGCCTGTGTTCCCTTACCCACTCCTGGCGCGCCTAGTAGCAGGACGGGCCCGGGTAGATAGGCCTCCAACTCTCCATCTCCGGTTGCAACTGTCTCCATCGTACTCACTTATTACTCTGCCTCACCGCTTCAGCGAATGGTAACTCACCTCTCCTCATTACCAACTCCGGCGTCCCCGGATCCGGCCTGACTTAGGTGAGAAGCCCTCGTAGTGCCGCATCACCAACTGCGACTCAATCTGCTGGACTGTATCCATCGCAACCCCGACCACAATCAGCAGGCTGGTACCACCGAAGTAGAAATTCACCCCAAGGCCGTTTGTTGTCCAGGTCGGCAGCCGGTCAAAAAAAGACCCGACCCATGGAAGATGGTTGAAATGGATGCCGCTAATCAAGAACATCGGAACAATAGAAATGATAATCAGATAAATTGCACCAACCAGCGTCAGCCGGCTTAGGACGTCGTTGATGAAATCGGCTGTACGCTTACCTGGTCGGATGCCAGGGATGAAGCTTCCATGTTTCCGCATGTTGTCGGCGATGTCATCCGGCCGAAAGACAATCGAAATGTAGAAGTAGGCAAAGAAGATAATCGCTGCCATGAAAAGCAGGACGTAGAGGGGCTCACCCGGAGACAGGCTGGTAAAGATCGGAGATAGCCACCGGTTGTCTTTCAAAGCCATTCCGAACAAAGACGCGTTCGCGAAGAGCAACGGCGCGGAGAGGATCGAACTTGCAAAGATGACCGGCATGACGCTTCCCGAGTTGACCTTCAGTGGCAGATGCGAGGTCTGCGCGGCGACCATCTTTTGACCCACGATTCGCTTGGCGGACTGCACGGGAATGCGGCGCTCCGATCGCTCTACATACACGATGAACGCAACTACCGCCACCATCCCCAGTACAAGAAGAAGCACAGCGATGGGAGTGAAACCGCCCCATGCGTTGGTGCGAACCTTCTCATAGAGCTCCGCGATGCCTCGCGGTAAGCCCACCACGATCCCGGTGAAGATAAGCAGGCTCATCCCGTTCCCGATACCGCGCTCAGTAATCTGTTCGCCCAACCACATAATGAAAGCGGTTCCTGTCGTCAACGTTAGAACGCACATCGGCAGGAACGCATATCGAGGAATTGTGACCATCGGGGATCCTGTTGCCGACCCCGTAAGGGTAAGCCCAATAGCAAAGGACTGCACGATCGCCAAAACCACAGTGACATATCGTGTCCATTGTGTGATCTTGCGACGGCCCAGTTCGCCTTCTTTCTGCAGCTTCGCGAGCGGCTCGTAGATGACTGTAAGCAACTGGAAGATGATCGACGCGGTTATGTACGGCATGATACCCAGAGCAAAGATCGTCAATCGCCGCAGGTTTCCACCCGAAAAGAGATCGACTAGACCTAGCGCAGATCCTGAGTTCTGGTTGAAGAACTGCGCCAACATGTCGGCATTAATCCCTGGAGTCGGGATATGCGACCCGAGCCGATAAATGGCAAGCAGTCCAAGCGTGAAGAGAACACGCTTGCGCAGGTCAGGAAGTCTGAAGATGTTTGCAAACTTTTCCAACATGGGTAGGGTACCTCTATGACTACAACCCCTCCTCAGGAGGGGTTGTACTTCGCTTGAACCGGTTGCGACTCATACAATCGGCGTATAGCGGTATGCTGATCTCTGACCTAAGTAGTGCGACTCAACCGCATCAATCCTTTGCAATCGCCATCCCGATAGTGATCGCCTGTCCGCCTGCCTTCTCAATAGCCTCTTTCGCTGATTTCGAGAATTTATGCGCATGGACAGTGATCGCCCCGGCGATCTCCCCGTTGTTCAACACCTTGATTAATCCATTCTTCCGGCGCAGTAGGCCTAATGAGATGATCGTCTCCAGAGTGAACTCGCTTACTTTCGTCGCAGCATGGATCTCTGCTAAGCGGTCTAGCCCCAAGACCGTGTATTCCACTCGGAAGATGTTGGTGAAGCCACGCTTCGGGAGGCGGCGGTGAAGCGGCATCTGGCCGCCCTCAAATCCGCGCATCAGGCTTGAGCCCGACCGGCTGCCCTGACCTTTATGGCCACGAGTGGAAGTTTTGCCCATCCCGGAGCCCATGCCGCGACCCACACGCTTCTTATTCTCGTTCGCCTTCTTAGGTGCCCGCAGATTGGAGAGATTCAACGCCATGAGAGACCTCGCTATAACGCCGGAGTGACCCGACTCGCATGAAACAGTTCGGCCCGACTGAGTTCGGGCGGCTTCTAAAACCAAGCTATGAGAGGATACGCACAAGGTGCGGAATCTTCTTGACCATACCCCGCATAGAGGCCGTATCTTCCCTATCAACAATCTGGTTAAGCCGAGTAAAACCCAAGCCTTTTACCACCAGTTTGTGCTTCTCCGGGGTACAGATCATCGACCGGAAGTACTGGATTTTAATCCTTCCAACTTGATTTTCAATCATACCTAAAGCTCCTCTTGAGTCTTGCCACGTAGAGCTGCGACTTCACTGCGATCACGTAGCTGCGTTAGAGCGTCGAAAGTCGCTTTGACAACATTGTGCGGGTTCGCCGAGCCAATCGACTTTGTGAGCACATTTTGAACGCCAACCGACGTCATGACCGCCCTAACCGTTCCCCCAGCAATAACGCCGGTTCCTTCTGGAGCCGGCTTCAACATAACCTGCCCCGCGCCATAATGCCCCAGCACTTGGTGAGGGATGGTCGTCTGAGTGAGATTGATACGAAACAAGTTCTTCTTAGCGGCTTCAATCCCCTTGCGAATGGCTTGCGGCACCTCCTTCGCCTTTCCGGACCCATACCCGACTACGCCTTCAGCTGAATCTCCAATAACCACCAGAGCCGCAAATGACATATTCTTACCACCTTTGACAACCTTCGTCACGCGGTTGATCGACACCACTTGATCCTTCAAATTCAGCCGATTCGCGTCAATTTTTTTCTTCATCACTGCCATATTGTGCTGTTTCGCTTTCTCCCCGCAAGCGGGGCGGAGGAGACTAAAAGTCGAGACCGGCCTCGCGCGCCGCATCCGCAATTGCTTTCACCCGGCCGTGGTACAGGTACCCTCCACGATCGAACACTACCTTCTGAATACCCTTCTCACGCGCCTGTGCTGCGATCGCCCGACCGACCTCGCGAGCTGCCGCAATAGTACCGCCCAATTTCTTCTCCTCACCCTTTTTGCAGACGGTCGATGCTGACGCGAGCGTGACTCCACTCGCGTCGTCAACCAGCTGGGTGTAGATATGATTCACGGAGCGGAAGACGTTCAGGCGAGGACGTATGGCAGTGCCCGACATTTTCTCGCGAATGCGAGCATGGACTCGCTTTCGAATGACATTGCGTTGACGAGGATTGATCATGTTACTTCCTTCCTAAGGGCGTCCGTAGAGTGCTACGGACGTTCGGTGAACAACGATGTTTCTGTTTATGGTCGGTGGATCTTATTGAACACACTACTAGCAATATTACTTCGCACCTGTCTTGCCGACCTTCTTCTTTAGCTTTTCGTCCGAGTAGCGCACGCCCTTGTTCTTGTACGGATCAGGCTTGCGAAGGGATCGCATATCAGCCGCCACCTGCCCGACCTTCTGACGATCAATACCGGAAACTGTCACATGGGTTTGCTTCGGATCGATGGCAACTTCGATTCCGGAGGGAAGCGGAAACTCAATCGGATGAGAGTAACCGAGTGTAAATACAACCATGCCCTTGCCCTTAAGCTCTACACGATACCCAATGCCAACGACATCAAGTTCCTTCTTCCATCCATTTGTCACACCCTCGACCGCATTGAAGACTAACGCTCGCGCGAGACCGTGGACTGCAGCCTGAGAATCATTCTGGCGTTCTGCAAGCAGCTCGCCTGACTTTTCAACCAGTGTTATACCGGTCGGCAGAAGAGCATTGACCGCGCCTCTCGGTCCCTCTACCCGAACAGTGTTGCCAGAGACGGTGTACTTAACTCCTGCAGGGAGCGGAATCGGCTTCTTTCCAATACGAGACATAATCAATCCTTCGCCAGCTTGCGAGTCTCGGAGCCGACATCGCCCCGTTCACTACAGCCTATCTATTTCGTGATTACCAATGTAATTCGCTTCGCACTGCGCCAACCAGCGCTACTGAATGGGCTACCAGACCTCACAGAGGATCTCTCCGCCCACGCCTTCGCGTCGCGCCTGCCGACCCGTCATAACACCCTGTGGAGTAGTCATGATTGAAATGCCAAGCCCGCCCTGAACACGACGGATTTCATCTCTACCCAGATACACACGGCAGCCTGGCCGCGATACCCTCTGCAAGTCCCGGATTACCGCTTCATTATTTGGCCCGTACTTGAGATACACGCGAATCACCTTTCGCCCACCCTCTTCCGTGGCCTTGTAGTTCGCGATATATCCCTCATCCTTGAGAATGCGGGCTATCTCCGCCTTCAGCTTCGAGGCTGGAACGTCTAGCTTCTGGTGCCGAGCGCGGATAGAGTTGCGAATGCGTGTAAGAAAGTCAGCTACTGGGTCTGTTAGGTTCATTCAAATCTCCTCATTGCCTGTTATCCCTTCGCTTCAAGGAAGCAGCAGCAACGCCATGCTCGTATTCTTCAGTGAAGGTCTTCAACGTCTCCGCAGAACGCATTCACTGTATTGGGGCGGCTCTCACGTCCAGCTAAGCTACCAACTAGACTTCACAACACCCGGGATCTCCCCTTTGAGCGCCAGACCGCGGAAGCAAAGGCGGCAGATCCCGAACTTCCGCAGAAACGCACGAGGCCGGCCGCACAACTGGCATCGGTTGTGCTGCCTGGACTTGAACTTCGGCTTACGTGCGTCCTTGACTCGCTTTGCTGTTGTTGCCATGATCTATTCTCTCTATCTTACCTAGATTGCTTAAGTTAGCGGCAGAAATTTCGGTGATCTTCAGGCACCCTGCCGGAAAGGCATACCGAAGTGCTTCAGTAGAGCACGGGCTCCATTATCGTCACGCGCCGTCGTAACAATCGTTACATTCATGCCCTTGGTCTTATCAACTTTTGCGTAGTCGATCTCCGCAAAGATAAGCTGGTCCCGCAGACCTAAGGTGTAGTTCCCGCGACCGTCGAAGCTCTTTCCCGAAACACCTCGGAAATCTCGCACACGTGGAAGCGCAATGGAGATCAATCGGTCGAGGAACTCATACATCGGGTCACCGCGAAGCGTAACCATCGCCCCAATTGGCATCCCTTCACGAAGCTTAAACGCAGCAATCGATTTCTTTGCTTTCGTGATCACCGGCTTCTGTCCTGCGATCGAGGCAAGATCAGCGACTAGAGGGTCCATGATCTTCACGTTTTGAGTCGCCTCTCCCAAACCCATATTGATTACAATTTTCTCCAACTTGGGAATCGCCATAACGTTTGCGACGCCGAGCTCTTTTGCAAGGCTTTGCCGAATCTCACCGTTGTACTTCTCTCGAAATCGTGCTGCTGCCATAGTCAATCTCTTTCTCTACGGTCCTCGGGGTGTCTTTCACTGTCCGTCTTCGTAGGGTCTTCCATGTGGTCGGAAAGCCGTTGTACGCCTTCCGCCTAGCGAGCCTTCGTTGTGACGACAGCGCCGGTTGTTTTGGCGACACGGACCTTCCTGTCTTCGTCCGTCCGTGTACCGACACGCGTCCTCTTGCCATCCCCATCCACTAACATCACGTTTGAAAGATGAATAGGGGACTCCTGCTCTGCAATACCGCCCTTGATGTTCCTTTGAGGATTTGGCTTCACGTGCTTCTTGATCATGCCTACACCCTCAACCAATACGCGCTGGCGTTCGGCAATCACGCGGAGAACGCGAGCCTGTTTCCCGCGATCTTTGCCCGCGATAACTTCAACCCGATCGTTCCGCTTAATTCTCAGACTCATATGATCCATTCTTCCTCGGCAGAAAACGGAGCCGGAACCCGGTATGTCTATCACTTACATCTCGACGACGCTAGATGACTTCGGGTGCAAGAGAGACAATCTTGAGGAACTTCTTCTCACGTAGTTCCCGCGCCACCGGTCCGAAGACGCGGGTGCCAACGGGCTCCATGGCATCGTTGACGACAACTGCAGCATTTTGATCGAACCGGATGTATGTTCCGTCTCGCCGACGATACTCCTTGCGTGTTCGCACAATTACTGCTTTCACGACTTTACCCTTTTTTACGGTTCCGTCCGGAGATGCTTCCTTCACGGCTGCGGTCACAACATCTCCCAGTCCGGCGATCTTCCCTAGGCCACCACCAAGCGGAAGAATCACTTGTAATTTGCGCGCGCCCGAGTTGTCCGCCACCTCGAGGATGGTTCTCATCTGTACTGCCATGATCGCTCTCCTAAACCTCTCGACACGCTTCCCTCGCCGAGTTACTCCATCATCAGCTACATCCCTAGACGGTCTTCTCTGTGCGTCCTTCGGCAAGCTGCGCTAAGGAGCTTCGGCGAATAATCTCTTCCAGAGACCAGCGCTTCAGTTTGGACAAAGGCCGGGCCTCACGAATGCGAACCACATCGCCCATTCGCGCAGAGTTCTGCTCGTCATGGGCGTAAAACTTTTTGTTAGACTTCATCACCCGCTTGTACTTTGGATGAGCTTTGCGCATTTCGATCTCAACGACGATCGTCTTCTGCATCTTCGTGGAGACCACCAGACCAACCTTCTCGTTGCGTCTGGAGGCTGGCTGTTCTAGCTCCGGAGTAGTCGTAACGTCTGCCATTGTTATGCCTTCCTTGCTTTCTTACGAGCGGTACGCTGACTCGGAGCTGGAGCTGTGGCCTTCGTCTCGGGCGCAGCGCCGGCGACAAGGGCCAGTTCACGCTGCCGCTTCACTGTTTTCACGCGTGCGATGTCGAGCTTGTGCACGTATAAATTCTTCAACCCTTCGAGGTTGCCCATGCTCGTCTGAAATCGGATGCGGAAGAGTTGCTCGCCGGCCGCTTCTACTTGCGCCTGCAACTCGTCATCTGATAGGTTGCGAATCTTTTCTAAATCCATACTGTTCCTGTCTCTCTATCCAACAGTTATTTTGTAGCTGCAATGACCTTGGCGTCGTGACGCTGAACGAAGGTCGTCTTCAATGGCAGCTTGTGAGCAGCCAGGCGCATTGCTTCTTTAGCCAATTCCACGTTGACGCCTTCCATCTCGAAGAGGATCTTCCCTGGACGAACCACAGCCACCCAATGGTCCGGCGCTCCTTTGCCCTTGCCCATTCGGGTCTCGGCCGGTTTCTTGGTGATGGGCTTGTCCGGAAAGATGCGAAGCCAGACTTTGCCACCACGCTTGATAAAGCGAGTCATTGCAATGCGACTCGCTTCGATCTGACGATCAGTAATATACCCACACTCGGTGACCTTTAAACCAAAGTCACCAAATGACAGATCGGATCCACGCCATGCCTTGCCGCACATGCGGCCACGCTGCTGCTTTCGGTACTTCACTTTCTTTGGCATCAACATAAATTACCCTCTACCGTAGGCACTTAGCGCCTCGTCTTCCGCAATCTTAGGACTGGAACGCGCCAGTCGTCGTTCCTGGAACCGGCTGCTCACGCCGCTTACGCTGTTCGTAGATATCTCCGCGGTAGACCCAGGTCTTCACCCCAATGATGCCATACGTGGTATGCGCCTCGGAGAAGCCGTAATCGATATCCGCGCGGAGTGTGTGCAGAGGGAGACGGCCCTGCAAGTACCATTCGGAGCGGGCAATCTCATTTCCGTTGAGTCGACCTGAAACCCGAACCTTAATTCCTTTGCAGCCAAATCTGAGCGCCGAATCGACAGACTTACGCATGGCGCGCCGGAAGCTGACTCGCTTTTCAAGCTGCAGCGCAATACTCTCTGAGACCAGCTGCGCATCGAGTTCCGGCTTATTTACCTCAAGGATGTCAATGAAAACCTCCCGATTCGTCCGCTTCTGGATATCGGCCTTCAGCTTATCGATTTCCGCTCCCTTTCGCCCGATAACGATGCCCGGACGAGCAGTGCGAATGATCAGCCGAAGCTTGTTTCCCGGACGTTCGACCTCGACGGAGCTTACTCCAGCAGCTTTCAACTTTTCCCGCAACTCTGCTTTCAGCTTCACGTCTTCAATCAGAAGCTTGTCGTACCCTCGCTCAGTAAACCATCGTGACTTCCATGGTTTGTTTACGCCAAGACGGAACCCGTACGGATGGACTTTCTGTCCCATAACTTCCTTTATCTATGTCACTCCCGGTTGAGCCGGTCGCGAGTGTCCGAAATTTCTACTTTGTCAAAGTTGACGATCTGTATAGATCGTCGATCGCTACGTCGCGGACTTCTTCGATCGCTTGCTTGGAACTGTGCTAGCTAACGACTCACCCGGCTTACCTTGTACCACCGTTTGCTTCTCCGCCACCGTAACGATGATGTGAGCCAGACGCCGCTGATACCGGAACGCTCGGCCCATGGGAGCTGGGCGAATGCGCTTCATGCGTGGGCCTTCGTTCGCGATCGCAGTCCGCACGTACAACTTGTCAACATCAAGGTCGAGACCCTGCTCTTGTGACACGTAGTTTGCGTTTTGAATTGCTGAACGCAGAACCTTTTCTACAGTGGGTGCAATGCGCTTGGTCGAGAAATGGACCGTATTCAACGCCTGCTCAACTCTCAGCCCTTTAATCATGTCGAGGACAAGCTTGGCTTTCTGCGGACTGGTGCGCTGAAACTTGGCCTCGGCGCGAAACTCTCGAGTTTTTACGGCTATTTCTGACATGACGTCTTCCTTCAATGCTTTATTGTTCTCTCTACATGAGTGCAAAGACCTGTTACTTCGGTTTAGCCGAAGACTCTGACGCGCGAGCAGAGTGACCTTTGAACGTTCGCGTTGCGGAAAACTCGCCCAACTTATGACCAACCATGTTCTCTGTGACATACACCGGGATGAACTTGCGACCATTATGCACTGCAATGGTGTGGCCGACCATGTCCGGGTGGATCGTTGACCGTCGCGACCACGTTCTCAGAACCTTCTTGTCGTTCGTTTGATTCATCACTGTGATCTTCGTCATCAGGTGGGCGTCTATAAAAGGACCTTTTTTAGCGGATCGTGTCATATGCTCTTCGCTCGTCTCTGCGGTACTCGTTGGTACGAATCTCGGACAGGGATCCAAGACTTGGTCATGCGCCTTTGTAAGCTCCCTTGGGCGCTGCTGGTCTATTTACTGCGTCGGCTCACAATAAACGTATCGGTCCGCTTGTTATTTCGTGTCTTGTACCCGCGGGTCGGCTGCCCCCATGGGGTTACGGGATGACGCCCACCAGAGGTCTTACCTTCACCGCCGCCATGCGGATGATCGACCGGGTTCATGGATACGCCACGGTTCGCCGGACGGATCCCCTTCCAGCGATTCCGTCCCGCCTTTCCAATTGTTACATTCTCATGATCCGTGTTTCCTACCTGCCCGATGGTCGCCATACACTGAACCAGCACGCGGCGAGTCTCGCCTGAGGGCAGCTTCAGTAGGGCATACTCCCCCTCCTTGGCTACAAGCTGCACCTGAGCCCCGGCCGATCGAGCCATCTGCGCCCCTTTGCCAGGTCGTAGTTCGATGTTATGGACCGTGGTACCTGCCGGAATGTTCTTAAGCGGCAATGCGTTGCCGACCAGAATGTCGGCCTCCGGGCCACTCATTATTTCTTGACCGACCTTGAGTCCTACAGGCTGAATAATGTACCGCTTTTCCCCGTCTGCGTAATTGATCAGCGCAATTCGGGAGCTTCGATTTGGGTCATATTCGATCGTCGCAACTGTTCCGGGAATTCCAAACTTTTCTCGCTTGAAGTCGACCAAGCGAAGCTTTTGCTTGTGACCGCCTCCCTGATGCCGGATGGTCATGGCCCCGGTGGAATTACGCCCCCCCGTACGCGGCTTAACGGAAAGCAGCGGTTTGTAGGGCTGATTCGTCGTGATGTCACTGTTGACCAGCTTCGTGGCGAAGCGGAGGGACGGCGTGATGGGACGGAAGGATTGGATCGGCATGGTTACTAACTCCTAGCTGCCAGCCCTGCTGGCTTCTAGATCAGTCAAAATAGTTGATGGAGTCGAGATTGCTTCCAAGCGGAAGCACCCGTCACTACATACTCTCGAGGTACTCGGGCATCTTCTCGCCAGCTTCAAGGCGGACATACGCCTTCTTCCAATCAGGTCGGTATCCGGTGAACTTACCACGCCGGCGCTCTTTTCCTTCCACAACCGCCGTGCGTACACCAGCAACCTTCACCTTGAAAAGAGTTTCAACGGCCTGCTTGACTTCAATCTTTGTAGCATGCAGTTCTACTTCGAAGACGAGTGTGTTCTCGGTCTCCTTGACGCCCATACCCTTCTCAGTGATCACCGGGCGACGTAACACGGTATATAACGTTGCCATTACGCAACCTCCTTCTGACTGCTAACATGACGACGCGGTGCGTTCTTGAGCAACGTCTCTTGCAATGCTTGAATCGCCTCGCGCGAGAAGACGGCGTGCTCATACCGTAGCAAGTCGTAGGGATGAACCTCAGAGCTTAGAACTAATTCCACTCCCTCGAGATTACGGGATCCGAGATAAAGCTTTTCGTCCAGCCTCCGACTCGTCTCGACCAGAAGCGCTGTCTTCCGTGCCTCGAGAGTGTTCAAGGCTGCGCGTAAATGCTTGGTCTTCATCTCCGCGATCTCAAAGCTATCGACCACCGTCAGCTTCCCATCCGAGAGCTTGGACTGCAGTGCGGAGCGGAGTGCACCAAGCAATTTCTTTCGGGGGAACGCATACTCGTAGCTGCGGGGCTGTGGTCCGTGGACTGTTCCGCCGCCACGCCAGAGTGGAGTACGAATTGATCCAACGCGCGCTCTTCCAGTTCCTTTCTGTTTCCACAGCTTCTTACCCGCACCTGAAACTAACTTCCTATTCTTAGTTGCCGCGGTTCCCTGCCGAAGCGCTGCCCTGTAGTGTTTCACGGCTTCCCACAGAAGCGGCTCGTTCACTTCGCCAGTAAAGACGGTCTCTTCGAGAAGAAACTCTCCCACCGTCTCTCCATTCAGATTCACTACGTTAACACTTGCCATCGCTTCTTCTCTCGCTTAGGGCTTGCTCACATTGGTTGTGAACGGCTATCTCTGAATCAACTAGCTATAGAACCTTGGCAGAATACCGCCTTGGCTATTTCTTCTTGGCGGGAGCAGCTTTCTTCGAAGCCTTGAGCGGGTCGAGCGTGCTCGCGCCAGCGAAGCCACGCCGCTCTCTTGGGGGCGCCTTCGCTTTTGAGATGAGCACATATCCATCACGCGGCCCGGGCACTGCCCCTTCCACAATGAGCAGGTTATCCTCGAGGTCGATTCCGCGGATGCGGAGATTGCGTACCGTTACTTGCTCGTCGCCCATGTGACCCGGCATGCGCTGCCCGGGAAAGACGCGGGAAGGAAAAGATGAGGCGCCGATCGAGCCCTGCACCTGGAACATGTGACCGTGCGCTTTCGGCCCGCCGCCAAAATGATGCCGCCGAATCACGCCCGCGAAACCTCGGCCCTTGGAGGTCCCGATGATGTCGACGAACTTTTCATTCTGGAAGATATCGACCAGGATGCGGTCTCCGGCTTTTACACTCTCCCCGTCGACGCCGGCCGAAGTTGCTTCAAGAGTGACCTCCTTCAGAACGCGGACTGGAGGGACATTGGACTTCGCGAAGTGCCCAGTCATGGCCTTGTTAACCTTTGAAGCTTTGATGAAATCGACATAACCGATCTGTGCGGCCTCATAACCATCACTCGCCAGCGTTTTAAGCTGCGTGATCACGCAAGGTCCGGCCTTTAGCACCGTGACCGGATGGACATCGCCGCGCTCATCGAAGAGCTGCGTCATGCCAACTTTCCTTCCAAGAATCCCTGTGACGCTCATCGTCTTCCCTTCCTCATCATGCCGTCGCTCGGGCGGCACTGCCGGTTAGCTTCGGTTCCTATTTCTGAACGGTTTTAATTTCGACATCAACGCCAGCTGGTAGGTCCAGCTTCATCAAAGCGTCCACTGTTTGCTGCGTGGGTTCAAGGATGTCGATCAGTCGTTTGTGCGTGCGAATCTCGAATGCTTCCCGCGACTTTTTATCAACGTGCGGCGACCGCAGCACGCAGTACTTATTTTTCATGGTTGGCAACGGAATAGGACCCGCAACCTGTGCTCCGGTACGCTTTGCAGTTTCAACAATCTCCCCGGTTGATGCGTCAAGCACCCGGTAGTCGTATGCTTTAAGTCTAATGCGAATGCGCTGCTGTCCTGCCATATCTTCGTCTCTCGTTCCGCAATTGGGGTCGGTAATGATCGGGCAGCCAGCCAGAGCCGACCACCCACCAGGCAACTTACTTAATAATTTCCGAGATGGTTCCGGCGCCGACGGTTCGGCCACCTTCGCGGATGGCGAAGCGCAGACCTTTTTCCATCGCGACCGGCGTTCCCAGCGTGATCTCAAGCGAGATATTATCGCCCGGCATCACCATCTCGGTGCCCTCCGGCAGCTTCGCCGATCCGGTCACGTCCGTGGTCCGGAAGTAGAACTGCGGCCGGTACCCGTTGAAGAACGGGGTATGCCGACCACCCTCTTCCTTCGACAGCACATAAATCTCGCCCTTGAAGGTGGTGTGCGGGGTGATCGACCCCGGCTTCGCCAGGACCATCCCGCGCTCCACATCTTCCTTCGCGATGCCGCGCAGCAACAGACCCGCGTTGTCGCCCGCCAGACCTTCGTCCAGCTGCTTCTTGAACATCTCGACGCCCGTGCATACCGTCTGCTGGGTATCCCTGAAGCCAACGATCGAGCACGCTTCGCCCACCTTGATCTTGCCCCGCTCGATCCGACCTGTCACCACCGTGCCGCGACCCGAGATTGAAAAAATATCCTCGATCGGCATCAGAAACGGCAGGTCCACGGCGCGCTCCGGCTGCGGAACATACTTGTCGATCGCCGCCATCAGCTCATCGATCTTGGCCTCCCATTGCGCCTCGCCGTTGAGCGCGCCAAGGGCAGATCCGCGGATAATCGGCGTGTCGTCACCCGGGTAGTCATACTTCGACAAAAGCTCGCGAACTTCCATCTCGACCAGTTCGATCAGCTCCTCGTCCTCAACCGCATCGCACTTGTTCAGAAACACCACGATGTACGGCACCCCAACCTGCCGCGCCAGCAGCACATGCTCCTTGGTCTGCGGCATCGGACCGTCGGTCGCCGCCACCACCAGGATCGCGCCATCCATCTGCGCCGCACCCGTAATCATGTTCTTGATGTAATCCGCATGCCCCGGGCAGTCCACATGGGCATAGTGCCGGTTCGGCGTCTCGTACTCCACATGGCTGGTCGCGATCGTAATGCCCCGCTCGCGCTCCTCCGGAGCGTTGTCAATGGTGTCAAACGACCGAAAGGTGTTCTTCGGGTTGTGCTTCGATAGCACCTTCGTGATCGCCGCCGTCAACGTCGTCTTGCCATGATCAATATGACCAATCGTCCCAATGTTTACGTGCGGCTTGGAACGATCAAACTTCTCCTTACCCATGATGACCCTCTCCCCTATATCCTGTAACCAAATGTTAGTCGTCGTTATTCCGTACCGTGTTACTTCTCTTCTTTGCCCTGAACTTTAGCAATAATCTCTTCTGAAACGGACCGTGGAGCTTCTTCGTACTGCTTGAACTCCATTGAAAAATTTGCTCGGCCCTGAGTCGACCCACGCATGGCAGTGGCATACCCAAACATGTTACTGAGCGGCACCGTCGCCTTCACGGCCTGCACTCCCCCAATCATCTCCATGCCTTCAATCCGACCGCGGCGGGAGTTGAGGTCGCCGATGATTGTGCCCATATACTCCTCAGGAACCGTGACTTCAACTGCCATCACTGGCTCCAGCAGGACTGGCCTGGCTTTGCGAGCCGCTTCTTTGAAAGCCATCGATCCGGCTATTTTGAAGGCCATTTCATTCGAGTCCACATCGTGATAACTGCCGTCATAGAGCGATACTTTGATGTCAACCATCTCGTACCCAGCTAGGATTCCGCGCAGCATGGCGTCTTGAATACCTTGGTCGATGGGCTTGATGTATTCCTTAGGAATTGTCCCTCCCTTGGTATCGTTCGAGAACTCGTAACCTTTACCAGGCTCGTTCGGCTCTATTCGAATCTTCGCGTGACCATAGTTTCCCGAACCACCTGTTTGCCGGATATATTTACCTTCCGCCTCCGCGTTCGATCGGATCGTCTCGCGATACGCCACCTGCGGCTTGCCGACATTTGCTTCTACTTTGTACTCGCGCATCATGCGATCCACGATGATCTCAAGATGAAGCTCACCCATTCCCGAAATAATCGTCTGAGCTGAATCTGGATCTGTATGCACCTTGAAGGTAGGATCTTCCTGCGCCAGCTTCGCCAGCGCCATACCCATCTTCTCCTGGTCGACCTTGGTTTTTGGCTCAACCGCAACCGCAATCACCGGTTTCGGAAAATCAATCGATTCAAGCACCACAGGATCTTTATCCGTACAGATGGTATCGCCGGTAATCAGGTTCTTAAGTCCAACCGCTGCGCAGATGTCCCCCGCCAAGATCTCCGTGATCTCTTCGCGCTTGTTTGCGTGCATCTTTAGCAGGCGGCCGATGCGCTCCGTCTTCCCCGTGCGTGGATTCAGAACGGAGTCACCAGTCTTAAGCTGTCCGGAGTAGACCCTAATAAAAATCAGCTGCCCTACAAAGGGATCGGTCATAATTTTAAAACCTAGCGCGGCAAATGGAGCAGCATCATCCGCCGGGCGTGGTTTCTTCTCTTCCATGTTGTCCGGATTGGATCCTTCGATCGGCGGCACGTCGAGTGGGCTCGGCAGGTACTCCACCACCGCGTCCAGAAGCGTCTGGACGCCTTTGTTCTTGAAGGATGATCCCGCCAGCACCGGAAACACGCTCATGCTGATGGTGGCCTTCCGCAAAGCCTTTTTCAGCTGAGCGACTGAGATTTCCTCGCCTTCGAGAAATGCGTTCATCACGTCGTCGTCAGAGTCCGCAATGGCTTCGACCAACTGATTACGAAATTCAACTGCCTTTTCCTTCAACGCGGCAGGGATTTCTTCGACTGAATACTTTGCACCCATCGTCTCGTCGTGCCATAAAATGGCACGCATCTCCACCAGATCAATCACACCAGCGAATTTGGACTCTTCCCCGATTGGCAGTTGGATCGGCACCGCACGGGCACCAAGTCGCTGCACGATCGTGGACGTTGCGTACTCAAAATTTGCACCCGCTTTATCCATCTTATTAATGAAGCAGATACGCGGGACTTTGTACTTATTGGCCTGCCGCCAAACTGTCTCCGACTGCGGCTGCACTCCTTGAACGGAGTCAAAACAGGCGACGGCACCGTCCAGCACGCGGAGGCTGCGTTCCACCTCGGCTGTAAAGTCGACGTGGCCAGGCGTATCGATGATATTGATCCGAGTACCATTCCAGGTGCACGTTGTCGCGGCGGAGGTGATAGTAATGCCGCGCTCCTGTTCCTGCTCCATCCAGTCCATGGTCGCAGTGCCCTCGTGCACTTCACCGATACGATGCGTGATGCCCGTATAAAAAAGGATTCGCTCGGTCGTCGTAGTCTTTCCGGCGTCGATGTGAGCCATAATCCCGATGTTCCGGCAGCGATTTAAGGGTGTAGTGCGTGCCACGATCTTCTATCTCTTCTGCGGACCAGGATCCGCGGTAAATACAGCCTGAAATCTTCCAAACCAACTACCAGCGGTAATGGGCGAATGCCTTGTTGGCTTCCGCCATGCGATGAACATCTTCCTTCTTCTTCATCGCTGCCCCACGTCCGTTCGCCGCATCGAGCAACTCCGCAGTGAGCTTATCGACCATACCCTTCTCACCGCGAGCCCGTCCGTAGTTCACTAGCCAGCGGATCGCCAATGACGTCCGACGCTCGGGATTAACCTCGATCGGCACTTGATAGTTCGCTCCGCCGACGCGGCGGCTCTTCACTTCGAGCAGCGGCTTAACGTTCTCGATTGCCCTCTTGAACAGCTTCAAAGCCTCGTCGCCGCCCTTCTGCTCGAGGTTAGTCATCGCCTCGTAGAAGATGCCCTGCGCCGTTGATTTCTTTCCGCCCCACATCATCGAGTTTACGAACTTCGTAACCAGCGTTGATTGGTAGACCGGATCCGCTGCCACGTCCCGCTTTGCGATAAATCCTTTTCTCGGCATCTCTTTTCCTTCTCGTCTTCCTCCAGCGCCGTAAACTTCTCAAGCGACTGGACCTAATTGCGCACATCACTCCCAATATTGGCAACCATTCATCAATGCTCTACTTGCTCGCAGCCGCCTTGGGTCGCTTCGCGCCATACTTCGATCGGCTCTGCTTGCGATTGGCGACGCCCACAGAATCCAGCGTCCCGCGCACAACGTGATAGCGAACCCCCGGGAGGTCCTTTACGCGTCCTCCGCGAATCAGCACGATGGAATGCTCCTGGAGGTTGTGGCCGATGCCCGGAATATAAGTCGTGACTTCGATCCCATTGGTCAGGCGAACACGCGCTACCTTCCGCAAGGCAGAGTTTGGCTTTTTGGGGGTCTGCGTGTAGACGCGCGTGCAGACACCGCGTCGCTGGGGAGACCCTTGCAGTGCGGGGCTGGCGGTCTTATATCGGGTGGGCGTGCGGCCCTGCTTCACTAACTGATGGAACGTCGGCACTCTAGCTCCTTCACAAACTGCTCCTACATCATCGCCACGGACCCGCCGCGGCACCAACCTTGACCTGCAACTACTTGACTTCGCACTCATCGCAGACACAGAGGGCAAGAACTCGCCCCCGAACAGACTTGGGTCTCTACACCCAAACAAACTTCTAAACCGCTTCCATGAAAGGAGCAGACGAGAGTGACTGAGCGCGTAGGCATCTTACCCTTCGGCCAGCTCCGTTTCGCTGCTTCGGCCCCGCATAGCCCGCCGGGGTGGTGGGTGTCGCAGTGCACGATGCGAAGGCCGCATAGACTTCAGTATCCACCGGAAAGCCACTTGGCTTCTCTATAAATACCTTGCGGAACTTTAATCCTTGTGCGTGAGTGTAGCTCAAGTGCTCGCCCGTCGTACAGGCTCAACACTTCATATTCCGTGCACGCGCGGAACCTTCTAAAGGTATCAAGGGATTGGTGAATCGTCAACTTATACCTGCCGTCAAGCTCAGCACGGAGCCCCCCTCCCCTATTGGTAAGGTCCGTCGAGACGCGCCCACCGGCGCCGGGACCACCCCTGCTCATCCCCCGCCTCCATCGGCCCCTCCATGCTAGCCTGACCTCATATGTCTCTCCGCTCCGGGCCTCTTCTTCTCAGCGCCGCCGCTCTCCTTCTATCCAGCTCTCTTCAGGCACAATCTCCGAGCCCGCGCGTTCGCACGCCCACCGCAGCGGTGATCTCCCCTGACAGCCGTTTCGTCGTCTGGATGGATGGCGTTCGTGGGTCATCGCAACTCACCCTTGCCGACGTCGCTCATCCCTCGGCTGGGCAGCTGATTTCGCCTCCCGGAACCTGCTCCAACTCCGCCCCCACTTGGTCGCCCGACAGCTCGCAGCTCGCCTTCCTGTCCACCTGCGGCGCCTCTGCCCAAGGGCAGCAGCGGCAGATCTTCCTATACTTCGCAGCCACCAAACAAATCCGTCAGCTCACCCACGTTGCCGGCAACCTCGAAGAACTCTCCTGGTCGCCCGACGGCAAACGTATCGGCTTCCTCTTCGTCGAGAATGCCACCCGGGCTGCCGGCGCTCTCGACGCCATGAAACCCTGGTCTGGCGTCATTGGCGAGGATGGCGTCGAAGTCCAACGCGTCGCTGCCGCGGACGTAGCCTCTGGCACGGCCGAGACCCTCACTCCCGCCAGCCTCCACGTCTATGAGTTCAACTGGGCACCTGATACGCAGGCCCTCACCTACATCGCCGCCCCGCCCCCGGGCGAAAATACCTGGTGGATCGCCCAGCTTTACACCCAGGCCGCAACTCCAAACGCGCAGCCCCATTCGATCCTCGACACCAAGGAGCTCACCGGCCCGCTCCATGGCCTCCAGATTGCCGTCCCCCGCTTCTCCCCGGACGGCAAGCAGATCGCTTTTATCGGCGGTCTCATGAGCGATCAGGGTTCGACCGGCGGCGACCTCTACATCATCCCCACCGCAGGCGGAACTCCGAAAAATCTTACCCCTGGCCGCTCCGCCAGCCCCGCCTGGTTCCGTTGGTCCGATGACCACACCCTCCAGGTCTCCGAAGATGCTCGTGGCTACACGCATCTCTTCCGTCTCAACATCAACACCCTCGCCGAGGAAAAAGGCCCCGATCTCCGGTACATGGGCTCTCTTTCCTCCGGCGGCATCAAGGACGCAGTCTCGACTGCCAGCAACGGCAATATCGCCGTCGTCCGCTCCACCTTCGACGTGCCACCCGAAGTCTGGGCCGGCCCCGTGAGCTCTCTCAAGCAGATCACCCACCTCAACGACGCGCTCAAAGCGCCTCCCTTCAAGACCGAGTCCATCGAGTGGACCAACGAAGGCCTCCACGTTCAAGGCTGGCTTTCTTATCCAGCCAACTACGACAGCCATCGTTCCTATCCCATGATCGTCTCGGTCCACGGGGGGCCGTCCGCTTCGATCGTCGCCCGCTATGGCGCCGGATCGACCTTCGCCGAAGCCGGCTACTTCGTCTTCCAGCCCAACCCCCGCGGCTCCTTCGGCCAGGGTGAAACATTTACCCAAGCCAACATCAAAGACTTCGGTTACGGAGATCTACGCGATATCCTCGCCGGCATGGACCTCATAGAGAAGAAAGTCTCCGTCGACCGCAACCGCGAAGGCCTTACCGGCTGGAGCTACGGCGGCTTCATGACCATGTTCGCCGTCACCCAGACCCATCGCTTCCACGCCGCCGTAGCCGGTGCCGGCATCTCCGACTGGAAGAGCTACTACGGTGAAAATTCCATCGACCAATGGATGACTCCCTTCTTCGGCGCCAGCGTCTATGATGACCCGGCCGTCTACGCCAAATCCTCCGCCATTGAGTTCATCAAGCAGGTCTCCACCCCCACCCTCGTCATCGTCGGTGATCGTGACGGTGAGTGCCCCGCCCCGCAAAGCTTCGAGTTCTGGCATGCCCTTCGCGCCGAGGGTGTCAAGACCCAGCTTGTGATCTACCCTAACGAGGGCCACGGCTTCCGTGATCCCGCTCACGTCACCGATCGCAACAAGCGCACCCTCGCTTGGTTCGCGGAAAATATGCCCGCGTCCAGCCAGAGCGCAGAACTCCACTAATGGAATATTCGCTGTGCTAGCGCAAAAATGTCCAGAGCGTAGCGGACACTTTCACCCTCTGCGTAGCGGAGAGACCTGCAATCCGTTGGGACAGCGACATACATTCAGGAACTTCATCGATCTTTGTAACAGGGCTCAATGAAGTAGGCAGCGAATCTCGCACGCTGGTTGTCCTTCCGTATCTTCTGGCGCGGCAAGCTGGTTCCTATCCAGTCCTGCGCCCCTTCCCTCAACGCGCCGGACGAGGCCGTCACTGCCGAGATCCTCCATGTCGACCGCCACAGTCCTAACTGTAAGCCTCAGCCCAAAACACACCTTCTCCAAACTTCCACAGTCCTCCATCCATCTGCTCGCTGGTCGCGGTGTCGAAGGCGACGCACACTGCGGCGCCACGGTTCAACACCGCTTCCTCCGCCGTCGCAATCCCGCCGCGCCGAACCGATTGCAGGTCCATCTCCTCGCAGCCGAGTTCCTCGCGACTGTAGCGAAAGACCTCTCCGACACCCAGCCCATCCTTCCCGGAGATCTTGGCGAAAACGTCACCACGCGTGCCCTCGATCTCCTCGCCCTGCCCCTCGGAACCACGCTCCACCTCGGCGCGCAAGCTATCGTCGAACTCACTGGCCTGCGCTCGCCCTGCAAGTTAATGAACAAGCTCCGGCCAGGGCTTATGCAGGCCGCCTTCCACCCAGGTACCCGATCTCCCCGCGCCGGTGTCATGGCCATCGTCCTCCAAAGCGGGGTTGTCGAATCGAACGACCTCATCCACGTGACCCTTCCCACATCGCCGCACCTCCCCCTCCGCCCGATCTAGACTTCGCTGGCCCTCGACCACATACGCTACCCTCATTCACATGACGCGTGACCGGCTGTCCTTTCTGCTGATTCCCCTTGCCGCGTTTCTCGTCATTTTTCCCCTCCTCCTCCACGGCTCCTCCTGCGGCCACGACCTCGCCTTTCACCTGCTCAGCTGGCAGGAGGCCGCCCACCAGTTCGCCCTCGGTACCCTTCATCCCCGCTGGGCCTTCACCTCCGCCTTCGGTGCCGGAGAGCCCCGTTTCGTCTTTTACCCGCCGTTCTCCTGGACCCTTGGCGGCCTTCTCGCCCTTCTCGCCTCGGCCCTCTCACACGCCACCTCTCTTCGTCCCGAACAGGCCTTCGCCGCAACTCCCGTCGTCTACACCTGGCTCGCCCTCGCCGCGGCTGGACTCGCAATGTATCGGCTCGCCCGGCGCTTCGTCCCCACCACCGTCGCAACCCTTGCCGCCGCCCTTTACCTCGCCAATCCCTACATCCTCTTCACCGCCTTCGAGCGCTCCGCCTTCGCAGAACTCCTCGCCACTGCTCTCCTGCCCCTGCTTCTCGCCGCCCTTCTGCCCAGCCCCGCTGAGTCCTCCGCGCCCCTCAGCGTTCCCGCCCTCGCCCTCCCGCTCGCCCTGCTCTGGCTTACAAATGCCCCCGCTGCCGTCATCGGCTCCTACACCGTAGCGTTCGTCATCGCGCTTCGCCTCCTGCTCGCCGCCCGCTTCCCCGCAACCCGCGCTCAGATCCCCGCTCTCGCTGTCCACTCCACCCTCGGCAGTCTGCTCGCCTTTGCCCTCGCCGCCTTCTACCTCGTTCCTGCCCTGCTCCAACGCCGCTTCGTCCAGATCGCCATGGCCATCCTCCCCGGCCTGCGCCCCGACGACAACACCCTCTTCCACCACACCGCCGATCGTGTCCACGACGCCGTACTCCACACTGCTAGCAACCTCTCCCTTTTGCTCCTCGCCGTCACAACCTGTGCCTTTCTGTTCTTCGCTCTTCTCCCTGCATCCCGATCCGCCAAGCCACCTGCCTCTCTTTCCATCCTCCTCGCCAGCCTCACCGTTGCCATCGCAATCCTCCTCACGCCGGCAAGCCTCCCGCTCTGGCATCACCTCCCGCAACTCGCTTTCCTCCAGTTCCCGTGGCGCCTGCTCGCCCTTCTCGCTCCCATCTCCGCCCTCGCCCTCGCCCTTGCTTTTCGCTCGATCCATATCCCTCGCGCTCTGTTTTTTGTCCTTTGCCTCGTTCTTCCCGCCACCCTCGCCATGCCCTCCTACCATTACTTCAACCAGCCCTGCGACCCCGACGACGCTCCACAGGCACGCTTCACCCTTTTCCACTCCCCCACTGGCGACGAGCCCACCGACGAGTACACCCCCAGCACCGCCGACAACGACTCCCTAAAAGCCAACAACCCACCCTTCCGTCTTCTTCCACCCGGCACCGACGACGACACGCCACCGCCGGCCGCCGCCCTCCCAGGTCCCGCACCCCTCTCCCTTTCGCTCGATCTCCCCTCCCCCGCTCTCCTTGTCCTCAACCTCCGCGACTTCCCTACCTGGCGCGTCACACGCAATGGCCAGCTCGATCCCGACCGCAGCCATCGCGCCGATGGCCTGCTCACCGTTCCGCTCCCCGCAGGTCACCAGGTCCTCGTCCTCTCCGAACCCACACCACTCGCCGACCTCGTCGCCGATGGCGTCTCCGCGGCATCCGCCTGCCTCACCGTCGTTCTCCTTTGGCAGCGTCGCCAGCGCCATTCCCAGGCCACAGCTTCGCCACTCGCGTGAGCCCTTCAGCCCTCGCGTATCATCAAGGTTCCATGGCATCGCACGTACAAGAGCTCATCAGCACCGGTGCCGAGCGCACGGATCGCGCCCTCGAGCGGCTTCTGCCCTCCCCCGATACCGCGCCGCACTCGATTCATCGCGCCATGCGCCACAGCGTCTTCGCCGGCGGCAAGCGTCTCCGCCCCGTCCTTTGTTTCGAAGCCTGGCGCCTCGCCAGCCAGCACGGCCCGTCGCCCATCTCGGCCGAACTGGCCGCCGTTGATCTCGGCGCCGCCATCGAGATGCTCCATACCTACTCGCTCATTCACGACGATCTTCCCGCCCTCGACAATGACGATCTCCGCCGCGGCCAGCCCACCTGCCACAAGGTCTTCGGCGACGCCATCGCCATCCTCGCCGGCGACGCCCTCCAAACTCTCGCCTTCCACACCATCGCCCGCCTTGACTGCCCTGCCATCACCACCATCGACATCCTCAAAGAAATCGCCAGCGCCGTCGGCACCGGCGTCGGTCCCACCCTGAAAGAAAATGAGTTTCCGTCCGATTCCGACCTCCCCGCCGGTCAGGCCCCCGGCATGATCGGCGGCCAGGTCCTCGACATCGAGTCCGAAGGCAAACGCCAGGATGAAGGTCCTGACAACTCGCAGACAACCCAGCGCCAGCCACCCACCGCCGATCTCGTCGAACAGATCCACCGCGCCAAAACCGGCGCCCTCATCACCGTCTCCATCGTCTCCGGCGGCCACGTTGCCGGCGCCTCCCACGACACCATCGACCGCCTCCGCACCTTCGGCCAGAACGCCGGCCTCGCCTTCCAGATCGTCGACGACGTCCTCGACATCACCCAGGAATCCGCCCAGCTCGGCAAGACCGCCGGCAAGGATACCGCCGTCACCAAAGCCACCTGGCCAGCTGTCTTTGGCGTCGATCGATCCCTCAAAGACGCGCAGCAACTCATCGCCGACGCCTTCGCCGCCCTCGCTCCCTTCGGCCCCGCCGCCAGCAACCTCAAAGCCATCGCCCAATACCTCATCGACCGCACGCATTGAACTTCCGAAGAATCGATCGGTGTTCAGCAGATCTAGGATCCGGTTGTCATCCCGTAGGGATCTGCTGCTATCTTTGCTTCCCCAGCTGCATAGACAAAGAGAATGTGCCATCGAATACATCGCTCTTGGGTGTGTTGCACCTGCCTAAAAGCTTGTCATTCTAAGCGCAGCGAAGACTCTCGCATTGCGCTCGGAGTTGCAACACTTCCAAATATGGCGACCGCCACACCTCGTCGCCCCTTCCGCCTCCAGCTCGCTTCCGTCGACCCGGCACCCTCGTCCATTCCCATCGGTCAAGCCGGTCACCCTCCGGGCGTGATACCTTCGCCGCGTATGCTGTTCCGCCTTCGCGCCGCCGCCCAGATCCTCGCCGTCCAGACCCTCGCTTTCCTTCTCCTCGGCCCCGCGCTCCTCGCCCAGGCTCCGCTCGCCGCCCCACCGCCCGGTCTCCTTCTCGCCACCAACCAATACGCCAACACCCTCAGCATCATCGATCCCGTTATGGGGAAAGAGATCGCCGTCCTGCCTGAAGAGCACATCACTGGCCACGAACTCGCCACCTCGCCCGACGGCCGCACCGTCTTCATCCCCATCTACGGCAACACGGGCGTGGGCAAGCCCGGCACCGACGGCCATGAGATTCTCGCCGTCGACATAGCCTCCCGCCACATCGCCCACGTCATCGATCTCGGCCACGGTGTCCGCCCTCACAAGCCCATCTACAACCCCGCCGATGGCCTCCTCTACGTCTCCGCCGAGCTCGACAACGCCATCGACATCATCGACCCCAAGTCCTTCAAGCTCGTCGGCTCCATTCCCACCGGCGAGCCGCAGTCGCACATGTTTGTCCTTTCGCCCGACGGCCACCGCGCGTACACCGCGAACGTCTCCACTGGCACCGTCTCCGTCCTGGACCTCAAAGCCCGCAAGCTCGTCACCGTCATCGCCGTGGCCAGGCAGGTCCAGCGCATCGCCATTTCGAACGACGGTGCCCTCGTCTTCACCTCCGCCGTCGACAAGCCCGAACTCGACGTTATTGACACCCGCACCAACACCGTCCAGACCCGCATCCCCCTGCTATCGAACGGCTACGGCGCCGCCGCCACCGCCGACGGCCACTCCCTCCTCCTCGCCCTGCCTTCTATCGACCAGGTCGCCGTCATCGACCTCCGCACCCTCAAAGTCGCCCGTACCATTCCCACACCCCCTGGCCCGCAAGCCATCCTCCTCCGCCCCGACGGCCACGCCGCCTTCGTCTCCTGCGTGCGCAGCAAAACCATTGTCACCATCAACACGGACACCTTCCAGGTCGCTCAGACTATCGCTGCCGGCAACGGCGTCGACGGTCTCGCCTGGGCAAACGCCGCCCGTTAGCCACCTCCAACGGGTCAGCAATGCGTTCCCTTCTTTCCTCCCGAAGGGATCTGCTGTCGCCTCCGCTCATCTCCCAGGCTGCTCCTGACAGGGGCACTCGCAGGCGGCATCTCTTCGACCCCACCGTCCTGTCCTTCTCACTCCCAGGCAAAGCTCCACACCCGTCCAAAGCGCCATCCATCTCGCTCCATCTAGTGCTCGTCCGCTCAAGGTTTAACGAAATAGCCCGACCTACCAGCGACCCCGCTCCACCAGTCCCGAACCATCTATCATCGACCTGTCATGCTCTCCGAAGCCGACATCCGCGCCGCTCTTCGCGACTGCTACGACCCGGCCCTCCCATGCAATATCGTCGATCTCGGCATGGTTCGCACAATCCTCGTAGTCCCCGATCCAGACGCCCCCGGGTCCGGCATTCCAGGCGTTCCGCAAAAAGTCCGCATCACAGTCGCCGTCACGGCCACCACACCCACGGACGACGCCGACGCCCATCTCTCGGCGCAGATCCGCAACCGCCTCGCTGGCCTCGAAGCGGTCAGCCACACTGACGTCCTCTTTGAAGAGCAGCCCGCCTGGTCCCCGAATGACATCTCTCCCACCGGCCGCCGCACCCTCGGTCTCGATGGCAACCGTAACCTCGTACAGATCCGCTAACCATGACCACCCGCCGCCTTCAGGCCGTTCCACCGCAGCGCTCCCGCCGCCCCCGGTCTGTCCCTGAACCCGTCATCCCGGCGCCTCCGGTCCACCCCTTCGACGCACACTTCGGCACCGAAACCGGCGGCCTCATTCCCGCAACCGACCTCCGCACCGGCGCCACTGCCGACCGCTTCGTCACCGCCTACTACGCCGTCTCCCCGTCCATCTTCAGATCCCTTCTCGACCTTTGGCAGACCCGCTGTGAACCGCCGTTCCCACTCGACCGCTACACCTTCGTAGACATCGGCTGCGGCAAAGGTCGCGCTCTCATCCTCGCCGCCGAGAACCCATTTGAGGAGGTCGTCGGCATCGAACTCAATCCCGGCCTCGCTGCCATCGCCCGAGCGAACCTCGCCGCAGTGAGCCGTCGTTTCGACCCCCTCGCGCCAGTCCGCCTCATCGAAGGCGATGCCCTCGTATCCCCACTTCCCGCGTCACCCACCCTTGTCTTCCTCTTTCATCCCTTCGAGGCTCCAGCCATACAGCGCCTGCTCCGCATCATCGAAGCGCAGTTCGCCACGCGACCCGGCTATCTGGACGTCCTCTACGTCAACGCCGAGCACGCCAGCTTGCTCGATCGCAGCCCAGTCTTCACCTGCTTTTGGCAGGGTCGCCTTCCCATGTCGACCGAGGATCACATTGCCGATCTCAAGGAGATCGCCGCTCAGCTCGAGTACGGCTCGACCGGTGATGAGCTCTGCGCCATATTCCGCTTTAGCGGCCGCCAGCCAGAACCCGGCGGCGGCCGCGAAAGCATCTCGTCCTAAAGCGACAGCGCGCCCGTCGGGAAGTTCGCTAGATCAGGAAAAACGCTCGCCAGCTGCGCCCGGTTCAGACCCATCCAGCTTCCCACGCTCGCCGTCATCTGCGTTACGGAGGTCGTCGGGATCCACGTTCCCAGGTTTCCCAGGTCCGAACTCCCGCCCAGCTCCAGCGTCGGCATCTGTCCCAGGATTCGTCCGCCCTGAATCCCGCCGCCCAGAATAATCTGGTGATTTCCCCATGCGTGATCCGTTCCCTGCGTTGAATTCGCCTGCATCGTCCGGTTGAAGTCCGAGTGCGTGCACACCAGTACCTGGTTCGCCAGACCGAGCTCATCCAGTGCCTTCATAAACGCCGCCAGCCCCGCATCCAGATCCGCCAACTGCCCCGCCTGCTGCGGCCACTGGTTCTGGTGCGTGTCATAGCCACCTTGTGTGCAATAGAAGATCTGCCGCGCTGCCCCGATCACGGCCCGACCCGCCATCACCTGCGCGATGGTCTTCAGCACATTGCCAAACCCGCTCGCCGGAAATGCTGTCTGCAATCCGGCACCTGCCGCCTGTGCCTGCCGCAGAACCACCTGCTGCTTGGCCGAAAGCACCCGCAGCTGCGCCGCCTGCGAGATGATGGCGTTCGGTGACTGACTCTCCGCCTGCGCCACCGCCAGAATCGCCGCATCCATCCCGGTCGGCAGCGCCACCAGGTCGCCACCGTCAGCCTGCACGGCAATTCCCTGCACCACACTCCCGACCGTAAAGATGCTCGATGGACCGGCATCGATCAGTGCCGGAAGTGATCCCGACTGCGCCGTGAACAGGTCCGCCATACGACCACCCCAGCCCGTGACCGGAGCCGCAAACGTCGTCGCGCTCTCCCATTGCGCCAACTGCTGCGGATGCCCCAACAGAGCCTCCGGCAACAAGGTCGAGTCCGCCTGCAGCTGTGCCTTTGTCGCCGGCGTCCGCAGCGGCCCAACGTTCGCAACCATCAGTGCCCGCTTCTGGTTGTACAGCGACGCGACATTCCCGAGCGACGGATGCAGACCATACGTCTTTCCATTCACCGTGCCCTGAAGCACATTCAGGCTCCCCGGTTGAAGCGCCAGCGAGGACCCCCGGATCGACGCATACTCGCCGTACTCCGTCGAGTCCATCGGCACCAGCATGTTGTTGCCGTCATTACCGCCCGGCAGGCTTACCAACACCACAGCCTTGTAGCCACTGCCAGCCTGCGCAAACGCCTGTGCGCTGACAAGGTTCAACCAGAGCGGAGCCGATGCGCCCGCAAGACTGGCCTTCGAAACACGAGAAAGAAACGTTCGACGATTAATCACAGGGCCCCTTTTTAGTGCACAACGTTGAAGGAATCGCTATTCATCGCAAGAAAGATTGCCGCGGTGAAGGCTTTCTGCTGATCGGAAATACCGGAGCAGTAGTTGATGATCTCGCTCTGCGTCGCGGCCGGCATCTGGCCGTGGAACAGCTGGTGATTCAGCCCATCCACCAGGTCCGGCACATTCGTGAACGCCGTGTATAACCACGCGGTGTTCTTGTACTGCGCCAGAAACCCGCTCGTCGTGCCGTCAATAATGCCGTAAAGATATTGGCTCCGATGTATCTGCGTCAGGTTGTTGAACAGGTTGAACTGCGGACTGTTCGTCGTCGTTCCCGGAATCAGGTACGTCGCCGGAAAGAAGCCAAACACCGAGTTCGGGTGCCAGAAATCTTCGCCCAGTTTGCCCGCCAGAAAGACCGCCTGTCCGTCCCATTGCGTCTGCTGCAGAATGTTCATCGCAAACGCCTCGAACAGCACAGGATCCTGCAGAAATCCCTCGTTCACGCCAACCTGCGTCGCCGTATCGCCTGCGCGCGCCTCTGGATCGAGCAGTATCGCCGTCACCACAGCTGACAGATCGCCACGAACGCCCTTGCCATTGTTCTTGAACACCGCCGAGATCCGCGCCACATACGCCGGCGTCGGGGTGCTTTTCACCAGCTGCTGAATCAATCGCGTCGCCACAAACGGTGGCACGTTCGAGTGCGCAAAAATCGCATTCAGCGCTGCCGTCCGATCTGTGACAATATCCTGCCCCGCCGGAAGTTGGATCGTTCCGAACAGCGTCTTCGCCGCATGATCATGGTATTGATCAAATGGCGCCAGCGGCTGCGAGAAGTCAATGCCGAAAGAGACATATTGCGAATTCACCACCGGCCCGTAGTTCCATCCTGTAAACGCCCTCGTAAGATCCAGAATCGTACTCTGGTCGTACGTTGGCACAACCTCGCCGTTCGCACTCTTCTGCACCGTTCCGTCGTCATTTAGCATGGCTGTGCCAAGCGTGAACAACTGCATGAACTCACGGGAAAAGTTCTGATTGGCATGACCCGTTCCATCCACACTCATGTAATTTCCCGGGAGGTTCAGAAACTCGCCCAGGCGCGCATCCGAAACCATATCGTTCATCAACTGGCGGAAGTTCCCCAGCGAATCCGCTTCGAGCTTCGTCTCCCATGGCGCGTACGATTGAAACTCATCAAAGGTCCCTTGGTTCACCACAAATGTTTGCAGCGCCATCGCAACCCGCAACCGAAGTAGGGAGTTCCCGGCAGCCACAGCTTGCAGGTACGGATATCGCGGCAGTGACCCCGAAACGTACGTCACACCCGGTAGCTGCACCTGTTCGTTGATGAAGCCCTCCAGGCCAACCTGCTGAATGTGCTCGACCAGCCCGGGCCGTGGCCCGAACGCCGCCTGCGTCGAGAACCGCGCCGCCACATCATACGAGGTCGCAGGCTTGATCAGGCCCAGGTTCTTCGACGCGCTGCTCGGGGATCCCGGCTGTGGAACCACCGTCACCGCCGCCGTTGTCCCGGTGTGCCACGGCTGCAAATAGCCATACGCCGTCAAGGACGTCGCAGAGTTGACCGTCGTCTTCATCGGTCGGCCATCCAGCATCGCCAGAGAGTTCGTCGTATACCCGGTTCCCGTCAGGTTCAGCGTCACCCATCCACCAGTCGCGCTCGATGGGGAAAGCGCCTTGATGCACGGAAACACCGCTGGAACCGAGATCGTAGCGCTTGATGTACCAGGGTTTGGATTTGTAACCACAATCGGAACAGATCCACTCTTCGGCGAGGACAGCGTCACATCCGTCGCAATCAGATTCGAATTGATAAAGTTCGTGCGGCTGGTCCGGCCCTGCACCGTGATCACCGTCGACGGCAAAAATCCATTGCCGTAGATCGCCACAGGCGTCGTAACCTGCGTTAGCGAGCTCACGCTGATCGATGACAGCTGCGGCCGTGGGTTCACGATCGTGATCGGCAACTGAGCCATCGTCGGCCCCATGAAGAATTGAATATTCAACGTGGCTGGCGTCGGAATCGCAGCCGGCGCATGATATAGCCCGCTGCCTTCAATCCATCCAGCCGCTCCGCCGCCGCTTGAAGTCCAGTAGCCATTCGTTGCCGGCGCACCGTTCCTCGTCACAGTGAACTGCACGTTATCCCCCGCATGCACTGTTGTCAGAGCGGGTGTGATAAACGTGTCTGAAGAAATGGGCGTCTGCCCCGACACTTCTTTCGCGTATCCACACGCAAGAAGAAGCAACAAGAACACAGGGGAGCGAAACAACGAGTGCAAAGTCGATCGAAAGGTCATACAGGGCCCTGGTCGTGCAAGATGCGCAGGAAGACTTGTGAACCTCGCGAAGAGGTACGCTAAGCCTTACCTTCGATGTCACAGGGTGACACTCTGCCTAAAGCACGTACATGACCACTTCGGGGTATATGCCTATGTCGTTCACTTCATGTGCATTCTTCTGCATCGGCGAAGACAGCCCCCAAGCCCCCGCTTCGCTTTCTACCCACCGGCGCGTACATTCTTCGCCGAAAGCCATCCCTCGCTTTCGCTTTTACATCTCATCCCGAGCACCACAGGAGACCTCATCGGTCCCAGCGAACCAGCAACAGACGCTCCGTCTCCGCCTCACCCTGCCCCATAGCAATCTCCGCCGTCGCCATTGCCACCACGCTCTCAAAACGCTCGCCCCACTCCACCACCACCAGCGCGTTCTCCTCGGATAACATCTCTTCGATGCCCAGCACCGCGATCTGCTCCTCTGTTTCCAACCGGTAAAGATCCAGGTGAAACAGATGCACCTTGGGTCCGACATACTCATGCACCAGCGTGAATGTCGGGCTCGTCACCTCATCCTCGGTTGCCGCCCCTAGAGCCTCCGCGATCCCCTTCACCAGCGTCGTCTTGCCCGCACCCACCTCGCCCCGCAGAACCACCAGCCGAGGCACCGGCATCAGCATCTCGGCAATCGTCGCGCCCAGCGCCATCGTTCCTGCAACACTTCGCGTCCGCAGCCGCTTCTCCCGCCGGAACTCCCCGCTCACGCACCCTCCTCGCCGTGTTCTGTACGCACGCCGCAGATCCACGTCAGGCCGTCTTCATCATGCACCCGATACCGGAAGGCGTCACTCAGATGCGCTACCGTGTCGGTCGCCAGCAACGTGTGCTCATCCCGCTCTGCACCCGCTCCTCCCCCGTGCACCGCAAAGTCCGCAGCCAGACCATGCAGATACACCGCCGCCTCCACCGCACCCGGGACGTCCGCGCCATACTGCGCCAGCATCGCTGCCACAATCCCCGTCAGGATATCGCCGCTTCCCCCCTTCGCCATCCCCGGATTGCCCGTCGTATTCACCGCAATCCGCCCGTCAGGATGCGCCACCAACGTCCGCCATCCCTTCAGCACCAGCGTCACCCCATGCTCTGTTGCAAATCGCCGCGCAACCCCGATCCGGTCCGCCTCCACCGCCTTCACCGTCCCTCCAATCAGCCGCGCCATCTCGCCCGGATGCGGCGTCAACACCACCGTCCGCAGTTCCGCCTTTCCCAACGCCCGCCCGGTGTACTCCTTCAGCATCTCGGCCTTACCCGCAAACGCGTTCAGCCCATCAGCATCAATCACCACCGGCACCTTCGTCCGCCGCACCATCTCATGCACAAACGTCGGCGCGTCGCCCTCGGTCGAAAGTCCCGGCCCGATTGCCAGCACCTTGATCCCTTTTATCAGCCTGTCCAGCCGCTCGCCTTTGATCGCCTCCAGCGACACCGCGCCCGCCTCACCCTGTTCCAGCGGAACCGTCATCAACTCCGGCGTCACCAGCGCCACCGTGTTCAAAATGCTCTCCGGCACCGCCGCCGTTACCAGCCCCGCCCCCGCTCGCAGACCCGACAGACCCGCCATCGAGGGCGCACCCGCCTTTCCGTAACTCCCACCGACCAGCAGCACATGGCCAAACTTTCCTTTGTTCGAATTGATGTCCCGCGGCCGCTCTGCGAGTGCTTTCGAAGACCCCGTCCACGTCAGCCCCTGCTCGGAGACAATCGCCGCCTCCGGAGATCCAATCTCTCCCACCACCACCGCGCCAAACACCTTCCCCGGCGTCAGGTGCCCAAACACATGCGCTAACTTCGGTGCCGTAAAGGTCACCACCGCATCCGCGGGAAATGCCACGTCGCGGCTCCTTGTGTCGTCTCCGTCCGATCCATCCGCCGCCTGCGTCATCGCGTCCGCGTCCCATCCACTCGGCAAATCCACCGCCACCACCGGCACCTGCAATCCGCGCACATGATCCCGCAGGGCAGCCGCTATCCCGCGCAACGGCGGTTTGAATCCAGTCCCCACAATCGCGTCCAGCAACAGATCCGCCTCCGCAAACGGCTCCGCAAAGGCCGCGAGTTCGCTCTCTTCCGCCATCTCTTCAACGATCTCCTCGCTCGTCGCCTCGATCAGCTCCGCCATTGCCCGTGCCGCTTCCCCCTTCACCTCATCCCGCCTGCCCAGCAGCAGCACCCGCACGCCGACACCCTCGCTCGCCAGCAACCGCGCCGCGACCATCCCGTCCCCGCCATTGTTGCCCTTGCCGCACAGCACCATCACCCGCCCAGCTTCCGGGTACTGCCGCAGCACAAATCGCGCCACCACCTCGCCCGCTCGTTCCATCAAAACCCACAGCGGCACACCAAACTCGGCCGCCGACCGAGCATCCACCGCCCGCATCTCCGCACTCGTCAAAATCTTCACGCAATCTCCTTCAGGCTCAGATGCTGAGAGCGTCGTTCGCATTCCTCTAGAGATGTCATCTCGACTGGAGCGGACAGCTCTATCGTCCGCGCAGTGGAGAGACCTGCAGTCTCTTCCGGGCAGCTATTCACCTTCAGAAAGGTTGTTTCCCGGTCAAGAGGTAATATCGCCTAAGTCGCCCTCTAATATCAGGCGACCAGCAACCGCACCCACCGACACGGAATCGCTATCGCTGCGGCGGATAAGTGCCCATGTTGGATCGCCGTCAGCAGTCATGAACGACGCGACGTGAAGACCATGCTCAAAGCAAGATCGATCTCTGGCAGCCTGCCCACACGTGAGATCGCTTCCACCCTCGCATTGTGCAGCCGCGCGAAAGCACGTGGCCAGCGTTCTCCATCACTCCAGCTTCCGCACCAGATCCGTCGCTTACTCTCAATCCGCCAACTCCACTCGATAGACAACGTCCATTCGCCACGCGGCGAACCCGGCTGCCCATCTCGTTTTCTCGTGGAAGTGAAGGTTGCCGAACTCAAGGAAGATTGCAGACCCATATTCTTGCCAATACGCGGCTTATTGGCAGCCCACCAGAGAACCGGTGAACGCCTCAAACCGTTCGTCGTCGAATATGTCCTTTGATGACATTGGAGCAAGGTAGCAGAAGGATGATAAAGGACTAAGTCCTCCTACACTGCTCTACTGAAAGTCCTCACTACTGCGCCCCGCCACCATCGGTATTGTCTTCCTCACCCGTATTCACCGGCGCAGGCTGTGCCGGTGCCAGCGGCGCCAACGGCACACCGCGCGGCTGGAAGTAGCTCCGCTCATACATCGCCCGGTAGAACTGCCCCGTCAGCTCAGCCGCCTTCGGTCCAAACGTCGGCCGCCCACCCTCAAGAAAGATCACCGTCACAATTCGGCCCGTCGGCGACTCCGCATAGCTCGCAAACCAGCCAAACCGCGTCCCATTGTTCGAGCACGTGCCCGTCTTCCCCATCACCGGAAATGCATTAAAATTCGCCCGCAGACTTCGTGCCGTCCCATATGATGCCTCGACCGCACCACTCATCCCCGGCACCATCTCCGGCAAAATCGGGGCAATATTCAGGATCCGTTTCACCTTTGGCGTAAAGTTCTTCGCCGCCTCCTGCGTCTCCGGATGCTGCAGGTAATACAGCGTCCCCCCATTCGCTATCGCACCCACAATCGCGCCCAGTTGCAACGGCGTCATGGAGATGCTTTCGCCAAACGAGCACATCCGTCCCACCCCGCCCAGCTTTTGCGGCAGCTCCGTATCCGGATACGTCCCCAGCTGCTCGCCTTGGATGTTGTACCCCGCCAGCTCGCCCAGCCCGAACTGGTTCGCATAGTGCTTCACCCGCTCAAACCCCATTGTCCGGCCCAGCTGCTCAAAGTACGGATTGATCGACTTCGCCAGCGCATAGTCTAAATTCACCCGATATCCACCGCCCAGGCTCACCGGCGTGTCGTGCTTGATGATCCCTTCTTCAAGCGCCGCCAGCGCCACTGTCAGCTTGATTGTCGAGCACGGCTCCGCTCCACTCGAAAGCGCCAGCTTTTGATTCACCATCGCCAGAATGCGTCCGCTCGATGGATCGATCGCCAGCGCCGTCCCGTTCATATTGCCCAGCGCTTCAATTGCCGCCGCGCGCACCACCGGATCCTCGCCGGTCGTCACATCACCCAGCGTCAGATTGTCCGCAAACGAGCTCGCTGTAAACCGCTCCGCAAACCGCTCCGCATACCGCGTCCGCCGCACCGCCAGCACAGCTCTGCCATGCCGTCCTCGGCGTCCGCGCACCATCACCACCGTGCCTGCTCGCCCGCTCGCTCGCCCTCGTCGCGAGATCCCAAGCGCCGCTCCCCCCCTCGCCCGAGCCGTCGTGTGCCGCGCCATCGTCGCATGAGCCGCCGTCTTATGCCGAACCACCAGCTTGGTCGGCTTCGCCAGTCCGCTCTCGCCTAGCAAAACGCTAACGCCAACCAGAATCAAACATCGCAGACCAACCCAGCGAAGCCACAAGCCCATAATCTCGAACACTCCCCAACTCATCAACTTAACTGAACCCGCGCAGCCACCCTCCCGCAATAACCCAAAAGCAGTAGCCGGCATTAGTTCCCGCGCCGCAGAAACGCAGGAATATCCAGCTCATCCGTCTCGCTGTTCCCACTCTCGCCCGTCGCCGCGCCCTGCCCCCGAACGGGCTCCTCGGCCGCCGCATGCACGTGGAACACCTCGGCACGCACTGCCTCGTGTTGGACGGTGCGCGGTACCGAAACGTCACGCACCTCCCATCCCCTTCCGCTCGCCGTTGCCGTCTCTGTCTGCGCCCGCTCCTCGCTTTGCATCCCCTCGCGGGTCCGGACACGGAAAAAATCGTCATCAAACACCGACGCCCGCACCGGCACCAGCGTCGCCATCTCCCGGGTCCGCGTCTCCTCCATCGGCCGCGAAGCCATCTCTTCATACACCTTCACGGTCACCTGCTCGCCGCCACTTTGCTGCGGTGTCGCCACCGCCTCACTCCGCCCGCTCTCAGTCCGTTGCGGCTCACTCGCCCGCACCACGGCCGTCTCCACCATCGGTCGGGTTGCCGATCCCCGAGCCGGCTCGACCGTCGCATATCCCTCCGTCTTCACGACCGGTGTCGCCATCTGCACCGGAGCAGCAGTCGGAGCAGCCACCCGCTGTATCGGCATCCGACCCTGAATCGGCACCTCAGGCTGGCGAACCGGCACCTCATACCGCCCCCCCTGCTCGTACCGAGACCCCGGCATCGTCGTCTCCGCCAGCATCCGCTCCCGCCGTTCCGGCATCTCCTGCTGCCGGAAGCCCGTCGCAATCACCGTTATCTTGATCTCGTCGCCCATCCCATCATCCTGCACCGCGCCAAAAATGATGTTTGCGTCCTCATGCGCTGCACTCTGAATAATGCTCGACGCCTCATTCACCTCGCTCAGCTTCAAATTGCTCGAGCCCGTAATGTTGATCAGAATTCCCCGCGCCCCATCGATCGCCCCCGACTCCAGCAGCGGACTCGCCATCGCCGCCATCGCCGCCTCGCTCGCCCGGTTCCCCCCCGACCGCATCGCCGTCCCCATCACCGCATACCCCATCCCCGCCATCGTCGTCTTCACGTCGGCGAAGTCGCGGTTGATCACGCCCGGAATCGTAATAATGTCCGAGATCCCCTGCACGCCCTGCCGCAGCACATCATCCGCAATCCGGAACGACTCGAAGAAGCCCGCATCCTTCGCCACCGCCAGCAGCTTCTCGTTCGGAATCACAATCACCGTATCGACCGAATCCAGCAACTCCTGCAGCCCGCGATCCGCCTGCATCATCCGTCGCTTTCCCTCAAACGCAAACGGCCGCGTCACCACCGCCACCGTCAACGCCCCCATCTCGCTCGCCAGCGACGCAATCACCGGCGCCGCCCCTGTCCCCGTCCCGCCGCCCAGACCCGCTGTCACAAACACCATGTCCGCGCCCTCAAGCGCCTCAATGATCTTGTCTGAGTCCTCGAGCGCCGCCCGCCGCCCCACATCCGGATTCGCCCCCGCGCCCAGACCGCTGGTCAGCTTCACCCCCAGCTGCAGCTTAACCGGCGCATTCGACAGCTGCAGCGCCTGCACATCCGTGTTCGCCGCAATGAACTCCACGCCCTCCAACTGCGCCGCAATCATGCGATTCACGGCATTGTTACCACCGCCACCCACCCCAATCACCTTGATCCGCGCACCCCGCGGCATCTCGTCCTGATAGTGAATGCGAAGGTCGTCGTTCTCGTGCGAAGAAGTCGGCATCGGGTCAAAGCTCCTGGAGATCTCGGAAATCATCGTCACGCAGACACCGGCACCCGTCGCGCAACCGACTCAATCCTCTCACCATCCCCGCACCCCCCGCACCCGCCTTTTCTACGGCACGTACCACCGCTGGTTCAGTCGCCTTTCCGAAAATCCAATCACACGCTGACGTTCTCGTCGAGACTGCCCACCGCAACCAGATGCCCGGCTATCTTGCATCGCGTCTCGTTCTGAAATGTCTAAACCGGGACTCGCCAGGAGAGACCGATGACAAAAATCAAAAAGGTTCTCATCACAGCGTTCGCCAGCAGCGAGAACATGGGCTCCATCATTCTCGCCATTAACCCCTAGTCCTCCACACCCATGACACGCAGCCTCAGGCATCTTCGATTGAGCCTCGATCCCATGCAATCGGTCCGTTACGAGGGTAGCTTCGCGGAGAGCAGATGCGCTCCTTTCCACCGCGGATCGCAACCTCTTCGGACCACCATCCCCGCCCGAGATATCCCTTTCGTATTGAAGCTCCACATCGGCGCCTCGCCCGGACCCAGCATGATTACCCTACCCTCACCACCCTTCGGCGATGGCACCACCGTGTGCAACTCCCCCTCCACCGCCGCCTGCACCACCATGGGTTAGGCCTTGGGCCTGGAGGGCGCTCTGAGGCGGAAGGTGAGAATCGCAACGGAGTTTGCCGGCACATCGATCGTGCAGGTGTGTGTGCACCGCAGACGCTGCTTCGTGGGAACGACCTGTTTCGGAGTCGCGAAACTGTTGCGGGCATGTTCAACGCTGGCTCTGAGCAGTTCCAGCTCCACCTGACCGAGGTCACTGACTCCGTCTACGGCGGCCAGGGTCAATATGGAATGGAGTGGATCTGCATTGGAAAGCTTGAGGAAAATCTCGGAGCCGTCCCGGGAGCGCGTTGCCACGGCGTCGATGGCCTGGAGACCGCCCGCCAGTGTCGGCGAAGTAAGATTCATGGCAAGCCGGTCGGTGCCGAGGTGGTGGCTGTAGAGCTCCACGGCGTAGAACTCGGGGGTGCCGTAGACGCGGTCGCGACTGGCTTGGATGATGCCGCCTACCCACCCATTCAGTAGGTCGGAGATGGCATTGGCCTCGACGATCTCGCCGTCGCGTTCAAAGCCGTTCATCATGCGCGAGGCGTAGACCGCGCCCTCCATGGACTGAATCGTGGCTGCGTCATAAAAGAGGTTCCACTCATTCACGATGAGCCGAATGTCATGACCGGGCGCGAGCTGACGGATCAGATCGCCGGTATGGCGGTAGTTAGCCTCGAACTCGCCGGCACGGGCCATCATGGCATTGCGTGCGTTGGGCGATATCGCATTTTGTGACGCGGAGGTGTAGTCGTGTATGGCGAGATACTGAATCTCCGGACCGGCAATGCGCAGCACGGCACTGTTCCAGGCGTCACTGTTGAGAAAGATGCCTTCGCCGACGGCGATCAGCCGGAGGTTTGGATCGACTGCGCGCATCGCTTTGGCGTAACGAACCGCGGCCTCGGCATACTGCTCGGCGGTGACGTGACCCCGAACCCAGTTGCCGAAGATCTCGTTGCCGAGCTCCCACTGGCGCACATTGTAAGGAGCGGGGTGGCCGTTGGCAGCACGCATAGTACCGTACTTGGAGGTGCCCGGGCCGTTGACGTACTCGACCCAGGCTGCGGCCTCTTCGGGCGTAGCGCCGGCACCGTCGACATTGACGGTGATGGAGGGCTCAATGTGCAGACGCTCGCAAATTGCCAGGTACTCGTCTGTGCCCAGATCGCCGGGCTCAGGGGCGTTGCTCCAGCTGTGATTGACCCAGACAGGGCGAAGGTCGCGAGGGCCGACGCCCCATTGCCAGTGGTAGTCCTGGGCGACATTGCCGCCAGGCCAACGAAGAAAAGAGGGATGGAGCTCGGCGATCATGGCCTCGCTGTCGGGACGGACCTGGTCGTGCGCGGCGGCTGGTTCGAGCGAGAGCTGGTCGATCAACAGAGTCCCGTGCCCGTCGAAAAGCAGACTGAGCTTGCCGAACCGGTCGGTCTTTGCAGGTGTGAGCGTAAAGGTGTACCGGCGCCAGTCGCCTGCCAGACCGGCAAGGGTCGCTTCGGCATAGATCTGGCCATCGGGGTTGTCTTCTTCAAGAGCGACGCGGATGTGGCCAGCATAGCCGTTGGCCGGCGGCACTTTCGCCCAGAGATAGCCCTTGTAGATCTCGCCGGCACGAAAGGACAGCCGACCCTGCGAGAGACCTCGGCGCGTGTCGGTGATGTCGCCGGGAGCCAGTGTGACGCGGAGGGCATGGTTGGGTTCTTTGCTTGCCTCGTCGGTACGTGGATACGCGTCTTCGGTGGTCTGTGTGAACTTGATCGCGCCAACGTTGTCGTTGCGCTCATCGGGTTCGAGCTGCCAATGCGCGGGCAGGCCAAGGTAGTCGGTGGGTTGCTCGAAGGACCGGTCAAGCAGCATCTCCGCGGTAAGTCCGCGTTTAACGTCTTCGGCCATCATCTCGACAAAGGCCGCGTACATGCGCGAGCTGACATGATTGACGACGTGGCCCGCATCGATGTGGACGGTGGCCGGCATATTGCTCTGCTGCGCGGTTGCGGACAGGGCAAACAGGAGGGCAAGGCTGGCAAGGGGATGGGAAAGGTTCATGCGATGTGGGCTCCGCGGCGATGCCGAGTGACGTGTTGGAGGGTAACTTCAAGGTGCTGGTGCCAGACCTTAGTGCCGGATCGCAACCTCTTCCACTCCACCCTCGACCATCCGCGCTCGAAACATCCCCTTCGTATTAAAGCTCCACACCGGCGCCTCGCCCGGACTCAGCACGATCACCCCGCCCTCGCCGCCCTTCAGCGACGGCAGCACCTTATGCAGCTCCTCATCCGCCGCCGCCTGCACCGCCATCCCTCGGTACTGGACCAGGTCGCAGATACTCCGCGCCAGGTTCAGCCGAATAAAGTACTCCCCCACCCCTGTCCCCGACACCGCACAGCTCGCATTATTCGCATACGTTCCCGCACCAATAATCGGGCTATCCCCCACCCGCCCCCGCATCTTGCCCTGCATCCCGCCCGTAGACGTCCCCGCCGCCACATTGCCCTTCCGATCCCGCACCACCACCCCCGTCGTCCCATAGTGGTGCCGCGGCGAGACCGCATCCGCCGGCACCTCCGTCATCGCCTGCGTCACCCCCTCCGGCAGCGGCGGCGCCGGCCGCCCACTCTTCTCGAGCACCTCCAGCAGCTCCTTCCACCGTCGCGCCGTCCAGAAGTAACTCACCGGCTCCTGCGGCAACCCCGCCCGTTTCGAGTACTCATCCGCCCCCGTCCCCACCATCATCACGTACGGCGTCTTCTCCATCACCGACCGCGCCAGCGAGATCGGATTCTTCGTAAAATGCACGTTCGCCACCGCCCCCGCCTCAAGCGTCTTCCCATCCATGATCGACGCATCCATCTCGTTCTCGCCATGCTCGTTGAACACCGCCCCCCGCCCCGCGTTGAACAGCGGATCATCCTCGAGCACATGCAGCGTCGCCTCGACCGCATCCATCGGCGCACCATCCTTCGCCAGCACCGCCGCCCCCGCCTTCAACGCCCGGTCCAGCGCCGCATGGTACGCCGCCTCCTTCGCGTCCGGCATATGCTCCCACTCGCCCGAGCCTGCCCCACCATGCACCGCAATCGCCCATTTACCCGCAGCCGCCGGCGTCGCCACCTGCGCCCACGCCCCGACCACATTGATCCCAAACACCGGCAACGCCAGCGCAAGCCACACCGAAAAAGTCCGCATGCACGCACTCTATCAAATGCCGCTCGAGAAGCCGCCCGTACCTCCACAACAGCCCACCTTTGATCTCATTCCGACCAAAGCGCAGCGAAGTGGAGGAACCCGCTTCTCCACCGGGACCCTGCGCACACCCATAACCCTTGCTCGCACGCCACCAAATCACCCGCCTAAAACCCGTAGTTCTTATTCCGCAGCGCATTCTTATACGCATCCGCCAGCCTTCAGAAGCTCCCCGCAAAAATAGCCTTCAACTTCGCCCTTAGCCCCTGCTCTTCACTCGCCCGCCGAACCTGCGTCCGATGCGTATACAGCAGCATCCCGATCGCCACCGAAAACTCCGGCGCCGTCAGCTCCGCCGGCATCCGGCTCAGCGGCACCGGATGCCCCACCCGCGCCGGCACTCGCAACAAGCTCTCCGCAGTATCCAGCAGCCCCGCCATCTTCGCCCCGCCACCCGTCAAGACACATCCCGCACCCAGCGCCTCCAGCACTCCACCCTGCCGCAGATTATCCCGCATCATCGTAAACAGCTCCCTCGCCCGAGGCTCCAGAATCTCCGCCAGAAACCGCTGCCGAATCACCCGCGCCTGGTTCCCACCACCCAGGTTCCCCACCGACAAATCTCCGCCAATCTCAATCTCATTCAGCTGCGGGATCGCCGTCACCACGCAGTGCCCATACACCTGCTTCAGCTGCTCGGCCTCTTCCACCGTCACATGCAGCCCCACCGCCAGATCATTCGTAAAGTGGTCCCCACCAATCGGCAGCACCGCCGTGTGCGCCACCGATCCCTCAAAGAACACCGCCAGCTCCGTCGTGCTCGCGCCCACATCCGCAAGGCACACCCCCAGCTCGCGTTCATCCGCGCTCAGCACCGCCTCCGCCGACGCAATCCCCTCATACACCGTGTCCTGCACCTCCAGCCCCGCCCGGTTCGCGCACGTAATTACACTCTGCGCTACGCCTCCCGAGCACGTCGAGATATGCAGATTCACCTCCAGCTTGTTCCCCACCATTCCCACCGGATCATGGATCCCCGCCTGGTCATCCAGAATGAACTCCTGCGGCAGCAGATGCAGAACCTCGCGATCCGGCGGCAGCGCCACACTGCGCGCCCGATCCACCGCCGCCTTCACCTCTTCCCGCGTAATCTCCCGCATCCGGCTGCCCAGGCTGATGCCGCCCCGCGAATTTACCCCGCGCACATGCGCCCCGCCAATCCCCACCACCGCCGTCTCGATCGTCGCACGAGCAACGCGTTCGGCCGTCAGCGCCGCCCGGTTAATCGCCTCCGCCGCCGGCCCCAGCTCCGCAATCAACCCCTTCCGCATCCCCCGCGACGGCTCAATCCCATGCCCCCGATACCGCAGCACCCCATCCACCAGCTCCGCCACCAGCACACAGCTCTTCTGGCTACCCGCATCGACCACCGTGATCAGGTTCTCCGGCTTCTGCGTCATCGATGCACTGCCTTCGCCGCCAGGTGCCGAACGGCTCCGCCAAAGCGCGGGCCACGGCCTTTACTTGGTTCCGGAATCGCTTGCGAGGGCACTGCCACCGGCTTCGCCACTCTCGCCTCTCCATGACCCTCGTGTCCCTCCGGCTTCGCGACTTTCTTCACCCGCACCGCCGCCGCGGCCTTCGCCACCTCCGCCGTTGGCTCAACACTGTTCACCGGCACGTCTGACCCCGGTCGCATCTCGAGCACCGCCTGCCGGTCATACCGCATATCCACACTGGCAAGCTTCGGATATTGCCCGCGCCACTCCGCCAGATGCGCCTCATACTTGCGGTACCGCTCCAGGTAATCCGCGTCGCCGAAGTGCACCATCACCTCTGCCCCGTTATCTGGAATCAGCGCTTTCACGTCCTCCGGATTCGACAGATCCACCTCGCTCAGCTTCGCCGAGATACGCTCGCCCGTCGCGTCCATCGCCGCCATGAACTCCGCAAAGATCTTCATCCGCGCCGCCCGTACACTCACCGGGTCCGCCGCCACCACGCCCGTCACCACCGGAAACGAATAGCTTCCGCCGCCGCTGCCCTGCCCTCCGGCCTGTCCCCCAGGCTGTCGTAGATCCAGCAGCACCCCATGCGCATCCACCAGCCCAATCTGCCCCTTCTCCCTCACAAACGCAATCGGCGTCCGCTCCACCACGCTCGCCCGCAGATGGTCCGGCAGCAACCGCATCACCGTCGCCCGCTCCACCCACGGCATCGCTTCGAGCGTCGCCTTCTCCTGGTCCAGCGAGAGATGGAACACATTCCGTCCCACATCCCCCCGCAACGCCCCCAGCATCTCCGCCCGGCTCAGCCGCTCATTGCCCACGGTCTCAATCGCTGACGACCCCGGAATCACAAAGCGCTGGTCCCGCAGCATCACTCGATGCGTCGCCACGGCACCCGCCGCCACCGCGCCCAGAATCGATATCCCAACCACTCCGGCAATCACCCGCCCGGCAATCGTCTCCGGCAGCCCACCCCTGAACGTCAGCCGAACCCCGGTCCGCTTTCGCCCCCGGTTATACCCTCCGTCGCCCTCCGCAACCTCCTGCTCCGCAGCCACGTCCCGGCGCGGACGACGCGGCGCAACCGGCTGCGGTCCCTTCCGCCGGCCACCCGCAAACCTCTCCTGGGTCGACGCAATCACCGTGCCCCCACCTATTCCCTTCCCATCTTCGGCCACAGCAGCCTGAGCCAGGCCGCGAGAATCGCCATCCCGACTATAACCCGCCACCCGCCACCTCTTTACCTCCCCGTCACCCACGTACCCGCGGAGGAACATCCAGCTTAAGCCTCGTTCGCCTGCGCCTCCGCTAGCGCAACATCAATCACCTGATCCGCAATCCCTTGCCGCCGCAAGCTCTCCGTCAGGCGTTCAACCGCAGAGACACTCTGGATCTCGACCATCTTCGCCAAATCCCGCCGCAAACCCTCTCCGATATAGGCACGCATCAGCGGCTGGTAGCCGCTGAACCCCAGCACCGGCGCCAATTCCTTCAGATCGTCTATGACATCCTCCGGCACGCGTAGACTGATCGTCGTCATCGCCCGGTCCCTCTTAAGCCGTACTCTGAGTCGCTCACTCACCGTTTTCATATTGATTTCGCTCCTTTGCTGTGACCCGCCGCGCTGAGATCAATCGGATGGCGTCACCGTCACGCTCAAGATGGACGACAAACAAAACCTCCCAGCTCTCTGTCATACCGATCACCGCGTTGCGCGCCTCCTCATCTGACTCGCATCCACAATCATCCAGAAAGGATCGAGAAAGACTTCGCAAGCCTGCTCGAACCGGATACCGTGCTTGGTAATGTTCGTGGCAGCTTTCTGCCAGTTCCATAGAAAGCGCTGTCCCTGCAAAAGATAGTGAACGTCCACAAAGCCTCGAGATGCCGCCGTGTATGCCTTAGGTATACATCGTCCATACACGATTCGAAATATGGGTCAGAGCTTACCTCCACTGGATCCCACTAGCCCTTAGCAAGCAGCCTATCCACCCTCACCCCGCCAGCGCCGCCATTAACCCCGCCCCCGCCGCACTCACACTCCCAGCCCCAAGCGTCAGCACCACATCCCCCTCCCGAGCCTCCGCCGCCAGCCGCCGCACCGCCTCCTCCATCGCCCCCGCATACCGCACCGCCCCATCTCCGCGCTCCCGCCCAATCGCTGCCACCAGCGTCTCCGCCGTAACCCCCGCGATAGGCTCCTCACTCGCCGCATAAATGTCTACCACCTCCACGCGGTCCGCCGGCCCGAACGCCCCGGCAAACTCCCGTATCAGGTCGCGCGTTCGCGTGTACCGGTGCGGCTGAAACAGCACCAGCACCCGCCCGTACCCACACTCCCGCGCCGCCGCCAGCGTCGCCAGCACCTCCGTCGGATGATGCCCGTAGTCATCCACCACCGTCACCCCCCGCACCACCCCCTTGGTCTGGAACCGCCGGTCGACCCCTTGAAAACTCGCCAGCCCAGCAGCGATCTGCTCCGGCGCCACCCCTAGTTGCACCCCGATCGCCACCGCCGCCGTCGCATTCAGGACGTTGTGCCGGCCCGGTACATGCAGCGCAAACGGCCCCATTTCCCCTTCCCCCTCCGCCGTGACCGTAAATCGCGACCATGCACCCTCTGCCCCCAGTTGGACCCCGTTCGTCGGGAGTCGCTCGGTCCGGAACTCCGCCCCCTCGCTCTCCCCATAGGTAAACACCCGCCGCTTCACCCGCGGCAGCACCCCCCGCAGTAGCGGGTCGTCCACACACACCGTGGTCGCCCCATAAAATGGCATCCGGTTCATGAACTCGACGAACGCCTCCTCCACGTCCGCCATGTCGCGGTAGCAGTCCATGTGCTCCCGGTCCAGGTTCGTCACCACCCCCAGCACCGGCGACAACTTCAGAAAGCTCCGATCGCTCTCATCCGCCTCCACCACCAAGTACTGCGAGGTCCCCAGCCGCGCATTCGACCCCAGCGCGTTCACCCGCCCCCCCACCACTACCGTCGGGTCCAGGCCCCCGCCCGCCAGCACTGCCGCCACCATGCTTGTGGTCGTGGTCTTCCCGTGCATACCGGCAATCGCAATCCCGTACCGCAGCCGCATCATCTCCGCCAGCATCTCCGCCCGGGGAATCACCGGGATCCGCCGCGCCCGCGCCTCCATCACCTCCGGGTTCGCCGCATTCACCGCCGAAGTCGTCACCACCACATCGCATGCCGCCACGTTCGCCGCCACATGCCCCTCAAAAATCCGCGCCCCCATCCCCAACAATCGGTCGGTGGCTCCACTTCGCCGCAGGTCCGACCCCGAGACCGCATATCCCATCGTCAGCAGGATCTCCGCAATCCCGCTCATCCCGATCCCACCAATTCCGATGAAGTGAACCCGCTGCGAAACGGCAAACAGCAGGTGTCCCGGCTTAACCCCGACCAAACTCATCCCAACCCTCTCCAAAACACGAAATATCGCCTCTTAACCGCGCGCAAATCGGCCATTAACCCGCCCCGAAACGCTCAGAAACTTCCGTAAGTCAGCTTGCCGAGCACCGCAACCCCCGCCGGAATCCTGTGTCTAATCTACTGTGAGGCGGACCGGAAGCACCGGCCGGCATCTCAAACGCCAGTCCGCCACGCAATCCGGGACCAAAGCAGCACCGGACAAGCGAAGGCAGGCCGCAAGGGTCAGATCTATGCAGATTGCTCGGACATTCCGCAACATCTTCGGCACAGCTATCGTCGCCGGTGCCATGCTCGCTGCTCCCGCAGCAGCCCACGCCCACGTCTTCATCTCGGTCGGCATCGCACCCCCCGTCATCCCCGTCTACATCCAGCCGGATATTCCCGGCGACGGCTACATCTGGACGCCCGGCTACTGGGCCTACGGCGATGAAGGCTATTACTGGGTGGATGGCGCTTGGGTCCTGCCGCCCTACCAGGGAGCTCTTTGGACACCCGGCTATTGGGGCTGCGACGGTGGAAATTACCTCTGGAACGTCGGCTATTGGGGCAACGACATCGGCTACTACGGTGGAATTAATTACGGCTTCGGCTACTTCGGCACCGGCTTCTACGGCGGCTACTGGAATGGCGGCCGCTTCTGGTACAACCGCGGGTACAACAACTTCGGTCATTTCGGTGGGCGCTTCGGCAACGTCTACGATCACCCTTTCGCTGGTGGCATCTTCCGTGGCGGCTACCAGAGCTTCGCGCATGGCGGCGGCTACGGTGGCTTCCGCGGGTCTAACATCGGCGGTCGCGGCTACTCCGGCAGCTTCAACGGCGTGAGCCGCAACACCGTCGTCAACAACTACAATAGCGGCGGTCGCGGCTCTTTTGGCGGTGACAATCGCGGTGGCTTCAACAACGGCTATCGCGGCAACTCCGGCTCCGGAGCCTACAACAATGGCGGTCAACGCGGCTTCAGCAGTGGGGGCGGCCACTTGTACACCGGCGGGCAACGTGGAGTCAACGGCGGTGGCCAGGGCTACGGCGGTCAGACCTACGGCGGTGGCCAGCGAGGCTACTCTGGCGGCACCCAGGCCTATACCGGCGGTCAAGGCGGATACTCCGGCGGCAGTCAAACTTACGCCGGTCGAGCAGGTAGCTATTCCGGCGCAGGACACGCCCAGATGGGCGGAGGGTACGCCTCGCACAGCGGAGGCTACAGCACCGGCAACTCAGGTGGCTTCCATAACAGTGGTGGTGGCGGTTTCAGTGGAGGAAACTCCGGTGGCTTCCATGGAGGTGGTGGTAGTGGATCTCGCGGTGGCGGTGGACACCGCTAACGATCTGTTTTTGTCCAGCAGCAGAGAAGGCCTGGCATCTCCCTAGGCCTTCTCTCTTACTTGCACCCTAAGAGCAGCGCTCGATCTGATAGACATCAGTGGTTGCCTCCAGCCAGCTCCATCACCATTCGTCCGATCATCCCAACTGCCTCCGGCCGTCCCAGCGACCGAGCCCGCACCGCCATTTCCTCCAGACGGCGCGAGTCTCCGAGCAGGCCCACCAACCGCTCCAGCAGGACCGCCGCCGACATCTCCGCCTCCAGCAGCAGTACCGCTGCTCCCTCTCGTGCAAATGCCTCTGCATTCCGCTGCTGGTGATCGTCGGCCGACTGCGGAAATGGCACCAGCAATGAGGGCTTCCCCGCCACCGCAAGCTCCGCCACCGACGTCGCCCCACTTCGGCACACCACCAGACTCGCCTCCGCCATTCGCGCCGGCATGTCATCCAGAAACGCCACCACGCGCCACCGATCAGGGTCAGCACCCGTTCCCGCATACGCTGCCGCCGTTGTCTCTGCATTCCGCGGGCCCGCCTGGTGCAGCACCGTCAATCCCGGCACCCTGTCGAGCAAACGCCCGATCACCTCAACCATCCGCTCGTTCAACGCCCGCGCCCCTTGGCTGCCACCGAAGACCAGCAACTGGGGCGGCGCCGCTGCATCCCGAACCGGCAACGAGCAAAACTCTCGACGCACCGGCACTCCCGTCCGCACCGCGTTCCGAAAATAACGCCTTGTCTCCTCAAAGCTCACCGCCGCCGCCGACACCATTCGACCGACAACGCGATTCGCCAGACCCGGCACCGCGTTCGGCTCATACGCCAAGGTCGGCACGCGCAGCAGAATCGCTGCCATCATCGCCGGCCCTGAAGCATATCCGCCCACACCAAGTACGACGTGCGGCCGAAATCCGCGCAGCAACCTCAGGCAATGCGCCATGCCAAGCGGCAGTGCCGCCACAGTCCGCAGCCGTCTTCCGAGCGACACTCCTTTTAGCTGGCCCACCTCAATCAGATCCAGAACGAATCCTTCCACCGGCACCAGCTTCGTTTCGAGCCCTCGCGCCGTCCCCACAAAGCGCACCTCCGCGCCATATCGGTCACGCATCTCCCGCCCGATCGCCAGCGCCGGAATCACATGCCCACCCGTCCCGCCACCCGCAATCAAAACCCGCATCGTTAGTCCACACCGCGCTCAGTTTGTAGTCCTGGTCTAGCTTCTAGTGTCTAGCTTCTAGTGTCTAGCTTCTAGTGTCTAGCTTCTAGTGTCTAGCTTCTCGAACGTAGTGGCGCCCCTTATTCTGCGACCCAGACTTACAACCAAGACGAGACACACAGACTGAGAATCAGTCGATCTCACGCGTAATATTCAGCAGCACGCCCATGCTCGCCAAAGTGATAAAGACACTCGTTCCACCCGACGAAATAAATGGCAGCGGGATTCCTTTCGTCGGCAGCAACGCCAATACCACGCTGATATTGAAGAACGCCTGCACAAGGATCGTCACGGTGAACCCAAAAGCCAGGAATCGCGCAAACGGATCTGTTGAAAGCACGGCCGCCCGCAGCCCGCGATATCCGAGGAAACAGAACAACCCCACCACGCAGAGCGCACCGATCAGCCCCAGCTCCTCGCACACATTTGCAAAGATAAAGTCGGTATGAGGCTCCGGCAGGTAAAACAGCTTCTGACGCCCTTCCATGAGTCCCAGCCCATGCCATCCGCCCGTTCCTACCGCAATCAGCGACTGCATGATGTGGAAGCCCGCACCTCGCGGATCCGCCTCCGGATTCATGAACACCTTCATGCGCGCCAAGCGCCACGGCACCATGAACAGCATGTAGAACAACGGTGGCACCGCCGCCATCAGCGGAATCGAAAGGTGCAGCGGTCGCGCACCCGCCAGATACAACATCAGCCCCGTCGTCGCCGTCAGTACCATCGCCGTTCCCAGATCCGGCTCACCTGCAATCAGCACGATAAACAATGCCGGCAGCGCCACCGCGCGCAGCACCACATTTTTCAGGTCGTCCATCTGGTGCAACTTGTTTTGGAGAAAATACGCCAGCAGAAGCACCAGCACAGGCTTCGCAATCTCTGATGGTTGGAAGGTAAACAGCCCACCAAACCGAATCCACCGATGCGTATGGTGCGAGTCATGCATCGCAAACACCGCCAGCAGGATCACCACCGTTCCTGCCACGGCCGAAAAGACCACTTTAGGACTGTTGTACCGCCGATAGTCAATCTTCATCAGCGCCGTTAGCGCAATCATTCCCAGCAGCACCCACAAGGCCTGCTTGCCCACATAGCTATAGGGCGACCCCAGCGTCGATTGCGCCATCACCGCTGACGCCGAAAACACCGTCACCAGCCCGAACAACACCAGCAGCAGCACCGTCCCGAACAGCCATTTATCGACGCCAACCCGCTTCGCCATTCACCCACCTTTACAACGTGTCATTCCAACCGAAGCGCAGCGAAGTGAGGGACCTGCTTCTCTACCATAATCAGCTTTACAACCCCATCACCAGCTCCCGAAACACTCGGCCTCGATGCTCATAGCTCTCAAACTGATCGAAGCTAGCGCACGCCGGCGCCAGCAGCACGACATCGCCCTTCACCGCAGCCGCAGCAGCCGCAGCAACCGCGCGCTCTAGCGTCTCCGCCTCTACCATCTTCACGATTCCAGCCAGCGCCCCCGCAATCTTTTCGGCCGCTGAACCAATCGTGTAAACAACCTTCACCCGTTCCTTCAACAGCGGCGCCATCACGCTGTAGTCGGAATCCTTGTCCTTGCCGCCCAGAATCAGATGGATTCCCTTCGGAAACGAGGCCACGGCCTTCAGCGCTGCATCCACATTCGTCGCCTTCGAATCGTTGTAATACACCACCCCGTTCCGTTCTCGCACCAGCTCCAACCGATGTTCGACCGCCTTGAAGGTCTTCACCACCTCGCGGATGGTCTCCGCTGGTACCCCCGCCAAGCGCGCAACTGTAACCGCCGCCAGCACATTCTCCACGTTGTGTGAGCCCTTCAGCGTGATCTCGCTCGCTGGCATCACCGGCATCGCTTTCGCACCCTCCTTCGGCAGAAACACCACGTTCCGCCCATGCACAAACGCGCCCTGCTTAATTGGCCGCCGCGGGCTGAACCAGAAGATCTGCGCCTTGGTCTTGGCTGCGACCATCTGGGCCGCCTTGTCTTCTGCATTCAGCACCAGGAAGTCTTCGAGATCCTGCCGCTCCGTAATTCGCGTCTTCGCCGCCGCATAGTTCTCAAACGTCTTGTGCCGGTCCAGATGATCGGGAGTTATGTTCAGCACCACCGCTATGCGCGGTCGAAACGCCTCGGTGGTCTCCAGTTGAAAGCTCGACACCTCCAGTACATTCCACGTCTCGGGCCGGCTCTCCGCCACCAGCTCGATCACCGGCGTCCCGATATTTCCGCCCACCAGCGTCGGCATCCCTGCTGCCTTCAGAATCTCGCCAACTAGCGTCGTCGTCGTCGTCTTTCCGTTCGACCCCGTAATCGCAATCACCTGCCCCTGCAGAAACCGGCTCGCCAACTCCAGCTCGCCCACCACGGGCATCCCCAGCGCCCGCACCCGCACCACCTCCGGCGTCAGCGTCGGCACCCCCGGCGAGATCACAATAAAATCCTGCCGCCGAAATGTCAGCAGCCCATGCCCGCCCGTCTCGACCATGATCCCCGCTTCCATCAGCGCAGGAATCTCCCCCGCCAGCGCCGCCGCACTCCGCGAATCACTCACCGTCACCTTCGCCCCATGCCGCAGCAGAAAGTGCGCCGCCGAGATCCCACTCTTGCCAGCACCAACAACCAGCACGCGCTTGTTCTTCAAGTCCATAAAGCTCCTATGTGGGCTGCGACAATCCAGAAAAGAATTACCGCGACGGGTCCCAGCAACCACCAACGCGATCCTCGTACACCGGAGTAAGGAATATGAGGAACGCCGCAGATTCAATAATCGCTCCTTCTTGAAACACACGCCCGTTGTCTGCATTCAGTAGCGCAACAACCGCGACTGCAGCCGAAATAACGGTAGCCCCATATCCCAATTTGTTAGCTCTCATCACCGCAGCTTCAGCGTCGTCAGCGCGAACAACGCAAACACCAACGCCATGATCCAGAACCGCGCAATCACCTTGCTCTCACTCCATCCCATCAACTCAAAGTGATGGTGCAGCGGAGCCATCTTGAAGATACGCTTTCCCCCGCGCAGCTTGTAGCTACCCACCTGCAGCATCACACTTACGGCCTCCAGGATGAACACGCCACCGATGAATGGCAGCAGCAGTTCCTGCTTGATCACCACCGCCACCGTCCCGATCGCGCCGCCGAGCGCCAGCGATCCCACATCGCCCATAAACACCTCGGCGGGATGCGCGTTGTACCAAAGAAAGCCGATACTCGCCCCCACCATCGCTCCGCAGAAGATCGTCAGCTCGCCCACCAGCGGCATCCGCTGCAACTCCAGATAGTCCGAAAACACCGCATGCCCGCTCACATACGTCAGCACCGCCAAAGCCCCGGCGGCAATAATCGTACACCCGATCGCCAGCCCATCCAGCCCATCCGTCAGGTTCACAGCGTTACTTGAAAATGTAATCACCAGCGCTACAAATGCGATGAACGGCAGGAAACTCAGCCAGTAAAAATGCGGGACATGCGCCATCCATCCCACAATCAGATCCGGCCGAAAGCGCTTCACGAACGGCACCACCAACCGCGTCGAATAGCTTCCGCGCGACTGCATGATGACCAGCACCACCGCCACCGCCGAGCTCACAAATAACTGCAGCGCCATCTTCGCCCGCGCCGTCAGCCCCTGGTTCCGCTTGTGCACTACCTTGATGTAGTCATCCGCAAACCCGATCGCCCCAAACGCCACCGTCGACAGCGTCACAATCCACACAAACGGATTCGACAGATCGCTCCACAACAGCGTCGGTACCAGGATCGAAATACAGATCAGCACCCCACCCATCGTCGGTGTGCCCTTTTTCTTTTGATGGCTCTGCGGCCCCTCCTCCCGAATGTATTGCCCGATCTGAAACTCGCGCAGCCGCTCAATCACATATGGCCCGATCAGCAGGCCAATCAGCAGCGCCGTCAAGCTCGCAAACACCGTGCGAAACGTCAGATAGCGAAAGATGCGGAACAGGCGAAAGTAAGGAAAAAGCTTTTGGTACAACAGCCAATAGAGCAAGTCATTCGCCTCAAGAAAAGTCGATCAAACGCCGGGGTCTCCGTTATCGTACAAGCCTCACTCCTCTACTCCGCGAGCAAGTCACGGCCGAACCAAGGCGGAGTCCACCCGCGCCCTATTCCTCTAGCATCGCCAGCGCCCGCTCCAATCGCACCCCACGCGATCCCTTCACCAGCACCGCATCCCCCGCACGCGCATGCTCGTGCAGCCATGTCCCCGCCTCTTCAGGCGTAGCAAAGAACATCGCCTCCGCCCCACCCGCACCCGCCGCATCCGCCAGCCCCTTTGCCAACCCGCGCACCCCGATCACCACATCCAGCCCAAGCTCCGCCATCCGAACCCCACAGCTCTCATGCAGCGTCACTCCCTCCGGCCCTAGCTCCAGCATCTCCCCAGCCACCACGATCCGTCGCTCCGCCTTCATCGTCAGCAGCGCGTCCACCATCGCATCGAGTGCTCGCGGATTCGAGTTGTAGCAGTCGTTCACGATCCGCGCCCCCCGCCACTCCAACACCTGCCCGCGCTTCTCCCCTGCCCGCATCTCGCCAAGCGCGCGCGCACACGCAGCGAGCGAGATCCCGCTTTCTACCCCGACAGCAATGGCCGCCAGCGCATTTGCAACATTCTGCCGCCCCAGCAGATGCAACCGCACCTCCGCTCGCTCGCCCGTCGTTGCAATCACAGCCGTAAACCACAGACCCTCCGCTCCCATTTCCTCCACCTCTTCCGCGCGAACAGTCGCTCGCCCGCTCTCCCCGTACAGCACCGTCCGGACTTCCAGTCCGCCACCAAACTCTCGCACCCACGGATCATCTGCATTCAACACTGCGACCCCATCCGCAGGCAGAGCCTCCACCAGCTCCCGCTTCGCCGCCGCGATCCCCACAACTCCCTCCGGAAAGTACTCCAGATGCACCGCTGCCACGTTCGTCACCACGGCCCAGTCCGGTCTCGCAATCTCAGCCAACGCCCGCAGCTCGCCCGCATGGTTCATGCCCATTTCGAGCACTGCAATTTCGTGCTCCGGTTCCAGCTTCAGCAGCTGCAGCGGCATCCCGAAGTGGTTGTTCAGATTGCCCTCGCTCTTCAGAACCCTAAACTTCGCCGCCAATACCACCGCTACCATCTCCTTCGTCGTCGTCTTCCCCGCCGATCCCGTCACCCCAACAATCCGCCGCCTGTCACCCAGTTCCCCCCACTGCGCCCGAACCCGCTGTGCCAAAATCTGCATCGCGCTCAGCACGCAGTCTTCACCTTCCGGAACCCGCAGCAGACGGCACGGCTCTAGCTCATCCGGCATCAACCAATGCTGGCTGACCACGGCCGCCACCGCCCCGTTCGCCAGCGCCGCTTCTACGAAATCGTGCCCATCCACACGCTCGCCCGTCACCGCAAAAAACAACTCCCCCGCCCCAATCGTTCGCGAGTCGATCGAGTACCCCACCGCCTCCAGCTTCGTCGTGAAGTCCCCCTCGGCATGAATCCAGTCCGCAATTTGTCCCATCGTCAGCTTCATTCGCCACCTATCTCCCGCAGAACTCCACCCGCCACCAGCACATCATCAAACGGCACCGTTTCCTCAGCAAAGATCTGCACTTTTTCATGCCCCTTGCCCGCAATCAGGACAACATCTCCCGCCCGTGCCGCACGAATCGCAATCGCAATCGCCCCCGCCCGATCCTCTTCCACAACTACATCTGTACTCGTCTCCCGCACCCCAACCATCACCTCCTCAATAAGCGCCTCCGGGTCTTCCGTCCGCGGATTATCACTCGTCACCACCACTAGATCGCTCCCCTCACCCGCCACGCGCCCCATCTTCGGCCGCTTCGTTCGGTCTCGGTCACCGCCGCAGCCAAATACCGTAATAACCCGCCCGTCACGCGCCTGCACCATCTCCCGCGCCAGCGCAATCAAGTTTCGCAGCGCATCTTCGGTATGTGCATAGTCCACTACCACCGTTACGTCTGTAACCGTCGAAGGCACAACCTGAAACCGTCCCGGTACCTGCTCCAGTCGTTCCGCAGCGGCCGCGATCTCCTCAAGCTTCAGCCCTCGCGCTAGCGCCGCACAGCTGGCAGCCAGCAGGTTATACACATTCACCGTTCCCGTCAGCGGCGACCGCATCGGCACCATCCCGAAGCTCGTCTTGAACTCAAACGTCGTCTCCCCCGCAGCAAGCTTCACCCGCTCCGCCCGAAACTCCGGCCCCCACCCGCCCTTCTGCCCCATCCCATAGCGCCAAACCTCACCTCCCGCCGCCCGCGCAACCTCCGCGACTCTCTCGCCATACGCATCCTCCGCATTCACCACGGCTACGCGCGGCGCCTTCGCCCCGACACCCGTAAACAGCTTCGCTTTCGCCACGAAGTACGCTTCTTTCGTCCCGTGGTAGTCCAGGTGATCCTGCGTCAGGTTGGTCCAAATCGCCACATCCACCGGCATCGCCCACACTCGCTCCTGCTCGAGCGCATGGCTGCTTGCCTCGATCACCGCCTCCGTACATCCCATCACCACACCATCCGCAAACGTCCGCAGCAGATCGCGCGACTCCGGCGTCGTATGTGGACTTTCGCGCACCTCCCCCGCCACATGTGTCTCAATCGTTCCCACCAAAACGCTCTTTCGTCCAACACTCCGCAGCATCTGTTCCAGCAACCACGCCGTCGTCGTCTTGCCATTTGTTCCGGTCACCGCACTCATCCGCAGCGCCCGCTCCGGATGTCCGAACACCGCCGCACTCACCTCACTCAACCCACGCCGCCCATGCTCCACCAGCGCCAGCCCAAGTCCCGAATCACGCAACGCATCAAACGTCCCCTGCGAATCCGTCACCACCGCTCGCGCGCCCTGTTCCCGTGCTCGATCGACAAATCGATTGCCGTCCGCCGTCTCGCCGCGCATCGCGATAAACACATCCCCCGCGCCCACACGCCGCGAGTCATATTGCACGCCTGTCACCTCAACCGCAGCGGCCTCCTGCTCCACCGTCCGTATCTCCGCCAGCAGATCCAGCCATCGCATTCCGCCATTCTACGTCGCATCTCCTCGCCGCTTGGCGGGTTGAAACCCTAGTGCGTTGCGCCTCTAAATGGGAAGAGCATTGCGAAGGTCTCTCCCACGGGTACCGAACTCATCTCCACCCTCCGTTGGATCGCCGGCCCGGTCTCCACAGAAACGTCTGCATCTCCCCGAAGACGCTTCGCGTGGCCTTCGGCTCTGCTGCTCTCAACGCAGACGTAGGCGGCACGATCTGCGCGATGCAACAAGGGCGTCACCTTCGAGCAGACACGCTTTGCCACCGACCCCGCCTATCGCGCTCCATCACAAACAATATGTAACCAAAATAACCTATTAACTACCGCAGGAAGCGAACTATTACTTCACTCCCGGATGGGACCATCGTCCCCGCCGCTGGCACCTGCTCTCGCGCCAGCCCACTTCCAACCGGCCGAATCCGCAACCCCGCCCCACCCGCGCGCTCCACCGCCAGCCGCAGATCCACACCGTCAAAACTTGGCACTGCAATCTGCTTTGATGCATCCACCACTACACCACCGCCCTTCACCTCCGGCTTCATCAGAAGTGTCGGCAGTAGCTTCGCCCGCGCACCCTCCGCCGCATCCGGCATAGCGCTCGTCGTCCCGCCATTGGCCCGGAACGCCGCCAGCACTCGCTCCGGCAGCAGCCTCATCAAGCCGTCAAGGTGTCTCGAAGCAGGCACGGTCGGCTCCGGCGCATCCGCCTTCACCGCGAGCAACCCCGGCGATCGCAGCGGGTCATCCGCCGGCAGCGCATTCACATCATCAAACATCGCTTGCAGGTTCGGATCCGGGTCCGACAGCCCTTCTTCCGGCGCACTCTTTTTCTCCTCCTGCATCTCCTTCGGCGTCTTCAATGCCTGATCGTGCGGCACCCCCAGGTACTCAAGTACCTGCTGCGCCACCTGCGCGAACACCGGCGCACTCGCCGTTCCACCGTAGCGCTGTAAATCACTTCCCTGAGGCGTATCCATGATCACGGCCACCGAAATAGCCGGGCTGCTCACCGGCGCAAACCCCGCAAAGCTCGCCACTAGCTTGGTGTGCGAATACGTGTGCGTCGCCGGATCAACCTTCTGCGCCGTTCCTGTCTTGCCTGCCGAACTGTAGCCGTTCAGCGCCGCATTCTTGCCTGTCCCGGTCACGACGATGCCCTGCATCATGCTGCGCATCTTCGCCGATGTCATCTCCGTAATCACCCGGTGCGCCCCATCCGGCAGAGTCGTCGGCAATTGGTTCGCCGGCCGAAACGGCATCGGTTTAAGCCGCGGATCGCCCTTCATCGCGTCCGCGCTCTCAAGCAGCACATGGGGCGGCATGTACACACCACCATTTGCAATCGTGCTCACCATGGTTACAAGTTGCACCGGCGTCACGCCTATCTCCTGCCCGATCGCCATCGACAAGATGCTTGTCGCTCCCCACTTCTTCGGCGCTCGCAACAGACCTCGCGTCTCACTCGGCAGCTCAATCCCCGACCGATCCCCGAACCCGAACCCGCGCATGTAGTCGTAGAACTTCTGCGGCCCCAGCTTCAACGCCATCTTCGCCGCACCCACGTCACTCGAGTGCTCAAGCGCGTACTGCACCGTCACCACGCCAAAGTGATCGCTCCGGTCGTCATGCAGCGTGCGGCCGTACATCGTCATCGCGCCGTTCTGGCAATCCACCATATCCGTCGGCTTCACCCCCGCGCCATCGAGCGCCGCCGAGTACGTCACCAACTTGAACGTAGACCCCGGCTCATATACATCGCTCACCGCCAGGTTCTGCAACACACTCGCATCCATATGCCGCTGATCGTTCGGATTGAACCGCGGCGCTATCGCCAGCGCCAGTACATTGCCGGTATGCGGATCCTGCACCACCACCGTCCCGTGCAGCGCCTTGGTCTTCTCCATCTGCGCATCAAGCGCGCGCTCCGCCATGTACTGGATATTCGCGTCGATCGTCAGCACCAGGTTCTCGCCCGGCATCGGCTGCTGCTCCTCGCTCCCTAGCACATGCCGCTTCGCATCGAGCGCCGTCAGCATATGCCCTGGCGCACCATGCAATTCGTCATCAAACTCGCGCTCCAGCCCGCCTAGCCCCATGTCGTCTGTGCCCACATACCCCAGCACCTGCGCGCTCAGATCGCCGTTCGGATAGAACCGCTTGAACTCCTTCTGCAGATACACGCCCTTCAGGTTCAGCTCGCGCACCCGTGTCGCCGTCTCCGGGTCCAGCTTGCGCGCCACCCATGCAAAGTTCTTCGACGCCTGAAACCGCGCCAGCATCTGCGGCTCACTGGTAAACCGATCCCAGCTCTCTTTATGCACCAGCTTCGCCAGCATCTCGGCCGCCTCCGGCCGGTTCTCTCCCAGCTCGCTTGGCACCGCATAGACACTATCCACCAGCACCGTCATCGCCAGCTCGCGCAGGTTGCGGTCGTACAACACGCCCCGCCGCGGCGCCACTTCAAATGTCCTCTGCTGCTGCATCGCCGCCGTGTGCACGTAATAGCCGTGCCGAACCACCTGCAGCCACACCAGCCGCAACCCGATCAGTGACGTCCAGAAACAAAAGAAAAATGCCACGTAGGTGAAACGGATCCTCCGTATGGGAGCCGTCATCACCTGCCGTGGCGTCGTCTGCATCATCGTGCTGCTCGTTTCAAAGAGTTAGGTCCCACAGCGAAGCAAAACGAATGGCTAATGTCCAGCATCAAGAAACGAGGAAACAGTAAACCGCCTCACGGCAACACCATTGGCCCCGCCTGCGCCATAACCGGTGCATTCGGATCACTCACGCCCAACCCATCTGGCCGAACCACCTGCCCCGGCTGTGGCACATTCAGGCCCAACTGCTTCGCCAACACGTCAATCCGCTGTGGATCGGTCAACTGCGCCTCCGCCAACCGAAGCTGCCGGTTCTCTTCGCGCAGTCCCTCGACTGCCGTCTTCTGCGCCTCCACCTTGTACCCGACCTCGATCGCTGAAAAGTGCTGCCACACATACACCATCACCAGGCAGAACAGCACACTCAGAACCACCGAGAACTGCCGCATCTCCTTGCGCCGCTCCGGATCATCCGCCTTCACAATCCGGCTGTTGTCCAGGTGCTTGGCAAAGAACACCTCCGGCGTCGGTCCACGGCGCGCCTTGCGCTGCGCGTCAAACAGGCCGGCATTGTGCTCCGGGAGCGATCGTCGCGGATCCCGCCGCGTCATTTGCGCTGCCGCACTCATTATTTCAATCTCTCGCCCCGCCATCGCCGCTGTCGCCATCGTCCTACCTCGACTATCCATGCCGGGCCGTGCCCGGGTCCTGCCAATCTTCGCCACATCCTCAAGTCAACCGGGCTGAGGTTGCTATAGGAGGATGGGATGGGTAGTACAAAGTTGTCTTTCGCCTGAAAGCACGGTAGGACAACCCCAGCCCGATCTTTGTCGTCCCTCTTCGTTACACTGCACTAAATGTTGTGCAGGTTGAAGTTTGCTTCCACAAGAGACGCTTGTTTCTAAACTTTCTCCGCCGCCCGAAGCTTTGCGCTTCGACTCCTCGGATTCCTGAGCTGCTCTTCCTCACCCGCAACCACCGGTTTCTTGGTCAGCATCTCAAACCTCTTTGCTCGGCCAGCCTCTCGAAAGGAGTCCTTCACCAGCCGATCCTCCAGCGAGTGGAAGCTGATCAGCACCACCCGTCCGCCAGGCTTCATCAGAGATCCCGCGCTCTTCAGCAGCGATTGAATCTCTCCCAGCTCGTCATTCACACGAATCCGGATCGCCTGAAAGGTTCGTGTCGCCGGATGAATCTTGTCGCCTTTCATTGATGGGGCGCTGGCCGAGATCACCTGGGCTAACTGCGCCGTCGTTGATATCGGTCGCGCCCGCACAATGGCTCTGGCGATTCTCCGCGACCTCCTTTCCTCTCCGAATTCGTAAATGAGATTGGCAAGCTCTTCCTCGCCAGCCTCATTTACCACCTGTTCGGCCGTCTCGCCGCTCCGCGTATCCATCCGCATATCAAGCGGCCCATCGGCCCGAAAACTAAACCCTCTGTGCGCTCCGTCCAGCTGCAGGCTGCTCACGCCAAAGTCCGCCAGCAAACCATCCAGGCTCCGCGGCTTTAACGTCCCCAGCCCTTCTGAGAACGCCATCGGCACAAACTCCACCGTCGGCATCGCTTCACCCAGTTCTTCGGCCAGTTCGGCAAGCCTCTCTCGGCCCAGCGCCATCGCCTCCGGGTCGCGATCAAAGCAGATCAGCCTGCCCTCGCCGCCCAGCCTCCGCGCAATCGCCGCAGAGTGCCCGCCCAGCCCCAGCGTCGCGTCAACCACCACGCCGCCCAACCGCACATTCAGGTATTCCAGTACATCCTCTAAAAGAACCGGCACATGTCGCGGTTGCTGCATCTCGTCCCGCCTTCTGTGCTCCCCACTCAGGGGATCGCCTTACAAAACTTCCCTATAGCCCCAGATCCGCCAGTGCCGCCTGATCTGCTTCCGTCAACGGAGCCGCTTCCAGCTCCGCCTTGAACAGGTCGTGGTTCAGAACTTCGAGGTACGTCTGCACCCCGAACACCACAACCTCCGCCGTCACCTTCGCCGACTCCCGCAAGATCTGCGGCAACAGCAGCCGCCCTTGCGAGTCCATCTCCACCACCTGGCCGTAATAGTTCGTCACGTCCAGAAACTTTCGCTTCGCCGGGTTCATATTCGGAATCGTCGCCAGCTTGGCTTCAACCTCTTCCCACGCCTTCATCGGGTACAGCTCAGCCCGCTTGCCATCCTTGCTCGTGATGTAAAACACCTGCTTCGCCTCAGGTCCACCCTCCAGCTGGCCGCGAAAGTCGGCCGGCAGCTTCAGCCGGCCCTTCTCGTCCACGCGCGTCGGGTGATTTCCGCGAAACATCGCTTTCTACCTCAGGAATCAGCCGTCGCGGTAAGATCATCTCGAAAGTGACTTGGCTTAGTCCCTTTCACTCCACTTTCGACCACTTCGATCCACATACTCGCCGGTCCCCTAGCTCGAAGCAAGTGGAAAATCATTTGGCGCCGTGGAAAATCTGCGGAGAAAAGCAGAATTGTGCGGAGAAAAAGGACGGCTTCCGCTATAAAGCGGACAACCAATTCTTAACCACAAGATGTAGTCGTTACCATCTCGGGTCCACTTTGCTTTCGCCTTATATTCGCCCTAGACGAAATCGTTACCTAAGTGTTATCTAATCCCGCCTGTCAATACCCCAAAAGCACCATACCGGTTGGGTACTACGCCGAGATCGGCCGTGGCTCGCTGGTCGCGCGCTTCCGCTTCAGCAACCAGACCAGATACCACAGCACCAGCAGGTTCGTTACCAGCAATCCCAGCCTTACCCAGGTAGGTCGCCGAATCAGCTCATATAGCTCCCACGGCAGGAAGGAAATCGTCAGGATCAGCGTCAGGTACTCCGCCCACACCTTCGCCAGCAGCAGGCCGATCCCCTCGGTCAACGCAATCGCCGAGTACGCAAACGTCGCAAACCCGATCTCCCGCAGCCTCTGCGCGTCGATCAGGTCCACCTTGTCCATCACCAGCCCAACCACGCGGCTCTCCGGATCAAACCGCAGCGCCGTCGCCAGCCGCATGACCTCATCGCTCAGGTCCTTGTGCAGCAGGTGAATCGCGCCAATCCCAATGCAAAAAAAGAACAGCGACTTGGTTAGCTTGAAGATCCCGATCAAGAGCAGCCCATTGTCGTGCAGGCTGGGATGGACCTCTACCCCGGATTCACTGTGCGCTTGTACCTGTGTCTCCATCCTTTGCCCCATCCGCTTCCGCCCTGCGTCCATCGCCAAGTCTTCAGTTGACGGCGACCATCCACAAATGTCAACGCAAGCGCTTCGCTCTTCCGTTGCCCCATTCCTTCCTCCAGATCGATGCCGTACTGTCGCCCGAACAAAGCAGGCAACTTACTTGGCGTCACCCTTCACTCCCATCAACGTTTGGCATTTCCTTGGTATCTCCAATCCATTCCCCCGTGAGGGGCCGTAAAGGCTAGGGAACGCATGTTGCTGAAGTCATTCGAAGACTTTGGCATTCACCGCAACCCGCTGTACGAAGTTCGAAAGGAAAGCACACCTATGAAGAAGTCCCTGCTCGCATCCCTTGCTGCCGCGGCTCTCGCCGTTTCCACCCTCAACATCTCCGCTCAGGGGAAGGATCCTGACGTTGGCGGCGCGCCGATGTACCCGAACAAGACCGTCGTCCAGAACGCCTCGGCCGCACCCAATCTCTCGACCCTCGTCGCCGCCGTCAAGGCCGCCGGTCTCGTCGACACCCTCTCCGGCCCCGGTCCCTTCACCGTCTTCGCCCCGGATAATGATGCCTTCAACAAGCTGCCCGCCGGCACCGTTGACACCCTCGTCAAGCCCGAGAACAAGGCCGACCTGACCAAGATCCTCACCTACCACGTCGTCGCCGGCAAGATGGACTCAAAAGCAATCGCCAAGGCCATCAAAAAGGGCCACGGCACCGCAACCCTCATCACTGTCCAGGGCGGCAAGCTCATGGCCAAGATGGATGGCGACAAGCTCGTCCTCACCGATGAGAAGGGTGGCACCTCCACCGTTACCACGGCAAACGTCTACCAATCCAACGGTGTCGCCCACGTCATTGACACCGTCCTCATGCCTAACTAAAGTGTCTCAGGGCTCACGGAGATCAAGTCCGCGACTCCCAAATCTTCGCTCGACCGTCTGCATCGCAATCTGCACCAAAGCAACTGCACCAAAATCTCCCTTCCACTCAAGAGGCGCCCATCCCATCGGGCGCCTCCTTCTCTTATGGCCGCATTCAGTTCGTTCCTTCCAAACGCACCAGCTCGTTGTCTGTTCCTTCAAGCGAACCTGCTTCTGTTTGCCCTCCAAGCGCAGCCGCTTTTGTCTGCCTCCAAGCGAACCTGCTTTTTGGTTGTCATTCTGAGCGCAGCGAAGATCCCCCGTATTCACCTTTACGACGGGAGCGAAAGCGACGTAAACCCCATTTCCCAACCCCTAAAATGCTCGTCATTCTGACTCTGATCGAAGCGAGTGGGAACGAACTCCGCATTCGTCTTTCGCCACGAACCCTGAGCGTAGCCGAGCGAGGACGCACCAACCAGCACCGCCTCGCATCTCACAGCCCAAACCGTATGGCCCACACCTTCCACGCCGAGCAATGGCTTCCCTTCCCCACCGACCTCGTCTTCGCCTTCTTCGCCAATCCCGAAAACCTCCCTCGCCTCATGCCCGCCTGGCAGAAGGCCCGCATCGAAGATGTCACCTTCGCCCCACCCCCACCGCGCCCCGCCAACACGCCGCGTCTCCCAGGAATCGTCGCTGGCGCCGGCACCCGCATGACCCTCTCCTTTCGCGCCTTTCCCTTCTCCCCTATCCGCCTTCCCTGGGACGCCGAGATCACCGAGTTCGCCTGGAACGATCACTTCTGCGACGTCCAGCATCGCGGCCCCTTCAAATCCTGGCGCCACTGCCACCATCTGCACCCCGCACCCCACACCAGTCCCACCGACGAAACCCTCCCCGGCACCCGACTCACCGACCAGCTCGAGTACACCCTCCCCCTCGGTCCACTCGGCACCATCGCCAACATCCTCTTTGTCCGCCATCAGCTTCGCAGCACCTTTCGCTACCGCCAGCAACGCACTGCCGATCTACTGCCAAAGTTCGCAGCCGTCATCCGCTGACCCGAAACGCTCTCCATCGCAACAGTATTTTTGTTGTCCTCCGTAGGGATCTGCTGCTTCATCTCCCTGCTGCGTGCCGTTCCACTCGCCAAAACCACTGCTATCCTTCAGTCTCCACCACCCACGCCGGAGCCCGCATGCATCGCCGAGACTTTCTTGCCTCCACCCTCACCCTCTCAGCCGCAGCCGCCGCAGGAGTCCCCATGAGCTTTGCCCAAACCACTCCCTCCACCACCCCAAGCGCCACATCCGCTCCCCGCCAGTTCTTCGAACTCCGCCGCTATCACCTCACTAACGGCCCCCAGACCGCCCTCGCCGAAGCCTTCTTCGCCAAGGCCCTCATCCCCGCGCTCAACCGCCTCGGCCTCTCTCCCATCGGTGCCTTCCGCCTCGACGTCGGCCCCGAAACCCCGAGCTTCTATCTCCTTATCCCCGCCGCATCCGCCGAAGCCCTCGTCACCGCGGAAATCCATCTCGCAAACGACGGGCAATTCCTCGCCGCCGCCCAGCCCTTCTGGGCCGCCCCCGCCACCGCCCCACCTTTCATCCGCGTCGAAAGCTCGCTGATGATCGCCTTCGAGGGCTGGCCAAAGCTCACCCCGCCAAGACAAGGCACTACCGGCAAACGCATCTTCCAGCTCCGCACCTACGAGAGCCCCAGCCCCGCCGCACACATCCGCAAAGTCGAAATGTTCCACCACGGCGAGTTCGACATCTTCGCCAAATCCGGCTTTACCCAGGTCTTCTATGGCGACACGCTCATCGGCGGCCACCTGCCCAACCTCACCTACCTCCTCGCCTTCTCGGACCAAGCCGACCTCGACGCCTGCTGGGCCCGCTTCCGCACCGACCCCGCCTGGGCCAAACTCTCCCACGACCCCCGCTACAGCTACGAAGAGATCGTCTCCAACATCACCAACCTCATCCTCACCCCTCTCCCCAGCTCCCAAATCTAGCAAGGGACCACGCACATACAAAGCTGGTGTCACAACACAACAGAGAATAGCTGTCAGCACCGTCTTTTTGTTGTCATCCCGTAGGGATCCAGTTCTTCACCAGGAAGTCAGACCCACACCAACAGCCTGGAATCTGTCCTTCCGACTACATAAGCCGAGCGAGCGCGCCCTCTGAAGGGCAGTGGAGAAACTGTCTCCCTACCGCCCCACCACCAAGCTTCCCACCATCGGCCGCACCCGCTCAAGCGCCGCCTCCGCCGTCAGCCCATACTTCTCCCGCAGCGCCTCCACCTTGCCATGCTCGATGAACGCATCCGGCCACCCCACCCGCACCACCGGCGTCTCCAGGCCCGCGTCACTCAGCGCCTCCAGCACCGCACTGCCAAACCCGCCCGCCAGCACATGATCTTCCATGGTCACCAACACCCGGCAGCTCCGGCCAAACCGCGCGGCACACGCCGCATCCACCGGTTTTGCAAACCGCGGATTCACCACCGCCGCCCCAATTCCCTCAGCTTCGAGCAGGTCCGCCAGCCGCACCGCCTCCGGCAGCATCGCTCCTAGCCCGAAAATGCAAACCTCATCCCCACGCTCTTCGCGAATCACCTCGGCCCTGCCAATCTCCAGTTGAACCGGCTGCGCCTTCACCGCCGCCCCGGGCCCAATCCCGCGCGGATACCGGATCGCCGCCGGCCCCTCCAGCAGCATCGCCGTATACAGCATGTCCGCCAGCTCATCCTCATCTTTGGGTACCATGTGCACCAGGTTCGGAACACTCCGCAGATAGCTGATGTCGAACAGCCCATGGTGCGTCGGTCCATCGTCCCCGCTCAGCCCGCCGCGATCCATGCAGAACACCACCGGCAGGTTCTGCAGGCAAACATCGTGCACAATCTGGTCGAACGCCCGTTGCAGAAACGTCGAGTAGATCGCACAGAACGGCTTGTACCCCTTCGTCGCCATCCCCGCGGCAAACAGCACCGCGTGCTCCTCCGCAATCCCCACATCGAAGTACCGCGTCGGATGCTTCGGCCGAAACAGATCGAGCGCCGTGCCGTTCGGCATCGCCGCCGTAATCGCCACCACCTTGTCGTTCCCGTCCGCCAGCTTCACCAGGCTCTCGGCAAACACCTCGGAGTACGTCTTCTGCCCCGCCGCCTTCGTCTCGCCCGTATCCGGGTCATACGGTCCCAGCCCATGAAACTTCTTCTGCCCGGCCAGCGCCGGCTCAAACCCCCGTCCCTTCTGCGTGATCGCATGCAGCACCACAGGCCGGTTCTGCTCCTTCAAAAACTTAAACGTATCAATCAGCAGCGGCAGGTTATGTCCATCCACCGGCCCAAAATAGCTCAGCCCAAACTCCTCGAAGATCATGCCCCGGCCCACAATTCCCTTCGCCGCCTCCTCCGCCTTCTTCGCTACATGCCGCGCCGCTTTGCCGCCCACCTTCTCCACCAGTCCCGCCGCTATCTCATGCAGGCTGGTAAACGTCGAGTTCATCGAGATCTTGTGGAAGTACTCCGCAATCGCGCCCACATTCTTGTCGATCGACCATTCGTTATCGTTCAACACGATAATCATCCGCTTCGTCGTTGCAGCAATATTATTCAACGCCTCAAAGCTGATCCCGTTCGTAAACGCTGCATCGCCCGCCAGCGCGACAATGTGCTCGGTCCCGCCGCTCATATCCCGCGCCGCCGCCATCCCCAGCGCCGCACTCAGCGCCGTTCCGGCATGCCCCGCGCCAAAGCTGTCATGCGCGCTTTCGGTTCGCAGCATAAACCCGTTCAGCCCACCCGCCTGTCGAATCGTATGAAACTGGTTCTCCCGCCCCGTCAGCAGCTTGTGCACATACGCCTGATGGCTCACATCGAACACAAAGTGATCGGTCGGCGTATCGAACACATAGTGCATCGCGATCGTCAGCTCCACCACGCCAAGGTTCGGCCCAATGTGTCCGCCCGTCTTTGCCACACTGCGGATCAGTCGTGCACGAATCTCCTCCGCCAGCCGCTCCAGCTCGATCATCCCGAGCCGCTTCACATCCGTCGGCGATTTGATCCGATTCAGATACTCTTCCATGCTCCACCTGCCAGGGCGCGCGGAACCATCCCGCGTCTCAGCCGTCCATTCTACCAACCGCCTCCGTCCATGCCGCGAGACGGTCGTCGGATAGCCGCACGCTCGTCACTCCCGATCTCCGCTACCATCATCCGCATGCGCTTCCTCCTCTCGATCGCCGCCCTCCTCCTTCCCCTTTCTCTCATCGCGCAGCGCCCCGAGACGCCATCCCCTATGCCCAACTCCAGCCACATCGACATCGACGGCACCGCCTACATCACCCGCGTCATCCCCGTCCCCAAAACCATCAGCCCCGAGGCCCAGCACCGCCTCGCCCAACCCGCCTCCGACCAGCCCACAGACGAGACCCTCGCCATCCGCCGCTCCGGCACCGACACCTGGCAGACCGGCGCCGGCAAAGCCGCCGCCGCCATCTTCCCTGTTCACATCGCCGACTCCACCATCGCCGGCGTCCCCGTCCGCGACGTTACCCCATCTGACGCCACCCCGCCCCACCCCCACAGTGTACTCATCAATCTCCACGGCGGCGGCTTCAACTCCGACTCCGGCTCCTTCACGGAATCCATCCCCATCGCTAATCTCACCCACACTCGCGTCGTCGCCGTCCTCTACCGCCTCGCGCCCGAGCATCCCTTTCCCGCCGCCCTCGATGACGCCGTCGCCGTCTACCGCGATCTCCTCAAAACCTACAAGCCCGAGCACATCGCCATCTACGGCACCTCCGCCGGCGCCATCCTCACCGCGGAAGTCGCCGTCCGCCTCAAACAGCTCCACCTTCCGCAACCTGCCGCCCTCGGCATCTTCTCCGGCCTCGGAGACTTCTCCCAGTCCGACGACTCCCGTGCCATGTACGCCCTCAACGGCCTCTCCGGCTACCTCGCGCCGCCGGCCGCCAAGCCCCTCGACACCGAATACATCGGCTCCACCGATCCGCACGACCCCGTCCTCTCACCCGTCTTCGCCGATCTTCACGGCCTTCCACCCACCCTCTTCATCACCAGCGGCCGCGATCTCCTCCTCAGCGGCACCACCATCCTCCACCGCGCCTTTCTTCGCCAAGGAGTCGACGCTCGCCTCATCGTCTTCGAAGCCCTCCCCCATGCCTTCTGGAACGACGTAAGCCTCCCCGAATCCCGCGAAACCTACGACGACATGGCCAAGTTCCTGGGCTCACACATCAACGGCAAGTCATGATCGAGACCGCCCCCTCGACCGAAGCGAAGCGAGTGGAGAGACCCCAGTATTCGCCCACCCCTTGCGCCATACCCAAGACAAAGTTTCCAAACGACAACAAGGGGCAGCTCCGTCTCCGAGGCCGCCCCTCATCCCCTCGTGTCTGCACCTACTCCGTTACTGGATTCTCCAGCTTTGGTTATTCCCTCCGTTCGGGCTCCACAGAATCAGGCTCGGCCCCGCATTCGGATTCCGTCCGCTGTCATCCATCACCAGACCCGTCGCCTTGTTCTGGATCACAAACCCCGATCCGCTCGGGCTCAGCGACCACAACTGCGTCGCGTCATGCGTCGGTGTGCTCTGCCGAATCGCAATCCCTTGCGTTGCGTCTCCATTTGTGTCCGTCAAAAACAGCTTGCTCGCCACGTTCTGGATTGTGTAGTACCCGCTCCCGTCAAACGAAAGAAACCACTCCTGGTTGCTTCCGCCATTCGCGGGCCACTGGTACATCGCCGTTCCTGGCGCGCCTGATGCCGCCGGATCGTCCATCACCAGCATGCTCGAGCCGTTCGTCAGCACATAGTCACCATCCGCCAGCGGTGCCGTCTTCGTCCGTACCAGCCCAAATATTCCAACGCTGTTCTGCGCCCCGACATACACCTTTCCGTTCGCAATCGTCGGCGTTATGAACTTGTTGCCGGCCCCGATCTGGTCCCGTCCATTCGCCGCCTGCGCGCTGTTGTAGAGCTCCGTTCCTACATTGGTCGCGTCATACGCATGCAGCACCGCCGGGCTCGTGTTCTCCGTCGCCCACACGATCCCGCCCGTCGTCCCATAAGCCGAAACGCTCGGCGTCGTCCCCGGATACCCGAAGGTCGTTGGCGTCGTCTGCACTGGCGACACCACCAGCTTCGCCCCGCTCACCGCAAACGACCGTAGGTTCTGCCCAACCGACCCGAAGTACACATGCGAGTCGAAGTACGCCGGACTCGAATACTCCCCGCCCGGCAGCGCTCCCGGCAGCTCCTGGTACAGCGTTGAATTGTTGCTCGCGTTGTAGTGCCCCATCGCATTCCGGTCCGCAACATACACATTGTGGTCCTTGCCAGCCGCCACCACCAGCTGCCGCGTCACACCCGCCGCATCGGTGAAGTCCGGCAGAAGCATCAACCCGCCCGATCCCAGATCCGTATCCACACTCGACTCCGAGTTCGAGTTGTACATCGTCCAGTAGTCCGTCGCCGTCAGATTGCTTCCCCGCAGCGCCAGCTTCACCAGCGAGTTGCCAAAGTCTCCCCGGTTCGGAAATCCCGCCGGCGTCAGCGTCGTATCGAACGTCCCATTCCCCAGCGAGATATACACATTCCCCGCCGCATCCGCCGCCGGTCCAGCACCCGCATTCCATGGCGCCGCATTGCTGCCGTTCGGAACGAAGTCCAGCACCGCCGTCTGTGCCAGCGTCGTCGGGTTGTACGTCATCATCCATCCGGCGTACGGCCGTATGTCGCAATGCGATCCCCAACTCGTGTAAAGCGTACCATTCAACAGCAGCAGACCCGGCCGTTCCTTATACTGCTTCGGATCAAACGTCACCACGCCGTTCGCGCTTCCATCTCCCGTCCCCGGATACGTCGCCTTAACCACGGTCGGCCCGTTGAACTGCTCCGCTCCCGTCGATAGATCAACCGCATGGATACGGTGGAAGTAGTTCCCTCCACCATCCTTGCTCATCGCCACCACGTACATCGTCCCATGCGGCCCCACAGTCCGATCGATCGCCGGCGTCGCCGTAATCCCGATCTCCGGTGTCACCTGGTTGCAGCTGCGCGCATCCGACGTCGTCTCTCCCGCACCCAGCAGGCTCCTTTGCCACAGCACTGCGCCCGTGTCCGCATCCAGCGCATACAAGCTGTCATGCTCCGTCGCAACAAACAGGACATTGTGCTTGCCTTTGCCCTGAACATCAACGGCCGAGGCATACAGCGGCTGCGCATCCACCTTGCCGTCAACTGTCACCTTCGCCAGCAAACCAAAGCTGGCAGAGTTCACATTGGAAGGCGTCAAAATCGCCTCGCCTGTGTTCTGTCCGGTTCGGAAGTTATCGTTGTGCCACGTCAGCACATCGGTCTGTGCGTTCGCCGCCGCGCAGGCGCCAAACAGGAGGGGGGACACCATCGAAAGGCGCCTCAGGAAATCAGAGGAAGTGAAAGACATGCGGTCTCCATAAAAACTCAGCAAATCCACCGGTCTCATCGACGCACCCACGCCTGACGGAAAGTCTCGACGTGTTCTCAACTGCAACGGCTTCGATTCAGAACTGTAGTGGAGGTTGGAGAGAAAACCAGGAGCGAGTGCCCAATCTTACAAACAGGTCAGCGTTCAGCAAACGAGTGAACCCCCCTGCCGAACGCCGCAAGTCTAGCAGTCGCCCACCTCACGTGTTCAGCAGATTGCAATAAGCTGCATGTAGTTTGAGGCAAGTTCTATTGCGATTGGCTTGGCAGCAGCGTCTCCCTGCTACCTTCGCCGAACCATAAGCGCAACGAAAGAAAGACGGCAGACCGACCACCATATCCGTCCCGCGTGACATACCTTAGCCCGTCGACATCCACTCGCGATCAACCGAGTTCAGCGAAACCGCTATCGAATGACAGGCACCTCAACCCCCCCCTCCACTACCACCGGATCCACAGCGCCCTCCCCAAACACCCCCTCCCACCGCGCCACCACCGCACTCGCCAGGCAGTTCCCCACCACATTCACCGTCGTCCGCGCCATATCCATCAGGGCATCCACCCCTAGAAGTACGAAGATCGGCTCCGTCGGCAGCTTAAACGTTGCCGCCGTCGCCAGCAGCACCACCAGCGTCGCCCGCGGAACCCCCGCTACGCCCTTGCTCGTCAGCACCAGCGTCCCCATCATCAACAGCTGCTCGCCCCACGGCATCCGTACCCCCGCCGCCTGCGCCACAAAGATCGACGCCACCGCCAGATACAGTGTGGACCCATCCAGATTAAAGCTGTACCCCGCCGGAATCACAAAGCTCACCACCCGCCGCGGCACCCCCAGCGCCTCCATCGCCTCCATCGCCCGCGGCAGCGCCGCCTCACTCGTCGACGTCGCAAACGCGATCGTCGCCGGCTCCGCCACCGCCCGCAGAAACCGCCGCACCGGCACCCGAAACAGCAGCGCCGCCGGCAGCATCACCAGCAACCCAAACGCCACCAGCGCCCCATACAACGTCAGCAGCAGCTTGCCCAGGTTCACCAGAACCCCCAGCCCCATGTGCCCCACCGTGTACGCCATCGCCGCCCCCACCCCTACCGGCGCAAAATACATCACCACATTCGTGAACTTGAACATCACCTCGCTCAGGCTCTCCGTCAGCCGCAGCACCGGCGCCCGCTTCTCCTCGCTCAACGTCGCCAGCGCAATCCCAAAGATCACCGCAAACACTGCCACCTGCAGAATCTGCCCCTCCGCCACCGACTTCGCCAGGTTCTCCGGAAACACATGCAGCAGAAACTCATCCCATCGCGTTCCCGCCCCCGCCGGTGCCACCCCGGCAGTCGCCGTCACCGGCATCGCCAGCCCCACCCCCGCCTTCGTCAGGTTGATCGCGGTCAGCCCGATCACCAACGCCATCGTCGTCACCACCTCAAAGTAGACAAACGCTTTCACCCCCATGCGCCCCACCCCCTTCAGATCCCCATGCCCCGCAATCCCCGTAATCAGCGTCGCCAGAATCAGCGGCGACACGATCGTTTTGATCAGCCGCAAAAACACATCGCTCAGCACCCGCAGCTCGATCGCCGTCCGCGGCGCATCCACCCCCAGCTCCACCCCCACCACCATCGCCCAGAAGATACACGGCGTCAGCCCGCCCCGTCGCCAGCACGGCCCCGCC